>JAABUS010000133.1_pt1 | contig 176740 bp, 175 predicted proteins | sample 5560161 | NCBI WGS metagenome assembly JAABUS01 (sample SAMN10711885, study PRJNA513376) | rock metagenome | isolation source: Antarctica rocks | place: Antarctica: Victoria Land, Trio Nunatak nord | collected 2016-01-04 | reverse complement strand
CCGGGGTCAGCAGCACCGGGGAGCGTTCGTGAATGTGCCCGAGCGTGTCCGGCGCGGTCGTCGTCAGCACCGTGCACGACCAGACCCAGCGCGCCGGGTCGTCGTGGTCCAGCGCCGGATCCGGCCAAAGCTCGTACAGCCCGGCGAATGCGAGCAACGCGTCGCCACGGTGCAGGAAGTAGGGCTGCTTGGCCGTTTGCCCCGCGCGGACCTCCCACTCGTAGTAGCCGTCGGCCGGCACCAGGCACCGTCGGCGGGCGGCGGCGGCCTTGAACGCCGGCTTGTCGGCGATGCTCTCCGCCCGGGCGTTCACCAGGCGGCTACCGATCTTCGCGTCCTTGGCCCAGCTCGGGATCAGGCCCCACCGGACGCTGCGCAGCTGCCGGACCGGTCCGACGGCCCCGGCCTTCGTGGCCCCGTCGCCGGTCGCGGAGTTCCGGTCAGCACGCGGGGCCCGGTCCAGCACCACCCGCACCTGCTGGGTCGGCGCGACGTTCCAACTGGGCGGGAGCTGATCGCCGACGGTCTCGGCGACGGCGAAGGCACGGACCAGGTCGGCGTCGGTGGTCGAGTTGGCGAAGCGGCCGCACATCCGTCCAGTCTCCGACCTTCCGCCGGCAGGTACCGCAAGGTCGTCACCGGGCCCCGGCTGCCCTTGCGGCTGCGCATACACCTCGGTCCGGACCACCGCGGCCACCGTCCCTGCCGGCTGTGACAGCGCCTGCATGTTCGGCGGCACTCAATGTCGCGGCGCTCTCCGACCGGAGCCGAACGACTGCAGCATCCTGCCTGACGCGGGCGCTTATTCACGGACCCGGTGGAAAGCGTTGACGTGATAAACGGTAGGCGTGTCGTTCCCACAAGAGCGGCCCGTTTCTCGACACGATTCTGTCACCTTACTCCTTGCGGTCATACGGTGAGTGCCTCCGCGTCCTGGCCGACCACCAGATCGGCCTGACCCACGGCCCGAATGCCGCTCGGTCCGTGGTCATCGGGTGACGGCCTGGCGACCGCGCAGGCACGACTCCCGACGCACCAGCGCGCGGTCCTTCGCGTACATCCAGCCGATGGTCTCGCGGGTGAACAGGAGGATCAGCACCGCGGTTAGGAGCATGACGCCGGCGATGAAGTACAGCCCGTAGAGGAAGCCCGATGTCGAGCCGTAGCCTCCGCCGAGGCTGATGAGCGCGCCCATGATGATGGCGCCGAACCCGCCGACGAGCATGCCGGACATGTTCAGCCCGTTGCCGATAGCGATGGCGCCCGGCTCGCTGGAGTCGGAGGTCATCGCGTACAGGACCGGGTAGACGCCGTTGATGGCCAGACCGGTGAACAGTTGCACCGCAAAGAGCACCGCGAAACTGGTGCCGACGAACTGGAAGAGCAGGAAGCCCGCCGTCAGCCAGGAGAAGAGCACCACCAGGGTGTACTTGCGCCCAAAGCGGTCGGACACGAACCCCCACAGGATCTGGCCAAGGCCACCGGTGATGGTGAACAACACGCTGTAGGCAGCCACCTGCGCCAGTGGGTACTTGGCGACGAAGGCCAGGTACAGCGGCAGCCAGAAGCTGATGCCCATGTAGCCCACGTTGGCCAGCCCGGTGGCCAACGAGCAGATCATGACGTTGGGGTTGCGCAGGGCTCGACCGACCGCGCCGGGCTCGGCCTTGAGCTGCTCGGCCTCGGACTCCGCCCCCAGCGGCGGGGTCATGTCCCTGCTCACTGTGTCGTCGACAAACCGGGCGTAGTTCTTGGCGGTGGCGAATCGCCAGTAGAGGGCGAAGAAGGGGATGACGAGCAGCGGCAGGATCAGGAAGACGTAACGCCAGTTCTGCGAGCCGTAGACCGTGTAGATGCCCGCGACGCCCAGGCCGCCCAGCAGGGTGCCCCAGGGGAAGGCGGTGTGGTGCAGGCCCTGGGCGAAGCCGCGTCGCTCCAGCGGCCACCACTCGGCCACGGCGGTCACCTCGATGGCCTCGCCGCCGCCGCTGGCCAGGTTCTTCACTGCCTGGATGAGGAAGATCGCCCCGAGACTGACGGTGAGGACGTTGACCCCGCTCAACAGCGAGAAGACTAGGTAGATGGCCACCACCGGCAGATGGCGGTACTTGCGCTCCCAGCCGTGACCACCGCGGTCCGACCAGGTGGAAATCGGCAGCGCGGCCACGCCGAGCAGGATCGTCAGGCCGCCGGAGAACCAGCCGATCGTGGTGGGGGAGACCTTGAACTCCTCCACGATCGCGGGCTGCACCGTCTGGATCCAGCTGCGCATGTTGGCGTTCATCGCGTAGACGAGCCACAGCCACAGCATCGCCTGCCAGGACCAACGTGAGCCCAGGGTGCCAAGCCGTGAGCGCGGTCGGTCGTGTGGGGTCGGCCCGACGCAGCTCTCGACGTCACTGCTCATCGTTGAGCCCCCTCAGTCGACCGTTGCGCCCTGACCGGGCGGACATCGTGGTGCGAAAGACCCATGCGTGAGCACAGCGGTAGGGTCCACGGGGAACCTACACGTTGCAGGGCGTGATCATCGCGAAGGAGTGGATGATGACCGAGAAGGCCCGGATCGACACCGTCTTGCAGGGCTACCAGGTGGAGTCCAAGGAGGGTGACATCGCCTTCTGCGGGGTCAATCTCATCGAGGCTCCCGACGGCCGTGGCGGCATCACCCGCATCGTCGTGGACACTGGACACTTCGGTCGTGGGGTCGTCTTGCGGGCGGAGCTGGCCAAGCGGGGTTTGAGCGCGTCCGACGTAGACGTGCTGTTGCTCACCCACGCGCATTGGGATCACGTGCAGGGCTTGCAGTACTTCGACAACGCCGTGATCATGGCCCACCCCAAGGAGATGGACTACATCTCCAACCCCCACGGGCGGGACTACGCCACTCCGGCCTGGACCAAGGCGATGCTGGACCAGTACGACATCCGCAGTGCAGTGGAGGGCACCGAGCTGGCCCCGGGGGTCTCGGTGGTGGAGGTGCCCGGACACTCCCCGGGTACGATCGCGGCGGCGGTCCAGACCGCAGAGGGACTGGCGGTGATCACTGGGGACTCGATCCAGAACGCACTGGTAGCCCAGCAGCGACGCAATGCGCTGGTCTTCTGGGACGAGGAGCAGGCCAACCGTTCGGTGGGCAGGCTGGTGGACATGTCCGATGTCATCTACCCCGGTCACGACCAAGCGTTTCGAATCACGCAGGACAATGCCATCGAGTACGTGGTCGAGTTCTCCTTCGGCCTGCGCCGGGTCACCCGGGATATGCCCGGTCTGACTTTCGACCTGGAGCCGGAGCTCGTCCCGAAGATCTACGAGGCCCCTGCCGGCTGGATGGGCTGAGCTGCCGGCGGAAAATTACCGCTGTGGGACTGCTGGTCAGCGCCCTGAGCGCTGTGGCCGTCGACCCGACCGCGTCACGCGCGACCGGCCGAGTCAGCGCATTCGCCGTCGACTATCGGCTTCTCCTCATCGGCACCGCCTGCCTCATGCTCACCACCGGCAGCTTGCCAGTCACCGGTCAGCCCAGCGCACCCCGTCCATGCCGAACCTGCCCCAAGGGCTTCGGGACGACCGCAGCCCACCACCATCCGCAGCCGCCGTCTCGACTCGTCCACACCACGATCTCGACGGTCATCGCCCTACACTTCTACCGAGGTGCCTGAGTAAGCATCCAGGCTTGCCCTGTAAGAAGGCTGGACTGCAAGCCAATCAGGACGGCGTCGAGACCTACGAGACCAACCGCTCACCTGCGTTGCGATTCAATCTTGCGGGTTCGACCCCGCCGTCTGACTGGTTGATCTGCGCCCACAGTGCATCGAGAGAGAGGCCGAGGACATCGGCGATCGCAGCGATGGTCGGGAAGGCGGGAGTCGCTACGCGGCCCGACTCGATCTTCCGGAGGGTCTCCGGTGAGACACGTGCATCGAGCGCGGTACCCAGCATCGAGCGTTCCCCCCTGGCACGACGCAGGAGGGCGCCGAGGCGCTGCCCGCGCTCGACCTCGGCGGGAGTGAGCGGCAACCTGACCATGACACCGATTCTAGTACCGGGATAGTATGGCCGGGATAGCTATTGGTTGCGTGAGAAAGGCGCCGCATGATCGAGATCCTGAACACCACCGAACTGGCCCGAGCAAAGGACACGGGCGCTCTGGTCGCTGACATCTTGCAGACACTGAGGAGCCGCAGCACGGTCGGCACGAGCCTTCTGGACATCGATCGGTGGGCCAAGACCATGATCGTCGAGGCTGGTGCGCAGTCCTGCTACGTCGACTACGAGCCGTCCTTCGGACGCGGCCCGTTCGGCCACTACATCTGCACGGCCGTCAACGACGCCGTGCTCCACGGACTGCCATACGACTACACGCTTGCCGACGGCGATCTGCTGACACTGGACTTCGCCGTCTCCAAAGGCGGAGTCGCTGCAGACTCTGCCATCAGCTTCATCATCGGCAAATCAAAGCCCCCGGAGAGCGTCGCGATGATCAGCGCAACCGAACGCGCATTGAGCGCAGGGATAGCCGCTGCCGGACCCGGGGCTCGCATCGGTGACATCTCCCATGCCATCGGCTCGGTCCTCAGTGAGGCGGGCTACCCGATCAACACCGAGTTCGGAGGTCATGGCATTGGATCAACGATGCACCAGGACCCGCACGTCTCGAACACCGGACGGCCCGGCCGTGGGTACAAGCTGCGCCCCGGGCTGCTGCTCGCACTGGAGCCGTGGGTCATGGCGGACACCGCCGAGCTCGTCACCGATGCCGACGGGTGGACGCTCCGAAGTGCGACCGGCTGCCGGACAGCACACAGCGAACACACGATCGCTATCACCAACGACGGAGCCGAAATCCTCACCCTGCCGAAGCAGGTGCAACCGTGAGGTCGAACGCCGCGTCATGGTGGACACCGCCAGGCGGGTCCGCGGAACGCAACCGTGCTCCGTCGGTAGCGAACCGTGGGCGGCCGGGTCGGTTTCCGGTGTGCGGTCGCCAAGGCCCGTGCCGGTTTCAGGCGATAAGGTCACTGGCACGGGGATGGAGCTCCCCATGAACCGCCGACCTGGCTGATGGCTCCTGCCGCTACGGGCAGGAGGACGTGTGCCCCGGTTCACCCAGCGCCCCTTTCGATACCGGACCGGGCCTGTCGGTCGCCTGCTCACCCGGTGCCGGCGCGCGGGACCCGACGGCGTGCGACCACCGCTCAGCGGGACAGAGGGAAGACTCGTGACCGTTCCGTCCGCTGACCCGTTCCCGACGCTGCCGGTCGACCCGGACCTGTCGTCGCGCCGCCCCCGGCCCATGCATCTGCAACCCGGCCTGATCGGCCTCGTCCTGCTCGGGGGGGCGGTCGGCGCTCCGGTCCGCTACGCCATCTCCCGGGCCTGGCCCACCGCGACCGACGGGTTTCCCTGGGCGACGTTCGTCGTCAACCTGATCGGCGCGGTCGCGCTCGGCGCATTGCTGGAGGCCCTGGCCCGCGCCGGGCCGGACACCGGGGGGCGACGCGCGATCCGGCTGCTGATGGGGACCGGATTGCTGGGCGCCTTCACCACGTACAGCACCTTGGCAGTCGAGGCGGACCTGCTCGTCCGCGCCCATGCCGACACCCGCGCGGTCCTCTATGCCGTGGGCAGCGTGGCCGCCGGACTACTGGCCTCCCTGGTCGGGATCGTGACGGCCGCCGGTGGGCACCGCGCCCTCGTCCGGGTACGCCCACCGGCTCCCGCCGCACCGGACCGTTCCACTGGCGGCGACGACATGGCAACGGACCGATGACCGCGATGCTCTACGTCGGCGTGGCTCTGGCCGGCGCAACGGGTGCCGCAGCCCGGTTCGTGCTGGACGGGGTGGTCCGAGCGCGCCGGCGCACCGACGTGGCCTGGGCCGCGCTGCCGCTGGGCACCCCGCTGGTCAACGTGACCGGGAGCGCGCTGCTCGGCCTGATCACCGGACTGGTGCTGTTCCACGGCGCACCCCAGGGATGGCAGGTGGTCGCCGGCACCGGGTTCTGCGGTGGTTACACCACGTTCAGCACCGCCGTCTTCGAGACGGTCCGGTTGGCCCAGCAACACCGCGTCGCGTTCGCGGCGGTCAATGCCGTCACCACTCTTGCCCTGAGCCTGCTCGCCGCCGGCGCCGGACTGGGCCTCGCCGCGGCCATCTGACATCGGGAGCCGCCGCGGACACCGCCGCGCCTGGATGCTGCCCTGGCGCGCATCACAGCGCGGCCGGGCCGCACCTCACGGAAGGTCGACCGCAGACGCGAACACCGAAAGCACCTCCAGCAGCGTTCCGTCCAGAGGTCGGCGACGCCGCGCGGACGCGTGCGGGGGTCGTCACCGACTGATTGACCGCCGGTGGGTGCGGTTGCGGGCGCGCAGCACGAGCGTGGCGAGGGCCGCTGCGACCAGGCTGCCCGCTAGCACTCCCACCTTGACGTGGTCGTCCTGCTCGCTGCCTGCACCGAAGGCGAGTTCGCCGATCAGCAGGGACACGGTGAACCCGATTCCGCCGAGCAGCGCCAACCCGATCACGTCGGCCCACCTCAGGTCCTCGTCCAGTTCCGCTCTTGTGACGGAGGCGACGACGAACGTGGCACCGAAGATCCCGACCGCCTTGCCCACCACCAGGCCGGCGATGATGCCCAGTGCGATCGGGTCGGTGAGGGCCGCACCGAGGCCGGACACCCCGCCGACCGCGACGCCGGCGGACAGGAAGGCGAACACCGGGACGGCCACCCCCGCCGAGATCGGGCGTAACCGGTGCTCGAACTGTTCGGCCAGCCCCGGGCCGGCGTCCGGACCGCCCGCCCGCCTGCTGCGGACCACCGGTACCGCGAAACCCAGCAGGATGCCCGCCACGGTGGCGTGGACGCCGGATGCGTGCACCAGCGCCCAGGTCGCGACGGCCAGCGGCAGCAGCAGCCACCCCGACCGCACCCGCCGCTGGACGGCCACGGTGAACCCGGCCAGCGGCACCAGCGCCAGCAGCAACGGCGCCACGGTCAGGTCCGCGGTGAAGAAGACGGCGATGATCGTGATCGCCAGTAGGTCGTCGACCACCGCCAGCGTCAGCAGGAACGTGCGCAGCGCCACCGGCAGGTGACTGCCGACGACGGCCAGTACAGCCAGGGCGAAGGCGATGTCGGTGGCGGTCGGGATGGCCCAACCGCGCAGCGCCCCGGCGCCGGTGTTCCGGTTCACCAGGGCGAACAGCGCCGCAGGAACGGCCATGCCGCCCACGGCCGCGGCGATCGGCAGGGCGGCCCGGCGCACGTCGCGCAGCTGCCCGGCGACGAACTCGCGTTTGAGCTCGAGACCGGCGACGAAGAAGAACACTGCGAGCAACCCGTCCGCGGCCCACTGGGTCGTGCTCAGGTGCAGGTGCAGCGAGCGCGGGCCGAAGCTGGCGTCGCCCACCGCGGTATAGGCGTCGGACCACGGCGAGTTCGCCCACACCAACGCGATCACGGTCGCAATCAGGAGCAGTGCTCCGCCGACGGTCTCCCGGCGCAAAACCTCCGCCAGCAGCCGGGCATCCGCCAGCGGGGTGCGACCGAACAGGCCCGCGGTCGGGCGGTGCTCATTCGGGTCGGGATCGTTCGGGTCGGGATCGCTCGGGTCGGGATCGTTCGGGTCGGGATCGGGCGGGCCGGTCGGGAGGGGATGCATCGGGTGCTCCTGCCAGAGGGTCGGTTCAGACGTTGCCGACCAGGCTTCCCGGCGCACCGGGCCCCAGGTTACGGGCCCGGCGGCCGGACCGCGCCCTGCCCGCAGGGCCGCTGCCCGCAGGGCCGCTGCCCGCAGGGCCGCCCCGCGGGGCCCTCGGCCTCGCGACCGGTTACGGTGACGCCCGCTCACGTCGGGATGGGTCCGGACCCCCGTCGGGGCGCGGGGCCGGGAGGTGGACGTGGACGACATCGACGCATTCGGATCCGTCGTCCTGGTCGTCGCCGCGGCCGTTCTGCTGGCGCTGGTGGCCAACCGGATCAGCCGGTTGATCCGGATCCCGGCACCAGCGCTGTTCCTGGTCGGTGCGGCCGTCACCTCCGACGTCTGGCCGACCCTCTACAAGCTGTCCGACAGACTCGACGAGCGGATCGTCACCGTCGCGCTCATCGTCATCCTCTTCGACGGCGGCACGGGCATCGGGTGGCGGCGACTGCGGCGTTCCGCGGTTCCCGTCCTGTGGATCGGCGTCGTGGGCACCGTGCTCACCGCGGCAGGTCTTGCGCTGGCCGCGCACGGCCTCTTCGGCTTCGGCTGGCGGACCGCCCTGCTGCTCGGCACCGCTCTGGCCCCGACCGACCCGGCGGTGGTCTTCTCCGTGCTCAGCGGCCGTGAGGTCGCCGGGCGCAGCGGGACGATCCTGGAGGGCGAGTCCGGTGCGAACGACCCCGTCGGTATCGCCCTGCTGATCAGCGTGGCCGCGGCCACCGGAACCGGCGCGTCCGCCGTACTCGACGGGCTGGGGGAGTTCGGCCGACAGATGATCGTCGGACTGGCGGTGGGCTGCGTCGCCGGGCTGGGGCTGCGCTGGGTCGTCACGCACGTGGAGCTCCCCGACGAGGCGCTCTACCCCCTGCGCACCCTGGCCGGGGCCGCCGCGGTGTACGGCCTGACGTCCGTCGCCCACGGCTCCGGGTTCCTGGCGGTGTTCGTGGCCGGGATCGTCGTCGGGGACGCCAGTGCGCCCTACAAGCCCGAGGTCGAGCGGTTCACGTCAGCATTGAGCAGCCTCGGGGAGATCGTCGCGTTCACGGTGCTGGGCCTGACCGTCTCCCTGGGAGCGCTGGTCACGAGTCCGGACCTGCTGGTCGCGCTCGCGCTCGCCGGACTGCTCATCGTGCTCGTGCGGCCGCTGCTCGTCGGCGCGCTACTGCTGCCGATCCGCCTGCGCCGCCCCGAGAAGGTGTTCGTGCTGTGGGCCGGACTCAAGGGTGCCGTCCCGATCTTGCTCGGCATGTTCCTGCTCCAAGCCGGCATCCCGGACGCGAGCCGCGTCTACCGGATCATCTTCGTTGTGGTCCTGGTGTCGGTCGTGGTGCAGGGCGGCTCGGTACCCACCGTCGCCCGGCTGCTGCGCATCCCGATGCAGGCTCAGCCGCCGCAGCCCTACGCGATCGGACTGCGGCTGCGGCACCCGCCCGACGGGTTGCGCCGGTTCACCGTGGCGATCGGGTCACCCGCCGACGGCGCGACGCTGGACTCGCTCGGGCTCGGTCCCCGGGCGCGGCTGACCCTCGCCAGCAGGAACGGCTCCCTGCTGCGGTTGCGCACGCAGACCCGCCTTCGAGCCGGCGATCAGGTCCTGGTCGACGCCGATCCCGGGATCGACCCCGCGGCGACATTCGAGTCGGCCGACTGACGCGCGCTAGACCGTGCGCGACGTTTCCCGAGGCAGACCATGGGCCGGGAGTCGAACGTCCTCGCCGCGACCGCTGTCCGGCGGCGATCGGCCTGCCGGCCTGGTGGCTGGACGAGACCGACGCCCGAGCGTCCGGGCGGTCAGTCGTGCGAGAGCATCTGTCGCGCGAGGATGTCGACGCGGGCGGCGATGTCGTCCCGGACCAGGCGCATCCGCTCGATGCCGTCGATGCCCCGCTCGGATGGTTCGTCGGTGTCCCAGCTCTCGAAGCGCGGGCCCGGGACGGGGTCGACCCGCGCGTCGCGGCCCAGGGTGACCACGACGGTGGCGGCCCGGACCAGCTCGTCGGTGATCGGCTGCGGAACCGCCTCGGTGATGTCGATGTCCAGCTCCTGCAGTGACTGCGCGGACAGCGGGTTGACGGCCCGGCCGGCCTGCGTGCCGGCGGAGGTGACGCGCACGGCATCCCCGACCGCGTGCCGCATCAACCCGGCCGCCATCTGCGACTTGCCGCCGTTCTTCACGCAGACGAACAGCACCGTGGGTCGGTCCATCGGATCCTCCATTTTCGGCGTGGGTCAGACTGCGGTCATGGCGGTGCGCCGGGCGGGGCGCTGGTGCTCCCGACGCCGCGGCGAAGGCGTCGACCCGCTTGGCGATCTCCGGACGGGGGTCGGGCTCAGCTCGCTCACCGCTGGGCTCCTCGGTTGCTGACGGTTGGGGCAGTCGGGTCACCGGGGAACCAGCGCCGACCGAGGGCGAGTGCGACGTAGACAAGCCCGACGAGGACCGGGACCTCGATCAGCGGCCCGACGACACCGGCCAGGGCTTGGCCACTGGTGACGCCGAACGTCCCGATGGCCACCGCGATCGCGAGCTCGAAGTTGTTGCCCGCCGCCGTGAACGACAGCGTCGCGGTCTTGGCGTACCCGAGCCGAAGGCGGTGGCCGAGAGCAAAGCTCACGCCGAACATCACCGCGAAGTAGGCCAGCAGGGGCAGCGCTATCCGCGCGACGTCCCAGGGCCGGCTGGTGATCGCGTCGCCCTGCAGGGCGAACAGCATCACGATCGTGAACAGCAGCCCGTACAGCGCGACCGGCCCGATCCGCGGCAGGAACCGGGTCTCGTACCAGTCCCGGCCGCGCGAGCGCTCCCCGACCGTGCGGGTCAGAAAGCCGGCCAGCAGCGGGATCCCGAGGAACACCAGCACCGACAGGGCGATCGCCCCGACGGAGAACCCCACGCTCGTGGTCGTCAGCCCGAGCCAGCCCGGCAGCACCTGCAGGTAGAACCAGCCCAGCGCGGCAAACGCCACGATCTGGAAGACCGAATTGATCGCGACCAGCACCGCGGCGGCCTCCCGGTCCCCGCACGACAGGTCGTTCCAGATCAGCACCATCGCGATGCACCGGGCCAGTCCGACGATGATCAGCCCGGTGCGGTACTCCGGGAGGTCCGGCAGCAGCAGCCACGCCAGGGCGAACATCACCGCCGGCCCGACCAGCCAGTTCAACACCAGCGACGACACCAGCAACCGGCCGTCCCCGGTCACCCGGGCGGTCTCGGTGTACCGGACCTTCGCCAGCACCGGGTACATCATCAGCAGCAGGCCGATCGCGATCGGCAGGCTCACGCTGCCGACCCGGACCGCGTCCAGCGCGTCCGCGAGGCCGGGCACGCCACGGCCGAGCAGGAGCCCCAGCGCCATCGCCGCGACGATCCAGACCGGGAGCAACCGGTCCAGCACGGACAGCCGCGCGACGACCGGAGAGCCAGGTCCGGCCGAACGCTGCGGCGCCTCGGCGACGAGGTCACTCATCGGCAGGCGCACGCAGCCGGCGCCGCCGCGGTGGCCGACCCGCAGCACGACGCCTTCGCGTCGGGCTCGCAGCAGGTCGCCAGCTCCGACGGCGCACAGCACGCCGCAGCGACGGGCGCGGCCGGCTTGCCGGCTCGGACGATCGCGCCGTGCATCCCGGGCGCCACCTCGTGGGTGAACTCGACGCTCGCATCGACGAACCCGGCCGCGGTCAGCCCGGTCAGGTACTCCGAGCGGGAGAGCGCCCCGGCGACGCAGCCGACGTAAGACCCTCGCTCGGCCCGCTCTGCCGGCGTGATGTGGTCCTCGGCGACCACGTCGCTGATGCCGATCCGGCCGGCGCCGACGAGGACCCGGTGCATCTCGGCCAGGACCGCCGGCTTGTCGACGGACAGGTTGACCACGCAGTTGCTGATCACGACATCGACCGCCGCGTCGGGCAGCGGGATCGCCTCGATCCGGCCCTGGCGGAACTCCACGTTGCCGGCACCGGCCTTCGCCGCGTTGGCCCTCGCCAGCGTCAGCATCTGCTCGGTCATGTCCACTCCGTAGGCGAAGCCGGTCGGGCCGACGCGGCGTGCGGAGAGCAGGACGTCGATACCGCCGCCGGAGCCGAGGTCGAGCACGCGCTCACCGGGACGCAGGTCCGCGACCGCGGTCGGGTTTCCGCACCCGAGCGAGGCGAGAACCGCCTGCGCCGGCAGCTCGCCGACCTCCGCCCCGTACAGCGCGGCGCCGAAGACGTCCGACCCCGCTTCCAGCCCGACCTCCAGCGACGCGGCGACCGCGCCCCCACCGCAGCAGCCGTCCCCGCAGTCGGCGTTGCCGGCGCCTGCTGCGAGCGCCGCCGCCGCGTACCGGTCCCGGACCAGTTCGACCGTCTTCGCGTCCTCTGCCATCGCGACCTCCACTCATCGATTGCGGTCAATATCCGGCCAGGGTGCGCCCGACATCGACCGATGTCAATGCCAGCGCCGGATGCGCCGATACTGGTCCGATGAACGCGCTGACCCTGACCCCGGTGGCCCGCGCGTCGAAGACCACGGTGCCGGTGAGCACGGTGCCGGTGAGCACCGTGTCGGTGACCACGGTGCCGGTGAGCACCACGCCGGTGAGTCCGGCCGACGCGTCGTGCTGTACGCCGATCGTGCGGGCCGCGCTGACCGCGGAGCAGGCCGACGCCCTCGCCCGCACGCTGAAGGCGATCGCGGACCCGGCCCGGCTGCGGCTGCTGTCCCTGGTCGCCGCGCACGCCGGCGGGGAGGCCTGCGTCTGCGACCTGACCGACCCGGTCGGACTGTCCCAGCCGACGGTGTCCCACCACCTGAAGGTGCTGGTCGAGGCCGGGCTGCTCAGCCGGGACAAGCGCGGCGTCTGGGCGTACTACGCGCTCGTCCCCGGCGCGCTGGACGCACTCGCCGCCGTCCTGGCCACCCACTGACCGCCCCGTCTCGAGCACGCCGACCGGCCCTTGCGTACCGGCGACCGCCGCGTCCGGTGGAGCCGGCCTCCCCCTAGGGTCGGGGCATGTCCGTGGTGAAGATCAACGCGATCGAGGTCCCCGACGGCGGCGGCCCGGAGCTGGAGCGGCGGTTCGGCGCTCGGCTCGGCGCGGTCGAGGGGACACCGGGCTTCCTTGGTTTCGAGCTGCTCCGACCGGTCGCCGGCGGGAACCGCCACTTCGTCTACACCCGGTGGGAGACCGACGAGGCGTTCCAGGCGTGGAGCGCGGGCAGCGGCCGGGCGGCGCACTCCGGCGAGCGGGCCCGCCCGGTCGCCACCGGGTCGGACCTGCTGGAGTTCGAGGTGGTCCAGTCCGTTCCCGCTGCCGCCGCCGCTGCCGACGCCGCTGTCGGCACGGTCTGACCGTTGTGCCGACCGCCCTCGTCACCGGCCCGACCTCGGGCATCGGCACCCAGTTCGCCGAGCAGCTGGCGGCGTCCGGGCACGACCTGGTGCTGGTCGCCCGGTCCGCCGACCGACTGGCCGACCTGGCCACCCGACTGCAGGCGGCTCACGGCGTCCGCGCCGAGACCATCGCCGCGGACCTCGGCGACGCCGCGGCGCTCGCCCGGGTGGCCGACCGGCTCGCCGACCCGCACCGCCCGGTCGAGCTGCTGGTGAACAACGCCGGGTTCGGGCTGGCCGGAAGCTTCCTGGACCGGGACGTCAGCGAGGACCTGCACATGCTCGACGTGCTCGTCCGAGCCCCGCTGGTGCTGACCCGGGCAGTGGTGCCGCCGATGATCGCGCGCGGTTCGGGGGCGGTGTTGAACGTGTCGAGCGTCGCCAGCTTCCTGCCGCGCGGCACCTACGGCGCCATGAAGGCGTTCGTCACGAACTTCACCGAGGGCCTGGCCGCCCAGCTGACCGGGTCCGGGGTCCGCGCGATGGCGCTGTGCCCGGGGTTCGTGCGGACCGAGTTCCACGAGCGCGGCGGGATCGACGCCTCGGTGTACCCGCGCTTCAGCTGGCTGACCGCGGAGCGGGTCGTCCGCGACGGGCTGGCGGACCTGGCGGCCGGCAAGGTCGTCTCGATCCCCGGTCCCCTCTACAAGGTCGTCACCGGCAGTCTGCGCGTCGCTCCGCGAGCCCTGGTCCGCCGGTACGCACGACAGGAGCGCTGAGTGAGCGAGGGCATCGAACCGGGCACCCCGCTGCGGGACGAGGTCGACCGCGCCACCGTGACCGGGGTGGAGTCAGCCGCCGTCCACGACCGGCTGCTCGGGCTGATCCGCCGTGACGCCGTCGTCCGGGGCCGGGTGACGCTCAGCTCAGGCCTGGTGGCCGACTCCTACCTGGACCTGCGCCGGATCACCCTGTCGGGAACGGCTGCGCCGCTGGTCGGGGCGGTGATGCTCGACCTGGTCGCGGACCTGCTCGCCGACGGCGGCATCGATGCCGTCGGCGGCCTGACGATGGCGGCGGACCCGGTGGCGACCGCGATGCTGCATGCCGCGGCGGCCCGGGGTCTGGCACCGCTGGACGCCTTCGTCGTGCGCAAGTCCGCCAAGGCGCACGGGCTGCAGCGGCAGATCGAGGGGCCGGGGATCGCGGGCCGTCGGGTGCTGGTGGTGGAGGACACCTCGACGACGGGCGGATCCCCGTTGACTGCGGCGGCAGCCGCCCAGGAAGCGGGCGCCGAGGTGGTGGCGGTCGCGACGATCGCCGACCGGGCGACCGGGGCCGCGCAGGCCTTCGCTGACGCGGGCCTGGAGTACCGGTTCGTCTACGGACTGGCCGAGCTCGGGCTGTAGCCGCCGCCGACCCGATGAGCCGGCCCGATGAGCCGGTCCGGGACCGCTCAGCGGGGCCGCTCAGCGGGGCCTGGAGCCGGGCGCGCCCACCCGCTCGGTGGCGGACGCCGGCTCCGCGTCACGGTCGGCGGCAGCCGCCTCCGCGCGACGTCCGGAATCGCCGGGCGCCCGCCGAGACCTGACCCAGTGGCGGACGATCTCGACGCCGGGCGGCAGGACGGACACGAGGACGATCGCCAGCAGCAGTAGCTCGATGTGGTCGCGCAGGAACGACACCTGGCCGAGGAAGTAGCCGGCCACGGTGACGCCGGAACCCCAGACGAGCGCACCGATCGCGTCGACGGCGACGAACCGGCTGTAGTTGATCCGGGATATACCGGCAGTCACCGGCATGAACGTCCGGATAATCGGCACGAAGCGGGCCAGGATGATCGCGCGGGCCCCGTACTGCTCGAAGAAGGCGTGCGTCCGGTCGACGAATCCGCGCCTGAACAACCGCGAGTCGGGCCGGTCGAACAGTCGCGGCCCCGCCCGGTATCCGATCCAGTAGCCGAGCTGATCCCCGGCGAACGCAGCCAGGGCGGTCACCGAGGCGACCATCCAGATGGGCTGGTGGATGATGCCGTCGCTGGTCAGCAGGCCCGCGGTGAACAGCAGTGAGTCCCCGGGCAGGAAGAACCCGACGAGCAGCCCGGTCTCGGCGATGATCACCAACGCGATCCCGACCAGCGCGTAGGACCCGAAGCCCTCGAGCAGCTGCTGCGGGTTCAGCCACGACGGGCCGAGCGCGGGGATCGGGGTGGCCGCGAGCAGGGCCGCCGGGAAGCTCATGGTCGCGAGCCTAGGAGCCGGCCCCGCGTTGACGCCGGGTGATCAGCTGCCTGGGGTGGACGAGGTAACGACCCAGCCGGCGGCGGCCCGGTTGCCCTGGCTGAACACGGTCACCTGCGCACCGCGCTCGCCCGGGCGTCCGCCGTCACCAGGCACGATGCGGTGTGCGGCCGTGAGCACGGTGCGCAGGTGACCGGCGGAAGGGACAGGCGGTGACCTGGGAGGACCGGGTGGTCGGGGTCGGTCCGTGGGTGGGCCCGTGGCCGACCGACCCCCGGTACGGCCCGGAGCTGCTGGCCGACGGTGACCGGCGCAACGTCGTCGACCGGTACCGCTACTGGACGGTCGAGGCAATCGTGGCCGACCTGGACACCCGCCGGCACCCGCTGCACGTGGCCATCGAGAACTGGGCGCACGACCTGAACATCGGCTCCGTGGTCCGGACGGCCAACGCCTTCAACGTCGAGGCGGTCCATGTGGTGGGCGGCCGGCGGTGGAACCGGCGGGGCGCGATGGTCACCGACCGCTACCTGCATCTGCAGCACCACCCGGAGGTGGCCGGCCTGGCGGCCTGGGCGTCCGCGGAGCGCCTGCCGCTGCTCGGGGTGGACAACGTGGCCGGCGCGGTGGCCCTGGAGACGGCGGAGCTGCCGCGGCGGTGCGTGCTGCTGTTCGGCCAGGAGGGCGCCGGACTGTCGCCTGCGGCCGTGGCGGCCTGCCAGGTACTGCTGGGGATCGCCGGCTACGGGTCGACCCGGTCGATCAACGCCGGCGCCGCCGCAGCCATCGCGATGCACACGTGGGTCCGCCAGCACGCCGGCCCCCCGCCCGCCTGATCGTCGGTCCACGGCGTCACACCTGCGTCAGCTCAACGGCGGTCGGGTCAGCTCAACGGCGACCGCGGAAGCTCAGCGGCGACCCGGACAGCGGTGGCCCGAACCGGACCGGGACACCGTCGCTGACCAGCACGCTGGCCGGCGGCCCGACCGGCTGCGGCAGCCCGGTAGCCGCGACGAGCCCGTCGTCGAAGTCGACCAGGCCGGCTCGGCGCAACGGCCAGCGCGGGTGGTCGTTCGGCAGGTAGCGGGTCCGACCGGTGGCCGTGCGGGTGTGCAGGCCCCAGCGGGCGGTGAGAAACGACTCCAACGGCGAGGCGTCCGCCACCCGGTCCCCCACCTCGACGCTGAACCGGCTGGTCGCTCCGCGCGGTGCCGGCCACCGACGGCGGGCGGTGTAGGTCAGCCGCTCGCCGGTGCGCAGCGGGTCGGTGCCGGCGGCCGGTCGGCCGTCCCGGTCCAACCGCATCCGCGACCACGCGTAGGGCACGTGCGGCCACACCCGGGAGGCCAGGACCGGTACCAGCCGGGTCGCGTCCAAGGTCAGGAAGACGACCCCGCGGCGGCCGAGCCGGTCCACCGAGTACAGCCGGACGTTGGTCTCCAGGAACGAGCCGACGTAGGGCACGCCGCCGAACGGGCCGAAGCCGAGCCCGACCATCCGGAAGCCGATCAACCCGACCCAGCTGGCGCCGTCGAAGACGTCCGGTCGGACCCCGCTCGGCATCCGGGGCGCGACGACGTCGGGGTCGATCGGCCAGTGCAGGAAGGCTGCATCGCGCCACCACTGGGTCAGCAGCGTCACCCGCAGCGGCCGCGGCGCGGTCGGCGACACCGCCTCCGTGGCCACGCTTCCCACCCTCCCATTGACCGGCAGACGGCACCGAGCCCCCAGAATCCACCGAGCCCGCAGAATCCAGCGAGCCCGTCGCGGGTGCGGGATGGAACTGACGAAGATGACCGTGCGCCCCGACGCGCGCCGTCAAGGGATCGGTCGCACGATGCTGACCCGTGCCCTCGACCGGGTTCGCGCGGCTGGAGCCGGGTCGCTGGTGCTGGGCAGCAGCACCCGTCGGCGACCGGCCGGTCGGGATCGCTACTCGGATCGGGGGTGGGAGTCGGCGATGGCGAGCAGACGCACCGCCGGTCGTGGAAGCGCCCGACGCTCGGCCGACGGGACCGCGCCGCCGCGGATCCGCGCCGTCGACCTGCCCGACCTGCACGACGCCGATGTGGGGATTGTTGCCGGCGACGCGACGGCCTCGGGGCTGCGGTTCCGCGACCTGGACCTGACCGGACGGTCACTGCCCGGACTGTCGGTCACCGAGTGCGAGATCACGACCGGCCGATTCTCCGACGCGGACCTGGCCGGATGCCGGCTCGTGGCGGTCGAGATGTCCGGCGTGGACGCAACCGTGCTCCGCGCGACCGGCGCGACCTGGCGGGAGGTCGCCGTTCGCGCCAGCCGGATCGGCGCCGCGGAGCTCTACGACAGCGTCCTGGACAACGTCGCGTTCGCCGGCTGCCGGCTGGGCTTCGTCAACCTGCGCGGTGCGTCCCTGACCGATGTCGTGTTCGACGGCTGCACCGTCGACGAGCTGGACCTGGGCGACGCCGAGCTGACCCGGGTCGCCTTCCGGGCCACCGCGGTCCGGTCGCTGGTGCTGCGCGGCGCCCGGCTCGCCGACGTGGACCTGCGAGGCGCCGACCTGGCCGCGCTGGAGGGCGTGGAGTCCCTGCGCGGGGCAACCGTCACCGCAGCGCAGGTGCTCGAGCTCGCGCCGGTGTTCGCCGCCGCCGCGGGGCTGCGGGTGGACGAGTGAGCGCTGCGCGCCATGAGTGCGGCAGGGCCGCTGTCAGCCGTTCGTCTCGAAGTCGGTGATGTCCGCCACCTTGGCCGCGGACGCCGACGTCGGGTCGAACTCGTGCCGCAACCACTCGTCGGCCAGCTTCACCGCGAGCTGGGGGGCGATGATGCGACCGCCGAACGTCAGCACCTGCGCGTTGTTGCTCAACACCGACCGTTCGACCGAGAACGGGTCGTGGGCCACGGTCGCCCGGATGCCTTCGACCTTGTTGGCGGCGATCGCGACCCCGATGCCGGTGCCGCACACCAGCAGCGCCCGGTCGGCGTCACCGGCCGCGATCCGGCGCCCCGCCTCGAAACCGACGCTGGGGTAGGCGGTCGTGTCGTCGGTCCCGTCGACCCCGATGTCCACGACCTCCTTGACCCGGTCGTCGCCGGCCAGGAACGCCTTGACGGCCTCCTTCAGGTCGTACCCCGCCCCGTCGGCGCCGACGATGATCCGCAGCGGTGCTGAGAGCCCCATGCCCTGTCCTCTCCTCGTGATCCGGTCCGGTCCCATCGTCGGTCGTCCCAGCCCGCAGCGGCTGCCTCACACCTCCCGCCACAGCGGTTGGGCGGCCACGCGGTGGGCCCGGTAGCGGCTGAACAACTCGTCGTAGAGCGCCCGGTGCGCCTCGTCGGGCTCGACGACCCCGGTGGTGTCGGTCCAGACCGCCGGCCGGGGGTCCTCCCCCGTCGCCCGCAGGTGCGCCAGGACCGCGCCCCGAGCGCCGATGCCCGCGGCCCGGGTCAGCCGCAGCGGGCGCCCGAGCACGTCGGCGAATACCTGCAGCCACTCCGGCGAGCGGGTCCCGCCGCCGCACACGAACACCTGGCCGGTCAGCCCGGCCCGCTGGAAGCAGTCGCGGGCGGCAAAGGCGATGCCCTCACAGACGGCGCGGACGACATCCTCACGGCTGGTGGTCAGCGACAGCCCGGTGAGCTGGCCGCGGGCGCTGGCGTCGACGAACGGGGCCCGCTCGCCGGACGGCGCGAAGTAGGGCAGCACCTCCACCCCGCCGGCGCCGGGGGCGGTGGACCGCAGCGCGCCGCCAACCGCGTCGTGCTGCAGCCCGACGATGTCCAGGATCCAGTCCAGGGATGCGGTGCCGACCATGGCCGGCAGCGCGCGCAGCCACCGGCCGGGCGTCGGGGTCGCCAGGTGCATTCCGGCCGGCGACCCGGCCGTGTCCACCGCATCGACGAGGACCTGGCAGGCCAGCGTGGTGCCGACGGTCAGCAGCCCGGCCCCGAGCTCGGTGAGCCCGGCCCCGATCGCACACGCCGGCAGGTCGAACGGGCCGGCGCTGACCGGTGTCCCCTCGGCCAGCCCGGTCAGCGCCGCACCCGCCACCGACAGCGCCGCCAGTGGGACGGGCCGCACGACGTCGGGCAGCAGCGACCGCCGGCCCGACAGGCCGGTCAGCTCCAGCACCGTGTCGGAGTACCCGCCGGCGGGGTCCCCGAACGGCAGGGAGGCGTCGGACGGGTCGGTGGCGCGCATCCCGGTCAGCCGCTGGAAGACCGCGCCGACGCAAGCGTGCGCGGTAGCGGCGGCGGCCAGGGACGCGGGTTCGGTGCGCTCCAACTCGGCGAGGATGCCGGCCATCGACCCGGGGAACAGCGTGTTGCCGTTCGCCCGGTAGACCGCCTCGGACACCCCGTCGCGATCCCACTGCGTCGTCAGCCGGCCGGCGCGCCCGTCCAGCCAGCTGACGGCGGGACGGACGGCGCGGCCATCGGCGTCGACCAGCCAGCAGCCGTCGCCCTGTCCGGTGACCGCCAGCAGGGCCGGCGGCGCAGCTGCGGGACCTCGGTGCGCCAGCACCTGCCGGACGACCGCGCCGACGCTGTGCACGACGTCGTCCAGGTCCTGTTCGACGCGGCCGCCGGCGGAGTGGGCCAGCTTCGTCGCCTGCTCGGCGGTGCCGATCAGCTCACCGCTCTCGCTGAACAGCGCGGCCTTGGTCAGCGACGTCCCGATGTCGACGCCGAGCAGGGTCCGGCCGGAGCTCGCACCGGTCACCGGCCGTCGCCACGCAACAACTCGCCGACCGCCTCGGCCAGCATCGCCAGTGAGGTCGCGCCGGCGTCCGGGGTGCCGCGGCTCTTGTCGGCCAGCGGACGCGCCCGGCCGACCTTCGGGACGAGGTCGGCGGTGTCGCGCGCGGCCCGGGTGGCGACCTCCGCGGCCGCCGTCCACGCCTGCGCCAGCGGTTCTCCTGCGCCGGTCCGCTCGGTGAGCGTGTCGCTGAACGGGATCAGCGCGTCCAGCAGCGTCTTGTCCCCGGCTCGCGCCCCGCCGATCTCGGCCATCTCGTGTAGGCCGGCGGCGACCGCGTCGGCGACAGCGCCCGCGCTCGGGTCGTCGGTGTTGCCCAGGCGCTGACCGGCGGTCTCCAGGAACAGCCCCCAGAGCACGCCCGAGGTGCCGCCGGCCTTGTCCGCCCAGGCCCGACCGGCCGCGCCCAGCACCGCTCCGACCCCGCCCCGCGCGTCGGCCGCGGCCGCGTCCGCAGCGCGCAGGCCGCGGGTCATCCCGGTCCCGTGGTCCCCGTCACCGGCGACGGCGTCGATCCGGCCGAGCTCGTCGGCGTTGTCGGTGACGACCCGCAGCATTGTCGAGAGCATCGATCGCACGGTGCCGGCGGCCTGCTGCGACTGCTCGCTCGCCTCGCCCACATCCGCTCCCGGCAGGCGGATCGCGTCCGCCGGCACCGGTCGCGGGGCGAACGTCGGCAGCTCGGATGCGTTGCCGCGCTTGAACGTCGGGGTGTCGGCGGGGGCGGCCCACAGCTGCGCCAGCTCATCGTCCAGCCAGCACAGCGACAGCGACGTCCCCGCCATGTCCAGGCTGGTCACAAACTCCCCGACCTCCGGGAGCACCGCTTCCACCCCCGCGTCGGCGAGCAGGCGGTCGACGTGGCGGTAGAGGACGAACATCTCCTCGTACTTGGTGTCCCCGAGGCCGTTGAGGACGACCGCGGCGCGGCGGCCCGCGCCGACCGGCCGCTCGTCCAGCAGCGGCTGGACGAGCGTGGCAGCGAGCTGCTCGGCGGTCATGTCGTCGACGGTGCGTACACCGCTCTCGCCGTGGATGCCCAGGCCCAGCTCGACCTTCCCGGCCGGCACCGTGAACAGTGGCTCGGTGGCGCCGGGGAAGGTGCAGCCGGCGAAGGCGACTCCGAACGTCCTGGTCCGGTCGTTGGCCAGCCGGCCCAGTCGCTCGACCTCCCCGATGGCGTCCCCGCGCGCGGACGCCGCACCGAGGGCCTTGAACACGAACAGTCCGCCGGCGATGCCGCGGCGGGTCGACGCGCGCTCCGCCGGTGCCGAGGCGACGTCGTCGGTCACCAGGACGATGCGGGCGTCGACGCCGTCGGCGCGCAATCGGTTCCGGGCCACCCCGAAGTTCATCGTGTCCCCGGCGTAGTTCCCGAACGCGAACACGACACCGGCCCCGCCCTCGAGATGGCGCCCGACGCGGTAGGCCTGCTCCGCCGACGGGGAGGTGAAGATGTCGCCGACCACTGCGCCGTCGGCCAGCCCCGGACCGACGAGGCCGGCGAAGGCGGGGTAGTGCCCGCAGCCCCCGCCCAGCACCACGCCGACCTTGTCCCCGCGGGCGCCCCCGGCCAGCATCACCCCGGACGCGCCGGGGACGGGCTGGACATAGCGGGCGTAGGCGGCGGTGTACCCGGCCAGCCAGTCGTCCTTGAAGCCGGCGGGGTCGTCGGTGATCCGGGTCACGGGCGACCTCCTCGTCTGGCCCGTCGGCGGCCGTCGTCGGCGGTGATCGAGACGGTAGGCCAGGCCGTCCACGGACCGGGGACGGGACAGACCGCCCGGGGCGCGACAGGATGGGGGGCCTCCCGACACAGACCGGACACGGAGGTCCCCCCATGCCCATCGCGACGCCCGAGGCGTACGCCGAGATGCTCGACCGCGCCCGCGACGGGCGGTTCGCCTACCCGGCGATCAACGTGACGTCCAGCCAGACGCTGAACGCCGCCCTGCAGGGTTTCGTCGACGCGGGCAGCGACGGCATCGTGCAGATCTCGACCGGCGGCGCGGAGTACGCATCGGGTCAGAAGGTGAAGTCGATGGTGTCCGGGGCGGTCGCGCTGGCCGAGTACGCCCACGTCGTCGCCGCCGACCTCCCGGTGACGATCGCGCTGCACACCGACCACTGCCCCAAGGACAAGCTGGACACCTACGTCCGACCGCTGCTGCAGATCTCCGGCAAGCGGGTGGCCGAGGGCGGGCTGCCGCTGTTCCAGTCGCACATGTGGGACGGCTCGGCGATCCCGTTGGACGAGAACCTGTCGATCGCCGCGGAACTGCTCGCCGTCGCCGCGGCGGCGCGGATCGTGCTCGAGCTCGAGATCGGGGTCGTCGGCGGTGAGGAGGACGGCGTCAGCGGCGGGGGCGGGGACAAGCTCTACACCGCGGCCGGTGACTTCGAGAAGACCATCGACGCGCTCGGCACCGGCGAGAAGGGCCGCTACCTGCTGGCTGCGACGTTCGGCAACGTGCACGGCGTCTACAAGCCGGGCAACGTCCACCTGCGCCCGGACATCCTCGAGACCGGGCAGGAGGTCGCCGCGCGCAAGCTCGGGCTGCCCGCGGGTGCCAAGCCGTTCGAACTCGTCTTCCACGGTGGCTCCGGGTCCGACCTGGCCGACATCCGGGCAACGCTGGACTACGGCGTGGTGAAGATGAACGTCGACACAGACGGGCAGTACGCGTTCACCCGTCCGGTGGCGGGGTGGATGTTCGAGAACTACTCCGGGGTGCTGAAGGTGGACGGCGAGGTCGGGGAGAAGAAGAAGTACGACCCGCGGGTCTGGGGGAAGCTGGCCGAGAACGGGATGGCCGCGCGCGTCGTCCAGGCGTGCGAGGCGTTGCGCGCGACCGGAAGTTCCCCGGCCGCCTGAGACGACGGGGACCCGATGACCTCTCCCGACCTGCCCCCGCCGACCGACCGGACCGACGGTCGGTCCCCCGTGGCAGTTCGCCGGGAAACCGACGTCGGCCGACCGGCGCCCGCCTACCTCCCCACGGTGTACCGGCCCTCGCGCTGGGCCTGGTTGCCGGTCCTGCTCGTCGGCGTCGGGCTGTTCCTCGCCGTCCTGCGCACGCTGCAGGCCACCGACAACCCGAATCTGGTGCCGGCGCTGATCGTGCTCGGCGCGGCCGTCGTGCCCAGCTCGTTCGTGGTGTTCGTGGCCAGTCGCCGACTCGCCCTCGACGTCTCCGGCGGCATCATCGGGCTGATGGCACTGCTCGGCGGGGTGATCGGGATCGTCATCGCCGGAACACTGGAGTACGACGCCGCACAGCGGCTCGGCACGGCGTCCATCGTCTTCGTCGGGATCATCGAGGAGGCGGCCAAGCTGGCCGTGCCGCTCGGGGTCGTCCTGCTGGTGCGCAACCGGTGGCGCGAGCCCGTCGACGGCCTGGTGATCGGGGTGGCGACCGGAGCGGGTTTCGCGGCGCTGGAGACGATGGGGTACGCCTTCAACGAGCTGGCCCGCTCAGGTGGGAACCTCGGTCCGGTGATCGGGATCCTGGTGCTACGCGGCCTGCTCAGCCCGGCTGCCCACCTGGCGTGGACGGGTCTGACCGTGTCGGCGCTGTGGTGGGCACGGTGGCGCGACTGGCGGGCCAGGTCGGTGGTGCTGCTGGTCGTGGCCTACCTCGTCGCGGTCGTGTTGCACACCCTGTGGGACCTCAGCGGCGGACTGCTCGGCAACGCGATCGTGGCGGTGGTCAGTCTGCTGCTGCTCTTCGTGGTCGCCCACCGACTCGCCCGCCACCAGTCCGAGCGTGCCGCCGTCACCGGCGCCCGCCCGGTCCAGGTCGCCGGGTAACGGCCGTAGTCGCCGGGGACCCGGCGTAACTGCCCTCAACCGAAACCGCGCTCAACCGAAGCGGTCGACCAGGCGGTCGAAGACACCGTCGGCCGCTGGGTCGACCGCCCGGCGGGCCGGGTCCGCGTCGTGCCACGCGACGATCTCCCGCGACCCGGCCGACCACGGCGTCGGCGCCGACCAACCCGGCACCAGCCGCTTCACCAGCGTGTTGTCGAACACCAGGCTGTGTGCCCGGTCACCGAGCAGGCCCTCGCCCCACGCGGGATGCTCCGCGGCGATCGCGTCGCTGGGCACGTGCACGATCCTGGGTTCGGGGGCGCCGGCCGCCGCGGCGAGGGCCCGGGTGATCACGTCCCAGCTCAGCGCCTCGTCGTTGGTGATGTGCACCGCCTGCCCGGCCAGCGTGTCCCGCCCGAGCAGCCCGACCAGGGCGGTTGCCACGTCGCGGGCGTGGGTCAGCGTCCACAGCGACGTGCCGTCCCCGTGGGCGACGACCGGTGCGCCGCGCCGCATCCGCTCCACCTCGGCCCACCCGCCGAGCAGCGGGACCACCGTCGCGTCGTAGGTGTGCGACGGACGGACGATCGTCGCCGGGAAACCGGTGTCCCGATAGGCGTCGACGAGCAGCTGCTCGCAGGCGATCTTGTCTCGGCTGTACCGCCAGAACGGGTTGCGCAGCGGGGTGGACTCGGTGATCGGCCACCGCTGCGGCGGGGTCTGGTAGGCCGAGGCGGAGCTGATGAACACGTACTGCGCGACCCGGCCGGTGAAGGCGTCCACGTCGCGGCGGACCTGATCGGGGGTGAACGCGACGAAGTCGACGACGACGTCGAATCCCTCGCCACCGAGCAGCTCGCGGACGGCCGCACCGTCGGCGCACGCATTGACGTCACCGGTCAGCCGGGTGACCCCCGCCGGCAGGGGCCGGCTGTCGGTCCTGCCACGGGTGAGGACGGTCAGGTCCAGACCGGCGTCCACCGCGACCCGCGCGCACTCAGCGCTGATGATTCCCGTGCCCCCGATGAACAGCACCCGCAGCGCCACGCCGATCCCCCTCGTCCCGCCCGATGTGTGTGTCCCAGTACACGGCTGTGTGTCCCAGTACACGACAGGGAGCCCCGCCCGCGGTACCGCCTGTCCCAGTGCGGCAAGCTGGCGTCGTCATGCGCGCCCTCCGGCACCTCACCGCGACCGTGCTCGTCCTCGCCGGCCTCCTCGCGGTCGGGCCTGCGCTGGTGTCGGTCTGGGTGCACCGCGACGTGCTGGACACGACCCGGTTCAGCGCCGCGGTCGCCCCGCTGTCCGGGGACCGGGCCGTTCAGGCGGCCGTCACCGACAGCTCGACGCGGGCGATCGACGCCTACCTCGGCGGCCCGGCCCCGAACGAACCGGGATCGCCGGCCCCGCTGGTCAACCCGGTGGCCGAGCAGGTCGTCACCGGTCCGCAGTTCCCGGGCCTGTGGACCGCGGGGATCGCGGCGGCCCACCGCCAGGCAATCACCCAGCTGCGCGCCGGCGGGACTCCCACGGAGGTCACCTTCCAGCTCCGACCCCTGCTCGACGCGATGGTGAGCCGGATCGTCCCGGGCGGCCAGCTGCCGCCCGGCGTGCCCGCACTGACGGGGTCGGTGCAGATCCCGCTCGGGGCGCAGGCAGGGCGGGCCGCAGCCGCGCTGCGCACCGCCGACGACGTGTCCGGGTGGCTGCCGGCCCTCGCGGCCGTGCTGCTGGGCCTGGCGGTCGCCGTGTCCCCCTGGCGGCCGGCCACCCTCGCGGTCGGCGCCCTCGGCACGGCAGCCGTGGCCGGGCTGGTCTGGCTGGCCGGGCGGGCGGCACCGGGCGCGCTGGTCGACCGGCTCGGCGTCGCTGCCAACGAACGCGTGCTCGCCCGGGCCGTCGGCGTGGCGGTGACCCGGTCGCTGGAGGTCCTGGCCCGCGACGTCGGGTTGGTCGCGTCGGTGGTCGGGGTGGTCGCCCTGGGCTGGGCGGCGGTCTCCGGCTCCCGGCGGCGGCGCCGACGGCCGGCGCCGGGCGCGTCCGGGTGGGGACCGGAAGGGCTCCAGCAGGTGGCGGACCGGCCCGGCCGATAGCGTCACCCGGATGCGGGTGGCGATCACGGGGGCGACCGGGAACATCGGGACACGGCTGGTGGCGCGGCTGCTCGCCGAGCCCTCGGTCTCCGAGGTGGTCGGCATCGCCAGCCGGTTGCCGAGCGCACCGGCACGCAGCCGGGTCCGCTACGTCCGGGTCGACCTCGGGGCGGACGACGCCGCGGCGCGGCTGGGGGCGTCGCTGACCGGGGTGGACGTCGTCGTGCACCTGGCGTGGCTGCTGCAGCCGTCGCGGGACCCGCAGCTGATGGAGCGGGTGAACATCGGCGGCACCCAGGCGGTGCTGGACGCCGTGGTCTCGGCGGGGGTCGGCGCGCTGGTGCACGCCAGCTCACTCGGCGCGTACTCCCCGGCCCCCAAGAGGCCGGCTGTCACCGAGGACGCCCCGACCGGCGGCATCGCCACCTCCGCCTACAGCCGGCACAAGGCCCAGGCCGAGCGGATGCTCGACAGCTTCTCCGTGGGGCACCCCGGCGTCCGGGTGGTCCGCATCCGGCCGGCGCTGGTGCTGCAACGCGAGGCCGCCACCGAGCAGGCCCGCTACTTCCTCGGCCGGCTGGTCCCGCACCGGCTGGTCGACCGCCGCCTGCTCGGCGTGGTCGGCGTGCTACCGCTGCCCGACGCCTTCACCACCCAGGTGGTGCACACCGCCGACATCGCCGACCTGTTCGCCCGGGCGGCGCTGGACCCGACCGCCCGCGGGGCCTACAACGGGGCAGCCGACCCCGTCCTGGACCCGCCGACGATCGCCGGGGCCCTCGACGTGCGCCGGGTGCGCATCCCGCTGGCCCCGGTCCGGGGCCTGGTCGACCTGACCTGGCGGGCCGGGGTCCAGCCGACGGACCCGGGCTGGGTCGACATCGCCGCGCAGACACCGCTGATGGACAGCACCCGCGCTCGCGACGAGCTCGGCTGGCGGCCGACCCACGACGCCCGGGCGACGCTGCTGGAAGCCCTGGACGGGGTGTCCGACGGGGCGGGCTCGGGCACGCCGCCGCTGCGGCCGCGGACGGACCCGGTCGCGCTGATCCGCTCGGTGATCGGCGCGTTCACCAGGCGGTAGGCCGGGCGGACGCCGGATGCGACGATCGCTGCCGGCGGGGGCCCGGAGGCGTCCCGCACCGACGAGGGAGGAGCCGCGGTGGCCCTGCGGATGTCGACGCTGTTCCTACGGACCCTGCGGGAGGACCCGGTCGACGCGGAGCTGCCGGGGCACCGCCTGCTGGTCCGCGCCGGGTACATCCGCCGGGTGGCACCGGGGATCTTCACCTGGCTGCCGCTGGGCCTGCGGGTGCTGCGCCGGGTCGAGGCGATCGTGCGTGCGGAGATGGACCGGATCGGCGCGCAGGAGCTGCAGTTCCCGGCGCTGCTGCCGCGAGAGCCCTACGAGGTCACCGGGCGCTGGACGGAGTACGGCGACGGGATCTTCACCCTGCAGGACCGCCGGGGCAACGACTACCTGCTCGGCCCGACGCACGAGGAGATGTTCACCCTCGCCGCCAAGGACCTGCTCTCCTCCTACAAGGACCTGCCGCTGGCGCTGTACCAGGTGCAGACCAAGTACCGCGACGAGGCCCGCCCGCGCGCCGGGCTGTTGCGCGGGCGTGAGTTCGTGATGAAGGACAGCTACTCCTTCGACGTCGATGATGCCGGGCTGTCCGCGTCCTACGACCGGCACCGCGGCGCCTACCTTGCCGCCTTCGCCCGCCTCGGTCTCGAGGTGGTCGTGGTGTCGGCGATGTCCGGGTCGATGGGCGGCTCACGCAGCGAGGAGTTCCTGTGCCCGACGCCGGTCGGGGAGGACACCTACGTGCGCAGCGCCGGTGGGTACGCGGCCAACGTCGAGGCGGTGACGACCGTCGCGCCGGACCCGCTGCCGGTGGACGGGCTGGCTGCCGCCCACGTCGAGGACACGCCGGACACCCCGACGATCGCTGCGCTGGTGGACCTGCTGGAGCACCGGTTCCCGCGGGCGGACGGCCGCGCGTGGACCGCCGCGGACACCCTCAAGAACGTCGTGCTGACGGTGCGGCACCCGGACGGACGTTCCGAGCCGCTGGTCGTCGGGGTGCCCGGCGACCGCGACGTCGACGTCAAGCGACTGGAAGCGGTGCTCTACCCGGACACCGTCGAGCCGTTCACCGAGGCCGACTTCGCGACGACGCCCGCGCTCGTCCGCGGCTACATCGGCCCACAGGCGCTGGGTTCTGACTCGGCGTCCGGCATCCGCTACCTGGTCGACCCCCGGGTCGTGGACGGCACCGCCTGGGTCACCGGAGCCAACGAGAGCGGTCGTCACGTGCTCGGCCTGGTCGCCGGGCGCGACTTCACCGCCGACGGCACGGTGGAGGCCGCCGACGTCCGGCCCGGCGACCCCGCCCCGGACGGGTCGGGCCCGCTGGAGGCCGCGCGGGGCATCGAGGTCGGGCACATCTTCGCCCTCGGCCGGAAGTTCGCCGACGCGCTCGGCCTGCAGGTGCTGGACGAGTCCGGCCGGCAGGTGACGGTGACGATGGGCTCCTACGGCCTCGGCATCACCCGCGCCGTCGCCGCGATCGCCGAGACCCACCACGACGGGCACGGTCTGGTCTGGCCCCGGTCGGTGTCCCCGGTCGACGTGCACGTCGTGGCGACCGGCAAGGACGACGCGGTCTTCACCGCGGCCGAGGACCTGGCGCGGGAGCTGGAGGAGCTCGGGCTCTCGGTGCTCGTCGACGACCGGCGTCGCGTCTCGCCGGGGGTGAAGTTCGCCGACGCCGAGCTGCTCGGGGTGCCGACCGTGGTGGTCGTCGGCCGCGGGCTCGCGACGGGGGTCGTCGAGGTCCGGGACCGGCTGACCGGAGACCGCGGCGAGGTTCCGGTGCCCGACGCGGCGGCTGCAGTCGTCACCGCCGTCCGGGAGGAGGCGAAGACCAGCACCGCCGTCCGGGAGGAGGCGAAGACCAGCACCGCCGTCCGGGGCGGCTGAGGCCGGCCGTGCCCTCGGCATCCGCGCCGGACCGGGCCGCGTTCGCCGCCGCCTACGACGCGGCGGTCGCGGCCTGGCCGATCGCACCGTCGCAGCTGGACGTGCCCACGCCGTTCGGCAGCACGCACGTGCTCGCCGTCGGCAACCCGGCCGCCCCGCCGGTGGTGCTGCTGCCCGGCGGCGGGGCGACGGCGACCGTCTGGTCGGCGACGGTGGCGGCGCTGGCACCGGCCCACCGGGTGTATGCGGTCGACACGATCGGCGACGTCGGCCGCAGCGGGCTCGGACGTCGCCGTCCGCGGCGCCCGGCCGACCTCGCTGCCTGGTTCGCTACGCTGCTGGACGGCCTGGACGCCGCGGGGGTGGGGCTGGTCGGGCACTCCTACGGCGGCTGGGTCGCGACCACCTGTGCACTCGCCGTGGCCGACCGGGTCGGCCGACTGGCGTTGCTGGACCCGACCGACGTCTTCGCCGGCCTGGCTCCGGCGTATCTGGCCCATGCGCTCCCGCTGCTCGTCCGGCCGAGCCCAGCTCGGGCGCAGGCGCTGCTGCGGTGGGAGACCGGGCCCAACCCCCCGCCGCCGCTGTGGGCGCAGGTCTACGCGACCGGCACCGTCATCGGCCCGTCGGCGATCGTCCGGCCGCGCCGCCCGTCAGCCGCGGCGTTGTCGACGCTCGCCCCGCCCACCCTGGTGGTGCTGGCGGGCGAGAGCAGGGCGCACGACCCGGCGCGGATCGCCGAGCAGGCCCGGCGCCGGCTGCCTGCCGCGGAGGTCGCCGTGCTGCCCGGCGTCTCCCATCACGGGGTGCCGCTGGTCCGCTCGGCCGAGCTCGACGCGGTGCTGGTGCCGTTCCTGGCCTGACCGAGAGCCGCGAGCAGCGCGTCGATCTGCCCGGCGCCGGCGGCGGGGGCGGATGCGGCCGCGCGGCGGGCAGCCGCCCGGCCGGGTCCGGACAGCGCCGAGTCCAGGGCGACGTCGAGGGCGGCCGCGGTCAGCGTCTCGGCGGCCAGCACCGGCCAGTCCCAGGCCCGGGCCTGGGCGGTCACCTTCGCACCACCGGCGACTGGGTCGACAGCCACGGCGGGAACACCGTTCTTCAACGCCAGCACGAGTCCGTGCAGCCGCGTGGTGACGACCGCGTCGACCCGGCGAACCACCGACTCGACCTGCGCGGGCGTCGCGGCGAGGCGCCAGTCGCGGGGGTCCAGCCGGGTGTCCAGGTCCAGCCGCGCGAGGTCGCGCGAGCCCAGCCACCGTCCGAGCAGCGCGTTCACGTCCTCGTGCCGGCGGCGGCCGCCGTACTCCTGCTGACCGGAGGTGAGGAACACCGCGACCACCGGCACGGCGCCGACGGCAGTTCGTGCGGCGAGGTCGACCAGTCCATCGGCACCGCCGGAGTCCCGGGCGATCACCGTGTCGAACGCCGCCACCGCGGGGTCGTCCGGGTCCAGCACGGAGACGCCGACCGCGATCCGCCGGCACCCGGCGAACCGGGCAGCTGTCGCCGCGACGGGTTCCCCGGACAGTGGGCCGCAGGCCCAGACCAGGTGGGTGTAGTCGACCGGATCGGCATCGGCCAGGCGCAGCCCACCGGGCGGGCACATCACCGCGCTCCACCCGGTGTCACAGGCCAACCCGGCACCGGTGAGCGCATCGGTGACCGCGGCCATGCTCAACACGTCACCGGCGGTCGCCTCGCCGTGCAGCACGCCGGACCACCCGGTGACCAGTACCCGGAGCGGCCGACTGTGTCCCGTCCCGGTTCCGTTCACCGGGTCACTCTCCCCGACGCATGCGCGGCCACACCGGGCGCCCACGCGACGCCCCAGGTCGTCCGACAGCCGGCCACCGTTCGAGATCACGAACCGGATGCCCGTGAACCCGTGACCCTGGCGACACCGCGTTGTTATGTTCGGCGCGCCGCCGGGCCACCATGGGCTCCGGACGGCGCCGGGCTTCCCCACCCGGCGTCCGCGGTCACCGGCGTCCGCCCCGTTCGCGGGACCGTCACGGCTGGCCGAACTGTCGACCAAGGGTTCCCGGTGTCCACTCTGTCCCGCTTGTCCCGCCGTGTCCGCACGGCCGTCCTGCCCGCCGCCATGGCGACCATCGCCGGAGCAGTGCTCGCGCCGTCCGCCGGCGCAGTGCCGACGGTGGCCACCCCGGCGGCAGCCCTGCCCGCGACAACGGTGCGCACCTCGGCACCGGCGTCGGCAACCGTCCCGGGGCGGAGCCTGCTGCCGGGGGTCCGCCTGTCAGCCGGCACCCGGCTGGTGAACGGGACCAGCGAATTGCTGATGCAGGCCGACGGCAACCTCGTCCTCCGGGCGGGACCCCGGGTCGTCATGTGGTGGAGCAGGACCGCCGGCAACCCCGGCGCCTATGCCTTGCTGAAGCCGAACAACCAGCTGGTCGTCCGGGCGGCCACCGGCCGGATCCTCTGGGCGTCCGCGCTGCGCGCCGGCCTGTCACCGAAGTTGGAGCTCAACGACGACGGGAACATGGTCATCTGGACCGGGACCCGCCCGATCTGGAGCACCGGCACGTGGGTGAAGGGCTTCGCGGTCAGCCGACTACCCAGCTTCGGCTGGGACGCGGCGCAGTGGCCGTGCCTGGCCTACCTGTGGACGCGGGAGAGCAACTGGAACCCCCGGGCGGACAACCCGAGCTCCGGTGCCTACGGCATTCCGCAGGCGCTGCCCGCCAGCAAGATGGCCACCGAAGGTGCGGACTGGCTCACGAACCACCGCACCCAGATCACCTGGGGCCTGAAGTACATCGCCGACCGGTACGGGTCCCCCTGCTCGGCGTGGAACCACTCCCAGCAGTACGGCTGGTACGCCGCGCCGCCCCGCACGGCCCTGCCTGGCTGAGCGGAACGAACTCAGCCGTTCGGGGTGCCGGTGCCGCCGGTGCAGGGTGCGCCCGGCTCAGGGGTCTGCGGGCCTTGCTTGTACTTGGCGATGAACGCGGGCAGCCGGTTGTCGGCCGCGCCCGTCAGGATGAGCTGCTTGCCCCAGGCCGTCACCACGACCGGGCCGGGCAGCTCCTTGTACGGGGACAGGGTCACGTAGGTCTGGCCACGGGCCACGGTCTGCAGAGCCGTGATCTGCGCGGCGGGCAGGTCCGGGCGGTAGGTGATCCAGACGGCGCCGTGCTCCAGGTCGTGCACCGCGTTCTCGTTGCGGACCGCAGCGGTGTAGATGCCGCAATTGAGCCAGGTGGGGTCATGGTCCCCGCCGGCGGGCGGGGACTGCGCGTAGGCGACGGTGCCGGTCACGTGCTTCGGCGACGGGAACTGATAGGTCTTCACCGCGGACAGGTCTACCTGGGACGACCGGTTCGCCAGCACCGCTGCGGTCGTGCCGCCGGCAACCGCGAGCACCGCGACGCTCACCCCGACCCCGACGCCCATCTTGGTGCGGCGCCCTCTACGGGCCCGTTCCTCGCGCAACCGGGCGGCCACCTCCCGGCGTGACTGCTGTCCCGCGGCCTGCTGCCTGCTCGCCACTGCCTGCGCTCCTCGTCTTGGCGTCTCGCTTCAACGTTCGCGGTGGACAGTTGACCGACGACCGCCACCGCGAGGTGGGGAACTCTCATCACAAGCCTCCCGCGGGTCGATCAGCTGTGTTCCGCGTGCCAGTGAGCTCGGGGGGGCGGCGGTCAGTGTTGCGTCGCCGGCTCGGACCGGTGGTCAGCAGCAGTCTTCGCCCCGCCAGGCCTCGCGGCCCTCCTTCACGGCGACCGCAGCGACCGCGAGGGCGATGATCGGGTCCAGCCACCAGGCGCCGAGGGTGGCATTGGCGACCAACCCAACCAGGACCGCGGCGGCGAGGTAGGCGCACAACAGGTTCTGAGTGCCCTCACCGGCGGTCGCTGCCGACCCGAGCCGGGCACCGAGGCGGTGCTTGGCCCGGCCCAGCACCGGCATGATCACGACGCTGCTGACCGTCAGGGCGACCCCGAGCGGGCTGGCCGTGGCCCGGCTGCCGGTGACCAGGTCGTGCCCGGCCTGCACCGCGACGTAGGGCGCGAGCAGCCAGAACGACACCGCGACGGCCCGCTGCGCGGTCCGCTCCGAGGTCTCGGACAGGGTCCGGTTCCCACTGAGCCGCCAGATCACGATCACGCTCGCCAGGCCTTCCACGACGCTGGACAGCGCCCACGCGACCAGGCTCACCGACCCCGCGCGCAGCCCGGCGACCAGCCCGACCGTGCCCTCCACGGTCATCCAGGCCAGGCTCGCCCAGGACAGCCACACCGCTGTCCTGGCGGCCCGGTGCCAGCCAGGGTCCCGCGCCGACGGCGGCGCCTCGGGCGCGCAGGCGCCGTCCGCGCATCCCGCCGCCGTCTCCTGCGGCGGGGCGGCGGCCGTCACCGCTGTTGCGGGTGCGCAGCAGCCGTCGGTGCACCCCACCGTCACCGGAGCGGTGGCCGGGTCCGCAGCCGGGGCGGCCGTCAGGCTGAGCCCGCGCGCGTTCGTGGGCGTTGTCGTCACGGGTGGCCCCTCCGATCAAGACAGGTGTTACGCGGTGTGCGGCCAGCCCCCCGGACACCCCACAACGTAGACGCCGGAACAGCTCGCCCGGGTCGGTCTGGGCCGGCTCGGGCGAACCTGTCATTTCCCGGGCGGGGACCGGCGGGGTCCTGTCACCGCCCGCCGAAACCGGCAGTAGGTGTGGGCTCCGGACCGCGCCTGGCGGCCCGCCAGCACGCGGTCGGGACGGTTCGGGCCCCCGGGTCCAGGCTGTCGGTGGTCAGGCCCGGGATCGGCGGTGCTCGCGGATCCGCCACACGAGGACCGCGACCACGGCGATGGCCGCGACGGCGATGGCCCCGCCGCGTCCGACCGTCCGCTCCACGGCGACGTAGGAGTTGCCGGCGAGGTAGCCGAGCAGGACGAAACCGGTGCCCCAGACGAGGCCGCCGGCGGCGTTGAAGGGCAGGAACCGCCGGTAGGGCATCCGGGCTGTACCGGCCAGCGCCGGCATCACGGCGCGGAAGAACGCGACGAACCGGCCGAGGAACACCGCCGAGCCGCCGCGGCGCTGCAGGAACGCCTGGGCCTCGTCCAGCCGGCGCTGGTGGCGGGCGAGGATCCGCACCTTCAGGATGCGCGGTCCGAGCTTGCGCCCCACCTCGTACCCGACGGAGTCACCCACGATCGCCGCCAGGACGACCACCACGATGACCGCCCACAGCTGCACATGCCCGCGGCTCGCGGCGACACCGCCGAGGACCGCGGCGGTCTCGCCGGGCAGCACGAACCCGACGAAGAGGGCGTCCTCGGCGAAGACCAGCACGCCGACCACCGTGTACACCACCGCTGCGGGGACGGTGAGCAGGCGCTCGAGCAGGCTGGTCATGCCGGGCCGCTGCTGCCGTGCCGGGCGTCGACGCTGACGGCCCGCGGGGCGGAGCGCTCGGTCACTGGCACAGCCTTCCGGTGCGGGGATGACAGCGCGCGGCATGTCGGGTCTGTCGGGTTGTCATGCGGCCCGGGGGACGACGCGGGCCCCAGGCCGGACTGCCGGGAACGACTATCAGCCGGATAGTAATACCCCGCCACCAGACCCCGGGCCTGCGACGGCGGACCCAGCGTCGGCCGCTCAGTTGGGCCCGCTCGGCAGCAGCAGCCGGACCAGGGCCGAGTCGTCGTCGGCGGACAGGCCGTTGGCCATCGCGGTCGCCCACAGCTGGCCCGCTGCGGCAGCGACCGGCACCGGGACGCCGACCGAGCGCGCCAGCTCCGCGACCAGGCCCATGTCCTTGTCGATGATGTCCATCCGCGAGCGCAGCGGCGGTGACCCGGACTGCAGCTGCGCGGCCATCCGCGGTCCCCGGTCGGCAAGCATGAACGAGGACGCCGCCCCGGACCCGAGCACCTCGACAGTCCGGTCCAGGTCCAGGCCGAGCCGGGCGGCGAGGGCGAGAGCCTCCGCAGCGGCCGCAGTGTGCACGCCGCACAAGAGCTGGTTGACCGTCTTGAGGACCTGGCCGTCGCCCACCCGCGACCCGGCCCTGAACACCGACGACCCGAGCCGGTGCAGGACGGCGGCGGTGCGGCCGTACGCCTCGTCAGGTGCGCCGACCATGATCAACAGGTCACCGGCCTCGGCCCGCACGGCGCCGCCGCTGACCGGTGCGTCCACCACCGCGATCCCCAGCCCGGCGAGCTCGGCGGCCAGCTGCACCACCGCATCGCGGCCGATCGTGGAGGTCAGCACGACGGTGCCGCCCGGCGCCATCGCGCCCGCAGCGCCCCCGGCGCCCCCGGCGGCGTCGCCGGCGGCGTCGCTGCCGTCGCCGAGCAGCGCCTGGCGGGTCTGACCCGCGTCACGGACGGCGACGACGACCACGTCGGCGCCGGCCGCGGCCGCGCCGGGTGTCGACGCCGTCCCGGCGCCCGCCGCCTCGGCCAGCTCGCGCCGCTCCAGGACCGGGTCGAACGCGCGGACGGTGTGGGCACCGGCCAGGCGGGCGGTCATCGGCAGGCCCATCGCGCCGAGGCCGAGGACGGCGACCACGGGACCGTCGGTCGGGGCGGAACGGTCGTCGGTCACGGCCGCGGTCACGAGCCGGACTCCGCCGTCGCCGGGCCCGACTGCGGGAGCAGCCGGAGCAGGTACTCGCGGTTCATCGCGCTGACACCGAGACCGTCACCGCCGTAATGCTCGCAGCAGAACGCGCCTCGGTACCCGGACCGGACGGCGAAGTCCACCGCCCACCGGTAGTCGGCGAAGCCCAGCTCCATCGGCGCCGGCGTGGTGAGCGCCGCTCCGGTCGCCGGGTCCTCGAACCGGAAGTAGTTCTTCACGTGCCAGTAGTTCGCGTGCGGCAGGGTCGTCTCGACCAGGGAACGCCACGACTCGACGGGCCGCTGCAGCCGGATCAGGTTGCCCAGGTCCGGGTTGAGCCCGACCGCCGGGCTGTCGATGTCGGTCAGCAGCCGGACAGCGCTCGCCCCGGTCCCCAGGTAGGTGTCCTCGTACATCTCCAGCGACAGCTCGATGCCGACGTCGGCGCAGTGGTCCCCCAGCTCCCGCAGCCTGCGGACCGCGGTCGACCAGACCCCGGCATCGTCGGGGTCCCGCGCGCCGGGGACGGTCCAGAACCACAGCACCTGCCGCTGCGCCGGGGTCAGCGCCCGGTGCAGGCCGACGGACACCACGGGCGCGCCGAGAGCGACCGCGGCGTCCACGGTCCGGTGGCTGTAGGCGAGGTTGTCCTCGCCGTCGTCCGGGTCGACGACGCTGCGGCGGATCGCCGAGATCGCCGACACCTGCAGGCCGGCGTCGTGGACCGCGTCGGCCAGCCCGGACAGCCCCGCCGGGTGCAGGTCGCCCGGCCGCAGCCATGAATCGGTGATGTCGACGTGGTCGAACCCGGCCGCGGCGATCTGCCGCAGGGACTGCGACCACGCCGCGGGGTCGGCGTCCTGCACGGCCCGTCCGTCCGGGAGGACCGCCGGGAACGGCAGGGTCGCGGCGGCGATCGGCCAGCTCACCGGGGGTCCGGTCCGGAGGCGACCGGTCCGGAGGCGACCGGCCCGGGCAGGGCACGCGTGGGCGTCATCAACAGTCCCGTCCGCAGGGGTGTGGCCGAACAGTCCGGCAGTGGTCATCGGCCTCGGTCTTGCCGGAGCCGGGTGGACGCCGAGCGTATCCAGTCGCGCGCACAGGACCTGTCCCGTGCGGTCTTGACCGGGCACCGACACCCGGCCGGTGACGGGCGCCCAGGTTGGGGCGGTCAGCGGGCGTCGGAGTCGGCGGCGTAGACGTGTTCGGCGAAGCCCTCGAGGGCGGCGGTGCACCTTGCGAGGGCTTCGTCGACGGCGTGGCGACCGGTGGCGCCCAGAACGTCGCGGGTTGCGACCTTCGCCAGCCACGCGGTGAGTTTGCTCAGGTCCTCGTCGTTCTCCTCGAGCTCACCGAAGGTGAAGTGCCCGGTGTCGATCTCGTGCGCGATCTCCACTTCGAAGTCGTGGCACCGGTCGACGATCTCGGCGTACTCGTCGTCGCGGGCCGCGTTGAACGCCCCCACGATGTCGGCCTCTCCGGTGAGGACCTCGGCGGCGAGGACCTGGGCGGTGCCACCCATCTCGACGATGTCCTTGCGCAGCGACCGCAGCAGCCGCTCCGCCGCCGCCGACCGTGGCAGAGCGGCCACGGAGTTCTGCAGGTAGATCGCACCGGCGGCCTTCAACCGCCGCCAGACCCCGGCGCGCAGGCGGGTCGGTTCGGCCGGGATCCGGTAGATCAGGACCACCCATCCCGCCGGGGGGTCGGTCACCGGCGGCTGCTGTCGGCCGCCCGCGCGGCCCGGGTCAGGGACACCGCGAGGATGGCGACCGCGGCGGCGGGCAGCACCCACCAGGCCGGCACTCCGGCTGCGGCCAGCACCGCCGTCACCACCAGGGCCGCGACAACGGCGACCGCGACCCGCCAGTCGTCGCCGACGACGAAGTCGTACCAGAACAACCCGAACCGGCGGAGCATGTCAGCGGCTCCCGGCGAACGCGGCCGAGCCGGCCCGCGCGTGCTGGCGGCGCAGCGCGGCGGTCAGCGCGACGGTCACGACCGTGATGAACACGACCAGGGGCAGGAGCGCGAGGTCGGAGCCGGGCCAGTGCGCGCCGGCACCCTCGGCGCCCCAGAAGATCCCGAAGGTGGTGAGCATCACCCCGACCACGAGCTTCATCGTGTTCTCCGGAACGCGGGCGAGCGGCGCCCGAACCGCGAAGCCGGCCGCGGTGACCACGGCGACCGCGGCGACGGCGCCGACGACGGCGAGGCCGGTCCGGTGGGCGTTCGCGCCGAATGTCAACACGATGAACGCGACCTCCAGGCCCTCCAGCAGCACCCCCTTGAACGCGAGGGTGAACCCGTACCAGTCCCGAACCACCCCGCGGCCTCCGGCAGCGGCGGCTTCCGCGGTGGACCGGTGCTCCGCGAACAGGGCGGTCTCGTCGTGCAGGCCCTTGTACCCCGACGCGCGTAGGACGGCCTTGCGGATCCACTGCAGGCCGAAGACCAGCAGCAGGGCGCCGACGACCACGCGCAGAACCGAGAGCGGGATCACGGTGAGTGCCGGCCCGAGGGCCGCGACGATCAACGCCAGCACGACGAAGCCGGCGGCGGCCCCCTGCAGCGCTGACCGCCACCCGCGACTGACCCCCGCCGCAAGGATGATCGTGAGCGCCTCGACGCTCTCCACGAGAGACGCCAGGAACACCGACACGACGAGGATTGCGGCTGTCACCGGACACCGCCCGGCGCTCGCTGTGCTTTCCGGCTCATGCCGTGTCCTCCTCGGTCGGTGACTGCTCCCGAGCATCGTAACGACGGTTATCTGTCCCGTGCACGCGATTCCGGGGCCACGGTGCACGGCGTGCGCACAACGGGGCCGCGGCTGGTCGCTCCACTCCCTGCTCGGGCCGGGTGGGGTGCGTGACGTCTCGTGTTCACCCACCTCAGAGGCGCTGTTCACGGGCGAGACACCTGCCGACCGTCCGGGCCTGATCAGGTGTTCGTCGAAGGACGTGTCTGCAGATACACCACCACCATCACAGGAGAAGACGATGAACTCTCGGGTTCAGAGACGCCGGTGCGTGCCGGCCGTGCTGTCGTTGGCCGTGCTGGCCGCGGTTGCCGCGTGCTCGACCGGGTCGACCGGCGCCGCGGCGTCCTCGTCCACCCCGGCGGGCGACGGGTCGGGCACGTCGGCGTCCGCACTCCCCGGCTCGGGGACGCCGTCTGCCGCCACCGCGCCGACACCTGCGACCTCGTCCGGAGCGGGTGCGTCCCCGTCGGTCCCGGCGACCGGATCGGTCGCACCGCTGGTGGTGTACTCCGCGCAGGGATACGACTCAGCGGTCACCAAGGCGTTCACCGTGGCCACCGGGATCCCGGTCAAGCTCACCGACGACAGCACGGGGCCGCTGCTGACGAAGGTTGCCGCGGAGCGGAACAACCCGCAGTGGGGAGTCCTCTGGGTCGACGGGGACGAGGCGTTCGCCGCGCTGGACAAGCAGGGCCAGCTGCTCCCGTACACCCCGACGGCGCCCCTCAACACGGTGGGGAAGACCCTCGTCCCGGCCAACCACTCCTACGTGCCGGCGAGCACGACCGTCGTCCCGGCGCTGATCTACAACGCGGCCCGGGTCAGCGCCGTCCCCGCGTCGCTGCAGGATCTGCTCGGTCCGGCCTACCGGGGCAAGGTCGGGATGAACGACCCGTCACAGTCCGGGCCGACCTATCCCCTGATCGCCGGCGTCATGAACCAGCTCGGCGGGCAGGCCGGCGGCGTCGCCGCCGGGCAGAAGTACCTGACCGCGCTCAAGGCCAGCGGGCTGCAGGTGTTCCCCACCAACGGCGACACGCTGCACGCGCTGGAGACCGGACGCATCGACTACGGACTCATCCAGAGCTCGGCCGCCGCCGGTGAGGTAGCCACCGCACCGAAGTCCGCGCAGTTCGAGGCAAAAGTGGTGTACCCGCCGAAATCCACCCTGCTGCCGGCGAACCTGGGCATCGACAAGGGCGCATCCCCGGTCCAGCAGGCCGAAGCCAAGAAGTTCATCGAGTACGTCCTGTCCCCCGCGGGACAGAAGGTGATGCAGACGGGGGATCCGAGCGGGGACTCATTGTTCTGGCCCGTCGTGCCCGGGGTCACCGCACTGCCCGCGGCCGGCGCGCTCCCGACCAGCTACCAGAAGCTCGACCCGTACTTCTGGGGGCCCCTGGAGAGCCAGGTGAACACCTTCTTCGACAACACCATCAAGTGACCACCCGCGACATCGCGGCCGCCCCGGCCGGGCAGCCGCTGTCGGCGACCCCCGACAGGTCCGCGTCGGGGTCGCCGCGTCCCGTCCCGGTGGGCCGCGGCGATCGGTTCGCGCTGCTGCTCTCCCGGGCGTCGGGCGTACCGCTCGTGGCGTTCTGGACTCTGATCATCGCGATCCTCGTCCTGCCGATCGTGTTGTTCCTCCTCACCGCCGTGTCACCGCGGCTGCTGAGTCAGGGTCCGGAGTGGTTCACCCTGAACGGGTTCCGCTCGGCCCTGCAGGGGCCTCTGCTGGTCGGGGTGCGGAACAGCCTGTTCGTCGGCGTGGTGACCGCCGTCGCAGCGGCCGCGGTGGGGTTTGCCGTGGCGTGGCTGTTGCAGCGCACGGACCTCGGTGGACGCCGGTTCTGGACCGGGTCGATGTTCGCCCTTCTCCTTGCCCCGTCCTATCTCGTGGCGCTGGGTTGGGAACGACTGCTCGAGCCGGCCGGGGTGCTGGACACCCTCGGGGTGCACGCCGGCGGCGGCCGGACGGCGCTGTTCGGGCCGATCGGGGTCATCGTCGTCCTCACCACCAAGGGCATTCCGTTCGCCTACCTCGCCATCGCCGCAGCCCTGCGGGGGCTGGGGGAAGAGTTCGAGGCCGCCGCCCGCGTCCACGGCCACGGCCCGGTCGCGACCCTCCGGATCGTCCTGGCGTTACTCGCCCCAGCGGTGTGGTCGGCGCTGGCGATCGTGTTCGCCGAATCCATCAGCGACTTCGGTGTGGCCGCCACGCTCGCCAATGACGCGCACTTCCCGGTCGCCACCTTCGTCCTGTACAACGCGGTCGCGAACTTCCCCGTCCAGTTCCCGGTCGCCGCCGCCGTCGGATGGATCCTGCTCGCCATGGCCGGTCTCGCGCTCGCCCTGCAGTCGCGGGCGATGCGCGGGCGCAGCTACCGGATCCTCGGGGGGCGGACCCGCCCCGCCCGACGCGCGCATCTGGGCCGTGGAAGTCGGATCGTGGCGACGGCGGCGATGGTGGTGCTGGTCGCGATAGGCGTCGGCGTGCCGGCGTTCGGCGCGGTCAGCGCGTCCCTGATCAACGGGTTCGGGTCACTGCTGGGCAGCCACAGCTTCACCCTCGCCAACTACCGACGGGTCCTCGCCAGCCCCAACCTGCGCGGGCCGCTGCTGTACTCCGCGGAGCTGGCGTTCCTCACCGCCACCGTGACGGCGGTCCTCGGGGCGGTGACCGCGCGACTGCTCAGTGCCCGCGGAGCCCACCGCTCCGCCCGGCTGTTGGACCTGCTGCTGCTCACCGCGGTGGCCCTGCCCGGTGTGGTGTTCGCCGCCGGCTACATCTTCACGTACAACCTCAAGCTCACCAATGCGCTCGGCATCCACCTCTACGGCACCTCGACGCTGCTGTTCCTCGGCTACCTCGCGACCGCGCTCCCGTCGACCGCCCGGGTCCTGCTCGGCACCATGAGCCAGGTCCAGGACTCCCTCCGCGCTGCCGGCCGGGTTCACGGTGGTGGCCCGTTCAGCTCCTGGACCCGCACGGTGCTCCCCCTGCTGGCCCGGCCCCTGCTCGCCGCGTGGGTCCTCACCTTCGCGGCGACCCTGCTGGAACTGCCGGTCTCGCAGCTGCTGTACCCAAGCGGGCACGCCCCGATCTCGGTCGGGATCACCAAGGCCCTCAGCACCTACGACTACGGCGGAGGAAACGCTATGGAGGTTCTCGCGGTCCTGTTCGCGCTCGCCGTGGTCGCGATCAGCTTCGGATTGTTCCGGGTGCTCACGCCCGCCGGCTGGCGGCAGATCGGGCGGACCCGATGAGCTCGGCCACACCCGTGTCCACACCCGGGACCGCCGCGACAGAGATCGGGCCCTCGGCGGCGGACCCGACCGCGGTCGGCGGGCGCCCCGGGCACCGGGTGGTCATCCGCGGGGCGGTGAAGCGGTTCGGCGCCACCACCGCCCTGCACGGGATCGACCTCGAGATCGAACCCGGTCGGTTCCTGGTGCTGCTCGGACCGTCCGGCTCCGGGAAGTCCACTCTGGTCCGCGCCCTCGCCGGGGTCGAACGCCTCGACGGCGGCCAGATAGCCATCGCCGGCCGGGTGGTCGGCGACGCCCGCGTCCACCTGCCTCCCGAACGCCGTGAACTCGCGATGGTGTTCCAGGACTACTCCCTGTGGCCGCACCTCAGCGTCATCGACAACGTGTTGTTCGCGCTGCACCGCCGCCACCTCACCGCCCCCCGGGCCCGGACGATCGCCCGGGACACCCTGAACCGGGTGGGGCTGGGCGCGTTGGCCGGCCGCTACCCCCACGAGTTGTCCGGCGGGGAACAACAGCGGGTCGCCCTCGCCCGCGCCGTCGTCGCCCGACCGGGCCTGCTCCTGTTCGACGAGCCGCTGTCGAACCTGGACGCAGACCTACGGGAACGGTTGCGGGTCGAGATCGCCACCCTCACCCGCGAGTCGGGGGCCACCGCCGTCTACATCACCCACGACCAGTCCGAGGCATTCGCCCTGGCCGACGAGATCGGCGTGCTGGACCACGGCAACCTGGTCCAACGCGGACGCCCCGAGGACGTCTACCACCACCCCGCCACACCTTTCGTGGCCCGGTTCACCGGACTGGCCGGCGAGGTCACCGGCCGAGTGCTTGATCGCCGCGATGCTGCGGTGACGGTCGAGGTGGGTGCCGGCGTCCTCACCGCCCAGTGGCAGGGTCGACCCGGTCCGTCCACCGGAACCCAGGTGCAGGTCCTCATCCGCCCGGCCGCGACCGCCATCCACACCGGCGCCCCCACCACCCCGAACCTGCTCGCGGGGACGGTTGTCGACGTCGCCTACCGCGGACGCGGCTACGACCACGTCCTACGCACCGCCGCCGGACCGCTCAGCGGGGTCTTCCACCCTCACTCCCACCCCCGGGGCACCGCCCTGACAGTCCGCCTGGACCCCGCCGGCTGCCTCGCCTTCCCCGCGCCTTGAACGGCCTGGAGCGGCTGGCTGCTACAGCCACTTCCGCTTGCGGAACACGAGGTAGATGACGACGCCCACCAGCACCATCAGCAGGATGGCGAAGGGGTAGCCGTAGCGCCACGCGAGCTCGGGCATGTTCCGAAAGTTCATCCCGTACACCCCGCCCACCAGGGTCGGCGCGAACAGGATGGCCGCCCACGCAGAGATCCGCTTGACCTCCTCGCTCTGCGCGACGCTGGTCTCGGTGAGCAGCCTGGTCTCCTCGTTCTGCCGCTGCCCGACCAGAGCAGCGTTCACGGTGAGGATGTTCTGCAGCAGCTGACGAAAACCCTCGACGCGCTCGGCCACCTGCACGACGTGGTCGGAGACGTCGCGCAGGTAGCGGCGCAGCTCGTCGTCGATGCCGTACTTGTCCCAGCCGGCGGACAGCGCGGACAGCATCCCGACCAGCGGCTTCACCGATCGCTGGAACTCGATGACCTCGCGGAACAGCTCATAGATCCGCCGGGACACCTCCGGGGCCCCGGTGAAGACCTGGGCCTCGATCTCGTCGATGTCGTTGTCCAGCCCGGCCACGACCGGCCCGTAGTCGTCGACCACCCGGTCCAGGATCGCGTAGAGCACCGCTTCCGGGCCGAGTGCGAGCAGCTCCGGGTTGCCCTCCATCCGCCGGCGGACGGCAGCCAGGTCAGGGTTGTGCCCGTGCCGGACGGTGAGCACGAACCCGTCGCCGACGAAGACGTGCAGCTCGCTGAACTCCACCTCCTCCAGCTCGTCGACGTAGCGGGCGGCGCGCAGCACCACGAACAGCGTTGCGCCGTAGCGCTCCAGCTTCGGTCGCTGGTGGGCGACGACAGCGTCCTCGACGGCCAGGGCGTGCAGCCCGAACTCGTCGGCCAGCGAGGACAACTCCGACTGGTCGGCGCCGGCCAGGCCGATCCACGCCATCTCCTTGCCGGCCGCGCCGCGGTACATCCGCAGCAGCCGGTAGGTCTGCCCGAGCGAACCCGGCCGTTCGGCCCGCCGTCCGTCGATGTAGAGGACGTTCTCGATGACGCTCATCTCACCGCTCCGTCCCGGTTCCGGCGCGACCCCGCCGTCGGCCGCCCGCACGACCCGCCACGGGCGCACGGCGTCGTCGGCCGGTCTACCACGGACCGAGCGGTTCCGGACAACGCCGTCAGTGAGCGACGCCGTCAGTCGGCGCTGCCGTCAGTGGGCGGGAGCCGGGCTGGGTGCCCCCACCGTGCGCGCGACGAGCACCCCGGACGGCAGGAGCAGCGCGGTGAGGATCGCGCCCGCGACGAAGATGCTGCCCGACACGGTGAACGCGGTGGTGTAGCCGTGTACCGCCGCGAGCACGCCCGAACCCGCCCCGGTGTGTGTCCGGGCGTAGCTGCGGGTGGCGCTGGCGGCCAGGGTGGACAGCAGCGCCGTGCCGATCGACCCGCCGACCTGCTGCATCGTGTTGACCATCGCCGAGGCGACACCGCTGTCCTGCCGGGCGACGCCGAAGGTCGCGCTGCTGATCGCCGGCGCGAAGATCAGGCCGAAGCCGAGCCCGAGGACGACCAGCGACGGCAGCACGCCGGCGGCGTAGCTGGAATCGGGAGTGAGCCGCGCCAGCAGGAACATGCCGATCGCACCGAGGGCCATTCCGGTGGGTACCAGCGGCCTCGGTCCGGTGCGGGGTAGCAGCAGGATGTTCGCCGACGTCGAGGAGATGACGATCCCGGCCGTCAGCGGCAGGAAACCCACGCCGGTGAGGATGGGGCTGAGCCCGTGCACCTGCTGGAGGTAGTAGGTCAGGAACAGGAACACGGCGAAGATCGCGATAGCGGACAGGCCGACGGCTGCGTAACAGGTACCGCGGACCCTGTTCAACACCACACGCAGCGGCAGCAACGGCGCCGGCACCCGCTGCTGCACGAGCACGAACGCGACGAGCAGCACCAGACCGAGCGCGAGGGACACGAGCGTGACCGCGTCGACCCAGCCGCTGGTGGCGGCGTGGGAAAAGCCGAAGACCAGGCCGAACAACCCGGTGGTGGCGAGCACGGTGCCGGGGATGTCCAGGCGCGGGTGCTGGCGGCTCGCGGGATTGCGCAGCAGGACGATCGCGCCGACTGCGGCCACGGCGGCGAACACCAGGTTCACATAGAGGCACCACCGCCACGACAGCCACTCGGTGAGGAACCCGCCGAGCACCAGCCCGACCGCACTTCCCCCGCCGGCCACCGCACCGAAGACGCCGAACGCCTTGGACCGCTCCCGCGGGTCGGTGAAGGTGGTGGCCAGGATGGACAGGGCGGCGGGCGCGAGCAGCGCACCGAATATCCCCTGCAGCACCCGGGCACCGATGAGCACGCTGAAGGTCGGAGCCGCGCCGCCCAGCGCAGAGGCCACCGCGAAGCCCGCCAGGCCGGTGATGAAAGTGGTCTTGCGGCCGAACAGGTCGCCGAGCTTGCCGCCCAGCAGCAGCAGGCTGCCGAAGGAGAGCGCGTACGCGGTGACCACCCACTGCCGGTCGTTGTCGGCGAAGCCGAGCGAGCGCTGGGCCGACGGCAGCGCGATGTTCACGATCGTCGCGTCGAGGACCACCATGAGCTGCGCCACCGCGACGACGCCGAGCACCAGCCACCGACGGGCGTGGTGGGGATCGTGCTCGGCGCCGGGCCCAGACATCCCGGAGTGAGCAGGCATCCCGGAGTGAGCAGGTGTCCCGGAATCACCAGATGTCCCGGAGTCACCGGGTGCCTCGGAATGAGCGGTGCTCTCGAACTCTGCGGTCTCGCGGTTGAGGTACGGGCTGTCCTGGCGAAGATCTGAGTCGGTCATCGGCTACGAGCCTGTCACGCAGGCCGCGACGCCGCATCGGGGCCCCGCTGGGCTGTGTCCCGCTGCACTGTGTCCCGCTGCACTGTGTCCCGCTGGACCCGGCGGCGCAGCCACACCACCTGCGTCAGCCCGACCGCCCAGATCAGGTAGGGGACGGTGAACGCGAGCCGGAACGCCGTCGGGTCGCCGGCCGTGGGTAGGCCGCCGGTCCCGGAGCGGGTCACCGACAGGACGACGCCGATGCCGAGCATGGTCAGCAACGACGCGGTGAAGCCGCCGACGTTGGCCAGCCCGGTCGCGGTCCCCATCAGCTCCCGGGGGTTGGACGTCCGGGCGATGTCCAGGCCGGCCATCGACGCCGGGCCGCCGAGTGCGATGGCGGCCACGGCCGCCACGACCACCGGTACCGGGGCGTGCCCGGACCAGGCGAGCATCGCCGTCCACGCCGTGATGGCGGCGCCGACCGCGGCGAGGACCATCGCCGACCGCCGATGTGGCCGGGTGGCGATGAGCTGGCCGACCAGCGGCGACGCGGCGGCCGCGGTCAGGTTCAGCGCGATGAGCACCGACCCGGCGGCGGCCGGGGTCATCCCCTGGCCCTGCACCAGGTAGGGGTAGCCCCACAGCACACCGAATGCCGACGCGGGGAACGCCGTGACGAAGTGGCACCACATCCCCAACCGGGTGCCGGGCCGGTGCCACACCGCGGCGACACGGCGCGAGAGCCGCAGCGCGACGCGCTTCGCCTGCACGGTCCGCAGGCCGACCGGCCGGGGCGGTGCTTCCGGCAGCCCGACCGCGATCGCCAGTGCGACGGCGGCGGTGATCGCCGCGACGGCGAGGAAGGCCGGTGTCCAGCCCACGCCGATCAACGCGATCAGTGGCGTCGTTGCCAGGATTGCCCCGAGGGAGCCGGCGACTCCGGTCAGCTGCACGGCGAGCGCCACCCGGCGGCCCGGGAACCACAGCGAGGTCAGCCGGGTCACGCTGATGAAGGTCATCGCGTCCCCGACCCCGACCAGCAGCCGCCCGACGACCGCGATGCCGAAGCTGGGTGCGAGCGCGAACAGCGTCTCCCCGGCGGCCATGGTCAGCCCGCCGACGACCAGCAGCCGCCGGGAACCCAGCCGGTCCAACACGGTGCCGACCGGGATCTGCAGCGCCGCATAGACGCCGAGCTGGCCGACCGCGAGCAGGGACAGGACGGCGCCGCTCACCCCGAACCGCTCGGTGGCAGCGATCCCGGAGACCCCGAGCGTCGACCGGTTGAAGACCGCGGCGAGGTAGGCGGCCGTGCCCAGCGTCCAGGCGAGCATGGCGGTCCGGGTCACCCGGACCGGACGGGTCGGCGGGACGGCGGACCGGGTCGCCAGCAACGGCGCCAACCCGGCCGGCGGCAGGTGCGGCAGATGCGGGTGCGACAGATGCGGGTGCTGGCGGGAGTCCGGCGACGGGCCGGCCGGCGGCCGGGTGGCGGTGGCGGTCATGTGGAGTCCAGCCCCAGCAGGGTTCGGTGCGCGTCGTGGGTGTGGGTGGCGACCAGTTCGGTGAACGCCCTGCGGTTGCCGTCTCGCAGCGCGGCCAGGATCGCCGCGTGCTCACTGGTGCTGCGGCGCATCCGCTCCGGTGACAGCCGGATCACCGCTCGCCCGATGCACAGCTGGCGCTCGCGCAGTCCGGCGTAGAAGCGGCTCAGGACCGGGTTGCCCGCCGCGTCGACGACGGCGGTGTGAAAGTCGCTGTCCGCGGCGGCGAAGGCCGATGTCTGCCCGGCCTTCGCCGTCCGCCGCATCAGCGCGAGCAGGTCGGCGAGCACCGGGACCAGTCGCTGCCGGGCCTGCCAGGCCGCGGGTGCGGTGAAGGACTCGACCATCACCCTGGCCGCGAAGACGTCATCGATGTCCTGGGCGGACATCGGTAGGACCAGCGCACCCTTCTTCGGGTAGAGCCGGACCAACCCCTCCGCCTCGAGCCGGAGCAGTGCTTCCCGGACCGGCGTCCGGGACACCCCGACCGCTGTTGCGACGTCACCCTCGTTGAGCAGCGTGCCGCCCGGGTACACCTGCTCGAAGAACGCGTGCTTGAGGAACCGGTACACCCGGTCCGCCGCCGGCGCCGCGGCCCGGACCGGGAGCGGTGCGGGGGACGGCAACGTGGCAGGCGACAGCGCAGACGACGGCTCAGACGACCATGCCGGCGACGGCACCGGCGGCCGAGAGGTGGTGTCCATGATGTATCTATCATTCCACGGAACATTGGATCGTGGGCCGTCGGCGCCGGAACCGGGTACAACGTCCGGATGTCGCCCGACGAGTGGATGCTGACTGTTCCGGAGCGGGCCAACCCGGCCACGGTGCTGGATCGCCGACACCCGGACGGCCTCGCCTGGTCCGTCGGGAACACGGTCACCCCGCTCGTGCACGGCGCGCGGTACTTCGCCGAACTGCTCCGCCTCGTCCGGCGGATGGGAACCGGTGACCTGCTGCTGTTCACCGACTGGCGCGGTGACCCCGACGAGCTGCTCGCCGGGCCGGGCACCGAGGTCGGCGGGGTCTTCGCGGACGCGGCCCGCCGGGGTGTCGTCGTCAAGGGCCTCATCTGGCGGTCACACCTGGACAAGCTGCAGTTCAGTGCGGACGCCAACCGGGACCTCGGGCAGGAGATCGGTGCCGCCGGCGGGGAGTGCCTGCTCGACATGCGCGTCCGGGTGGGCGGCTCCCACCACCAGAAGCTGGTCGTCCTCCGCCACCGTGGCCGGCCCGAGCTCGACGTGGCGTTCGTCGGCGGCATCGACCTGTGTCACAGCCGGCGCGACAGCCGCGAGCACGGCGGTGACCCGCAGCCCCAATCGATCAACCCGGCCTACGGCCCTCGGGTCCCGTGGCACGACGCGCAGGCCGCGATCCGCGGACCGGCCGTCGGCGACGTCGAGACCGTCTTCCGCGAGCGCTGGACGGACCCGGCCCCGTTGTCCCGCAGCCCGTTGCGGGTGGCCGCCGGCCTGCTCAAGCACGAGGACACCTCGGCGGACCCGCTGCCCGCGCAGTTGCCGGACCCGGAGACGTGCGGACCGCACGCGGTGCAGCTGCTGCGGACGTACCCGGACCTGCGCGGCGCCGGGTTCCCGTTCGCGCCGTCCGGGGAGCGCAGCGTCGCTCGTGGCTACGCCAAGGTGCTGCGCCGCGCCCGACGGCTGATCTACCTGGAGGACCAGTACCTGTGGTCGGCCCAGGTCGCCCGCGACTTCGCCGCCGCGCTGCGTGAACACCCGGACCTGCGGGTCCTCGCCGTCATTCCCAGCCACCCCGATCAGGGCGGCCGGTTCTCCCAGCCGCCGGTGCTACTGGGCCGGCGCCGGTTCCTGCGGGCGCTGCGGGCGGCCGGCGGGGACCGGGTCGCGGTCTACGGGTTGGAGAACCACGCCGGCACGCCGGTCTACGTGCACGCCAAGGTGTGCGTCGTCGACGACGTCTGGGCCGCGATCGGCTCGGACAACGTCAACCGCCGGTCGTGGACGTACGACTCGGAGGTGTCGTGCGCGGTCCTGGACCAGACGGCGGACCACCGGGCGCCGCTGGATCCGGCCGGTCTCGGTGACGGTGCGCGCCGGTACGCACGCGACCTGCGCCTCGAGTTCGCCCGCGAGCATCTGGACCGCGCCGACGGCGACGATGCGGACCTGCTCGACCCGCATGCGGCGTTCGACGCGTTCGCCGACGCGGCCGCCGCGCTGGACCGGTGGCACGCGGATTCCCGGCGCGGTCCCCGGCCGCCCGGGCGGCTGCGGCGCTACGTCGAACCGGAGCGGTCCCGGTGGACGACGCGGTGGGCCGCCCCGCTGTACGACCTGCTCTACGACCCCGACGGGCGACCGAGGAGCGCGCGACGCGCCGGGAGGTGGTGACGTCGAGGACGCTGGTGAGGTGATGTCACCTCGGGGCCGTCGCGGCACTTCGCGCCGACGGACCACCGCTGTCGCCGTCGGCGCCGTCTTCGCGGTCGCCTGCGTGGCATTGCCCATCGCGGCGGTGGTCCTGGACGGTCACCAGCCGGCATCGCGGACGGTGGCCCGCGTGCCCGCACCACCCGCCGGCGTTCCGGGGGCCGTGGTGACGGCCCGGCCCCCGGACGGCCCGGTCCCGGGCGGCGCGGTCCCGACCGGCGCGGTCCCGACCGGCGCGGTCCCGACCGGCGCGGCGAGCCGGTCGGGACCGGCAGTCACGGCCGTCGGGGACCCGACCACGACCTGGGCCAGGCAGCGTGCCGGCCGGCTGGGGATGGGCTGGCCGGCCTTGCGCGCGTACGGCCGGGCCCAGCTCTCGGTTCGCGCGAGCGACCCCGCGTGCCGCGTCACCTGGACCACCCTCGCCGCCATCGGTTGGGTGGAGACCCACAACGGCACCTATGGCGGATCCGTGGTCGGCGCCGACGGGGTCGTCCGTCCGACGATCGTCGGCCCGGCGTTGGACGGGGCCGGTGGGCGGGCGCTCGTCCGCTCGACCGACGGCGGCGCGCTGGACGGGGACCGGGTCTACGACCGCGCCGTCGGTCCGATGCAGTTCATTCCCACGACCTGGCGCAGCTACGGCCGGGGCAACCCCTCGGACTTCGACGCCGCGGCCGCCGCCGCCGCCAGGTACCTGTGTGCGGTCGACGACGCGGCCAGCTCGTCCGGCTGGCGTCGGGCGGTCCTCGCGTACAACCGGTCCGACGCGTACGTGGGCGACGTGTACGCCGCCGCCCAGTGGTACGCCGCCAACAGCGGGTGATTCGGCCTCGCCGGTAGGCGAGCAGGCCACTCCGGTCGGGTCCACGACGTCCGGGTGGAAGCGAGCAACGGGAGCCTCGGCGTGTCGCGGCCGCCGACTCGTCCGCTCGTCCACAGCGAACCCGCTCGACCGTCCCCAGGCCGTCGAGGACGTTCGCGCAGGTCGTCGGTCCGGTCTGTCAGACCTCGGTGGCATGGTCCACAGCAGTCCACACACCAGCGGGCAAATCGGTGGATGACACGAGGTCTTGTGGCTGTTGGCTGAACAGCCACTAGATGTAGCGTCAGCCCGGCTGGACGCCGGCTGAGCATCGCGGCGCTCACGACACCGCACACCGAGGGAGACGACCGTGACCGACACCCTGTCCACCTGGTCCGCCGAGGTCGACGGGTCGTCCCCCGGGGACGGCTGGGACGAGCTCGCTGCCGGCACCCCCGCGCCGGGGTCGCCGTCGTCGGCCGGGGCCGAGACGATCACCGTCGTCCGGCGGGACGGCGAGGTCGTGCCGTTCGCGCCGTCGCGGATCGCGGTCGCCATCTCCAAGGCGTTCCTCGCCGTCGAGGGCCGTCAGATCGGCGCATCGTCCCGGTTCCGCGCCCTCGTCGTCGACCTGACCGACCAGGTAGCCGGCGCACTCGCCCGGCGCACCGCCGGCTCCCGGACGGTGCACATCGAGGACGTGCAGGACCAGGTCGAGCTGGTGCTGATGCGCGGCGGCCACCACAAGGTCGCCCGTGCCTACGTCCTCTACCGCGAGGCGCACGCCCAGGCCCGCGCCCAGCTGGCCGAGGAGGCTGCGGCCGGACTGCTCGACACGCCCGAGCCGGACACCGCGGGGCCGGACATCCCGGCGTTCGGCGTCCGGCAGCCGGACGGGGCGATCGCCCCGCTGGACGGGGCACGGCTGCGCGTCGTGGTGGCCGAGGCGTGTGCCGACCTCGACGGTGTCGACGCGGACCTGGTGCTGACCGAGACGCTGCGCAACCTCTACGACGGGATGGCCGCCGACGAGCTGGCGACCGCGCTGGTGATGACCGCGCGCACGCTGGTCGAGACCGAGCCGGCCTACACCTACGTCGCTGCCCGGCTGTTGCTGGACAAGTTGCGCACCGAGGCGCTGACGTTCCTGCTGCCCGGCGAGCAACGGGCCAGCGCCGCCGAACTCGCCGAGCGCTACCCGGAGTACCTGCGGGCCTACGTGGCCCGCGGCATCGAGCTGGGCGCCCTGGACCCGCAACTGGCCGCCTACGACACCGACCGCCTCGCCGCCGCCATCCGGCCCGAGGGCGACCGCGACATCACGTTCCTGGGTCTGCAGACGCTGTACGACCGGTACTTCCTGCACAGTTCCGGCACCCGTTACGAGCTGCCCCAGGCGTTCTTCCTGCGGGTTGCGATGGGCCTGGCCCTGTCCGAGCCGCTCGAACAGCGCGACGAGCGCGCGATCGAGTTCTACCGGCTGCTCAGCTCGTTCGACTTCATGGCCAGCACCCCGACGCTGTTCAACGCCGGTACCACGCGCCCGCAGCTGTCCAGCTGCTTCCTGACCACGGTCGACGACGAGCTGGAGTCGATCTTCGGTTCGATCAAGAACAACGCGATGCTCGCCAAGTTCTCCGGCGGCCTGGGCAACGACTGGACCCCCGTCCGCGGGATCGGCGCGCACATCAAGGGCACGAACGGGCTGTCCTCCGGTGTCGTGCCGTTCCTAAAGATCGCCAACGACACGGCAGTCGCGGTGAACCAGGGCGGCAAGCGCAAGGGAGCCGTCTGCGCCTACCTGGAGACCTGGCACGTCGACATCGAGGAGTTCCTCGACCTGCGCAAGAACACCGGTGACGAGCGCCGACGCACCCACGACATGAACACCGCCAACTGGGTTCCGGACCTGTTCATGCAGCGGGTCGAGGCCGACGGGCAGTGGACGCTGTTCTCCCCTGACGAGACCCCGGACCTGCACGACCTGTACGGCGCCGCGTTCGCCATCCGGTACGCCCACTACGAGGCCGCCGCGGACCGCGGCGAGCTCACGGTGTTCCGTCGCGTCCAGGCGGTCGACCTGTGGCGTCGGATGTTGACCATGCTGTTCGAGACCGGCCACCCGTGGATCACGTTCAAGGACCCGTGCAACCTGCGCTCCCCGCAGCAGCACACCGGCGTCGTGCATTCGTCCAACCTGTGCACCGAGATCACCCTCAACACCTCCCGCGAGGAGGTCGCGGTCTGCAACCTGGGGTCGGTCAACCTGGCGCGGCACGTCGGCCCGGACGGCCTGGACGCGGAACACCTGCGCCGAACGGTCACCACCGCAGTCCGGATGCTGGACAACGTGCTGGACATCAACCTCTACACGGTCGACGAGGCGGCGCGTTCCAACCTGCGCCACCGCCCGATCGGGCTGGGCCTGATGGGGTTCCAGGACGCGCTCTACACGCAGCGGATCCCGTACGCCTCCGACGCGGCGGTGGAGTTCGCCGACACCTCGATGGAGGCGTTGAGCTACCACGCGATCGCGGCGTCGGCCGACCTGGCCCGCGAGCGCGGCGCGTACGCGAGCTTCGAGGGTTCTCTGTGGAGCAAGGGAATCCTGCCCATCGACTCGATCCAGGCCGTCGCCGACGCCCGGGACGGCGACCTGGACATGGACCGGACCCAGCGGCTGGACTGGGCCTCGCTGCGCGAGCGGGTCCTCGGGGGTGTCCGCAACTCCAACATCATGGCGATCGCGCCGACCGCGACGATCTCCAACATCAGCGGCGTCGCCCAGTCGATCGAGCCGACCTACCGGAACCTGTACGTGAAGTCGAACATGTCCGGTGACTTCACCGTCGTGAACGATGCTCTCGTCCGGGACCTCAAGGCCCGCGACCTGTGGGACGAGGTCATGGTGTCGGACCTAAAATACTTCGACGGGTCACTGACGCCGATCGACCGGATCCCGGACGACCTCAAGCAGCTGTACGCGACGGCCTTCGAGGTCGACTCGTCCTGGCTGATCCGTGCGGCCAGCCGTCGGCAGAAGTGGATCGACCAGGCGCAGTCGCTCAACCTGTACGTCACCGAGCCGGACGGCCGGAAGCTGGACAGCCTGTACCGGCAGGCGTGGCACAGCGGGCTGAAGACGACGTACTACCTGCGCAGCCAGGCGGCGACGCACGTGGAGAAGTCGACGCTGCGCGGCACGGACGGCCGGCTCAACGCGGTGTCGTCCGGCCCGACCACGTCGCCGGCCATGGGGTCGGCCGCCGCGCCGAGTGCGGCGGCGATCCCTACCACTGCAGTCCCCGCCAGCGCCGTCCCGGCCGCAGTCGTCCCGGCCGCAGTCGTCCCGGCCGCGGTGGTGCCGGCGGTTCCGGTTCCCGTGCTCCCCGCGGTTCCGGTGTCCGTGTTCTCGCTGCCGGCGTCGTCGGTGGCCGAGGTGCAGGCCTGCTCGATCCTCGATCCGGAGTGCGAGGCCTGTCAGTGACCGGCTGCCACGCAGTCCCCCGGACCGCCGTCCCGACTCTCGAAGAGGCCCGCCGATGACCGACACCCTGCTCCCGCCGAGCGTCACCGTCGTCCCGGGCGGGGACGCGGGCGCGGACACGACCGGGCTGGGCGAGATCGCCCGGGGCGCCGGGCGGGTCCGGGTCGACGACAAGGCGATGATCAACGCCCGCGCCGACGTCAACCAGCTGCTGCCGATGAAGTACCGGTGGGCGTGGGACAAGTACCTCGCCGGCTGCAACAACCACTGGATGCCGACCGAGGTGTCCATGCAGGCCGACATCGCCCTGTGGAAGAGCCCGAACGGGCTGACCGAGGACGAGCGGCGGATGATCAAGCGCAACCTCGGCTTCTTCGCCACCAGCGAGTCCCTGGTCGCCAACAACATCGTGCTGGCCGTCTACCGGCACCTGACCAATCCCGAGTGTCGGCAGTACCTGCTGCGCCAGGCCTTCGAGGAGGCCGTGCACACGCACACGTTCCAGTACATCTGCGAGAGCCTCGGCCTGGACGAGGGCGAGCTGTTCAACATGTACCGCGAGGTCCCGTCGATCACCGACAAGGCCGCCTGGGCGCTGAAGCACACCCAGAACATCGAGGACCCGCATTTCCACACCGGGACGTCCGAGACCGACCAGGCGTTCCTACGCGACCTCGTCGCCTTCTACGTCGTGTTCGAGGGCATGTGGTTCTACACCGGCTTCGCGCAGATCCTGAGCCTGGGCCGGCGGAACAAGATGGTCGGGATCGCCGAGCAGTACCAGTACATCCTGCGCGACGAGTCCACCCACCTGAACTTCGGTATCGACTGCATCAACCAGATCAAGATCGAGAACCCCCACCTGTGGACCCCGCAGCTGCAGGCCGAGATCCGCCAGATGCTGGTCGACGCCTGCGCGCTCGAGGTCGCCTACAGCCGGGACACGATGCAGGCCGGGATGCTGGGGCTGAACGCGGACCTGTGCGAGCAGTACATGCACTTCATCACCAACCGCCGCTGCGTCCAGATCGGCCTGCCTCCGGTCTTCGCCGAGGTGGAGAACCCGTTCCCGTGGATGTCGGAGATGATGGACCTGAAGAAGGAGAAGAACTTCTTCGAGACCCGCGTCACCGAGTACCAGTCCGGCGGCGGCCTCAAGTGGTGACTTCGGCCTGACAGTCAAAGGACGGCGGATGTCTCAGTGGTCGGGGTCGCTTTGGATTTCGGTAGCAGCACTGGTGGTGGCTGTGATTTCTGCTGGCGCGGCGATTAGAGCGGGCAGGGTGAATCGGCGCCACGTTCGAGCGCTCGAGTGGGATCCCGCGGCTGCGATCAGCTCACGATGCGAATTCACTCAGCACAGTGGCGCTGACTCCGCACGGATCTGCGGCGAAGTCAAGAATGGATCGTCTGCGTCCATCAGTGTGGTCACCGTCAAGGCGGTGCCGGCTGATGGTGTGGCGCTGTCGAACCCCTTTCACTGCAGCACGCGGTCGCAGGTTTTCTCGGGCGAGACGTGGCGGATCGACGAGCACGTGATGGGGCGCATCGAGCTTTTGGGAATCACGCGCGTTCCGACGGCCTCACTCGAGGTCTCATGGACCGACGCGTTCGGCAACCGATGGACTCAAACCGACGGTCAGGTGCATCGGCGGGAGCCACCAACTCGTGTCGCCCGCGCATTGCACCGATTCCCGCTGCGGCTGACCAGGCCTGACAGGGCCACCCCGGTGGACGACCGGAGGATTGCTCGGCCCAAGCCCTGACCGCAGCACCGAGACGCCCGAGCGGGCACTCAGCATGTCGTCGCCCTGCCCGAGCTTGCTGCGCAGGTTCACGGTCCGGCCGTGCGGTGCGCCATCACTCGCCCCAGCGCCAGGCCCCCCGGCCGACCGGCCGCGCCAGCTCGGTGAAGATCAGGCCCTGCTCGTCGTCCGCGACACCCGGCCCGGTGCCCGCGACCACGATGATCACCCACGACGGCTGTTCGCCGGTCTCGCATCCGCGGCTGTGCGGCCCGAGTGATCCGCTAGGCCGGACGAAGTCCGGGTGGCGAAACACCGGTGGCCTGGCCCGGAGCCGCGTTCCGGGTCGGACAGCGCGACGCTCTTCACAGCTCTGCCCGGGCGCGGACACGAACCAGCGGGTCGGCCGGCGACTGCTGCGTCCCGACGCCTCGTCTGAGCCCCGCGTTGCTCAGGACTTCGCTGCACTCGACGACCGCGTCCCGCTAGTACGCCACCGCGTCGTGCGGTGCAGAGGATGGCGCAATGTGCTGAACATTGCGCCATCCGGGCGCGCGTCGTACCGTCGATGTCCGGATATGAGGACATAGCGACATGGCTCGGCTGTTCACCGCCCCGGCTCTCGACCTCGACGACCAGCGCGTCGTCGAGGACGTCCACGCGCTCCGAGCGGAGATGGCCTCCTCGCTGCGGGCGCCGCGTCGCTGGACGAGTGGACTCCGCCGGACCACCCAGGCGCGTGCGATCCAGGGCTCGAACAGCATCGAGGGCTACTCGGTCACCGACCAGGACGCCCTGGCCGCCGTGGAGGACGAGGCGCCGCTGACGGCGGACCAGCGGACATGGGCGGAGATTGTCGGCTACCGCCGGGTCTTGACCTACGTGCTCGGGATGGCGACCAGTCGGGGTTTCCGGCTCGATGCGATGACCCTGCGCTCGATGCACTTCATGCTCCTCGAACACGACCTGAGCAAGGCACCTGGCCAGTACCGGACCGGACCTGTCTTCGTGCACGACGATGCACGCGGCCGGACCGTCTACGAGGGTCCCGACCACGACGAGGTCAGCGGCCTCGTTGACGCGCTGGTCACGAGCATGGACGACGAAGGCGACCTGGATCCCCTGGTCCGCGCTGCGATGGCGCACCTCAACCTCGTGATGATCCACCCGTTCCGGGACGGCAACGGACGGATGGCCCGCGCCCTGCAGACGCTGGTCCTGGCCCTGGACGAGGTGCTCGAACCAACGTTCTCCAGCATCGAGGAGTGGCTGGGCAGCAACACGGCCGACTACTACCTCGTCCTCGCGGCCACCGGACGCGGCGCCTGACATCCGGACAGCGACGCCCACCTGTGGCTGAAGCTCAACCTGCGCGCCCATCACATGCAGGCGCAGACCCTGCGGCGCCGCTTCCAGGAGGCGGACGTGCTGTGGCGGCGGCTCGACGAGCTCGCCGGCGAGCACCGCCTGCCCGAGCGCGTCTCCGACGCGCTGTTCGACGCCGCACGGGGACTACGGGTCCAGCGCGCCACCTACGTCAGGCGGCTCGGACTGGAGGAGCGGACGGCGACCCGTGACCTCAGCCGTCTCGTCGACACGGGCCTGCTGCGCGCGGTCGGTCAGACCCGTGGCCGCTACTACCTGGCCGGTGACGCGCTGAGCGCGTTGTACCGCCAGCTCAGGTCGGCCCGGCCCCCGGTCGAGGACCCCTACCCGACGCTGATGGCGGAAGTCCGCGCCGTCGTGCCCACCAGTTGACCCGCCCAGGTCCTTTCATCGGGAACTGGGCCGAGCTGACGAGAACCCTGCTGGGTGACCGGGTGCGTGATCGATCCGACGATCTTCGTCCGGCTGGGGCTGGGGCTGGGGCTGGGGCTGGGGCTGGGGCTGGGGCTGGGGCTGGGGCTGGGGCTGGGCGAAGCGGAGCGGAGCGGAGCCAATCCGGCCGACCGCGTCCGGCCGTCAGCTGCCGCAGCTCGAGTCGGGCCGATGCTGGCGTCAGCGTCAGCGGCGCTCGTCAGGCCGGTCGGCCGTGGGCCCGAGCAGGCCGTCCAGGGCGGTCTGCAGGATCGGTTCGACGTAGTCGACCGGGCCGCGGATCGAGGCGACGGCCAGCACCAGCTCCAAGACCTGTTCGAGGGACAGTCCGCTGCGGACCTCACCTGCGCGCTGCGCGTCCGCCAGCAGGGGTCGACCGGCATCCAGGATCGCCGCGCGACCCGCACCGAGGAAGGCTTCGCCGTCGACCTGCCCCAGGATCTCCGCGGACACTCCGTGTTTGGTCGTGATGAAGGCGGCGAACCGCACCAGCCAGGCCCGCAGCGCAGCCCCCGGGCTCGCGGCGCCGTCGGCCGCCTCCCGCGCCGCGTCACAGACCGCCGCCACCTCATCGGCGTAGACGGCCTCCAGCAGCTCCCGGCGGCCGGGGAAGTTCCGGTAGAGGGTCGCCATCCCCACCCCGGCACGGCGGGCGACCGCCGCCATCGACGTCTCGCCGCCCTGCTCGAACAGCACCCACGCCGCGGACAGGATCGCCGCGCGGTTGCGGCGGGCGTCGGCGCGTTGAGCCGGCACCGCCCCAACCATCGATCCCGGTCGTTGCGAGTGGACAGCCTGTCCGGTACGGTCGATGTGGACAGGCTCTCCGCTCATAGTCGGAGGGTACCCACCTCAGGAGTCGGACCGTCAGGACCGATCATCGGAAGGAACCAACATGGAGTACCGACCCCTGGGTCGTACCGGCATCGCGGTCAGTGAGCTCGGCCTGGGTGCCATGGCGTTCGGAGCCGCGGGCAATCCCGACCACGACGCGTCGATCCAGGTCGTCCACCGAGCGCTGGACGCCGGGATCAACTTCGTCGACACCGCCGACATCTACTCGGCCGGGGAGTCGGAGCAGATCGTCGGGAAGGCATTGGCCGGCGGACGGCGCGACGACGTCGTCCTGGCGACGAAGGTCGGTCTGCCGTTCGGGGAGGACCCGAACCATCGCGGGGCCTCACGGCGCTGGATCACCGAGGCGGTCGAGGGCTCGCTGCGGCGACTGGGCACCGACTGGATCGACCTCTACCAGGTTCACCGTCTCGACCCGACCGTCGACGTCGACGAGACGCTCGGCGTGCTGTCCGACCTCGTTCATCAGGGCAAGATCCGCGCCTTCGGTGCCTCGACCGTGCCGGCCTCGGAGATCGTCGAAGCCCAGTGGACCGCTGAGCGCCACGGTCGTGAGCGCTTCCGCACCGAGCAGCCGCCGTACTCGCTCCTCGCCCGCCAGATCGAGACCGACGTGCTGCCCACCTGCCTGCGCTACGGGATGGGTGTCGTGACCTACAGCCCCCTGGCGATGGGATGGCTGTCCGGTCGCTACCGCAAGGGCTCGGTCGACCAAGCGCCCACCTCGGACCGCAGCCGCCTGTTCCCCGGGCGCTTCGACCTCACGGCCGAGGCGAACCAGCGCAAGCTCGACGCGACCGAGGCGCTCGCCAACCTCGCCGAGGAGGCCGGGATGACGCTGATCGAGCTGGCCATCGCCTTCGTCCTGCGCCACCCTGCGGTGACCTCCGCGATCATCGGTCCCCGGACCCTGGGGCACCTGGAGTCCCAGCTGCCCGCGGCCGACGTCGAGCTCCCGACCGACGTGCTGGACCGGATCGACGAGATCGTGCCCCCGGGCGTCACGCTCGCCGACATCGACAACATGTCCTTCACCCCGGCACTCAGCGCCGCCGCGCGGCGCCGCTGACCGGCGTCGTCACGCGTCGACCCGAGCGCCCGACTGAACGTCGGGCGCACGGGTCAGCCCGGGCGGTGCTTCTTCACGGCCGGAAGTGCAGCCGCGGTGCGGATCGTGTTGCCTGTCGCGTTCATGGCAATAGGTACTCCTTCTCAGGCGCCAGCGCCGCCGTCGACCGGCACGATCGCGCCGGTCACCATCGAGGCCCGGTCGCTGAGCAGCCATGCGGCCGCCTCGGCAACTTTGTGGGGCTCGGCCATCCGACCGAGCGGGATCGTTGCCGTCATCTGAGCGACGATGCCGGGGCTCGCCGCTTCCCACGTGTCGATCATCTCCGTCGCGGTGCCGCCGGGGGTGATGCCGTTCACCCGGATGCCATCAGGGGCCCAGCTCACGGCGGCGGTCTCGGTGAGGCTGTTCAGCGCACGCTTCATGGCGCTGTACGCGGGGAGGGCCGGGTTCGCGCGGCGGCTGCCGATGCTCGAGGTGTTGACGATCGCCCCGCCACCGTTCCGGCGCATGAGCGCGGCCTCGGCGGTCATGGCGGTCCAGTGCGCGCGGAAGTTCACGGCGAACTGCTCGTCGATGTCCTCGTCGCTCGTGGTGTCGAGCGGGCCGACCTGCTGCTGAGGGACCGCGCCGTTGTTGAAGGCACCGTCGAGCCGGCTGTGCAGCTCCTCGACACGGTCGACGGCGGCACGGATGCTCGCACGGTCCGCGAGGTCCAGGGTGACGGCGTCGGCGACGCCGCCGTCGGCGCGGACCTCGGTGACGATGCGGTCGAGGGCGTCGGTGCTGCGGGCGGCGAGGACGACGGCGGCGCCTTCCCGCGCGAAGAGGTGGGCCGCGGCTGCGCCGATGCCGCGGCTGGCGCCGGTGACGAAGACGACCTTGCCGGTGAGCAGCCCGATCGGGTTGGTGTCGATGGTGTTGGTCATGCCGACAGCGTGCGGCGGTCCGGGAACCGGATGCAGGCACAGGTGGTACCAGGATCCGCCGCTGTTCAGCGTGCAGACTCGGGGCGTGGACCAGCCGGAGCTCGGGGCGTTCCTCCGCAGCCGACGTGAGCGGCTCCGGCCCGAGGACGTCGGTCTCCCCTCGGGTCCGCGGCGGAGGACGCCGGGGCTCCGCCGTGAGGAGGTCGCGGTCCTCGCGTACATCTCCATCGAGTACTACGTCCGGCTCGAGCAGGGTCGGGCGCCACGTCCGTCGGGCGAGGTCCTCGCCGGGATCGCGGGCGCGCTGCGGCTCACAGAGGTGGAGGCCGATCACCTCCATGTCCTCGCGGGCACCGCACCCGTCCGGGCCGGCCTGCACCGCCGGGACGTCCGCCCGAGCATCCTCGCGGTCCTCGAGCGGCTGCCGCGGACGGCTGCGTTCGTGATGTCCGCCGCGTTCGAGGTGCTGGCGTGGAACGATCTCGCGGCCGCGCTCATGGAGGACTTCGCCGGCCTCGCCTCGCAGGACCGCAACCTCGCACGGAGGGCGTTCCTCGGGCCGGCGCGACCCGACACGACCTTGTACGGGATATCCGACGCCGTCGAGTTCCGGCACAGCGTCGTCATGCAGCTCCGGTCCACGTTCGCCCGGTACCCGTCGGACCCCGCGGTGACGGGTCTCGTCGAGGAGCTCCGCGAGGGCAGCCCCGAGTTCGCCCGGCTCTGGGAGCGGCACGACGTACAGGCTGCGCCGATGCTGACCAAGACGTTCCGGCACCCGGCCGTCGGGGAGATCACCGTCGACTGCTACTCCCTCGTGCTCACCGACCGCGATCAGCACCTCGTGCTGTACACCGCTCCGCGGGGGTCCCGCGACGCGGACGCGCTGGCCCTGCTGAACGTCCTCGGAACGGAGAGCCTCAACGCGAGCGGATCGCTCTGACGGAGCAGGACACGACGGATGTCTTTCTCCCCAGGCTCGGAGGGGCACAGTGCCGGCCTCAGCGGATCGCCCCGAGCCGGTGCGTGTGCGGCGAAAGGGGTGGGTCGTCTCGAAACTGCACGGGGACGACCGCTACCTGGACCTGGGCCGGCAGGTCCATGCGAGTTGCGAAGCGCAGCAGGTCGTCCATCAGCGCCGAGAGCGCGTCGTGGACCGGAGGAACGATGGTCAGCCCTGGCCGTCCGGCTGATCGGGCACAGCCGACGGCCCGGGCGGCAGGTCACCAGACGGTGACCTGCCGCGGGTGCCGATGACCGCGCAGCCGCCTGTCCTTGGTGACCAGCGGCCACCCGCGCTCCGCGGCGGTCGCGTAGATGATCCGGTCGGCCGGGTCACCGGGGAACGAGGCCGGGAGGGCGGCCGCGGCGGCCGCCACCGCAGGACATGGGTGTCCAGCAGGACCGTCATCACCCCACATCCCATCTCTCACCCGTGCCGAACAGCCCTTCGTCCGGTACCGCGGACCTCGCCATCCCGGCGGCCGCCCCCCGCAGCGCGTGCGCCCCCCGCGCTGGGACCAGTCGCGCGACGACCGCACCGTGCTTGGTGATCTCGACCTCCTCACCGGCCGCGACCTCGTCGAGCAACGCCAGGATGGACGCCTTGACCTGGGTAGCGGTCATCGTGATGGCCATGCGCGCACGTTACTGACCACAAGGCGTTCCGCGACCTGGATGCGTCCCCGGACGGCCCCGTCGAGACCTGGCCGAAGGCCGTCGAAACGGCGATGGAGCGCGGGGCGCTGGCTGACTAGGCCCGAGGTCGTCGAGGCCGAAGCGGAGGCTGGCGCGGCAACGGCGCGGCTCGGGGCAGCAGCGGGTTGGATGGCGGCATGGCTGACTCGACGCTGACCGAACCCGAGATCGATCCCCCCGACGGCCCGGCGCCCACGGAGCTGCAGATCACCGACCTCGTCGTCGGGGACGGCGCCGAGGCGGTGCCGGGTGCGGAGGTCGAGGTCCACTACCGCGGCGTCGAGTTCGACACCGGCGAGGAGTTCGACTCGTCGTGGCGCCGCGGCCAGCCGATCCGCTTCCCACTCGAGGGACTGATCCAGGGCTGGCAGGACGGCATCCCCGGCATGCGGATCGGTGGCCGGCGCCGGCTCGTCATCCCCCCACACCTGGCCTACGGTCCGGCCGGCGCGGGCCACCAGCTGTCCGGCCGCACGCTCGTCTTCGTGATCGACCTGCTCGCCGTCGCCTGAGCCGGAGCCCAGACAGCAGCCCTGGCAGGGAGCCGGTCGGGTGGACGCGCTGAACAGCAGGGTCGACCCAAGCGGGGCCGGAAGGCATGATCTGCCGGGAAGCCGGGAACGCCCGGCCGCCCGGGCCGGACCCCGATGCGTTCCGGAACGGACAGTCGCACCGAGACAGTGAGGTCTCCATGCCAGACCAGCCGTCGCGCACCCTTCCCGAGTGCCTGGCCGAGTTCCTCGGCACGTTCATCCTGATCATCTTCGGCGTCGGTGTCGTCGCGCAGGTGGTCGCGTCCGGCAACGGGGATGCGAACGCCATCCACTTCGCGTGGGGCTTCGGCGTCACCTTCGGCGTCTACGTGGCCGCCCGGATCAGCGGTGCGCATCTCAACCCGGCCGTCACCCTCAGCCTCGCACTGTTCCGCGGGTTCGCGTGGTCAAAGGTCGCGCCGTACGTCGTCGCCCAGTTCCTCGGCGCCTTCGCCGCGGCGCTGGTCATCCGGTGGAACTACCGGGACGCAATCCACACCTTCGACCCCGGCCTCACCATCAAGAGCCAGGGGATCTTCTCCACCCTGCCGGACACGGCGCACGGAGTCGGACAAGGCGGTGCGCTGCTGGACCAGATCATCGGTACGGCGATCCTGCTGCTGGTGATCGCCGCGCTCACCGACCTGCTCAACACCGCGCCCGGCGCCAACCTCGGCGGCCTGCTCATCGGCTTCCTCGTCGTCGCCATCGGCATGGCCCTGGGCTCGAACGCCGGGTACGCGATCAACCCGGCCCGTGACTTCGGCCCGCGCGTCGCCGAGTTCATCACCGGCTACGGCGGCGCGATGCGGGACGGCACCGGCAAGCTCTACTTCTGGGTCCCGATCGTCGGTCCGCTGATCGGCGGGCCACTCGGCATGCTGGTCTACGACCTGCTGATCGGCCGGAACATCAAGCGCCTGTTCGGCGCCGCCGGCCAGCCGGACCAGGTCGGCGAGATTCCGACCGACGCCGGATCGTCCGAACGCGCCGCAACCCGGGGCCACCGCGGCGCCACCCCGGGGGACCCGGCCCCCGGCGCGACCCGCGCGTGACCCCACGGCACGCCGCAACACAAACCACCCGTTCCGTCAGAGAGGACGCGACACATGGCTGACTTCGTCGGCGCGGTCGACCAGGGAACCACGAGCACCCGCTTCATGATCTTCGATCACGGCGGGAACGTGAAGGCGATCCACCAGCTGGAGCACGAGCAGGTCCTGCCGCAGGCCGGCTGGGTCGAGCACAACCCGGTGGAGATCATCGAACGCACCGAGTCGGTGATCCGGACGGCGCTCAACCGCGCGAACCTGAAGGCGTCGGACCTTGCAGCGGTCGGAATCACCAACCAGCGGGAGACCGCACTCGTCTGGGACCGCAGGACCGGCCGGCCGCTCTACAACGCGATCGTCTGGCAGGACACCCGCACCGACCGGATCGCCTCCGCGCTGGACCGCGACGGCCGGGGCGACGTGATCCGCCGCAAGGCCGGTCTGCCGCCGGCGACCTACTTCAGCGGCGGGAAGGTGCAGTGGATCCTGGAGAACGTCGACGGGGTCCGGGCCGCGGCCGAGCGCGGTGACGCGCTGTTCGGCAACACCGACAGCTGGCTGGTGTGGAATCTCACCGGCGGCGTCGACGGCGGCGTGCACGTCACCGACGTCACCAACGCCAGCCGCACGATGCTGATGGACCTGGACACCCTGGACTGGGACGAGGAGCTGCTGGGGTTCTTCGGCATCCCGCGGTCCATGCTCCCGACGATCCGGCCGAGTTCGGACCCGGCGTTCTACGGGACCACGACCAGGACCGGGCCGTTGAACGGTGAGGTCCAGCTCGCCGGCATCCTCGGGGACCAGCAGGCCGCGATGGTCGGGCAGGTCTGCTTCGCGCCCGGCGAGGCGAAGAACACCTACGGCACCGGCAACTTCATGCTGCTCAACACCGGCACCGAGAAGGTGATCTCCAAAGCCGGACTGCTGACCACCGTCTGCTACAAGTTCGGTGACCAGGCGCCGGTGTATGCCCTGGAGGGCTCGATCGCCGTCACCGGGTCCGCCGTGCAGTGGCTGCGCGACCAGCTCGGCATCATTTCCGGCGCCGCGGAGAGCGAGACGCTGGCCCGGCAGGTCGCGGACACCGGCGGGATCTACTTCGTCCCGGCGTTCTCCGGGCTGTTCGCGCCGTACTGGCGCTCGGATGCCCGCGGCGCGATCGTCGGGCTGTCCCGGTTCAACACCAATGCCCACCTGGCGCGCGCGACGCTGGAGTCGATCTGCTACCAGAGCCGCGACGTCATCGAGGCGATGGAGAAGGACTCCGGGGTCGCCCTGGACGTGCTGAAGGTCGACGGCGGCATCACCGCCAACGACCTGTGCATGCAGCTGCAGTCCGACATCGTCGGGGTCGAGGTCTCCCGCCCGGTGGTGGCCGAGACGACCGCGCTCGGCGCCGCCTACGCCGCGGGGCTGGCCGTCGGGTTCTGGCGGAACACCGACGAGCTGCGGGAGAACTGGAACGAGGGCAAGCGGTGGACGCCGGAGTGGTCCGACGCCCAGCGCGAGACCGGCTACGCCGGATGGAAGAAGGCCGTCGAACGCACCCTGGACTGGGTGGACGTCGGCTGACCGCCTGGCCTGGCCTGGCCTCGACCGACCGCCGGGACGGGACCCGGACGGCGCATACCGCCGCCCGGGTCCGGGGTGCCCTACCCTTTCGGGGTGCTCAGAAGCCTCGTCCTGCGGTTGTGGCGGGAGGTCGCGGCCTTCGGGATCGTGGGCCTGATCAACTTCGGTGTCGATGTGGGCCTGTTCAACCTGCTGCGGCACACGGCGTTCGACGACAAGCCGCTGACCGCCAAGGTGTTGTCCACCAGCGTCGCGGCGACCTCGTCGTACTTCATGAACCGCCATTGGACGTGGCGGGACCGCAACCGCAGCGGCCTGAGTCGGGAGCTGCCGCTGTTCCTGCTGCTGTCCGCCATCGGCCTCGGCATCAGCACCGGCTGCCTGGCGATCTCCCACTACGCACTCGGGTTCACCAGCGTCCTGGCGGACAACGTCTCCGCCAATGGCGTCGGCCTGGTCCTCGGGATGCTGTGGCGGTTCTGGTCCTTCAAGAAGTGGGTGTTCCTGGCCCCGCCGGAGTCGGCGGAGCCCAGCGCCCTGGAGGACGCGGTCCGCACCACGGCCTGAGCCCCGTCGGTTACCCGTTAGGCGGGGGCGGCCACGGCGCCGGAGCCGTAGGAAGGCGATCTGGTCCCCGTCCGGCCGCCGTGCCCCGGCCGTCGGTCGGGGCCGTCCATCAGACCCGCGCGGTCAACGGCTCCCGGTCGGCGTCCGCCTCCAGCTCACGAACGATCGGCAGCACCTTCTGCCCGAAGTACTCGACCTCTTCCAGGTAGTGCAGGAACCCGAGCAGCTGCAGACTGACGCCCCGGCGCTTGTACTCGACGATCCGCCGGGCTACCTGCTCCGGTGTGCCGACCAGCCCGGTCCGGAAGCCGTCGTTGTACTGGACCATGTCCTCGAAGCTGCTGTCCTGCCACATGCCGGTCCGGTCCGCGGTGGAACTGCCCGCCTGCTTCACCGCGGCGCCGAAGCCCTCGACCGCGTCGTGGTCCGCGAGGTCGATGATCTCCCGGAGCACCTCGCGGGCCTCCTTCTCGGTGTCACGGGCAACCATGAAGCCGTTCAGGGCGAACCGGACCCGGCGTCCGGCGGCAGCGGCGTAGCCGGAGACCTCGTCGATCTGCGCGGAGACCTTCTCGTAGCTGGCACCGTTCATGAAGTACCAGTCCGACAGCCGGCCCGCCATCTTCCGGGCCGCCGTCGAGTTGCCGCCCTGGAAGATCTCCGGGTGCGGAGACTGCAGCGGCTTCGGCTTCAGGGTGAAGTCCCTGATCCGGTAGAAGTCGCCCGCGACCTCGGCGTGGTCCTGGGTCCAGATGGCTTTCAGCGCCTCGATGAACTCCGCCGAACGCCGGTAGCGCTCGTCGTGCTCCAGCCACGGTTCGCCGAGAGCGGTGAACTCGCCCTTGAACCAGCCGGACACGACGTTGACGGCGAACCGGCCGTTCGACAGGTGGTCCGCGGTCGCACCGAGCTTGGCCAGCACTCCGGGGTGCCAGAGACCTGGGTGGACCGCGGCGATCACCTTCAACCGCTCGGTCGCCAACAGCAACGCCAGGCTGAAGCTCGTCGACTCGTGCTGGAACTCCGCGCCGTAGCTGGCCATGTACCGGACCTGGCTGAGCGCGTAGTCGAAGCCGTTGTTCTCGGCCAGCACCGCCAGCTGCTTGTTGTAGGGGTACTCCCAGTCGGTGCGCTGCTCGATCTTGCTGACGACCAGACCGCCGCTGACGTTGGGGACCCAGTACGCGAACTGGAGCGGCTCGGCGGCCGGTGCTGTTGTCGTTGTCACTGGCCCGACGCAACCAGGACGGACGGCCTGCCGGCAACCCGCAGGTCCGATTTATGAGACGTGTGTCCAATCTGCGAGACGGGTCAGGAGCGGTCCGGAACCGCGGTGCTGCACAGGGGGCGCCCGTGTCGCCAGGCGGCTCCGTCAACAGCTCACGCCCTCTTGATTACGGAGCGCACTGGTCCGACTACACTCAGTGCATCTACTGTCGATCCAACGGAGCACCTCATGAACGTTCGTCGTAGAGCCGTCGCCGCCCTGGTCGCCGCCGCCGCGCTGACCGCCACGGCCGGAGCGACCGCCGGCACCGCCGGCGCGGCCCCCACAGTCGCCGTCACCCGGTCGGCGACCGCCGTCCCGATGGTCGGCGTCGTCAGCTCCACCACACTGCCGTCGCGGGTCGAGGTCGGCAGCGACATCACCACCGTCCCGTTCACCGTGACGACGACCGTCCCGGCGATCTCGGTGATCGTCCGGTTGCGGAACTACGCCGGCAAGGAGACCGCGAGCGTCACCGTCACCAACGGCGTCGAATCGACGAAGTTCTCCGGGCGCATCAGCTTCAGCGACACGGCGTTGCCGTCTCTCGGCGCCTACACGTTCAACGTGCAACCGGTGGTGCGCAACCAGCCGAACCTGTTGTCCACCGACGTCCAGACCACGATCAAGGTGCACACGCTGCTGGGGCTCGCCCCGCTCACCCGCAGCGGTAACGTGATCGGGGTCGTCGGATCGCTGCGCATCTACGACACGATCCGGCACACCTATCTGCGCTGGACGGGGCGGCCGGTGCAGCTGCAGCGCTACTCATCCGACGGGTTCGTGACCATCAAGCCCCTCACCACCGATCGGTACGGCGACGTGCACACGACGGTCTCGATCCCGTTCCGCGTCGGGCTGCGGCTGGTCACCCCGGAGACGCCTACCGCGTTCGTGCACCCCTCGAACAGCGAGATCGCCTGATCGGAAACGCGGCCGCCGTGCCGTGGGGTGGCCGCCGGGCCCGTCGTGGTCGTTCCACGCCGGGCCCGGCGTCACCTATGTCCAGAGCAGCGACGTCGCCGGGTCGGACAGGATCACCCCGACGTCGGCGAGGAACCGTGACCCCTGCTCACCGTCGACGATCCGGTGGTCGAAGGACAGCGCCAGCGTCGTCACCTTGCGGGGGCGGACCCTTCCCTTGTGCACCCACGGCCGGTCGGTGATCGCCCCTACCGCGAGAATGGCGGATTCACCGGCGTTCAGGATCGGGGTGCCGGTGTCGACACCGAAGACGCCGACGTTGGTCAACGTGATCGTGCCGCCCTGCATCTGGTCCGGCGTCGTCCGGCCCGCCCGCGCGGTCGCGACGAGATCGTTGATCTCCTGGCACAGCCGCGGCAGCGGCATCTGCTCGGCGTCCTTGACGTTCGGCACGAGCAGACCCCGGGGCGTCGCCGCCGCGATCCCGAGGTTGACGAACTTCTTGTAGACGATCTCGTTGTTCGGCCCGTCCCACGACGCGTTGATCTCCGGTGTCCGGCCGGCGGCCAGGCACATCGCTTTCGCGACCAGCAGCACCGGCGACACCTTGAGCCCGGCAAAGTCCTTGCGGGCCCGCAGCCGGTCCAGCAACCGGTACGAGCGGGTGACGTCGACGTCGAGGAACTCCGTGACGTGCGGCGCCGAGAACGCCGAGGCCGTGACCGCGTCGGCGGTCATCCGGCGCACGCTGCGGACCTGGACCCGGGTCTCACGCGGGTCGCCGGACGTCGCATCGGCCGGCCACTCGGCCGGCTGCTGGGTCGCGGACCGACCGATCGGGGGGTGGTCGCGGTCCCCCGGGCCGCGGGCGCCGTCGGCGTGCCGGGCGGCGCCGGCGACATCCTCGCGGGTGACGGTCCCGCCGGGTCCGGACGGCTCGACCACCGCCAGGTCGACACCGAGCTCGCGCGCGAGCTTGCGCACCGGCGGCTTGGCCAGGACCCCCGGACGCGGCGCCACGTCGTCGCGGCGCGCGGCGACGCTGAGCCGGCGCCGGCGGTGCGCGGCCGCGTCCTGCCGCGCTCCGTACCCGACGAGATTGGCCGAACGGGCACCCGCCTCCGGATCCGGGACGGGATGGGATGCCTCGTCGGTCGCTGCGGTCGCTGTCGGCCCCTCGACGTGGTCCGACGCCGGGGGATCGGCCGGCTCGATACCCACCTCGGCGGCCTGCGCAGCCGCAGCGGTCGGTGCAGCAGCCGTCGGCGTCCCAGCGGTCGGCGCGGCAACGGGCGGCGCGGCAGCGGTCGGGTCTGCGGGCGCCTCGAGCGGACCGAACCGCACGATCGGCGAGCCGACCTCGACGGTGTCCCCCTCGTCTACGAGCAGCGCTCCGACCACCCCGTCGACGGGGCTGGGCAGCTCGACCAGTGACTTGGCGGTCTCGATCTCCACCAGCACGTCGTTGACGGCGACGGTCTGCCCGACGTTCACCCGCCAGCCGACGATCTCGGCCTCGGTCAGGCCCTCGCCTACGTCGGGCAGTCGGAAAACCTCCGTACCGGCCCCGGTCGCCACGGCTCCGGTCGCCGCAGTCGCGCTCACCGGGACAGCGCCGTGTCGACGGCGTCCAGCACGCGGTCCACGTCGGGGAGGTGATGGTCCTCCAGACGGCCGACCGGGTAGGGGACGTCGTACCCGGTCACCCGGCCCACCGGAGCCTCCAACAGGTCGAAGCACTGCTCGCTGATGCGTGCACTGATCTCGGCACCGAGGCCACCGGACCGCGGGGCCTCGTGCACCAGGACGGCCCGACGGGTCCGCCGGACGGAGGCCAGCACGGTGGACATGTCCAATGGCGACAGCGAACGCAGGTCGACGACCTCCAGTTCGGCGCCGTCCTGGGCCGCGGCAGTGGCGGCGGCGAGGCAGGTGCCGACGGTCGGTCCGTACCCGACCAGCGTGAGGTCCCGCCCGGGCCGCACGACGGCGGCGCGGCGCAGCGGCGTCCCGCCGGAGTCGGCGTCCTCGCGGGCCCGGGCGGCTTCGGCGTCGACCAGAGCCCGCGGCGCCTTCTGCCAGTACAGCCGTTTGGGCTCGAAGAAGATGACCGGGTCTGCGATCCGCACGGCCTCACGCATCATCCAGTAGGCGTCCACCGGATTGGACGGAGCGACGACGGTCAGCCCCGGGACGTGGGTGAACAGTGCTTCCGGGGACTCGGAGTGGTGCTCGATCGAGCCGATGCCCCCACCGAAAGGGACCCGGACGACGACGGGCACGCTGAGCCGGCCGGCGGACCGGTACCGCATCCGCGCCAGCTGGGTGACGATCTGGTCGTAGGCAGGGAAGACGAAACCGTCGAACTGGATCTCGCAGACCGGGCGGTACCCGCGCAGCGCGAGCCCGATGGCCGTGCCGACGATGCCGGCCTCACCGAGTGGCGAGTCCACGACGCGGTGCTCGCCGAAGTCCTTCTGCAGGCCGTCGGTGACCCGGAACACCCCGCCGAGCCGGCCGATGTCCTCACCGATCAACAGGACCTTCGGGTCGTCCTCCATCGCCGAGCGCATGCCCGCGTTCAGCGCCTGCCCGAAGGTGATCTGGTCCGTCCGGCGAGCGGCGCTCACGCCCGACCCCCCACCGGTTCGGGGTCGAGGGAGGCCCGGTACCTCGTCCAGGAGTCGCGCTGCTCGCGCAGCTCGTCCGGCAGCGTCGCGTAGGCATGTTCGAACAGTCCCGCCGGGTCCGGGTCGGGCAGCGAACGGATCCCGGTGCGGACGACCCGCGCCAGCTCGTCGGCCTCGGCGGCGACCCGGTCGCTGAAGTCGGTGTCGAGGTGGCCGCCCACGGCCAGGTAGCGCGCGACGCGGGCGATCGGGTCGCGCTCGCGCCAGTGCTCGTCGTCGGCCGCCATCCGGTAGCGCGTGGCGTCATCGGCGGTGGTGTGGGCGGCCATCCGGTAGGTGTAGGCCTCTACCAGAGTCGGCCCCTGCCCGGCGCGGGCGCGGGCGAGGGCTGCGGACACGACCGCGCGGGTCGCCAGCACGTCGTTGCCGTCGACGCGGACGCCGGGGAAGCCGAAGCCGTGCGCTCGCCGGTACAGCGGCGCCGCGGACTGCCGGTCGGCGGGAGCGGAGATCGCCCACTGGTTGTTCTGGCAGAAAAACACGACGGGGGCGTTCATCACCCCGGCCCACACCATCGCCTCGTTGACGTCGCCCTGCGCCGTCGCGCCGTCGCCGAAGGCCACCAGCACGGCAGCGTCGCGGTCGTCGTCCGCCCCCGTGCCGTTGCCGACCATGCCGTCGCGCTGGATGCCCATCGCGTAGCCGGTGGCGTGCAGCGTCTGCGCGCCGACCACCAGCGTGTAGAGGTGGAAACCGGTCCGCTCGGTGTCCCAGCTGCCGAAGTCGACCCCGCGGAACAGGCTCAGCACCTCAAGCGGCGCCACCCCGCGGCACCAGGCGAGCCCGTGCTCGCGGTAGGACGGGAACACATGGTCGGCGGGGCGCAGGGCGGCGGCCGCGCCGATCTGCGCGGCCTCCTGGCCGAGCGCAGAGGCCCACAGCGCCAGCTCGCCCTGGCGTTGCAGCGCGGTCGCCTCGACGTCCAGCCGCCGGACCACCGTCATCTGCCGGAATGCGTCCCGCAGGAACGAGGTCTCCGCGGGGCTGCCCGGATCCGGCGCCGGGTAGGCCGGATCGGTGAGCCGGTTCCCCGCGGGATCGAGCAGGCGGACCATCGAAGGCCCACCGGACCCGTCGTCCCGGTCGGCCGCGGGAGCCCGGGCAGGCCCGGCCGCCGGATCGTCTACCGCTGCGTTCAGCGCCGTCTCCTGACCGCTCGGACCGGTCCACCGACCGCTCGGACCGGTCCACGGGGGCCCGGTCGCCCGCCGGTTGACCCGGCGCGCGGCCTCCCACGGTAACGAGCCGGACGCGGGGGCCTGCTGGCCGGTCCGACGATTGTGGTCGCAGACGCCTTGTCCGGGCGGCCATTCGGGCGGAGCGGTCAGCGAGCAGCTGATCGCCGACGCGGACCTGGCGGTGACCAGGCCACGCGTTCCGGCGGCGCCACCCACTGGTTCTCCGCCGCCTCGCCGCCGAGAAGACGCCCGGTCGGACAACGTCCTGCCCGCCTAACGCGACGCCGGCGGACGGATCGGGCCGACCACGGCCGTCGCCCTGGCCCGAGCCGCCGGATCAGCCACCAACTGGCTGGCCTTCACCATGTCGCTATCCCTCGGGCACCGCACCACCACTGAGGAACAGCGTCGCGTCCACCTCCTCCCGGACCTCTCGGACCGCGGCCTGCGCCGCCCGCTCTCCCGGCTCGATCCCGCCGCCCGGCAGCCGGAGGAACGGCTCACCGTTGGCATCGGTCGAGCGGATGACCAAGATGTCGGCTGCACGTCGGAGGACGACGAGCGCGGTCGGGCGGATCCGCGGCGGGCGGGGCGCCAGCCGGTCGGCCACCGACGCCGCCGACGGCGCGTCTTCGGCGATGCGGGACAGCACGACCAGGTCGACGGGTCCGCCGTGGGTGTAGCCGGCGCGGCGCAGGGCGCCCTCCCGGCGGAAGCCCGCCTTCTCCGCGACCCGCTGACTGCCGACGTTGCCGACGTTGCCGACGACGGTGCGAACCTCGACCCGGGCGAACCCCTGTCCAAGCACCCAGCCCCCGTTCACCGGCGACGCCGCACGACTACATCGGACTTAAGGGTGGAACGACCGGCCGGCGCCGACACCGTAGTGAAGCGCCCGAGGCGCCATCGGCTCGTCCGCGCCAGTCCCGACGCGGCTACCGGCACGGCAGGAGTCGCGGAGGCCGTCTGACGATCTCGCCGTCCGCCCGGGAAACGGGCAGGTCCACTCAGTAGGCCCGGGCCACCACGGCGACCAGGTCCTCGTTGTCACGGTCGGCGGGAAACGAACCGTCGGGCGTCTGGAGGCAGCGCACCGTGACGGCCGCGGGCAGCTCGGCCACCTGCTGAAACGCTACGGCGCTGCCGCCGGCGGCCTGGTGCAGCACCAGCCAGTCCCGGCCCCGGGGGTCTGGCTGACCGGGGGCGGGCGGCTCGTCCCCGGGCCGACTCGGGCGGCCTGAGAACGGAGACGGTCGAGGAGGCCGAGCACCAGGCCGGGAGTTCGCTTCCGCCACCCGACGTCACGGTCTGCCGGCGCCCGACCCGTCAGGGCCTTCCGGCGCGGGGGGCGGGCAGCGCGGGCGGGGTAGCGGGCGGCGTCCGCGCCAGCGAGGCAAGCGCGATCTCGACGGCCCGCTCCAGCTGGGGGTCGCGCCCGGTGGAGTAGTCCTGCGGCGTCAGCACGACGTCGACGTCCGGGTCCACGCCATGGTTCTCCACGTCCCAGCCGTGGTTGGTGAACCAGAACGAGTACCGCGGCTGGGTGACGGTGGTCCCGTCGAGCAGCTGGAAGCGGCCGTCGATGCCGATCACCCCGCCCCACGTCCGCTGCCCGACGACCGGCCCGACCCCGACGGCCTGCGCGACGGCGTTGACGATGTCGCCGTCGGACCCGGCGAACTCGTCCGCGACCAGCACGACCGGCCCGCGGGGGGCATCGGCCGGGTAGCGGCGCGGGGAGTACTCGCGGCCGGTGACCCACGCCCGGACACGGCGGGCGATCTTCTCGACCACCAGCTCGGACAGGTGGCCGCCGCTGTTCTCGCGGACGTCGACGACCAACCCGTCGAAGGCCGTCTCCACCCGGAGATCCCGGTGCAGCTGCGCCCACCCGCTGCCGACCATGTCCGGCACGTGCACGTAGCCGAGCCGCCCCTGCGACAGCTCGTGCGTCCGGTCGCGGCGGTCGGCGACCCGCAGGTGGTACCGCAGGGGCGTCTCGCTGTCGACGGGCACGACGGTCACCGTCCGGGCGGGTCCGCCGCCGGCCGGGGCGACCGTCAGCTCGACCGGTTTGCCGGCCGTCCCGACCAGCAGGGCGTTCGGCCCGGCGGCCGGGTCGACGGGTAGCCCGGCAACGGCGAGCAGCGCGTCCCCGGCCGCCATGCCGACGCCTGGTGCGGCCAGCGGGGACCTGGCGCGCGGGTCCGAGCTCTCCCCGGGCAGCACGCGCCCGACCCGCCAGGTCCCGTCGTCGTCGCGGCGCAGGTCCGCACCCAGCAGGCCCTGGGCCCGGGCGGGGTCCGGGTCCACCTTGGGCATCACGTAGGCGTGCGAGGTCGCGAGCTCGCCCTGGACCTCCCACAGCAGGTCGACGAGGTCGTCGGCGGAGGCGATCGCGTCGACCAGCGGCCGGTAACGGTCCAGCGCGCCGGCCCAGTCGAAGCCGTCGAGGTCCGCGCGCCAGAAGAAGTCCCGCATCCGCCGGCCGGCCTCGGCGTACTCCTGCGTCCACTCCGCGCCCGGGTCCACGTCCGCGCCGGCCCGGCTCAGGTCCACGGTCAGGCGAGTGTCGCCGGTCCCGGCGCCGTCTTCCCGGTGCGGCGGGGCCGGGCGGTCGGCCGGGAGGATCAGCAGATCGTCTCCGGACCGGACGACCAGGCGCCGGCCGTCCCCGCTGACCCGGACGGCCTCGATGTCCGAGGAGAGCTCGACGACTTTCCGGTCGTCGAACGACCACCGCTCCAGGACCGGCTTGGCGGGCGGGTCGGTGACCGATGCGCGGTCGTCGCCGAGCACCCCGGCGCGGCGGGACCGCAGCCAGACGACGCCGCCGTCGACCGCTGCCAGACCGGTCAGACTGCCGGCCTCGACCGGGAACGGACGGATGCGGTCGGCCGTGCCCGCGGGGTCGACGGTGGTGCGCGGGGGCGACGTCGCCGGGCCTCGAACCCCGGTGGGCGCGTCGACGGCCGCGGCGACGTCGGACGCCGCATCGACCAGCTCCTCGGCCCCGGTCCTCGGTTCCGCGTGGCGGCCCTGGCCGGACGGGTCGAACGGCGACGGGGTGGTCGCCGCCAACGGCACCAGGTAGGGCCGGCAGCCGCCGGCGAAGTTCATGTCGAATACGACGGCGTCGTAGGCGGGGTCCAGGCTGCGGACCGAGAGGAACGCCAGATGCTCGCCGTCGGCGGTGAACGCCGGCTCGGTGTCGGTGAACCGCAGCGGGGTGACCTCGACCGCTTCGCCGACCGGGGAGCTCCCGGACAGCTCGACGAGCCGGATCTGGGCCAGCGGCTGCGGACCGGGGTGCGACCAGGCCAGCCACCGGGAATCTGGAGAGAACGTGAGGCCGGAGACGTCGCCCTCGGTCGTGCGGGCGACCTCCCTGACCGCGCCGGTCGCCGGGTCCAGCGTGAGCACTCGGCCGTCGTGAGCGGCGATCGCGAGCACCGCTCCGTCCGGGGACGCCACGAGCTCGAGCACCGTGCCCAGCGCCCCCTCGGCGAGCCGGTCGGCGGCGCCGGTCGGAACGGGCGTGCCGGTCAGAACGGGCGTGCCGGTCGGACCGGACGTGTCGGGCGTCCCCGTCGGCGGGACGGTGCCGACACCGACGGGCGCTATCTGGACCGCGTCCTCACCGCCGGCGTCGGTGACCCAGGCGACCCGGCCGGTGGTGCCGAGGACCACCGGCATCCGGGCGCGGACGCCCGGGGTGGCGGCCAGCACGCGGACCGGACCGTCGCGGTGCGGCAGCCACTGGACGGTCCCGCGGACCTCGATGGCGCTGGCCCGTCCGGTGCGGTCCGGCGCCGTGGTGCCGAGGGAGCCTTTCGCGGGGACGCGGTGCGGCGCGCGACCGGTGCGCGGCCCGCCGAGGCCGACCGCCACCGGTTCGGGCTCCGCGCCGGACGCGGGGTCGAAAGTCGCCAGCGTCCACAGGGATCCGGCCGAGGACCAGACGACCCGGGTCCCGTCGCTGCTGGCGTGCCGGACGTAGAACTCGGCGTCGGTGTGCCGGTTGCAGGTCGGCCACTCCCGGCACCGCTGCGTCGAGGTCGGGGCCGATCTGGCCGGCTCCGCCGGCGGGGGCCGGCAGCGACCAGAGCTGGCCGGTGCCCTCGTGGTCGCTGGTGAACCCGATGCGCCCGCCCGCCCAGACCGGTGTCGACAGCGAGGACGTGAGGTCCGGCAGCAGCCGGGTGAACTCGCCGGACCCGGACCGGTCCAGCCAGAGCCGGGACGCGGTGCCGCCCCGGTAGCGCTTGCGCCAGGCGGGCTCGGACATCGTCGGTGTGCTGGTGACGATGCCGGGACCGCCGGGCTCCACGGCCGCCGCCCCGACCCGCCCCCACGGCAGCGGTCGGGCCGGTCCGCCGGCCACCGGCAGCGCGACGGCAACGGTCAGCCGGGCCGAGTGCTCACCGGCCGCCGTGGCGACCAGCAGCTCGTCGCCGGACAGCCACCCGAGTACCACGGTGCGGACGCCCCACCAGGTGAGCCGGCGGGTCGGTCCGCCGTCGACGGGCGCGGTGAACACCTCCGACACGTTCTCCCGCGTCGACGTCCACGCGACCCGCGTTCCGTCCGGGGACAGCCGTGGGGACACCACCGGCGCGTGGTCGGCGGACACCCGCCACGCCCGGCCACCGGTCAGGGGCGCGACCCAGACATCGTCCTCGGCGACGAAGGAGACGACGTCGCCGGCGACATCCGGCCAGCGCAGGTACGACAGGTCAGCCATGCATCGCGACGCTACCGAGCCGGTACGGGCGCGCGTCCACGCCGGGAACGGTCCGGTGCGCGGGCCGTACCGTCGGGCCCGCGAACTTGACGGCGCTCTGGTGGGGAGTCCACGTGTCCGGAACCGATGCCGGCCAGGACGAGACACGGGCCGGGCGGCTACCGCGCAAGGTCTACGAGCGCGAGCTGTTCCGCCTGCAGGCCGAGCTGGTCACGGCCCAGGAGTGGGTGCGGCGGGAGGGCGCCCGGGTGGTGGTCGTCTTCGAAGGCCGTGATGCTGCCGGGAAGGGCAGCACGATCAAGCGGGTCGCGGAGTACCTCAACCCGCGCGTCGCCCGGATCGTCGCGCTGCCCGCACCCACCGAGCGGCAGCGGACGCAGTGGTACTTCGAGCGCTACGTCGAGCACCTGCCGGCGGCGGGCGAGATCGTCCTGTTCGACCGCAGTTGGTACAACCGCGCCGGAGTCGAGCGGGTGATGGGCTTCTGCACCCCCGAGGAGTACCGGCGCTTCCTGCACCAGTGCCCGATCGTCGAGCGTCTGCTGGTCGAGGACGGAATCCTGCTGCGCAAGTACTGGTTCTCGGTCAGCGACGCCGAGCAGCAACGCCGGTTCGCGAGCCGGTTGGCGGACCCGATGCGGCGGTGGAAGCTCTCCCCCATGGACCTGGAGGCCATCACCCGCTGGGAGGACTACTCCCGGGCCAAGGACGAGATGTTCGTGCACACCGACATCCCCGAGGCGCCCTGGCACGTCGTCGACGCGGAGGACAAGCGGCGCGCCCGCATCAACATGATCGCGCACCTGCTCTCCACGATCCCCTACCACCAGGTGGCGCAGCCCCGGCTCAAGTTGCCGCCGCGCCCAGCGAGCACCGGCTACCGGCGTCCACCACTGGACATGCAGACGTTCGTGCCGGACCACGCCGCGACGCTGGCTGACGGCTGACGGCTGACGTGGCGATGCGCGGACGGACCGGCGCCGGCTGGTGGGGCGTCGTGCTCGAGGCACCGGACGCGGGCGCGCTGGCCCGGTTCTACGCCGAGGTGCTCGGCTGGCCGGTCGTCACCGACGAGCCGGACTGGGTGACGATCGCCCGGCCGGGCACGAAGTCCTCCCTGTCGTTCACCACCGCGCAGGGGTACGTGCCGCCGGTGTGGCCGACCGCCGAGGGGCGCCAGCAGATGATGCTCCACGTCGACGTGGAGGTGGACGACCTCGACGTCGCGGTGGCCGACGCCGAGGCACTGGGCGCCACTGTCGCGCAGTTCCAGCCACAGGACGACGTGCGGGTGCTGCTGGACCCGGCCGGCCACCCGTTCTGCCTCTACCTGGAGACCACGCCCGCCGCCCCGAGTGCGGACACGCCCGCCGCGTCGGCAGGGGAGGACGGCTCGTGAGGTTCCGGACCGCCGTCGAGCTGGGCGGGAAGACGGCGACGGGCATGGCTGTGCCGGCAGACGTGGTGTCGGCGCTCGGCGCCGGGAAGCGCCCGGCCGTGCGGATCACGGTCGGCGGCCACACCTACCGCACCATGGTCGCGTCGATGGGCGGCCGCTTCCTCGTCCCGCTCAGTGCGGACAACCGGACCGCCGCCGGGGTCGCGGCCGGCGACGACGTCGACATCGACTTGCAGCTGGACGCCCCCGCTGACCCGCTGCCCGCTGGACCACGCGGACCATGGACTCGCGTGCCCTGAAGTGCTCCACAGGAGGCCGGCATGGCTCCGATCACCGGCTTCAGCGGTGCGCTTGTCCGAGCGGATGACTCAGAGCTCTGTTCAGGCTTCCGAAGAAAGCCACGCCCGGCTGCGGCTCAGCGCACCACCCGGAACGCGATGTGCGTCGCGGCAGGGGTCACCCGCACGTGGGTGCGTTCGAGGGTGATCGCCGAGTCGAGCCGGTCGAACAGGGGCGTGCCGCCACCCAGCAGGACCGGGTTCACGTGCACGCGGATCTCATCGACCAGGCCCAGCGGGAGTGCCTGCTGCATCACGGTCGCGCCGTGCAGGCCGACGACCTTGTCGCCCGCCACGCTCCTGGCCTGCTCGATAGCGCTGACCACGCCGTCGGTGACGAACGTGTACACGGGCGGGTACGACGCGGTCGGCCTGTAGTGGGTGACGACGAAACACGGGATGTCGCCGACAGGGCCGCTGTCGCCCCAACCACCGTCGCCCTCGTTCTTGTCGAATGACGTGCGACCCATCACGATTGCGCCGACCCCGTCGAGCATCTCCTGCAGCACGGCCCGGTCCTCATCGGTGGCCGCGTCGAACATCCAGTCGTGCAGCATCCCGGCGCCGTCACCGAACGGATTCTCGCGGCTGTCATCCGGTCCGGTGACGTACCCGTCGAGCGAGGTGGACATATCGCAGATCACCAGCCCCATGAGTGCTTCCTTCCTGTGCGCCCCAGCATGCCGACCCAACCAGTTCTCCCTCACACCGACCACGCTCAGCGGCACTTCTCATCGGTCAGGCACCAGATCACGGCACCGCCAGGGCGTCGTCGCCCAGACGCAGGTGGTCGGCGGTCGGCCGGGGTCGTTGCGCGCGGCGCGAGGCGCCCGCGATGGACCTCGACCTCACGACCGACGACCTGGCCCGGATCGAGGACGCCATCCCCGGCCGGCGGGGCTCACGGAGACCGGTACCCGTCCGTGGCCATCCAGCCTCGGCGCGGGGACCTGGGCCCGGACTCCGCGTTTGGAGCCGCCGGTGAGGTCGCCCATGCCACGTCACCAACGTTCTTCAACGGGCCGTCTGCGGGGGTAGGTGTTGTGTGCGGAGGTCGTGCGTGAGGGCCGGCGGACCCGTCGAAGACCCGCCCGCCGTGCAGCAGGGTGCGCACACCTCCGGACAGATCGGTGCTCACGCGGCGCCCGTCCCGGCGGTCAGCCGCGCGCCGGCGTCCCGCTCGAGGGCGCGCACCGCCAACTCGGCGTGGAGCAGTGCTCCCTGCGGAAGCACGCTGTCGACGAACGCCGCACGGGGGCTGTGGTTGCTCGGTGCCGTGGTCGCGTCGTCGCTGGGGCTGGCGCCCAGGAACAGGTAGCAGCCGGGGACCTTCTCCAACACCCGCGAGAAGTCCTCGGAACCGGCCTGCGGGAAGGCCATCGGCGCGAACGTCTCCTCGCCGAACACCTCGCGGACGACGTCGCTCGCGAACGCGGCGTGCACGGGGTCGTTCACCGTCACCGGGTACTCGTCGTGGAAGGTCACCTCCGCCTCCAGCCCGTACGCTTCGGCGATCCGGCGGCACAGCAGCGGCGCCTGCTCGCGGATGCGGTCCTGGCTCGCCGCGGAGAAGGTCCGGACCGTCGCGTCGAAGTGCGCGTCGTCCGGGATGATGTTGCGCTTCGTGCCGCCGCGGATGGACCCGACGGTGACGACGACCGGATCGAACACGTCGAACCGCCGGGTCACCATCGTCTGCAGGCCGGTCACCATCTCGGCGGCGGCGGAGATCGGGTCCCGCGCCAGGTGCGGGGTCGAACCGTGGCCGCCCGTTCCGCGGACCGTCACGTCGAGCCACCCGCTGGCGGCCATCAGGGTGCCGGGTCGGGTCGCGAACACTGCTCTCGGGTACTTGGAGGACATCACGTGCATCCCGTAGGCGGCGTCCACCCGTGGGCCGGCCGCGTCCAGGACCCCCTCCTCGAGCATCCGGCCGGCGCCGTCCCAGCCCTCCTCGCCGGGCTGGAACATGAAGACGACGTCGCCGCGCAGCTCGTCGCGGTGCGCGGACAGCAGACGGGCCGCCCCCACGAGCATCGCCATGTGCAGGTCGTGGCCGCACGCGTGCATCGCGCCGTCGATCTCGCTGCTGAACTCCTCGCCGCTGGCCTCGGTCACCGGCAGGGCGTCCATGTCCCCGCGCAGCAGGACCGTGGCGTCAGCACTCGCGGAACCGCCCGCACCCCGCGCGCCGCCGCTGGACCGCCGGCCGCCACGGAGCACGCCGGTGATCGAGGTGAGCTCCCGGCCGACCGACAGCTCGAGGCCGAGCCCGTCCAGCTCGGCGAGCAGGGTCTCCTGCGTGCGTGGGAGGTCCAGCCCGATCTCCGGGCGCCGGTGCAACCGGTGCCGCAGGTCGGTCAGCTCCGGAGCGAGGGCGGAGGCGTCGGTGCGCAGGACGTCGTGCAGCGGCATGGTCGCTCCCGGGTCGGGTCCACTCGGTCGATCCGCACCGTAGGAGCGCCGTGTTACGAACAGAAGTCCCGTGCGGGGACCCGCTCCCCGGTCGGGCGACCGGCGTTCGAGCAGGGCGAGCCACGGCGTCGGCTCAGGCCAGCGGCAGCTTCTTCACCATCTTCTCGACGCGGTTGCGCGGGCCGACGATGCTCACCGCACTGATCGCCAGGTCCTCCGGAGCGGTGCTCGCGAGCTCGTCGAGGTAGCCGTCGTAGACGCGGTGGGTCTGAGCAGCCGCGGGCATGTCGACGACCAGCACCCCGTCCCCGGCAGCCGCCCGCGCCCGCAGGTCCGCCAGCTCCGCCGGGGACGCGCTCAGCACCGTGCAGCCGGCCCACGGCAGGCCGGGGTGGTGGTGACCGGCGCCGTCCGGCCCGCCGCGGGCGAGCAGGTTGTCGACGGCCTGCCCGGTGCTGGCGGCCACGCAGGCGACGGCGTTGAGCGCCCGGCCGGCGGGGATCGAGGCGTCGACGACGACGACCCACTTGAGCCGGGCCGAGCGGGTCGGCTCGCTGGTGACGACCTCGTCGAGGTCGAACCCGGGCCGGACGGCGGCGGTCTGGACGGACATCGGCGATCTCCTTCGTACGGCTGAGACCGCCGACGCTAGGGACCCGTCCGGGCGACCGCCAGTCACTCCGTACGACGTCCGGCAGAATGGCCGCCGTGGGCGGCCTCGACGCACTCGACACGGCGATCCTGGCCGAACTGCAGGCAGATGCACGGCGGACCAACCGGGACGTCGCCGCGGCGGTCGGGGTGTCTCCGACGACCGCCCTGGACCGGACGCGGGCGCTGCGGCAGCGCGGGGTCATCCGCGGTGCGCTGCTCGACGTGGACCTGGCGTCGATCGGGCGCCCGGTGCAGGCGCTGATCGCGGTGCGGATCCGCCCGCCGTCGCGCCGGAACATCGACGCGTTCCGCGCGTGGGTCGCGGCGCTGCCGGAGACGATCGGCGTGTTCGTCGTCTCCGGCGCGGAGGACTTCCTCGTCCACGTCGCCGTGCCGGACAACGAGACTCTGTACGCGTTCGTCATCGACCGGCTGACCGAGCGGCCCGAGGTCGCCGACGTGCGGACCAGCGTCGTCTACGAGCACCTGCGCGCCGTCCGAGTCACACCGGCGCCCGCCGCGCTCCCGGCGCGCGCCGCGCGCCCCTGAGCCCGGCCGGGCACCGGCCGTCAGTAGCCCTGCTGCGACAGCTTGTGGGCGAACGCGTATCGGTAGTGCCCCGCCGACCGCAGCCGGGTCGCCGCCGCCTCGTCGGCGACCACGGTGACGTGCGGGTGCAGCTGCAGCACCGACGCCGGGCACGACGCGGACACCGGCCCCTCGATGGCCGCGGCCAGCGCGGTGGCCTTGTGCGCCCCGGACGCGGTCAGCACCAGGTGGCGTGCGTCGCCGATCGTGCCGAGGCCCTGGGTGATCACATGCCGCGGGACGTCGCTCACGTCGGCGAAGAAGCGGGCGTTGTCCCGGCGAGTCGCCTCGGTGAGCGTCTTGACCCGGGTCCGCGAGGTCAGCGATGACCCCGGCTCGTTGAAGCCGACGTGCCCGTTGCCGCCGATGCCGAGGATCTGCAGGTCGACCGGGCCCGCGGCGCGGATGGCCGCGTCGTATCGCCGTGCCTCGGCGAGCAGGTCGCCCGCCGTTCCGTCCGGGCCCTGGACGCGCGCCGGGTCCAGGTCGACGGAATCCACGAACTCGGCGCGGATCACCCGGGCGTAGGACTGGGGATGCCCCGCCGGCAGGCCGACGTACTCGTCGAGCAGGAAGGCATCGAGGCCCGCCAGGCTCAGGCCCTCCTTCCGGTGCCGACGCGCCAGCTCCCGATACGCCGCCAGAGGCGAGGATCCGGTCGCCAGGCCGAGGACCCGCGCGCCGGCGGCGACCGCCTGCTGCACCGCGTCGGCGACGACACGGCCCGTGTCGGCCGGGGTCGCCACGATCACGACCTCCATGCGACCTCCGATGCCGGGAGCCCGGGGAGCCCGGGGAGCCCGGCGACCCAATCTCCACCGACCGCGACCGCCACCGGCTGCAGGTCGTCGTCGACGACCACGACGTCGGCCCGCCGGCCGACCACCAGGCCGCCGCGGTCGTCGGCCAACCCGAGCAGCCGGGCCGGTGTCCCGCTCGCTGCGGCGACCGCGTCCGCCAGGTCGACGCCCGCGTACCGGACGACCCGGCGGACCACGTCCAGCAGCCGGGCCGTCCCGCCGGCGAGCCGGCGCAGGCCGGCGGCGTCGACCGGACCCGTCGTGAGCCGAGCGACGCCCTCGGCGACCTCGACCTCCAAGTCGCCGAGCCGGTAGCGGCCGTCGGCGGTGCCGGCCGCGGCCATCGCGTCGGTGACCAGCGCGATCTGACCCGGCCCGACCAGGTCGAAGACCGCCGCGACGGTCTCGTCGGATAGGTGCACCCCGTCGGCGACCAGCTCGAGCACGGCCTCGCCGCGGGCGGCGGCTGCCAGGCAGGCGGCCACCGGCCCCGGCGCGCGGGACAGCCACGGCGGCATCCCGTTGAACAGGTGGGTGACGCTCAGCGGGCCGCCGCCGTCGCGCACCCAGGCGCGCACCCAGGCGCGCACGGCCGCGGCGGGCGCCCCGGTGTGGCCCAGGCTCGGCACCACGCCGTGCCGGCGCAGCACCGCCGCCAGCTCGCGCGAGCGTGCGGTCGCCGGGTCGAGCGTGACCGAGCGGATGGTCCCGCGGCCGGCGTTCAGCAGTGCCGCCAGCGTGTCCGGATCTCCCGGGACGATCGCGGCGGGGTCCTGCGCACCGCAGTGGGCCGCCGACAGGAACGGCCCCTCCAGGTGGATGCCCGCGAGGGCACCGTCGTGCACAACCTCGGCCAGCACCGCGACCTGGCGCAGCAGCGCTTCGACCGCGGCGGAGACCGTGCTGGCGAGCAGTGTCGTCGTCCCGTTGCTGCGGTGGTGGGCCGCGGCGTCCCGGGCTCCGGCGGCGTCCGTGTCGGGGAACCCGTGTCCTACGGCGCCGTGGCAGTGGACGTCCACCAGCCCGGGCAGCAGCGTCAGTCCCGTCGGTTCGGGAACAGAGCCGTGTGCACTGGACCATCGCTGCGCGGGCCCGACCACCGAGATGCGGCCACCCCGGGTGGCCAGGACGCCGTCGGGCACGACGCCGTCTGGTGTCACCACCCGGCCTCGCAGTACTAGTTCGCCGGCGACCGATGTCATCCGGGGGCCGTCTGGTGCACCGCGACCGCGTCGATCTCCACGAGCATTCCGCGCAGCGTGCTGCCGACAGTCGTCCGCACCGGGAACGGCGCCGGGATGATGCGGCTGTACGCCGCGTCGAACTCGGCGAAGTCGCCGAGGTCGGCCAGGTGCACGGTGGTCTTGACGACGTCGGCCAGGCCGAGGCCGACCACGCCCAGAGCGGTGCTCAGGTTCCGGAGCACCGCTTCGGTCTGGGCGGCGATGCCGTGGGGAATGACCCCTGTCGCCGGATCGTGCGGACCGAAGCCTGCGGTGTAGACGAACCCGTTCGCCTCGACGAGGTGGCTGTACGCACCGCCGGGCCGTGGCAGGGCGTCGCTGGTGTGGGCGGTCTTGGCCATCGGGGTCCTCCTGGGGATCGGGTGGGTGGGGTCGTCCTCGGACGCGAGCAGCGCAGCCCCGACCGCGCACACCGTCGAGCTCGGTGGCGCCAGCCGCAGTCGGTCCGGCAGGTGCAGGGACGCCAGGAACGGCGAATGCACCGACCGCGCGGCGAGGTTCTCCCGCACGCGCCCCAACGTCGCGGCCCCGTCCGACATCATCCCGCCACCGAGGAGCACCAGGTCGGTGTCCAACGTCAGCAGCAGCACCTGGACGGCGGTGGCGATGCCGTCGACGAGAGCATCGCGCACCCGACCGGCCTCGGCGTCGCCGGCGTCGGCCGCCGCGTTGAGCGCCACGATCGGCTGCTCGCCACCGGCCGGCCACCGGGCCGACAGCGCGTTTCCGGAAGCGACGGTCTCGAGGCATCCGCGTTGCCCGCAGGTGCACACCGACCCCGCGGGGTCGACCGGGATGTGCCCAATCTCGCCGGCGGTGCCGTGGCTGCCCCGCACGAGGTGGCCGTCGACCACCACCCCGGCCGCCAGGCCCGTGCCCACATTGAGGTAGGCCACCGAGTCCGGCATACCGTCCAGTGTCCGGAACGCGCCGAACGCGGCGGCGTTGACGTCGTTGTCGACGCGGACCGGGCCGGCGGCGTCCGTGGCCAGCTGCCGGCCCAGGTCCAGCTCGGTGAACCCAAGGTTCACCGCGTGCGACACCGTGCCGGTGTTGAAGTCGACGATGCCCGGGATCCCGATGCCGACGGACTCGAACCCGCCGGTCGGCGTGCCGGTCGCCGTCGCCAGCTCGCGGATCACCGACCGCGTCGACTCCAGGACACCGCCTGCGCCACGCCCGGTCGCGACCCGTGCCTGCGCCGCGGTGCGCCCTGCGTCGTCCAGCGCGATCGCGTGCGTCTTCGTGCCGCCGACGTCGATGCCGATCCTCATCCGGTCCCCAGTCGCCCGTGTCGCTTAGAAGAAGGTGTGCGCGAGCCCGACGACCCTGTCGTTGTCGTCGGCCAGGACGGCGAGGCCCCACTTGTCGAAAGTCGTGCAGGGATGGGAGATCCCGAGGACCACGACGTCCCCGGGCTGTAGAGCAGACTGCGCGGGCACGCGCACGAAGGCGTGCTGGTCGTTGAGGTCGGTCACCTCGGCGTCCTCGACCGCCACTGCGCGAGCCCCGCTCCAACCGGCGAGCACGAACGGCAAGCCGGAGTCGAACGACAGATCGCGCCGGCCCGCGTCGAGCAGCACCTGGTCCGGTTGCGGCCGGGACAGCACGCTCGAGCGCACCTCCATCGCGGGCCGGAACTCCGGGGAGTCCACGTCGGGGAACGGCGAGCCGTGCCGGTACCCGCCGTGGTCGTGCACGACGTAGCTGCCGCTGCGCACGACCACCCGGACGGGGACGCGTGCCCGGTGCAACTCGTCGGCGACCCGGTCGAAGTAGTGGCTGCCCCCGGCGCTGAGCAGCAGGGACGGGGCGTCCGGTGCGGTCCCGAACCCCCCGCCGAGCAGCGACTCCCCGGCCAGCGCCTCGCCAAGCACCCGGACGCCCCGGCAGAACGCGTCGGCCCCGGCGAGGGCGTCGTCGTCCCGGACCGTGCCGACCACGCCCTCGAAGCCGGCGGCCCCGACGACGCTGAGCGTCCCGGTCGCCGCCGCCGCCCGCGCGACCACCAGACCGTCCGCGAGCGTGCGGACCCCGGCCCGCCGTCCCGGCAGGCCATGCTCGATGAGAACCGGCAACCGGCGGCCGGGGGCGTCCCCGTCCTCGGCCCAGGCGCGGCCGAGCTCCTCGTCCAGCAGCCCGACACCGGGGACGCTGTCGACGTAGACGCAGACTTCCAGTCCAGGGGCGGCGGCCAGCATCGCGGCCAACCGCCGGATCGACGCGCGATCGACGACCTCGTTGGCGATCAGGACACGCCGGGCCCCGAACCAGACGAATACCGACGCCTGCCATACGTTGGCTGCCGTCAGCGCCCACGCACCGGCGCGCAGCTGGCGGACGAACACCTCAGGGCTCATCGTCGTCTTGGCATGCGGTGCGAGCAGGACGTCGCGCCGCCGGCAGTACCCCGCCATCGTCGCGATGTTGTGCTCGATGGCGGCATCGCGCAACACCAGCAAAGGTGTGGAGAAGGCCGGGTCACCGACCGCCGCCCCGGCCGCCGCGAACTGTCGGCCGGTTGCCGGCCCGACCACCGGGTCCAGGCCGGCGAACCCCTTGGCCGCCGGCGGTACCGGCTGGTCGGCCAGCGCGGCCAGCGCGGCGCGCGCCACCGCCTCGTCGAGTGGCGGCCGGACCTGCTGGTCGGGAGTCATCGCGCGCTGCCTCCCGGCCCTCGTCGGAGCCGCAGCGAACGGCCGGCGGCGACTCCTGTAACGACCCCGTCGGCCAGGGCCAGCCGGCCGTTGACGACGACGTGCGAGACGCCGGACGCGACCCGCCGCGGGTCGGCGTAGGTCGCGTTGTCCCGGACCCGGTCCGGGTCGACGACGGCCAGGTCGGCGGCGGCACCCGGCACCACGCGTCCCCGGCCGGCCAACCGGAACCGCTCGGCGGCGTAGCCGGCGAGATGGCGGGCCGCCTCCCCCCACGTCCAGTCACCGAGGTCGCGGGTGTGCCGCGCGAGCAGCCGGGCGAACGCGCCCCACCCCCGCGGGTGCGGCCGACTACCCAGGAAGATCGCGTCCGAACTCGCCATCTGCTGCGGATTCGCGAGCAGCGCTCGCAGATCGGCCTCGGTGCGATCCTCGCCGTTGTCGACCACGCACCCGACCGCGAGCCCGTTGGCGACCAGGGCGTCGCAGACGAAATCCGCCAGGTCCCCGGAACCGCCGTGGTCGACGACCCACCGCTGCGCGGCGTCGGCCAGCCCGAGGCCCTCCGCCCACCGCCAACCGGGAGCTTGCAGGTAGGACAGGACGATCGACCCGAGCCGACGGTTACGTGGGAACCACTCGGTGCGCAGCGCCTGGCGGACGGCCGGATCGCCCAGCCAGCGCACGGTGTCCGACAGCGAACCGGCCTGCAGCTCGGTGGGGAGCAGCAGCATGGCCACGATCGTGCTTCCGCGCAGGTACGGGTAGGAGTCGAAGCTGAGCTGCACCCCGTGGTCCCGCTGAACCCCGTCGAGGGCCGCCTGGACCACGGCCGCCCTGCCGTGCAGGTGGGAGACGTGCGCCCGGACCTGCGCCCCGTCGGCGATGGCCGCGGCCTCCGCAAGCGCTCCGGCGACCGTGTCGGCGGCGTACCCGCGCAGGTGGCTGACGTAGGCACCGCCGGCGCGGGACACCGGCCGGCACAGCGCGACGAGCTCGGCGGTGTCGGCGAACGCGCCGGGCACATAGTCCAGCCCCGTCGACAACCCCAGCGCACCGTCGGCCATCGCGCGGTCGACGAGGTCGGCCATCCGCTCCAGCTCCGCCGGGGACGCGGGCCGGTCGACGCTACCGACCACCCGCTGGCGCACCACCCCGGCGGGTACGAAGTAGCCGACGTTGAGAGCACCGCTCGACTCGTACGATGCCAACAGCTGCGCGACCGTGAGGCCCTGCCCGTGGTCGTCGGGCGCGGTCCCGTTGACGGCCGCGAAGTACTGCCCCGCGTGCACCAAGGAGGGGTGGTCGGTGGGCGCAAACGAGACCCCGTCCTGGCCGAGGAGCACGGTGGTGACGCCCTGGTGCAGGTACGCGGCCTGGACGTCCGGGTCGGCGAGGGCCGCGTCGGCGTGGGAGTGGGCGTCGACGAACCCGGGGAAGACGAGGCGTCCGGTGGCGTGGACAGTCTGCTCCCCGTCCACGCCGGACAGGTCCCCGACCTCCCGCACGGTGTCCCCGACCACACCCACGTCGGCGCGGAACGGCTCGGCGCCGGTGCCGTCGACGACCGCGCCGCCACGCACCAGCAAGTCGAACGTGGTCACGCCGTGACCTCCGAGAGCGCCGCTCGCACCCGGTCGATCGCGGCGTCGGGTATCAGCCCGAGGTGGTAGAAGTCCACGCCCCCCACCCCCGCCGACCGGGCAGCGGCCAGCTTCGCCGTCAGGTCCGCGGCGCCCTCGCAGTCCGGCCACGAGGGCCGCAGGGCGAGCCGCACCACCGCATCCGCGGGCAGGTGCTCCCGGTACGCATCGAGGTCCGCGCGCACGAGTGCGGCGCTCGGCGCGTACCCGAGAACCGCGTACCCCGGCGCGACCGAGCCGATCGCCGCCACGTCCACGCCGTACTGCAGCGCGGCGTGGACGGCCGTCGGCCCGAGGACCCGGGGGCTGGCGGCGACCTGGTCCATCATCAGCAGCCGCCCACCGGCCGCGGTCACCACCCGCGAGACGACCGCGACCAGGTCCCGCACCACGGCCGCGCGGGCGCGCAGGAACCCCGCGACCTCCCCGCCGGCGAACGCCGCCACCTCCGTCGGGGACAGCGCGTCGGGGCCGTGCGCCATGCCCGCCAGCGCCTCGTCGGCCGCAGCTTGGGCCCACGCCCGAACGGCGTGGACATCCACCCCGGCACCGGTCGCGGCCCGCTCGCAGTGCTCGCAGAAACAGAGGCCGAACGCGAGCCGGGCGGCGGCGTCCAGCCGCAGGAATCGCCGACCTTCGCGCAGCGGGGCGAAGTGCAGTGACTCCGCCAGCAGCCAGTCCACACCCGAGCGCACCACGTCGGCGGCCAGCGCCGCGAACCACCGCTGCACACCCGGGTTCGCCGGGCACAGGTCGGTCACGTACCGGTCGCCGTACACGTTGACTTGGCACAGGTCGGGGTCGGCTCGGCCGGCGCGCTCGTTGAACCCGAATACCGTCCACGCCGTCAGCGACATGCCTCGTCGGCGGGTCTCGGCGCGCAGCTCACCGAGCAGGTTCCGCTCGGCGTACGGCTCCGGCACCCACGGCTGGACCGGGCTGTCGGCGTACAGCGCGGGGTCGGTCGGGAAGTACTGCGCGCCGGCGGGGAACTCCTCGATGCGGCCCTGCATCCCGTGCGGCCGGAAGTCGACGGACGCGTGGTAGCTGACCGCGACCGTGACACCGCCCACCCCCGTCGCCTGGACCGTGTCGCACAGCCCCGCCGGCCCACTCGCCAGCACGTCCTGCATCGCACAGAAGAAGGACGTGTCGAGGTCGCTCACGGGCGCGGCGCCTCGCCATGGGAGGTGCTGAAGAACCGCCGCCCGAAGATGCGCTCGATCAGCTCCCCGTGGCCGGCGGTGATGCCACCGTCCACGGGCAGCGTGACCCCGGTGACCCAGGCGGCGTCGTCGGAGGCGAGGAAGGCGCACGCCGCCGCGATGTCCGCCGGCCGGCCGACCCGGCGCAGCGGGTAGACCTCCGCGACCGACGCGAGGATGTCCGGCTCGGCGGCCGAGCGGGCCGCCCAGCTGCGGGTCGCGACGGTGCCCGGCGCCACCAGGTTGAACCGCAGCCCCAGTGGGCCGTAACGCACCGCGAGGTTCCGGGTGAGGTTGGCCAGGCCGGCCTTCGCCGCGCCGTAGACCTCGTTGCCGAACGCCTCGATGCCGTTGACCGACCCGACGCTGACGACGGCGCCACCGTGCGGGGAGCGCAGCAGGTACGGCAACGCGGCCTGGATGCAGCGGAACGGCGCCTTGAGCGTGACAGCGACGTCCCGGTCGAACTCGTCGCCGGTCACGTCCTCGACGTGGGTGTCGCTCGCGTGCGCCGGGCAGTTGACCAGGACGTCGATCCGCCCGTGCGCACCGCCCACGGCGTCGAACAGCCGGGCGACCTCGGTCGCGTCGGTCGCGTCCACGGCGAAGGACTCGGCGGAACCGCCAGCGGTCCCGACCTCGGCGGCGACGGCGTCGGCGAACTCGCCGGCCCGGTCGGCGACGACGACGGATGCGCCCTCCGCGCCGAGCCGTGTCGCCGTAGCCCGGCCGATCCCCCGACCACCGCCGACGACGACCGCGACGCGTCCCTGGAAACGCCGCATCGGACCCGCAGCCACGGACTGGCCGTCGGAGGTCATCGGACCACCTCCTTAGCGCCGAGAGCGGCGATCTGCACGGTCTTGCCCGTCTCGATCGCCTCTTCAACGGCGCAGATCGTCCTGGTCACCAGCAGCCCGTCGTCGACGTCCGGGCCGAGATCTGAGCCGTCCAGCAGACCGGCCACGAAGTTCTGCACCATCCAGGCCGCCGGCCCCACCGGGGACCGCCCCACCCGCCCGGCCAGCGGCCACTCCGACCGGTACCGGTCGGCGACCACCGTCAGGCCCTGGTGGCCGAGGTCGGCCGAGAGCGACCCCTTTGTGCCGATGACGGAGAAGCGGAAGTCGACGATGCCCTCGCCGGCGTCCGGCAGCACCCAGGCCGATGACAGGCTTCCCGTCGTCCCGTCGTCGAAAGTCAGTAGGGCGTGCACGACGTCGCGGGTGTCGATGCCCCGCGCCCGTAGGACCCCGCTGGACCCGACGGCTGCGACGGAGACGGGGGTCCGCCGCGTGAGCCAGGTGAGCAGGTCGACCGTGTGCGGCATCAGGAACCAGGCGGGCGAGGACCTGGCCGACCACGAGAGCATGTGTTCCGGCACCGAGTAGGTGTTGCTCAGCGTCGCCGTCGACGTGACGGGCGATCCGATCTCCCCGGTGCGCAGCGCCGTGGCCGCCCGCAGGACATGGGGGTTCCACCGGTTCTCGAACCCGACCAGGCACCGCACCCGCTGTCGGTGGACGGCATCGGCGATGGCCTGTGCGTCGGCGAGCGTCGTCGCGAGCGGCTTCTCCACCAGCAGGTCGACCCCGGCCGACGCCACGTCGACCGCCACCGCCCGGTGCTCAGGGTCGGGCGTCGCAACGACGACCGCGTCCGGCGCCAGGTCGGCGAGCAGGTCGGTGTGCGTCGGCACCACCGGCAGTCCGGTCTCGGTCCTCGCCCGCTCGGCGGCGCGCACGGACGGTTCGGCGAACCCGACGACGGCCACGTCCGGCCGGCCGGCGAGCGCGTCCGCGAACAGCCGTCCCCGCAGTCCCGCCCCCGCGATCCCCACCCTCAGCATCGACGCCCCCCTGACGGCTCGTTGTTCGGTCTCCCGGGTTCCCCGGGCCGTGCAAGTTCGGTGGCGGGATCAAAAAAGGGTGAAGCCGCCGTCGACAGTGACCACCGAACCGGTCATGAAGCTCGACGCGTCGCTGGCCAGGAAGATGGCGACCGGGCCGAGCTCATCCGGCATCCCCCACCGTTTCATCGCGGCCGGGTCGACGCACCACTGCTTGTACTCCGGCTGGTCGACCGGCGACATCTCAGTGAGGAAGTACCCGGGAGCCATGGCGTTGACGCGGATGTTGTAGGGGGCCCACTCGGCGGCGAGGCCCCTCGTCATCTGGTGAACCGCCGCCTTGGAGACGAGGTAGGAGATCTGCCACCGGGGCTGGTTCACGATCTCTGCGGACATCGAGCCCACATTGACGATGGTCCCGCCGCCGCGCTCGGCCATCCGCCTGGCCACGGCTCGACTGCAGTACCAGACCCCGTCGACATTCGTGTCCAGCACCTTGTGCCAGGCGCTGTCGGGGGTGTCGAACGCCGCGCCGCCGACACCGACACCGGCGTTGTTGACGAGGACGTCGATCTCGCCGAACTCGCGGCTGACGGTCTCCACCACGCGCTCGACGTCGGCGACGTCGGACACTTCCAGCCGGATCCCGTGGGACCGGATGCCGAGCTCGGCCAGCTCGGCGGCTGCCGCCTCGGCGGCGGCGGTCGTCCGGGCCGTGACCGCGACGGCGGCGCCCGCCTCACCGAGCGCCTGGGCCATGGCGCGGCCGAGACCCCTGCTGCCGCCGGTCAGCAGGACGGTCTTGCCGGCCAGGGAGAACGTGGCGAGTGCGTTCATCGGTCCTTCCAAGACGAGTCCATCAGGAATCCCTCCAGGACAGGGTCATCACGAGGGTGAGGGGACGGCCCGGGCCGACCACGGCCGCGCCGCCGGCGGCGAGGGCGTTGACCGGGCCGGTCAACGGCTCGACGCAGAACGCGCCGGGCATGGTCTCGCAGACGATCCAGTGCGAGCCAGTCGTCCCGATCCGGACCTGGGGACCGTCGGTCCACCGGACCACCGGCGGCGTCCGGACGTCGGCGAACGAGTCGTCCCACGGCCGCTCGCCGCCGCCGGCCACCGTGCCGACCGGGACCCCGGTGCTGTCGCACACGAAGCGCGTCCCGGGGTCGAAGTCGAACGAGCCGGGCGATCCGTCGGCGAGCCGTTCGGTGAACCACGGATGGAACCCCAGCACAGCCGGCATCGACCGCTCCTCGTTGCTGATGGTCGCCGTCACCGTCAGCGAGTCGGGGCCGAGGTCGAACCGTTGGCGCACGGTCCCGCCGAACGGCCACCGGTCGTCCAGATCGATCACCAGCTCGTCGCCGTCGACCCGCCAGGCTCGGTCGAAGACGAACCCGTGCAGGGCGTGCGGCCCCGCGTTGGTGGGGAGCGTCCACGACTCGTTCCCGAAGTCGAACCGGCCGCGATCTGCCCGGCCCACGAACGGCGCCATCAGAAATGACCCGGCGAAGATCCCGGACGGCAGACCCGGTGCTGGGGAGGTCGCCCCGAGAACCTCGGTCCCCTCGATCCGCAGGGAGGTCAGCCGGCCACCGTCGCTCGGGTCGACCACGATCGACGACGCGCCCGCAGCCTGTGTCAGCCGTCCGCCGGGCAACCGTTCGAAGCGTCCGGCAGAGGCGGGAATCGACGCGGGAGTCGGCGCAGTCACCGCACGGCTCCGGCCGTGAGCCCACTGACGAGGTGCTTCTCGATCGAGGCGAACAGCGCGACCACGGGCACGATCGCCACCAGCGAGGCGACGAACAGGTACTGGTACTCGGTCTGCGTGAGGCCGACGAACTGCTGGATGCCGACGGGCAACGTCTGCAGTCCCTGCGTCGGGTTGTTGAACAACGTCAGCGACACCGGGAACTCGTTCCACACCTGGATGAACGAGAAGATGACTGCGGTGACGAGACCGGGCCGGACCAGCGGCAGCGCGATCCGGACCATCGTGCGGAACGGGCCGAGGCCGTCGAGCTTCGCCGCCTCCTCGATGTCGACCGGTACGGACTCGAACTGTCCACTGAGGATCCAAATCGAGAACGCGAGGTTGAACGCGGCGTTGGTCAGGATGATCGACCAGTACTGGTTCACCCCGCCAACCGACACGAACTCCTGGTAAAGGCCGACCACCACCGCGACCGGCGCGATTACCTGGGTGACGAGCACGAGACGCATGAACGTGCTGCGCCCGGTGAAGCGGAACCGGGCGGTGAAGTAGGCCGCGGGCACGGAGACGAGCAGGACCAGCGCCGTCGAGACCACCGAGATGATGATGCTGTTCTTCAGGAACCCGGCCAGGTCGATCTTTCCCCAGATGTCGATCCAGTTCCGGCCCTCCCATCGCGTCGGCAGGTACGTGGCGGGAGAGGCGAACAACTCGGTGCCGCTCTTGAACGAGGACACGAACATCACCAGGTACGGGGCGAGGAAGAACAGTGCGATCAGCAGGCCGAAGATGGGCATGGCGTATCGGCGGACGCGACGCCACGAGCTCGGGCCGTCGGACCCACCGCGCCCGTCCCGCCCGCCCGCGGGTCGGATCCGTCGGGTAAACCCGCGCAGCCGGGCACCGACCGGAGCCAGCGCCCGACCGAGCGCACGGCCGATCCGCCCGCCGCCGAGCCCTCGCTCGACCGCGCGGAAATACACCGCGATTACCGCACACAGGAATACGACGTTCACCACCGAGAGCGCAGCGGCCTCACCGGTGTCCAATTGCTGGCGAAAGGCGATCTTGTAGGCCCAGGTGATTGTCGTGTCCGAAGTATTCCCGGTATTACTGCCGGTGATGACCCAGATTACCGGGAACGAGTTGAAGACCGAGACCAGCACGAGGATCGTCGCGATCACCAGTGCGGGGCGCAGCAGTGGGAATGTGATCGCCGAGTAGATGCGCACATTGCCCGCGCCGTCCATCCGTGCCGCCTCGTAGACGTCCTCCGGCACGGTCTGCAGCCCCGCGAGGATGACGTAGGTGGTGAACGGGATCGTCACGATGATCCCCACCACGATCACTGACAGCAGCGAATACCGCGGGTCCTGGTACCAGCCGATCGGCTGCGACGTCACACCCAGGTCCATCAACACCCGGTTCAGCAGCCCGTTGCTGCCCTGGAGGATGAATCGCCACACCGTGGAACTCATGACGAGCGCGGCGGCCCACGGCACGATCAGCGCCCAGCGCACCAGCCGCCGGCCGAAGAACTCCTTGTTGAGGAACTGCGCGAGGCCCAGGGAGATCACGATCGAGCCGGCGACGACGGCCAGGACCCACTGGACGGTGTTACCGATCACCTGCCCCAGCGCGGGTTCGGCGAACAACGACCGGTAGTTCGCCAGCCCGGCGAACCCGTGGGAGACCCCTGCGGAGTCGATCGCGGTGAGCGAGGACCTCACCATGATCACGATGGGCGCGAGGATCACGGCTGCGATCAGCACCACTGCCGGAGAAAGCCAGGGCAGACTCTGGACCACTGCTCCGGCACGCGACCGCGGCCGGCGGGCCTGTGCGGGGACGGCCACCCGAGCCCGCCCCGCCTCGGGGATCTCGCCAGCCGTGGTCATCGGGCGGCCGGTCGCCGCTACTTGCCCGAGCCGTTGACGGCGCTCAGGATCGCCTTGGCGTCGGAGCCTGCGGCCAGTCCCGTCCCGATCTGGTTCTGCACCGCCCCCTGCACCGAAGGGAACGCCGGGTCGGTGGAGGGGTAGAACCGGGCGGTCGGCAGCAACTTCAGGAACGGGGCGAACGCGGGGTTTGCCTGCAGGGCCCGAGAGGCACTGGCGGTGGCGGGCAGGAACCCCTGGCTCGTCAGGAAGCGGGTGTAGTTGTCTTGCTGGTAGAAGAAGTTTAGGAACCTGCTGACGGCCTCGGTGTTGCCAGGGTTCTTGAACGACATCAGGTAGTCCTGCACGCCGAGCGTGAAGGGCGCGACGTCACCGTTGACCGGTACCGGCGCCACCCCGTAGTCGACCTTCGAGTTCCAGCCCTTGAAAAGACTCGGCGCAAAACTTGCCCCTGACATCATGCCGACCTTGCCGTCGGCGAACGGGTGGAAGACCCCGTCGGTCCGGTTGGTCTGCCCCGGGTTGTCCTCGGTCACCTTGTAGACGTTGGTCAGGCAGTTGAGCACCTTCAGTGTCTTCACGTTCTGGTCGCTGTCGACGGTGAACTTTCCGGGTGCGGACTCCCAGTCCCCGCCGTTTCCCCACATCCAGATCGACCACTCGGCCTGGCTCTCCTCCGAGCCCAGCGGGAGCCCGTAGCCGACGTAGCCCGCCGCCTTCAGCTTCTTGGCGTCCGCGACCAGCTCCTTCCACGTGGTCGGCGGCGCCGCGATGCCGGCCTTCGCGAACGCCGCCTTGTTGTAGAACAGAGCGCGGGTACTGGTGATGAACGGCAGCGCGTACTGCGTTCCCTTGTAGACACTCGCGTTACGGAAACTGGGGATGAAGTCGTCCTGTACGCCGGGTTTCACCAGATCCGACGCGGGCTGCAGCAGGTCGTTTGCGGCCCACCCCGAGAACTTGTTCTGATTCAGTACGTCCGGGTACTGCTTCGTCTGGATCATGGTCGCGACCTTTTGGTCGATATTGTTCCAGTCGATGACCTGCACGTTGACGCTGTATCCCGCATTCGCGGCCGCGAACTTGGTCGCGAGGTCCTTCCAGTACGTCTCGGTGGTCGTCGTGTATGCGCCGCCGACGAAGGTGATCGCCTTCTTCGACGAGCCGGACGACGCCCCCGGGCCCGCTTGCGCGGTTGTCGCCGGAGTGGACCCGCCGGCCCCGGTGCTGCCGGCGCTCCCCGAAGGGGCTGCGGTGGGTGCCGGCGCGTCCGACAGCAACGCGTCGCAGGCGGCTTGGTCGAGGGTGCCGCCGCCCGACGACGAGCTGCCGCCGCTGCACCCGGCGAGGATCAGGGAGAACGCGGCCGTGGCCCCGACGGCAAAGGTGGCCTTCCGACTTCTTCTCATGCGCGGTGGCTCCTCGGGAGAGTGGCCCGGGTCGGTCAGGCCGCTGCGCGGCCGCCGGGTAGCTTCGCCACGGTGTCTGCCGACGAAGTATGGACACTTTATGAACGAACCCTCCGGCCACGTCAAGAGGCGCGGCGCGGCTCGACAGCCCGTTAACCGAACTCCGTTGGCTCCGAGGGGTGACTAACGCATGACGACCACGGCGCTGGCCGGACGGCCGGACGGCGCGCCGGGCACCGACGGCGCCGTGTCGACACCCCGGTTGATCTCCCAGGCGGCGACCGGGCGGCTGAACCGCACCCGGCTGCTGCAGCTGCTCTACGACACCGGACCGCTGTCCCGTGCGGAGCTCGCCCGGATTGCCGAAGTGGCCAAGACGACGATCGGGTCGATCGTGCAGCCCATGATCGACGAGGGCATCCTCCTCGAGGGCGACCCGCGCCCGAGCAGCGCACAGGGCGGGAAACCCGCGCGACCGATCTGGTTCTCCCCGGACGGCCGGCCCATCGTCGCCGTCCACGTCGGGCCGGACGGCGTCCGAAGCGCCCTGGTCAGCCCGACCGGCGCGATCCTGACCGAGGTGTCCGCGCAGTACCCGGGGACCGACGCGGGACAGCGGGCACTGGTCGAACGCATCGCTTCCTGCATCGAGCGGGTGCTGCGGACCGGGGACCGGGTGCCGCTCGGCGTCGGGGTTGCGGTCGCCGGGACTGTAGACACCAGCGGTGGCCGGATCCTGGAGGTCAACCTCGCGCCTGCCCTGTCCGGCCTCGCCCTGGGCCCGTTCCTCGCCGAACGCCTCGGTCTGCGGGTCTATGTGGACAACCACCCACGTGTCCAGGCCCTCGGTGACCGCTGGTTCGGCCTCGGCAGACGAGTGGCTTCGTTCGCGTCCGTCTACTGCGGCGAGGCGATCGGCGCGGGGTTCGTCATCGACGGGCAGGTCCACCGGGGCGCCTCGGGTGCGGGCGGCGAAGTGGGGCACACGGTGGTCGACCTCGGCGGAACGGTGTGCCGGTGCGGTCGGCGCGGGTGTTGGGAGACGGTGGCCACCCACCGCTGGCTGCGGGGCCGGGCTGCCACGCTCGGCCTGCCGGATGCCGACCAGCTGACGGTCGGCGGTCTCGCCGCCGCGGTGAACGCCGGCCTGGCGGGTGCTCTCGACCTTCGGGACGACTTTGCCCGGAACGTAGCCGTCGGACTGGTCAACCTCCAGCAGACGATTGCGCCCGGACTGTTCGTGCTGCACGGGGACGTCGTGCACGGCGGGGAGGCTCTACGAGACCTGGTCGAAGCTCACCTGGTCGCCGGCGTCGCCCACCACCCGGGCAACAGGCCGCGCGTCGTTCTCGGCAACCGGCGCAACGACATGACATTGCTCGGGGCCGCGGGCCTCGTCCTGTCCCACTCCCTTGACCTGCTGACCTAGCCGCAGCCCCGGGCCCCGGCCGAACGCACCGGGGCCGGACAGCCCGTGGCCTGCGCTGCCAAGGTGCAGTACCGACCGTCACGAGGTCCTAGTCCCGGCAGGAATGGTGATCCAATGACCGACGACGCAGGTGCCGCCACGCTCGCCCGCGGGCGGCTGAACTGGCAGCGGGCAGGCGTCCTGGCCATCCGGGCCGAGACCGCGCGGGTCAGCCGGCTGGTCCTGGACCTACCGGGCTGGCCGGGTCACCTGCCCGGCCAGCACCTCGACGTCCGACTGACCGCCCCCGACGGCTACACCGCCCAGCGCAGCTACTCCATCGCGTCCGGCTCCGAGCACCCGGCGGTCGAGCTGCTGGTCGAGGCCCTCGCGGACGGTGAGGTGTCGCCCTACCTGACCGGGGAGCTGCGCGCCGGGGACGAGCTGGAGGTCCGCGGGCCGGTCGGCGGCTGGTTCGTCTGGCGCAGCAGCCAGCCGGACCCGCTGCAGCTGATCGCCGGCGGCTCCGGCGTCGTGCCGTTCCTGGCGATGCTGGACCATCACCGGGCCATCGGCAGCGTCGTGCCCGTCCGGCTGCTGTACTCGGCCCGCGCCCTGGACGACGTCCTGGCGCGCGAACAGCTGGCCGCGCCGGAGCCGGGCGTCGAGGTGACGCTCGCCCTGACCCGGGCCGCGCCGCCGGACTGGACGGGTCCGACCGGCCGGGTCGACCGGCAGGTGCTGCGCGGCCACACGTTGGCGCCGGAGGCGGCCCCGCAGGTGTTCGTCTGCGGACCGACCGGTTTCGTCGAGGCCGTCGCCGACGCGCTGATCGACCTCGGGCACCCGCCGGAGCGGATCCGGACCGAACGCTTCGGTGGCACCGGCGACAGTTCCTGACCCCGGGGGTCAGCCGATGCCGTCCAGGGCAGGGGAGGTCGCGAGCTGTGCCCCGCGGCAGCGCGCCCGCCCGCGGCCGGCTCGGACTGCCCCCGGTCGGCTCTGGGACACCTGACCCGAGGCCGACGCAGGGATGGCGGATACCGTTCCGTTCATGCTGACACGCACCGCAAAGGGCCTGACCGTCTCCGCCATCGGCCTGGGGGCCATGCCGATGTCGATGTGGGAGAAGCAGGACACGACCGAGGAGCGGTCCATCCGGACGATCCACGCCGCCCTCGACGCCGGTCTCACGTTCATCGACACCGCCGACGCCTACACCGCGTCGCCCGACATGGGCGACAACGAGCGGCTGGTCGCCAAGGCGCTGACCGACTGGGGCGGTGACGCGTCGACGGTCGTCGTCGCGACGAAGGGCGGCCACACCCGCGACGCCGAGGGCGGCTGGGACGTAGACGGCCGCCCGGAGTACCTGCGGTCCGCCGTGCAGCGGTCCCTGCGCAACCTCGGCCGTGACGTGATCGACCTCTACCAACACCACCGGCCGGACCCCGCCGTCGATTACGCCGACACGATCGGCGCGGTCAAGGAGCTGCTCGACGAGGGGCTGGTGGCACACGTCGGCATCTCCAACGCCGACCCCGACCAGATCCGGCTGGCCGACAGCATCCTCGGCGGTCGGCTGACCAGCGTGCAGAACCAGTACTCGCCCAGTTTCCAGTCCTCGCGCCCGGAGCTCGAGCTGTGTGACACGGCCGGGATCATGTTCCTGCCCTGGTCTCCGCTCGGCGGCGTCACCGGTGCCGAGGCGCTCGGGACAAACCACGACGTGTTCGCCGAGGTCGCCGCCGGCCACGGCGTCTCCCCGCAGCAGGTCGCGCTCGCCTGGGAGCTCGCGACGTCGCCGGTCGTCGTCCCGATCCCCGGCGCCAGCCGGCCGGAGACGATCCTGGACTCGATCGCCGCCGCGGACCTGGTGCTCACCGCCGAGGAGATCGTGGCGCTGAACGCGGCCTGAGCCACCGGCGGCCTGGCCCGCAGGTCACGCGGCCTCCCGGGTCAGGACACCGGCGCTGCGGCCGCACAGTCGTGCGCGGGGTTGCCGGCGATGGCGATCACGGCGTCGAGGCGTTCCCGGGCGGTCGCCAGCTCGGCCAGTCGGCGGTCGATGCGGTCCCGCTCGACGGACAGCCGGTCCAGCATCGCCGGCGTCGCGATTCCCGTCTGCACGCACGGCAGCAGCTCCACGATCGCCTTGCTGGCCAGTCCCGCCGCGTAGAGCAGCTGGATGAGCTGGACACGGTCCACCGCGGTATCGGCGTACTGCCGTTGCCCGCCGGCGCTGCGCTCTGCGGGCAGCAGGTTCTGCTCCTCGTAGTAGCGCAGCGCCCGCACGCTCACCCCGGACCTCTCGGCAACCTCCCCGATCCGCACCATGCCCCCCGCAACCTCTGTCCGGACACCGTCCGGAAACTCGTTCCATGTCCGACTTGCCTCTGACGTTAACGTGAGGTTCTAGCGTAGCGGCTGTCGGCTCCACAGCCCGCTGGAGCTGTCGACATCACCGAGCGCAAAGGACAACGCACATGGAGATCTCTGGTTCGGTCGCCCTCGTCACCGGCGCGAACCGCGGGATGGGACGCCACTTCGCGACCCAGCTGCTGGAGCGGGGCGCGGCGAAGGTCTACGCCACGGCGCGAGACCCGGAGCGGGTGGACATCCCCGGAACGCGGGTGCTCGCCCTGGACATCACCGACCCGACCTCGGTGGCCGCAGCGGCGGCCGCGGCCCCCGACGTGACGCTGCTGGTCAACAACGCCGGGGTGTCCCTGAACAGCAACCTGGTCACCGGCGACCCGGCCGACATCCGGCTGGAGATGGAGACCAACTTCTTCGGCACGCTGTCGATGGTCCGCGCCTTCGCGCCGGTCCTGGCCGCGAACGGTGGCGGGGCAATCCTGGACGTCCTCTCGGCGCTGTCGTGGTTCTCCTACGACGGAACGAACGGATACGCGGCGGCCAAGGCGGCCGAATGGAGCCTGACCAACGGCGTCCGGCTGGAGCTGGCAGCCCAGGGGACCCTGGTCACCGCCCTGCACGTGGGCTCGGTGGACACCGACATGGGGGCCGGCTACGACGGGCCGAAGTCCGCGCCCGCCGACGTGGTCCGGGTGGCCCTGGACGGTGTCCGCGCCGGGCGGCTGGAGGTGCTCGCCGACGACTGGACCGCGATGATCAAGGCCAGCCTGGCCGGCGACCCCGGCGCCTTCTACACCCAGGTGGTCTCCGGCTGAGCGCCATGGTGGACCGCGATGCGGCGGTCAGCGGGACATCCGGCGGCGGCCCGCGACCGTCAGGCCGACGGCGCCCAGGACCAGGACGCCGAGGACCGCCAGGACCGGGACGGTCCGCGACCGAGCCGGGTCGACCGCGCCGGCAACGGTCCCGGTCGGCACGGCGCCGCTCGCGGTCGGCGCGATCGGGGCTGCCGAGGCCGTCGGCCCCGCGGACCGGGGCGGGGATGCCGGAGACCGGGTCCCGGCGGGCGCGGACGTCGCCGCGGCACCGCCCACGGTGAACCGCAAGATGCCCTCCACGGGGTGGCCGTCAGCCGAGGTGACCCGCCAGCTCACCCGGTAGGCGCCGGCGGGCGCTCCCGGTCCGACGGCCACGGACACGGTCGCGTCGGCCAGCACGGGGCCACCGATCGCGACGTCTCCGTCGGGCCCGAGGACGGCGATCTGGGTGCCGAGCTTCTGCGCGGGCTCGGCGAAGCGAAGCGTGATACGCGCGGGGACGGCGTGCACGGTGGAACCGGCCGCCGGGTCGCTGCCGAGCAGCGAGTCGTGGGCCGCCGCCGGCCCGGCTGCGCCCACCACGACCGCGGGCGCGAGCAGGACCGGCCCAACCAACGAGGCGACAAGCAGCCGCCGACCGCTCCCCATCACGAATTCCACGCTACGGGGACGCGCATGAGGCAGTGTCCGGGGTCCCGGCGAAGTACCCACCACGGCACGAAGGTCGCCTCTCGGCGAAGGGCGCGGCGCGGCCCCGGCCGAACCGGGTTCCCGCGTCGGCCAGGGTTAGGCCCGGGGACACATGCGCACCGTGGTGGGCGCCGCCGAGCCTAGGGCCGGGTTCGGCGCGACCGTGCGCCCGCACCGACCCGGCCGACGACGCGGTTGGACATGCGCGGCCCCGAGGTCAGACCGGGGCGTGGCCGCCGGCGGGGCTGGTGTGGATGGTCGCCGCACCGACCCGCCGCACCTCGTGTCGCAACTGGTCCTGGGCGTCGTGCGCCACCGTGTGCGCGTCGGTCAGGGACAGGTGGGCGTCGACGTCGAGGTCCGCCTCAGCGTGCAGGGTGTGCCCGATCCAGCGCAGTTGGACCCGGCGGACGGCCAGTACGCCGGGAGCACCGGCCAGGGCGGTCTCGGCCCGGCGGACCAGGTCGGGTTCGACCGCGTCCATCAGCCGGGCAAGGACCTCCCGGGCCGCGCTGCGCAGCACGCCCAGGATCGCGACGGTGATCAGCAGGCCCACGGCCGGGTCGGCCCACTCCCAGCCCAGCGCCACGCCGCCGGCGCCGAGGAGCACCGCGAGACTGGTGAACCCGTCGGTGCGTGCGTGCAGGCCGTCGGCCACCAGCGCGGCAGACCCGATGCTCCGCCCGACGCGGATCCGGTACCGGGCCACCCACTCGTTCCCGGCGAACCCGACCAGGCCGGCAACGGCGACGGCGGCCAGGTGGGTGACCGGCCGGGGGTGCAGCAGGCGGTCGACGGCGACCCACGCGGCGAAGACTGCGCTGGCGGTGATGGCCAGCACAACGACGACCCCGGCCAGGTCCTCGGCGCGACCGTACCCGTAGGTGTAACGCCGCGACGGTGCCCGCCGGGCGAGGGCGAACGCGATGAACAGCGGCACCGCGGTCAGCGCGTCGGCCAGATTGTGGACCGTGTCCCCGAGCAGGGCCACCGACCCGGACACCACGACGACGACTGCCTGCAGCGCCGCGGTGATGGCGAGTCCGACCAGGCTGATCCACAATGCCCGGCGGCCTCTCCGGTCCGCCTCGAGCGCGTCGTCGACCTGGTCGGCGCTGTCGTGGGAGTGCGTGCCGGCCAGCTCGGACAGCGCGTGCCGGACCGCGGCCCACCAGCCGGGCGCGTGCTCCCCGTGGTGGTCGGCGTGGTCGTGTTCGAGTGCAGGGGCCTGGTCGTCCAGGGGATCAGTGGGCACAGGGACTCCAGGATGGCCGGACGGTGTCGACCATGGGCTGGTCGATCACGGGCTGGGTGGCACAGCGCGTCCGTCGTGGCGACACTGGCCTAGTCAATATACCGCTGTATGCGCACTCATGCAGATAGGAACCCTTTGTGCCCCTTGCCGAACCGACGAGCGGGGGTCCGGCCCACCCGGACCACCTGCACGACGAACAGGTCCTCGCCGCCGCCGCGTCGTTCGCGATGCTCGCCGAGCCGGTCCGGCTGCGGATCCTGTGGGCACTGCGCGACGGGGAGCAGGACGTCACCGCGCTGGCAGCGGCCGCCGACGTGTCGGCGTCCGGGGCCAGCCAGCATCTGGCCAAGCTCCGCCTCGCCGGGCTGGTCAGCACGCGCAAGGACGGGAACCACCGGCACTACCGGCTGCGCGGCGGCCACGTGGGGAATCTGCTGACCGAGGCGCTGTTCCACGCCGACCATCAGGTCACCGGCCTGCCCACCCACGACTGACACGACGCCCCCCGCGCCGCGGCGTCGTGGCGCCGGCTGCGCGCCGGTGTGCGATCAGCGCGATCAGCGCAGGCGGGGCAGGTCGGTCAGGGTCAGCAGCGGTCCGGCAGCGACGCCGAGCAGGACCGAACAGGTCGCGGCGGCGACTGCGGCGGCGGTCGAAGCGCTGACGCCGCTGCCCCGGCCGGGCGCTGGTATCCCGGATGCGCCGTCCTCGGATGCGCGGCCCCCGGATGCGCCGCCCTCGGATGCGCGGCCCCCGGATGCGCCGCCGCCGAACATCGGCGCGAGCCAGCGGAGGTAGTAGAAGAGGCTGGCCACCGTGTTGACCGCGGCGATCACCGTCAACCAGGCCAGCCCCCCGGCCCACGCGGCGGCGAACACGGTGAGCTTGCCGACGAACACCGCGGTGGGTGGTGTCCCGACCAGTCCGAGCAGGCAGACCAGCAGCGCCCCGGCGAGCACCGGCCGGCGCCGGCCCAGCCCCCGGTAGCCGGCGAGGGTGTCGGCACCGGCCCCGGCGCCCTGCAGTGCGGCGACCACCGCGAAGGCACCCAGGTTCGTCACCGCGTACGCGGCCAGGTAGAAGGCGAGGCCGGGCACGGCGAGTCCGGTCCGCCCGGCAACCGCCACCGCCATCAACAGGTACCCGACCTGGGCGATCGTGGAGTACCCGAGCAACCGGCGCACCGAGGTCTGCGCGAACGCGGCCAGGTTGCCCAGCGTCATGCTGGCGGCCGCCAGGACACCCAGCAGCAGCGGTACGTCGACCCGGCCGTCGCCGATCAGCGCGACGACCCTGTACAGCGCGATCAGGGCGCCGACCTTGGGCACAGTGGTGAGGAACGCGGCGACGCCGAGTGGGGTGCCCTCGGCCACGTCGGGTACCCAGAAGTGCCCGGGGACGGCGCCGGCCTTGAACAGCAGTCCGGCCAGCAGGGCAACCGTGCCCACGGCGAGGGCCGCCCTGGGCGCTGCGGCCAGCCCCGCCCCGAGCTCGGTGTAGGAGGTGAAGCCGCCGACCCCGGACAGGATCGTGATCCCGAGCAGCATCACCACCCCGAGCAGCGCCCCGAGCAGGTACAGCTTCAGCGCCGCCTCGGTCGCCGACGGGGTCCTGGCCAGGCCGGCCAGCCCGTACAGCGGGACGGTCGCCAGCAGGAATCCGGCTGCGAGCACCAACAGGTCGCCGGCCCCGGCAAGCACCAGCGAGCCGAGGCTGGCCAGCAGCACCAGGACGTAGAACTCCGTCTCCCGCACCGTGCCGGCGACGCTGTCCACGGACAGACCGATGGTGAGCAGGGCGGCGGCCGGCACGATCAACCGCGCCGCAGCCAGCAGCCCGTCGACGGCGTAACTGTCGTCGAACACCAGCCGCGCGGGCTGCCCGAGCGCGACGACACCGGCCACCAGCGCGGCGAGCAGTGTTCCGGCCGCAACCAGCCGCGCGGCCCACTGGCGGGACCGCGGGCTGAACATCCCGACGCCGAGGGTCACGACCGCGCCGACCACCAGCACCAGCTCGGGCAGCAGCGCTACCGGGTCCTCGTTCATCGCGCCACGGTGTTCCCGCTCATCGCGCCACCATCTGCCCGCTCATCGCGCCACCAGGGCGGCCACCGACCGGGCGGCGGGCTCGATCACGTCGAGCAGGAAGCGAGGGAAGACCCCGATGACCACCGACAGCACCAGCAGCGGGACGACCGCGGCCGCCTCCTCCCCCCGCAGGTCGGCGAACGCACCGGTGGCCCCACGGGGCAGCCCGAGCAGCAGTCGCTGCAGGAGCGTGAGGAACAGCCCGGCCGTGAGCACGATGCCGAGCAGGGCAACGACGGTGCCCACCGGCGCCGGCCCGAGGCTGCCGGAGAAGATCTGGAACTCGGCGACGAACCCGGACAACCCGGGCAGGCCGAGGGAGGCGAACGACGCCACCACCGTCAGCCCGGCGAACCGCGGGGCGACCCCGGCCAGCCCGCCGTAGGCGTTCAGGTCGTAGGTGCCCCGGCGGTCCCACAGCACCCCGACGAGCAGGAACAGCGCACCGGTGACGATCCCGTGGCTGACCATCTGGGTGACCGCGCCGGTGACCGCCAGCGCCCGGGAGTCGGCGTCCCCACCGCCGAGCATCCCGGCCGCACCGACCGCCAGCAGCACGTAGCCCATGTGGTTGACCGAGGTGTAGGCGATCATCCGCTTGATGTCGGTCTGGGCCAGCGCGACCAGTACCCCCCACAGCACGCTGACGACCCCGACGACAACCGCGACCAGCGCCCATCGCCGCCAGGCGTCCGGCAGCATCGGCATCGCGATCCGGACGAAGCCGTACGTGCCCATCTTCAGCAGGACGCCGGCCAGGATCGCCGAGCCGGCGGCAGGCGCGTCGGTGTGCGCCGGGGGCAGCCAGGTGTGGAACGGGACCGTGGGCGTCTTGATGGCCAGCCCGATCGCGATCGCCAACAGGACCAGACCACCGGCGACGGGCCGCCCGGCCAGCGGCGCCTGCGCGGTCAGCTCCACCATGTCGAAGGTGTGCGGGGTCGACGCCAGGAACAGGCCGACGAAACCGATCAGCAGCGCGAGCGACCCGAGGAACGTGTAGAGGAAGAAGGTCAATGCCGAGCGCGCCGCCTGGCCGTGCCCCCAGCCGACGATCACGAAGTACATCCCCACGATGGACAGGTCGAACCAGACGAAGAACAGCAGCAGGTCCAACGCGCTGAACAGACCGAGACACGTGCTCTCCAAGAACAGGAACAGTGCCGCGTGCACCCGGGGGAGTCGGGTCTCGCGCAGCGAGTAGAGCGCGCAGGCCAGGAACAACCCGGCCGTCAGCCCCACCAGCGGCAGCGATAGTCCGTCGACCCCGACGTGGTAGCCGGCACCGACGGTCGGGATCCACCGCACGTTCGTCTCGTAGGCGAAACCGCCCCCACCGCTGCCGCCACCGCTGCGGTAACCGGCCCACATCACGAGCACCAGCACGAGGTCGACCGCGCTCACCGCGACCCAGGCCCAACGGGCCACCGGCCCGGACACCCGCGGGAGGACGGCGAGCACCACGGCGCCCAACATCGGCAGCAGGACGACGACGGTGAGGAACACGCTCACCTCACCAGGAGCAGCAGGACGGCGGCGCCCAGGCCGACGGCCGCCTGGGCGTAGTACTGGTGCAGCTGGCCGGTCTGCGGTCGGCGCGCCAGCACACCGAGGCGCCGGGTGCCGGTCGCCACGTCCCCGACCAGCCCGTCGACCCCGCGTTCGTCGACCCGCCGGGCGACGGTGGCGGCTGCGCGGACCGCGCCGGGGACCGCGGCAACCACCCGGTGCAGGCCCCGGTCGTCGACCGCCGCCAGCAACCGCGCCAGCCGCAGGGTCGGGCGCACCAGCAGCGCGTGCGCCGCCGGCTCCAGCCTCAGCCAGCCACCCAGCGCCCGCTCGACGGCCCCGGGCCACGGCAACGGGCGGGCCGGGCGGGCGACGGCGAGGCCGAGCGCGGCCACCGCGAGGACCGCCGACACCCCGAGCTGCCAGCCCCCCGGAGTGGGCTCGGCGGGAGCCCCGAGCAGCCCGCGGTAGGCGGCCGCGACCGGTGGCAATGCCTGCACCCCGAGCACCGCCGACGCCGCGGCCAGCACCACGAGCGGGATCCGCTGCAGGGTGTCGACCCGACGGGTCCCCGGCGCCTCGGTGTCGTACCCGGCGCCCGGGTCGACCGGCACCGGCCCCAGCACCATCACCACGGCTCGGCCGGCATACACCGCGGACAGCGCGGCGGCGGCCAGGCCGACGACGTACAGCGCGGGGGACCGGGCCAGTACCGCCGCCAGGATCTCGTCCTTGGTGGCCCACAGCGAGAGCGGCGGCAGTCCGGCCAGCGCGAGCCCGCCGACGGCGAAGGTCGCCCCGACCACGCGGTACCGGCGGCCGGCGCCGCGCAACGCGGACAGCTGCCTGGTGCCCAGCGCGGACAGCCACGCGCCCGCAGCCAGGAACAGCAGGGCCTTGGTGGCGGCGTGGGCGACCAGGTGCATCGTTCCCCCGGTGACCGAGCCGACCCCGGCGGCCAGCACCACGAACCCGAGCTGCGCGGCGGTCGAGGCGGCGAGCAGCTGCTTGAGGTCACGCTGGACGACCGCGACCGCGCCGAGCACCAGGGCGGTGACCGCACCGACCCAGGCGGCGGCGTCGTCCGCCCAGCCGGTCGCAGCCAGCAGCGGGCTGGTGCGCAGCAGCAGGTAACCGCCCATCGCCACCATCGCCGCCGAGTGCAGCAGCGCGCTGACCGGGCTCGGGCCGTCCATCGCCCGGGCGAGCCAGAAGGAGAACGGCAGCTGCGCGGCCTTGCCGAGCGCGGCGAGCAGGATCCCGCCGGCGACGATGTCCCGCCAGCCGGGCGCCAGCGTCGGCAGGTCGCTCAGCGACAGTGACGCGCCCCCGGCGAGCCCGCCCCCGGCGAGCGCGGCGCCGGCCGCGACGTAGAGCCCGATGTCGCCCGCCCGGGTGGTGAGGAAGGCGGTCGTCCCGGAGCCGACCGATCGCGGGCTGCGCCAGTCGGTGGCGATCAGCGCCCAGGACGCCGCGCCCATCAGCTCCCACGCGAACAGCAGCGTCGCCAGATCGGTCGCGGTCGCGGTGACCAGCACTGCCGCGACGAACACCAGCATCAGCCCGGAGAATCGGGCCTGCCCCGCCCACCGGTGGTCGCCGGCCGCGAACAGCAGGACGAGCGGGGCGACCGTCGCGACGGTGAGCACCAGGACCGCCGAGAGCCCGTCTACCGCGAGGGCGAACGGCGCGCCGGCCAGGAATGGCATCGAGACCCGGGGCCGCCCGACGGCGACGGCCACAGCGATCCCGAGGACCACCACCGCGCCGCTCACCCCGACGGGCGCGGCCCGGCGATCGGCACCCCGGACCCCGCCGATCCCGGCGATGACGAGCGACCCGCCGAGGACCGCCGGGACGGCGACCAATGACCACAGCAGGACACTCATCGGCGGAGGTCCGCGGCCATGTCGGTCATGTCTGCGTCCCGCGCCCGGAACAGGGCGGTGGTCACCGCGAACCCCATCGCCATCTCGACGGTCATCGACGCGATCACCACGATCACGAGCAGCTGGCCGTCGGGCCGGGCGGCCGTGGCGTAGTACCAGAAGCCGCCGGCGGCGACGAGGACGCCGTTGAGCATCAGCTCCAGGCCCATCATCACCATCACCACCGACTGCTGGGACAGCGCGCCGTAGAGGCCGGTCGCGAGCAGCGCGGCGGCGAGCAGCAGGACCAGTTGCAGGTTCACCGGCCGACCCCGCCCCGGTCCGGGTCGGCGGGCAGTCGCCGGTCCAGGTCGTCGCCGAGCCGGGCGTACCGGTTGCTCGCCGCGGACAGCGCGATCCCGGCGATCATCGTGGCGAACAACACCGGACTGACCACCAGCATCACGAGCATCTTCGAGCCCATCATCGCGGTGCCGAGGGCATGCGTCGGGTCCGCCGGCGGGGCGGGGGTCCGCTGCGGCCAGTCGACGAACAGCGCGCCCGAGCCCAGGACGACGAAGGTCCCGACCGCGATGGCCAGCGAGCCCCACTTGTTGTGCACCATGGACATCGGCATCAGCCCGGCCGGGTTCATCATGAACATCACCATGAACACGGCCATCACCGACATCTCCATCACCATCATCAGGACCGTGATCACCCCGAGGTAGTGCAGGTCCAGCAGCAGCAGGACGGCACCGACGGCGACGAACGACACGGCAAGCAGGAACGTCGCCCGCGCCATCGAGTCGACCCGGAACACCGCGAAGCCGGACGCGACGGCAACCACCGCCGACGCCCAGAACGCGACGGCGCTCACCGGGTCACCTGAGCGCGGAGCACGTCAGGACCGCACCAGGACGACGACGCTGACGACCAGCGCCTGGACGATGACCAGCGGGAGCGCGACGACCCAGCCGATCTCGGCGAGCCGGTCCGCGCGCACCGTGGGCAGCGCACGCCGGACCAGGACCAGCACGGCCAGCACCGCGGCGGACTTCAGCAGCGACCACGCCCAGCCGGGCAGCACCGGTCCGGCGCCGCCGCCGAGAAACAGCGGAACGGCGAACGCCGCGCCGGCCGCGAGCAGCAGTTCGCGCCCGGCCAGCAGCACCAGCCGGTCCACCCCGGACGGCTCGGCGAGCACCCCGCCGGCGAGGTCCGGGCCGGCCGGGTAGGCGAACGGGCCGGCGAAGGAGTACGCGAGCACGGCGCCGAGGTAGACGACGAACGCCGCCGGCATCCAGGCGGCGAACCAGACGGTGCGCTGGGCGGCCTCGATGTCCCCGATCCGCAGGCTGGCCGCGGCGACCGCCGGGGTGACGAGGGCGAACATCAGCGGCAGTTCATAGGACAGCGCCTGCGCCAGGTACCGGTAGCCGCCGATCAGCCCGTACGGACTGTTCGCTCCCCAACCGACCAGCCACAGCGACGCCCACAGCAGGACGTCCATCGCGTTGAACCAGACGACCCCCACGTCGAGGTCGGCCACGACATGCCCGCCGAGCGGGATGATCGCCACCTTCAGGACCGCGACAACCGCCAGGGCGCCCCCGCCGACCCGCCAGAGCAGTGCGTCCGGCGCGAGCGTGGTCCGCCGGCGCTGCACGAGCAGCCGGCCGGTCTCGTGCAGCGGGACCAGCCACCCGACGCGCAGCGGCCGCCCGGCCGCCCGGGCGGCCAGGGCGGCATCCAGCCCCGCCCCCGCCCAGGACAGGGCCGCGAGCAGCAGGACGGCGACCGGCACGGCGAGGACGACGGGACCCTCACGCATGCGCCGGCTCCGGGTGCGCCCCGCCTGGCATCGGGTCGGGCATCGGGTCGGGCATCGGGTCGGGGATCGCGTCGGGGATCGCGTCGAGGTCCGGGTCGAGGCTGGCCACCACCAGTCGGACCGCGGCCAGGTCCAGTCCGGTGACCAGGCTCGGCAGCAGGCGCACGACGGCCGCGGTCGGGCCGGCGTCACCGCCGGGGGCGCCGGGGTGGTCCGCACCGGACCCCGGACCGTCGGGCCCGAGGGCGTGCACCGCGTCGGTCAGCCAGCGGCACAGCCGGTCGTGCACGTCGGAGCCGGGGGGCCTCGGGTCGGCGGTGCTGCCGGCGCCCGCCGGGTCGGCGTCGATCCGGCCCAGCCCGCGGAGGGACCACCGCAGGGTCGCCGACCGGGTGACCCTGGCGGCCAGCTGCCGGGCGCGGCGCTCGAGCCCAGCGCTGTCGCCGGCACCGGACAGCAGGTCGTCGCGCAGCCGCCGCGCCGCGGTCGCCCGGTCGGCCCAGCCGGCGACCGCCAGCAGACGTCCCGCGCTGTCCAGGTCGGCGGCGGCCCGGTACCGCGCGACCTGCCCGGCGGGCACCGGCTCGCCGCGGCGGGCGCGGCGTGCCGGACCGGCCCAGAACGGCTCGGCGGTGCGCGGTCCGGTCCAGGTGTCCACGGCGGCGTGCTGGACGACGTCGCCCTGCAGGGTGAGGTCGAGAACGAGTCCGGCCGGCCAGTCCGGGAGCACCGGGCCGAGCCGCAGGTGCAGCTGGTCCAGCTTCAGCCCGTCCCGGTCCTCGGCCCGGTCGGCCATTCCCAACCCGGCCGGCATCTCCATGCCACCCATGTCCATGCCGCCCATGTCCATGCCAGCCGTGTCCATGCCGCTCATGTCCATGCCCGCCATGTCCATGCCGCCCGAGCCCATACCGCCCATGTCCATGCCATCCGGGGACGCGGGCTCCGGCGGCTGCGGTTGCGCCGGTCGCTGTCGGGCATCGGCCCGCTGCGCCCGCAGGTCCGCCAGGCCCGCGGGTGCCTCGTCCAATGTGGCGGCGACGTCCCGCACCGCCGTCAGGTGCAGTCGCACCCGGGGCCCAGGCAGTTGGGCCCACGCCGCCTCGACGGCGGCGGCCAACCGGGGTTCCGGGGTCCCACACAACGCCAGGACGTCGGCGTCGGCCGGGCCCCCGGACGCCGGCCACCCGCGCGCGGCCAGCTGACGTTCGACGTCCAGCCGGATCGCGGTCGAGCCAGGGGCCGCAACCACGAGCACGTGCGGGCGGGCGGCGGTGGACCGGAACAGGCGTCCGGTCAGGCCCACCGCAGCGCCCCCTCGCGCCTGGCGTAGCCGACGCCGACCAACAGGACGGCGAGGAAGGCGAACATCTCCACGACGGCACCCGTCCCGGCCTCGGCGACCACCAGCGCCCACGGATACATGAACAGCATCTCGATGTCGAAGGCCAGGAACAGGACGGCGACGGCGTACCACCGTGCGTGGAAGCGGGAGACGGCGTGCTCGGCGGGCCACTGACCGGACTGGAACGGCGCGACGCGCAACGGCTGGGCGTCCAGGCCGCCGACGACGGCGACGGTATAGAGAGCAGCGATCACCGCGGCGCCGACACCGCCCGCCACCAACAGGGCCGCGTACCCGGACACTCAGCCGGTCCGGCTGTCGGCGCCGCCCGCGTCGCGGTTGCCCGGGAGCGGGGCGAACCGACGCAGCCGCAGGCTGTTGGTGACCACGAACACGCTGGACAACGCCATCGCCGCGCCGGCGATCATCGGGTTGAGCAGACCGGCCACCGCCAGCGGGACCGCCGCGACGTTGTACGCGAACGCCCAGAACAGGTTCCCCCGGATGACGGCCAGCGTCCGCCGCGAGAGCCGGATCGCGTCTGCCGCCGCCCGCAGGTCGCCGGCGACGAGGGTCAGGTCCGAGGCCTCGATCGCCGCGTCGGTCCCGGTCCCCATGGCCAGGCCGAGGTCGGCCTGCGCCAGCGCGGCCGCGTCGTTGACCCCGTCACCGACCATGGCGACGACCCGTCCGCGCGCCTGCAGATCCCTGACCACGTCGACCTTGCCCTGCGGCAGGACCCCGGCGCGGACCTGGTCGATGCCCACCTCGGCGGCGACCGCGCGCGCGACACCGTCGGCGTCCCCGGTCAGCAGCACCGGGGTCAGCCCCAGGTCGCGCAGCGCCCGGATCGCCGCGGCGGAGGTGGGTCGGACCGTGTCCGCGACGGTGATCACCGCCCGCGCCGCGCCGTCCCATCCGATGGCGACGACCGTCCGACCCGCGACGGCTGCGGTCGCCACGGCGTCCGCCAGCGGCCCGGGCAGCCGCTGGGACCACTCGGCCAGCAGTCCCGGGCGGCCGGCGAGGACCGCGTGGCCGTCGACGGTCCCCTGGACGCCGAGGCCGGGCAGGTTCTGGAAGTCGGTGACCGGGGGCAACGTCCCGACCGCGTCGGCGGCGGCCGCGGCGACCGCACGGGCCACCGGGTGCTCGGACCCGCTCTCCAGGGCACCCGCCAGCCGCCACAGCTCGTCGACGCCGACACCGTCCGCGGGGACGACGTCGACGACGCTCATCCGGCCCGTGGTCACCGTGCCGGTCTTGTCCAGCACGACGGTGTCGACCACCCGGGTCGACTCCAGCACCTCGGGGCCGCGGATGAGGATGCCCAGCTGCGCGCCGCGACCGGTACCGACCATCAGTGCGGTCGGCGTGGCCAGTCCGAGCGCGCAAGGGCAGGCGATGACCAGCACGGACACCGCGGCGGTGACCGCCGCGGCGGCGCCGGCACCGGACCACAGCCAACCCGCGAGGGTGCCGGCCGCGATCACCAGGACGACCGGCACGAAGACCGCCGACACCCGGTCGGCGAGCCGCTGCACCTCGGCCTTGCCCGTCTGTGCCGCCTCGACGAGGCGGGCCATCTGGGCCAGCTGGGTGTCCGCGCCGACCCGGGTCGCGCGGATCGCCAACACGCCACCGACGTTGACGGTCCCACCGGTCACGGTGTCGCCGGGGCCCACTTCGGCCGGCACGGACTCGCCGGTCATCACGGCGGCGTCGACCGCCGAGGAACCGTCGGTGACGACGCCGTCCGCCGCGATCTTCTCCCCCGGCCGGACGAGGAAGGCGTCTCCGGCGACCAGCGCGCCGACCGCGATCCGCTGCTCACGGCCGTTCCGCAGCACCGCGACGTCCTTGGCGCCTGCGGAGAGCAGTGCGCGCATCGCCGCACCCGATCGCCGCTTGGCCCGGGCCTCCGCGTACCGGCCGGCGAGCAGGAACGTCGTGACCCCGGCGGCGGCCTCGAGATAGATGGACCCCGCCCCGTGGGAGGCACCCGCGGTGAAGGTGAAGCCGTGCCGCATCCCGAGCACACCGGCCGTGCCCAGGAACAGCGCGTACAGCGACCAGCCGAATGCGGCAAGGGTGCCGATCGACACCAGGGTGTCCATCGTCGCAGCGCCGTGCCGCAGGTTGGTCCAGGCCGCGCGGTGGAACGGGAAGCCACCCCAGACGACGACCGGCGCGGCCAGGGTCAGCGACAGCCACTGCCAGGCGGTGAACTGCAGCGCCGGCACCATCGCCAGCACGACGACCGGGAGGGTGAGCACGGCGCTGACCAGGAGCCGCTGCCGCAGCGGGCGGGACCCGGCGTCGGGTGCGCTCCCGTCCGGTGCGGCCCCATCCGGTGCTGAGCCGTCCGGTGCGCTCCTCTCGGGTCGGACCGGTTCCGGCAGCCTGGCGGTGTATCCGGCCCGGACCACGGCGGCCACCAGGTCGGCGGGGTCCAGCGTCGACGGCCCGAGGACGTCGGCCTTCTCGGTGGCGTAGTTGACGGTCGCGGTCACCCCGTCGAGACGGTTGAGCCGCTTCTCCACCCGGATCGCGCACGACGCGCAGGTCATGCCGCCGATCGCCAGCTGGACCCGGGTCGCCGGAACTGGCCCGATATCGCGGGGGCCGGCGCCGGGTGGGGCGGCCGGCTCACCGTGGGCGCTGCTGGTGGTGACGGTCATCCCGCCGCCGCACCGACTACCTCGTAACCGGCCTCGTCGACAGCCGCCGCGACCGCGGCCGGGTCCAGGGCGTCGTCACTGCGGACGGCGACCTTTCCGGCGTCCAGCGACACCTCCACCGACCGGACCCCGGGAATCCGGCCGATCTCCTCGGTGACCGCAGTCACGCAGTGCTGGCAGGTCATACCGCTGACGGTGTAGGTGCTCGTGGTCACGATCGACTCCTTGGTCGGGAAGTGACAGTTCGGGAAGTGACAGGTCATGAACCGGCTGGTCGGGCACCGGGACGGGTACCCCCCCAAGGTATGCCCGGCGCGCCATACCCGCAAGGCCGCACGGACGTGAGTATGGTCGGGTTCGAGACGAGGGGACGTCGTGACACAACAGGATTCGCCTACGGGCGCCGACCACGGCCGCAGCGGGACGCTCACCGACCACGCCCACCCCATCGATCCCCGACGGGTCGCTGCGGCGCGGGCACGGCTGATCGATGTCGAGGACGCGGGGCGGCTGGCCGGGCTGCTCGGCCTGCTCGCCGACCCGACGCGGGCCCGGGTGCTATACGCCCTGGACCTGGTCGAGGAACTGTGCGTCGGGGATCTGGCCCTCGCCCTGAATGCCACCGAGGACTCCGTCGGATACGCCCTGCGGGTGCTGCGGACGGCCGGGCTGGTGGCCACCCGCAAGGACGGTCGCGTCGTCTACAACCGCCTGGCCCCCGGGTTCCCCGAACCGTTGCGCGACCACTGTCTGCGCGCCCTGGCCGACCTGTCCCGGCGCGCGCCCGACGACCAGTGACCCCACCCCGTTCCGGCTCCACCCACGGAGGACGTCAGATGAAGCGCATCGCCCCGGTATTCGCCGCGGCTCTCACGGCTCTCGCTCTCGCCGCCTGCAACGGCGCGACCGGTTCGTCCGCACCCGCTGCGACGACCAGCCCGTCCGCCGGCGCCCCCGCCGCAACCACTGCCGGCCCGTCCGTCGGAACCAGCGCCGAGGCGCACAACCAGGCCGACGTGACCTTCGCGCAGAGCATGATCCCGCACCACAAGGAGGCCGTCGCCATGGCCCAGCTCGCCCCCAGCCGGGCGAACAGCCCGGAGGTGAAGACGTTGGCGACGGAGATCCAGGGCGCGCAGGACCCGGAGATCACCACCATGACCGGATGGCTGACGAGCTGGAGCCAGCCCACCGAGATGGCCGGGATGGACATGAGTTCGATGCCCGGCATGATGAGCGCCACCGAGATGGCCGACCTCGGCAAGCTGTCCGGCGCGGCGTTCGACCGGCAGTTCCTCACGATGATGACCAAGCACCACCAGGGCGCGGTGCAGATGGCCACGACGGAGCTCTCGCAGGGTCAGTACCCCGCCGCGAAGTCTCTGGCACAGAGCATCATCAAGAGCCAGACCGCCGAGATCGCGCGGATGAAGACGCTCCTCGCCCAGGTCTGAGCGGGTCCGACCGGTATGCGACGGAAAGGGGTGGCGCGGTGACCCAGGTGATAGCCCGCCGGGTTGCGCTGCGTCTGATGGCTGGGGGCGGGCTCGTCGGTGGCTTGCTGACGGTCGTCGGGTGCGGAAGCAGCGGTCGCGGCAGCGGTGACCTCGCCGGGAGCGCGGTCAATGCCGATGCCGGGTCCCCCGGTGACCTGATCCGGGTCGTCGCGCCGGCCGACCGCCGGCCGGCGCCACCCTTGGCCGGCCCTGCGGTCGCCGGCGGCCGGTTCGACCTGTCCTCGTGGCGCGGCTCCCCGGTCGTCGTCAACGTATGGGGCAGCTGGTGCGGGCCGTGCAAGGAAGAGCAGCCCGCGCTGGTCAAGGCTGCGGCCCAGCTCGCGCCGCGCGGCGTCCGATTCCTCGGCGTCGACGTCCGCGACCAGGCCGCGAACGCCCGCGCGCACCTGCGGCGGTTCGGCGTGAGCTACCCGAGCCTCGACGACCCACCCGGTGCGCTGCTGTTGGGCTTCCGCGGGATCATTCCGGCCGCGGCGATTCCCAGCACCGTGGTGCTCGACCGGGAGCACAGGGTGGCCGGTGTCCGGATCGGGGCGGTCACGCAGGCCACGCTGGTCGCCCTGGTGGAGCAGGCGCTCGCGGCGTGACCGGCGTCCTGGGCGGGGCCGTGTCGGCGCTTCCGGTCCTCGTCGGGACCGGCGGCGTGGGCGAGACGTTTGCGCGGACGGCGTTGGACGGGTCGCTCGTACTCGCGGTCCCCGTCGCCGCGGCGGCGGGTGCGTTCTCCTTCTTCAGTCCCTGCGTGCTGCCGCTGGTGCCGGCCTATCTGTCGTACGTGACCGGGATGACCGGCGCCCAGATCGCCCGGGGGTCGCCGGCTCCGGTGCGGACGGTGACCGGGGTGGCGTTGTTCATGCTCGGGGTCACCGCGGTGTTCGTGTCTCTGGGTGGCGCCTTCGGTTATGTCGGGGTGCGGCTGGCCGCCCACGGGGGGGCCGTCGACCGAGTGCTCGGAGTCCTCGTGATCGGCTTGGGTCTGGTGTTCGCCGGGGCGCTGCGAGTGCTGCGCCGGGATGTCCGGGTGCACCGGGTTCCCGCTGTCGGGCTGGCCGCGGCCCCGCTGCTCGGGGTGCTGTTCGCGGTCGGCTGGACACCGTGCATCGGCCCGACACTGGCGGCGGTCCTCACCTTGTCGACCGGCACCGGCAGCGCCGGACGCGGAGCGCTGCTCTCCTTCGCCTACTGCGTGGGTCTGGGCGTGCCGTTCCTCGCGGTGGCCGCCGGCTTCGGACGCGCCTCCGGCACGCTGGGCTGGTTCCGCCGTCATGGGACCGGGATGGCCCGCGTAGGTGGAACGATGCTGGTCGCCGTCGGTGTCCTACTGGTGACCGGTGTCTGGTCCCAGCTGATCGCGCAGGTGCAGTACTGGACCGCGTCGACCGTTCCGGCGATCTGAGCACCGTGACCGATCTCCTCCGGCGACCGGGCCGCCCGGGCCGTGACAGCGGTGCGGCGGTGACGGGGCCCACCGGCCCCACGGGGGAGCGGCACACCCAGGACCATCCGGCGGCCCGGCCGCCGGGACTCTCCCCGCTGAGTTGGCTGCGCTGGGCCTGGCGCCAGCTGACCTCGATGCGCACCGCGCTCATCCTGCTGTTCCTGCTGGCCCTGGCCGCGGTGCCCGGCTCGCTGGTCCCGCAGCGGAGCGCCAACCCCGACCAGGTCACCGCCTTCACCGCGGCCCACCCCTCGGCGGCGCTCTGGTACGACCGGCTCTCGCTGTTCACGGTGTACAGCTCGCCGTGGTTCGCGGCCGTCTACCTGCTGCTGTTCACCTCCCTCATCGGGTGCATCGTCCCCCGGGCGAAGGTCCATGCCCGGGCGATGCGCTCCCGGCCCACGCTGACCCCGCGGGTGCTGTCGCGGTTGCCGGCGCACGCGGAGTGGACGACCCCGGTGCCCGCCGCCGAGGTTCTCGCCACCGCGCAGGCCCGGCTCGGCCGACGCCGCCGGCACCGCCTGGCTGATCGACCGGGACCGCTGGACCCGGTCGCAGCCGAGCGCGGCGTCCTCCGGGAGACCGGCAACCTGGTGTTCCACGTCGCGCTGCTGGTGGTGCTCGCCGGGGTCGCCGCCGGGTCACTGTTCGGTTACCGGGGCACCACGATCGTCACCGAAGGTGAGACCTTCGCCAACCAGCCGTTGACCTACAGCGACCTGGCCACCGGGGCACTGCGCGACCGGGACCGACTGCCCCCGTTCACGATGACCCTGGACAGCTTCGACGCCCGGTTCTTCACCAGCGGACCCAAGGCCGGCACCCCCCAGCTGTTCCGGGGCCAGGTCACCGTCGTCCCGGAGCCGGGCGGGCCGAGCCGGGCGGACGTCCTCCGGCTCAACCACCCGGTGTCGGCCGGGGGCGCCGACGTGTCCCTGCTCGGCAACGGGTACGCCCCCCGGTTCACCGTGCGCGACGCCTCGGGGCAGGTCGTCTCCCAGGGCTCGACCGTTTTCCTGCCCGAAGACCAGCAGTACACCTCGACCGGGGTGGTCAAGGTCCCCGACGCGAGACCGACCGGGCTGGAGTTCCTCGGCAACTTCCTGCCGACCGCGCTGCAGGGGGTACCCACCTCGGTGTTCGCCGGCCCCGGCAACCCTCAGGTCCGGATGACCGTGTACCGCGGCGACGTGCCCCTCGGGGCGGTCGCCTCGTCGGTGTACAGACCGGACCAGGCCGCGATCGACGCCGGCCTGCTGCGGCAGTACCGCACCGCGACCGGCCAGCCACTCACCTTCACCCTCCGACCCGGCGACACGTTCACCCTGCCCGACGGGGCAGCGTCGATCTCCTTCGACGGGTTCCGCCGCTGGGCCTACGTACAGGTCGTCGACAACCCCGGGGACCGACTCGTCCTCGGCGGATCGATCGCCGCGGTCACCGGGCTGTGCGGGTCCCTGTTCGTCCGCCGCCGCCGTTGGTGGGTCCGGGCGACCACCGAGCCCGGAAGCGGTCACACTTTCGTCGAAGTCGCGGGCCTCGACCGGTCCGACAACAGCGACCTCGACGAGGAACTCCGGCGCCTTGTCACCGACCTCCATCGCGCGGCTCCACCACTGCTGACCCCGCCGCCAGGGGCCGATCCCACCGCGCCCCCGCAGCCGAATCCCAGACAGGAGCTCGCGCCATGATCGACCTCGGCCAGTTCTCCGACACCGTCATCGTCGCCGCACTCTTCGTCTTCGTCCTCGCCCTGGTCGCGTTCGCCGCGGAATGGGCATTCGGCAGCGCCGGCGGAATTTCCCGCGCCACCGCGGCCGAGACTCCGGAGGCGGCCGTGCCGACCGCCCGCAGCTCGCCGGCGTCCACCACGGGTCCGCCACCCATCTCCGCCGGTTTCACCGCATCCGCTCCCGGGCACACAGTCGTGCTCGAGCGCCGACTGGTTCCCGCGGAAGCGTCCGTGCAGAGCTACCCGACCGGTCACGGGCCCGACGGGCCGATCGCGCGACCCGGACGTGGGCGGCGCGGCGCGACCGCGGGAGCGGTCGGCGGAATGCTGCTGGCACTGGCGGTCCTGCTCGACGGGGCCGGCGTCGTCACCCGCGGGATCGCCGCCGAGCGGGTGCCGTGGGGCAACCTGTACGAGTTCTCCATCACCGGCGTGTTCGCGGTGACCGGTGCGCATCTGCTGATGCGCAGTCGGCTGAAGCTGCAGTTCCTCGACGTCTGGCTGACCGGCTTCGCGGTCACGTGCCTGGCCGCCGCGCTCATCGGGTTCCACGAGGTGGTCGGTCCGCTCAACCCCTCCCTGCAGTCGGGCTGGCTGATCGTGCACGTCAGTTTCGCCGTCCTCGCCACCGGCATCCTCACCGTCGGCGCGGTCTTGGCCGGGCTGTACCTGTTCCGGTCCTCTCGCGAGGCCGCCGGCCGGTCCGGCGACGGGTACGTGTCGCGGCTGCCGGCGGCGAGCGCCCTGGACCGCATGAGCTACCGGGTTCACGGCTTCGCGTTCCCGCTCTACACGCTGGCATTGATCTTCGGGGCCGTCTGGGCCAAGGCCGCCTACGGCCGCTACTGGGAGTGGGACCCCAAGGAGACGTGGATGCTCATCAGCTGGGTGCTCTACGCCGCCTACCTACATGCCCGGGCAACTGCCGGCTGGAAGGGCAAGATCGCCGCGGTCATCGCCCTTGTCGCCTTCGGCACCGTCCTGTTCAACCTGCTAGGGGTCAACTTCTTGATCGCCGGCAAGCACTCCTACGCCAACTGACGCCGGTCATCGACGACCGCCCCACGAGCGGGGCAACGGGCCACCGATCAGGCCGTGTAGGAGAGGACCGTCATCATTCCCTGCTCCCCGTGATAGGCGTTGTGACAGTGGGCCAACCACTGACCGGGATTGTCGGCCTGCAGGTCGACGGTCACCGTCTGCATGGGCAGGACGTTGACGGTGTCTTTACGCAGTCCCGGGCCCGACGGTGTCACCATGGCAAACGTGTGGCCGTGCAGGTGCATCGGGTGGAACATCATCGTCTGATTGCTCATGCTGATCCGGACTCGCTCACCTGCGGCCATCGCGAGTGCCTGATGGTCGGTGAAGGTCTTGCCGTTCACGAGCCACCGGCGCCCCCCGTCGGCCATCCCGAGTGCCATCGACAGCTCGCGGTCGGTCCCCCGTCGCTCCAGCGCGGCCCCGGGGGTCGGCGTCAGGTCGCCGTAGCGCAACAGTCGTGCGCCAAGCTCGGTGGGCCGCGCCCCGGCCGCGGGAGCCCGTCCGCCCGCGGATCGCAGGACGGCCAGCGCGGGTGGATCGGCCTTGCCCTCGGGCACCGCAACGATGGGGAACGCCCCGTCGCCGACGGTCACCACGACGTCGTACCGCTCACCCATGCCGAGGATCAGGGTGTCGACCTCGGCGGGGGTGACCCCGTAGCCGTCGGCATGAGTGACGCTGAGCCGGTGGCCGCCGATCGCGAACCGGTAGGCGGTATCACTGCCGGCGTTGATCAACCGGAACCGGATCCGGCGGCCGGGCTTGGATGTGACGGTGAACGGCGCGCGCGGTAGTCGACCGTTGATCAGGTGCGCCGGGTAGACCACGTCGCCGGTGTCCGCGCCGAGCGGTTCGGCGGAGGACGCACTCGCTATGCCCGTGGACATGCTCATTCCGCTCATCCCGGCGCCCTTCATCCCTTCCCGGCCGAGGCGCGCCAGGATGTCCGATGGCGAGGCGCCCCACCCGTCGGTCCAGTCGTCCAGTACCAGCACGACCTCGTCGTCGTACCGACCCGGCTCGTCCGGGTCGGCCACGATCAGGGCTGCCTGCATGCCGGTGTCGAGCTGAACACCGACGTGCGGGTGGAACCAGTACGTCCCGGGGTCGGGCACGACAAACGAGTACTGGAAGGCGCTGCCCGCGGCAACGGCGGGCATCGTCACGTCGGGCACGCCGTCCATGTCGTTGCGCAACGCAACGCCGTGCCAGTGCACCGTCGTCGGTTCGGTGAGCTGATTGACCAGCCTCACCTGCAGCCGATCGCCGGCTGTCAGCCGGATCTGCGGTCCCGGCACCGTCCCGTCGTAGGTGCAGGTGGAGACCGTCCGCCCCCCGAGATCGACGGTCGTCGGCATCGCGGTCAGGTCACGGCGAACAACGGTCCCGGTGGTCCGCCGCCCCGCTTCGGTGGTCGCCACCGCAGCCGACCCCGGTCCAACCGGGTCCTGCGACGTCGGCGCCAGCAGGCGGATCCCGGCATAACCGCCGCCGACGGCCACCGCTCCCGCCGCCCCGAGCTGGAGCAGGTGCCGCCGGCTCACCACTGCGGTCTCCGGGGGATCGTCGGTCGGCCGCCCAGGAGCCCCGCCGCCGCGAACCGACCGAACATGCGCGCCGCCTCTGTCGCCGAATGGAAGAAGTAGGCGGCCGGTCAAAGGTGCCAGAGCGCACCGCGCCTCTGTCTGCCGCTGCGGATGTCCGAACGACTCGGGCCACACGTCGTTCCACCTGTACGGATCGGTCGTCCCGTACGGATCGGTCGTCGGGGCGGTGAGATGTGGGACACGCCACCGGTGTAGGAAGAACGAAGCGCCGCAACCGCGACCGCCCTGAGACCTTGACCGAGCGGAGAGTCCATGTCGCCTCGCCGAACGCCCGCGATGGTTGCCGTCCTGGTCATCGCAATGGTGACCGCGTGTTCCGGCGGAAGCCCGGTCGCCACCGGAACGCGGTCCGACGGCGTCGAGCACATCCACGGCCTCGGGGTGGACCCGGCCGTCGGCGTGCTGTATGCGGCTACCCACACGGGGCTGTTCCGGGTTCCGGAAAAGGGGGCGGCGGCCCGGGTTGCCGACCGTCGTCAGGACACGATGGGCTTCACCATCACCGGGCCGAACACCTTCCTGGGCTCGGGCCACCCCGACCACGCGAAGGACCCGGACCTCGACCCGCAGCTCGGGCTGATCCGCAGCACCGACGCGGCCGAGAGTTGGCGGACGGTGTCCCTGGCCGGTCAGGCCGACTTCCACGTCCTGCACGCCGCCCACGGCGACGTCTACGGCTGGGACTCGGGCACCGGACGGTTGATGGTCTCCGCCGACGACGGCCGGACCTGGGAGGTGCGCAGTGTGCTCGACCTGCGGGACTTCGCGCCGAGCCCGGACCGGCCCGGCACGCTGCTGGCCACCACTGCGACAGGACTGGTCCGCAGCGTGGACGGCGGCCGTCGCTGGCAGCCGGTACCCGACACCCCGCCGTTGGTCGTTCTCACGTGGGGTGGGGCGGGGTCGCTGTTCGGGCTGGCCCCGGACGGCACCGTCCACCGCTCGGCCGACGGCGGCCGGACGTGGGTGGTCCGCGGGACCACGGGGGGCCGGCCCGAGGCGATGACCGTGGGCCGCCGCGCCGGCGCCGCGACCCTCTACGCGGCGGTCGCCGGCCGCGGCGTCGTCGCCAGCGCCGACGACGGCGCGACCTTCACCACCCGGTACGCCGAATAACGCCCCGATCCCTGCGCACCCGACGTCGCGTCCGCGCTGCGGCCGGCCAACGCCGTCCCGGCCGGGGTCAGTCGGCCAGCGCCTCGTCCGGATCGGTGCTCGCATCGGGCAGCGGTGCTCCGGCGGCCGCCACGGCTGGGGACGCGGCCCCCTCAGCGGCGCGGTCGACGAAGCGGGACGCGATCTCCAGGATCCGCTCGTTGCCGAAGTCCTCGCCGACGGTGACCCGGACGCCCTCGCCGTCGAACGGGCGCACGGTGACGCGGGCCTCGTCGCACTGCTCGACGAACCAGGCGGTGTCCGCGCCGGTCGGGAGCCACACGAAGTTGCCGGCCGCCTCGGGCAGGTCCCAGCCCTGCGCAGCCAGCTCACCCACCACTCGGGCCCGCTCCGTCACCAAAGCATCGACCCGCTGCAGCAGCTCCCGCTCCGCGGCCAGCGACGCCAGCGCGGCCGCCTGCGCGAGAGCGGTGACCGCGAACGGAATCGTCACCTGCCGCAGCGCGACCGCGACCGGCTCCGGCGCGACGGCGAACCCCACCCGCATGCCGGCCAGCCCGTAGGCCTTGCTGAAGGTCCGCAGCAGCGCGACGTTTCGCCGCCGGCGCGCCAGCCTTGGGCCGTCGACCGCCCCCGGGGTCCGCACGAACTCGACGTAGGCCTCGTCCAGGACGACGAGCACGTCGTCGGGGACCTCGTCGAGGAACGCGACCACCTCCTCGTGCCCGAGCACGGGACCGGTCGGGTTGTTCGGCGTGCAGAGCAGGACCATCCGGGTCCGCTCGGTGACCGCGGCCGCCATCGACGGCAGGTCGTGGCGGCCGTCCGCGGTCAGCGGCACCGGGACGGCCGTCGCGCCGCCGACCTGGACGACGATCGGGTAGGCCTCGAACGACCGCCACGCAAAGACCACCTCGTCGCCGTCGCCGGCGGTGGCGGCCACCAGCTGCTGCAGGACGCCGACACTGCCGGCGCCGGCGACCACCCGGGAGGCGGGGACGCCGAACCGGGCGGCGAGCGCCGCTTCCAGGTCGACGGCGAACGGGGCCGGGTACCGGTTCTGCATGGCCGCTGCCGCAGTGACCGCCTCCACGACCCCGGATAGCGGGGGAAACGGGTTCTCGTTCGACGACAGCTTGTAGCCGTACAGACCACCGCCGGCCGGCGGTGGCTTGCCCGCCCGGTAGGTGGGCAGGTCGGCCAGGATGGGGCGCAGCCGGACGGTCACCGGCACACGGTAGGACCCGACGAGCAGGGGCACACCGGGCGGCCCACCCGTCCCCTGGCCCCGAGCCGCTCCCGGCCGGTGGTGGCCGGTGGTGGCCGGGGCGGTGGTCGGCCACGGCTGGCGGCGCACCGACCGTATGACTGCAAGCTGTCATGTCAGGAAGCGGCGGGCTTCGTTGGGTGGGGGCACGTGTGCTCACCCGAGACGTAACCCTGGGCTCACAAAGGGAGGCGCCGCACCGTGGTCCGGGTCGCGGTGTAGATGAAAGGACCGGGCCGCTCGGTGAGCTGGTCGATGACCCGCCACTGGGCCATGACGATTTCTAGCTGGTCCCAGGTGCCACCTGCCGCTGCGCCGGCGAGGGCGACCATGCGGGCGCCGCTGTCCCGGACCGCGGTGATCTCGGCGGTGTGGCGTTGGATTGCCAGGTCACGCGTGACGATCAGCCAGCCTTGGGCGGAGACCAGTGGGATCCAGTCGGGGTCTTTCGTGCCCGGGGTGATGGAGCAGGCGGGACGCCGGCGGCCGCGCACGGTGCCGCCGGGGTAGGTGAGGTCGTTACGTAGTGCGGCGAGGATCTTTGCAAGGCCTCGTACGTCCTCGTCGAGGTAGAAGCGGACGGTCGCCGGCCGCGGCACCGGTTAGGCCGCGGTCTGGGTGGTGGCAGTCCCCAGCTCGTAGGCCAGGGCCCAGGTGATGTCGTCGGGGGTCATGTCGAAGGCGTCGGCGATCTCGTCGTCGGATTCCCCGGCCTGGCGGTGTTCGCGGATGACCTCGGTGCTGATGCCCTTGATGGCGGGCCGGCCGAAGCGGACGTCGGGGTCGATGCGGACAGGGGAGGCGGGGTCACCGCTGGGCCGCCAGCCGGCGGCGAGGTCGCCGTCCCAGGTGACGCGGTGCAGGAAGTCCTCGGCTGGGGCGGCGAGCAGGTACTGGCCGTGCAAGTCGGTGACGAGGGCGTAGTCGGGGGCGAGCTGGGCGGTCTCCTGGTCGGCGAACAGCAGGTGGCGGTCACCGATGAACGGCTGCCGGTGCGCGAGGGGGTAGGGGAGGTCGTACCGCTTCCGCTGCAGGTCGATGAACGCGCGCAACTCCCGCATGGGGACTTGGGACCGGCGGTAGGACCGCAGCAGTCCGGCTTCGACGAACTCCGCCCAGGTGACGGGGGCGCGGCCACCACGGGCTTCGACACGGATGACGGGTCGGTAGGTCTTGCCGCGGCGGACGCCGCCCTCGAGCCAGTAGTTCAGCGACGACTGGGAGATCCCGAGCAGGCGCGCGGCCTCGGCTTCGCTGTACATCTCACGGTTGAGGGTCTGCACGGTCATGGTGGTCCAGTCTTCCGTAAAGGCGGCGTGGTGCGGGTCATTAGCGCTGCTCAACAGTGCTCGGATTGCCGTCCCCGAGCCCGACCGAATCCGCCGTTCGCACACACCCCGCGACACAACCGCCACCTGTGCAGCTTCCTGACTAGCTGACATGCCTGCCAGCTGACGTGTCGACGGTCGAGCATGTCGGTGATGAGGGCTTCGACGATGACCTGGATGGGCTGGTCGGTGGTCGCGGCGTAGATCTTCAGGCGCCGTTGGGTGCTGCGGTGCAGCCTCGTGGACATCAGGACCATGGGGTCGGTCTCTGCTGTCGCTGGCGCCTCGGAGGTGGTGCTCGCCGGCTCGGGGGTGGGGGCGACGGGGTGGTCTCGGACGGGGGCCTTGGCGAGTGCGGGTCGCGGCTGTGGGCGGGGCATCAGGCGGCCACCTCGGGTCGTAGGGCGCGCAGCTGGTCCGCGAGCGCGGTGTAGGCGGCGTCGACGGCAGCGCCGGGGGAGCCGTAGTCGGCCACGGCTGCGCCGGCTCCCATGGCTTCGGCGATGACGGCGCGGGCTGGGACGTGGGGTCCCAGACGTCGGAGCCGTAGGCGGCGGCGATCTCGGCGACTCGTAGAGCGGACTCGTTGGTGCGGGTCTCGTGGTTGACGACGATCCCGGCCAGCGTCAGGGCCTCGTTGTAGTGGGCGCGTACGACGCCAAGGGTGCGCAAGACGTTCTCGACCCCGCGCAGCAACGCGGCGGACGGCTCGGTGACGACCAGGACGTGGGTCGCGGCAACGAGACCAAGGACGGCGAGGCGCCCGACGCTGGGCGGGCAGTCGATCAGGACGACATCGAAGTCCTGCAGTCCGTCCAGGGCGGTGGCGAGCCGGAACTCCGCACCGGGAGAGAGGTCGGTCTCGCGTTCGGCAAGGTCCAGGGTCGGGCTCAGACAGCTGAGGTGATCCCCCACGCCGCCCGTTGGACCGCGGCCTGGGCGCTGCCGCGCTGGTTGGCGTAGAGCATGTCGTTGACGTTGTTCACGGTGAGGTCGAGCGGGTCCAAACCGAGCCAGGTGGTGAGCCACCCGGCGGGGTTGCGGATGGCTCCGGGGCCGGTGGTGGGGGTGTCGGTGAGGGGGGTGTGGGGTCGGGCGCCGGTGTGGGGGTGTCGGTCGAGGGTGGCCAGGACGTCGTCGATGGTCCAGGCGGTGTCGAGCCAGGGGCGGAGGCGGTGGCGGAGCTGGCGGGGGGACCCGACCCGGGTCAGGCCGGGGGTGATCGCGCGCAGCTGCTCGACCAGGCGCAGGCCCCTACTGGACACTGGGCCGATGCCGAGGACCGGGACCGACGGGGCCACCGCACCGCCGCCGGACACCGCGGACATGACGGACACCGCCGACACCGCCGACACCGCGTCGGTCCAGGTCGGTCGCACGCTGCTCGACGAGCACCTCGCGGTGGCGGCGGCGACCGCGGACCTGCTGCCGGGCGCAGCCGCGGTGGCCGCGGAGCTCGTCGGGTGCTTCCGCGCCGGCGGGACGCTGTTGACCTTTGGCAACGGCGGCAGCGCCGCGGACGCCCAGCACCTCGCCGCGGAGATGGTGGGCCGGTTCCGCCGCGACCGACGGCCGCTGTCCGCGGTCGCGTTGACGGTCGACAGCTCGGCGATGACCAGCATCGGCAACGACTACGGCTTCGAGCAGGTGTTCGCCCGGCAGGTCCGCGCGCTGGCGCGCCCCGGGGACGTCGTCGTCGGGGTCAGCACCAGTGGCACCAGCCCGAACGTCGTCGCCGGGCTCGCGGCGGCCCGGTCCGCCGGTGCGCGGACCGTGCTGCTCACCGGCGCCGTAGGTCGGCCCGGGCTGGCCGACCACTGCCTCGCCGTCCCGTCCACGACGACCGCGCGCATCCAGGAACTGCACGTGTTCCTGATCCACCTCGTCAGCGAGATCGTCGACGCGTGGGCCGTCGGTGGCGACGCGGCGAGGGATCTTTTGCGCTGAACCCGGCCGAGACCGACCGACTCTCGCCTCAGCCGGCGCGCGGACGTCCCGGTGGTCGGTGGATCAGGGCCCGGCCGACGCCGCCGGCGACCCCGGCCAGCAACACCCCGCCCGCGACGTCCGTCGGCCAGTGCCAGCCGAGGGTCAGGGTGAGCAGCCCGACGGCGAGCCCGGCGACGACGGCGCCCACCGCCAGCAGCCGGTAGGCCAACACCGAGGGCCGCACGCCGCCCGGTCCAGCGATCAGCGAAGCGACCAGCAGCAGGGTGACCAGCGTGCCCGCGGTGTGGCCCGAGGGGAAGGAGCTGCCACCGGCGAAGAAGGTGTCGGAGCGGCGCCCGCTGGGCGTCGGCGGTATCCGGCCGAGCAGCGCCTTGGCGCCCTCGACCAGCACCGCCAGCAGGACCAGCGTCGCGGCCGTGCCGAGGACGGGCCGCCAGCGCCGGAGTGCCAGCGAGGCCATCGTCGCGGCCAGCACCGCGATCGCGACGATCGACGCCCCGTCGCCCAGGTGCACGATCCCGCGCAACGGCGAGCCCTGGTGGCCGTCGGCCCAGTCGCGCGCCGCCACGGTCCCGGCCCGGTCGTACCGGGGGAACAGCGTCGTCCGGACCAGGACCACCGCGAGCAGCAGGAACAGGGCGCCGCTGACCGCGGTCATCGCCAGGGTGCCCCGCCCGGCCCCCCCGGATGCAGCGGGCGTCGGGCCATCGGCTGCTGCCATCGGCCGTGCCGCCGCCTGAACCGTCACCGCACCACCGTGCCAGATCCGGCTTCCCGGCAGGCTGGCGGCGAGGACCCGCTCGGGGCGGTGACGGTGTCCCGGCGTGCGGACGACGCCTGTTGGGAGACACTGGGCGACACCCGGTCGGGACCCCGACCGGGTGTCGCCGGACAGGAGCCGTCATGCCCTTCGTGATCCGCTGGATCACCCGGACGATCGGTGCCGCCGTCCTGGCCCGAGTCGTCAAGTACGCCCAGAGCCCGCAGGGACGTGCGCGGATGCGTCGCGAGGCGGACCGGCTGCGCCGTACCCGCCGCTGATCCGTCGCCGTTGTGCACCGCCCCGGTTGTGCGCCGCCCCGTTGTGCGCCAAACCGGCTGACGGCGATCGGACACCCCGGGTGACCAGGGCAGGATCGGCCGGGTGACCACTCCCGCGCTCGGCGCCGTCTTCCTCCCGCACCACCCCCCGGAACGGCTGCGGGAGACGGCGCTCGCCGCCGACCAGGCCGGCGTCGACGAGCTGTGGCTGTGGGAGGACTGCTTCCGAGAGAGCGGCGTCGGGGCCGCGTCGGCGACGCTGGCCTGGACCGGGCGGCTCCGCGTCGGCGTCGGTCTACTGCCCGTCCCGCTGCGCAACGTCGCGCTGACCGCGATGGAGATCGCGACCCTGACCCGGCTGTTCCCTGGGCGGCTGGAGCTCGCGGTCGGCCACGGTGTGCAGGAGTGGATGGCCCAGGTCGGCGCGAAGGCGGCGTCCCCGCTGACGCTGCTGGACGAGTACACGACCGCCCTGCGTGCGCTGCTGTCCGGAGAGACGGTCAGCGTCGAGGGCCGCTACGTGCAGCTGCGGGACGTGGCGCTGGACTGGCCGCCGGCGAAGGCGCCGCGCATCCTCGCCGGCGCGGTCGGTGACAAGACGCTGCGGCTGGCCGGGCGGGTCGCGGACGGGACGGTGCTGGTCGGGGGAACACCGCCGGACCGGGTGACTGCCGCCCGGGGCGCGGTGGAGGCGGGCCGGCGGGAGGCGGGCCGGCCGGGTGCACCGACGGTCGTCGTCTTCCTGATGACGGCGACCGGGCCGGACGCCGAGGCCCGGATGGCCGCGGAACTGCGGACGTGGCCCGGCGATCTCCAGCTGGACCACACGGTGGCCGGCGACGCGGCGGCCGTCGCGGCCGCGGTGCAGCGGTGGGGCGAGGCGGGGGCAGACACGGTCGTGCTGCAGCCGACCGCCGACGCGGACCCGGCCGGGTTCGCCAGGTTCACCGGGGAGCAGGTCCGTCCGCTGCTTGCCGGTTGACCATTACGCCCGACATCGCGGTCCGGACCGCGATGTCGGATTCCCGCCAGACGACGACCCGACGGGGCCGGAGGATGGACGACATGCCCGCCGCCGGACCCGCGCTCGACGATCGGTGGCTGAACGCGGTCCGCTCCCGTGACGCCCGGTTCGACGGCTGGTTCGTCACCTGCGTCACCACCACCGGCATCTACTGCCGGGCCAGTTGCCCCGCGCGGACACCAGGACCGGGCAACATCCGCTTCCTGCCGACCGCGGCGGCCGCGCAGGCCGCCGGGTTTCGCGCCTGCAAACGGTGCCGGCCGGACGCGGCGCCGGGGTCGCCGGACTGGGACGTGCGCGCGGACTGGATTGCCCGGGCGGTGCGGATGATCGCCGACGGCGTGGTGGACCGCGAGGGCGTCCCCGGCCTGGCGCGCCGGCTCGGCTACGGCGAGCGTCAGGTGCAGCGCGGACTCCTGGCGGAGCTGGGGGCCGGTCCGCTCGCGCTCGCCCGGGCACAGCGGGCCCAGACCGCGCGGTTGCTGATCGAGACCACCGACCTGCCCATGGCGGGGGTCGCCGCCGCCGCGGGGTTCGCCAGCATCCGCCAGTTCAACGACACCGTCCGCGAGGTCTTCGCCGACGCGCCGTCGGCGCTGCGCACCGCCGCCCTGACCCGGGCGGCCACCTCCGTGTCCACCCGCCGGGGCGCGCCGACGCCGATACCCGGGGCGTGGCAGACGCTGTCGCTGCGCCTGCCGTTCCGGGTTCCGCTGGAGCCGTCGAACCTGTTCGGTCATCTGGCCGCGACGGCGGTGCCCGGGGTCGAGCAGTGGCGCGACGGCGCCTACCGACGGACGGTTCGGCTGCCGCACGGGCCCTGCATCGTCGCCGTCCGCCCGCCTGCCCCGGGAACGAGCTGGGTACCCACCGCGCTGTGGCTCGCCGACGTCCGCGACCTCCCGGTGGCCGTCGCTCGCTGCCGCCGGCTGCTCGACCTCGACGCGGACCCGGCCGCCATCGACGGCGTCCTCGGCGCGGACCCCCACCTGCGGGCGGCGGTCGTCCCGGCGCCGGGCCGCCGGGTGCCGCGGACCGTCGACGGCGACGAGCTCGCCGTGCGCGCGGTGCTCGGCCAACAGGTGTCCACCGCCGCGGCGCGGACCCACGCCGCCCGGCTGGTCCGCGCGCACGGCGAGCAGGTGGAGGACCCGGCCGGTGGGCTGACGCACCTGTTCCCGACGGCCGCCGCGTTGACCGGGCTCGATCCCGGCACGCTCGCGCTGCCGGCGGCCCGCCGCCGGACGCTGGTCGGCGTGGTCGCAGCGCTGGCCGACGGGGTCGTGGACCTCGGACCCGGTACCGACCCGGTCGCCGCCCGCGCCGGACTGCTCGCGCTGCCCGGCATCGGCCCGTGGACGGCGGACACCGTCGCGATGCGGGCGCTCGGCGACCCGGACGTGTTCCTGGCCGGCGACCTCGGCGTCCGCGCGGCGGCCCGACGCCTCGGGCTGCCCGACGCCGAACGCCCGCTGGCTGCCGCCGCCGAGCGCTGGGGCCCGTGGCGGTCCTATGCCGTGCAGTACCTGTGGGCGACCGGGGACCACGCCGTGAATCGCCTGCCGCCCGACACCCCGCCGACGCCTGAGGAGGCAGCAGCATGACCACCGGCCGGACCACCACCACCGTGCCCAGCCCCATCGGTCCGCTGACGCTGGCCGCCGTCGACGGCGTGCTGTGCGGCGTCTACATGGCCGAACACCGGCACGCCCCGGCGTTCGACACCCTGGGCGAGCGGGACGACGACATCCTCGCCGAGGCCGTCCGCCAGCTCGACGCCTACTTCGCCGGGGAGCTGACCGCGTTCGACGTGCCGACGGCGCCGGTCATCGGAACCTCGTTCCAGCAGCGGGTCTGGGCCGCGCTTGCCGAGATCGGGTACGGGCAGACCGCCAGCTACGGCGAGCTTGCCCGGGCGATCGGACAGCCGACGGCATCCCGGGCGGTCGGGATGGCCAACGGCCGCAACCCGCTGAGCATCCTGGTGCCCTGCCACCGGGTCATCGGCAGCGACGGGAAGATCGTCGGCTACGGCGGCGGCGCGGACCGCAAGCGCTTCCTGCTGGACTTCGAGCGCTCGACGTTGGCTGCGCGCTTGCAGCCCACCGGTCTGGTTCGTGACCGGGTCGTCGTGCGCTCTTGACGGCGACTGTTGGGCAGTGCAACCGTCCCTCCGGTCGTACGCGCCCACCCTTGGTCGCCGTGCCCGCCCGGTCTCCGACGGACAGAGTCGCCGTGCCCGCCCGGTCTCCGACGGACAGAGGAGTTCCATGCGCATCTCGTCCCGAGCGTTCACCCGCTCGATTCTCGCTGTCGGCGCGGCCGCGCTGACGGTTCCGGCCCTCGCCGCCGGCGCCAACGCCACCACCGACACGCCGCGAGTCCGCGTGCAGTCCGCGCCCGCCTGGACGGCCGCCGCACCGCGGCTCGGATCGCTCGCCGGCGTTACCACCGTGCAAGCGTCCGCGATCCTTCCGCTCCGCGACCAGGCGGCCGCCGAAACGCTGGCGACAGCGGTCGCGACGCCGGGGTCGCCGACCTACCACCACTACCTGACCGCGGACCAGTGGCGGACCCGCTATGCGCCGACCGCGGCCACCGTGGACGCGGTGAAGCGTGTGCTGCGGTCCAACGGACTGACCGTCACCTCGGTGCCGACCAACAACCGCTCCGTGACCTTCACCGGGTCGGCCGCGCAGGTCGCCAAGCTGATCGGCACCCCGCTCGGCCGGTTCGTCAAGGACGGCGTGGTCCGGACGGCCCCCGCGGGCCCGGTGACGGTCCCATCGGCCCTCGGTCGACTGGTCGTCGGCTTCAGTGGCCTGGACAGCTCGGCGATGTCGGCACCACGTCACACCACGGGCGCCGGCTCGGCTGAAACCACCACGACCCGGTCGACGCCCCGGCAAGCAGCGGCCGGGGTTCGCGTCCTGTCCCCGTCCGCGGTGCTGCCCCCGCCGGAGCTGGTCTTCCGCAACGCCCCTCCGGTGTCGGCCTACTACGGGCAGAAGGCCGCGTCCTCGCTGCCGCAGATCCTCGCCCATCCGCTCACCTACGCGGTGCGGGGCTACACGCCGGGACAGATCCGCTCCGCCTACGGCCTGGACGAGACCCTCGCCGCCGGGTACGACGGGCGCGGCGCCACGGTCGCCGTCGTCGACGCGTTCGCCTCGAAGTACATCCTGTCCGACGCGCAGACCTACGCCCGGCGCAACGACCCGCGCCACCCGTTACGGGCGTACCAGTTCAGCCAGTCGCTGCCCGCGTCCTACCGCTACATCGACGAGTGCGGGGCGGCAGGGTGGTACGGGGAGGAGACCCTGGATGTCGAGGCCGTGCACGCGACGGCCCCGGCGGCGAACATCCTCTACGTCGGCGCAAGCAGCTGCACCGACACCGATCTGTCGGCGGCGGTCAACAGCATCGTCGACAACTCACTCGCCGACGTGATCACCAACTCCTATGGCGAGACCGACGCCGCCCAGGACCCGGCCAGCCGTGCCGAGGACCACCAGACCAATCTTCAGGCCGCCGCCCAGGGGATCTCGATCCTGTTCTCCTCCGGCGACAGCGGCGACGAGATCGCCCAGACGAAGATCCGGCAGACCGACAGCCCGGCAAGCGACCGTTCGCCACCGCTGTCGGCGGCACCGCCCTCGCGGTCGGCGCGTCGGGCAGGTACCTGTTCGAGCAGGGATGGGGCACCGGTCGCTCCCTGCTGACCAAGGGCGCCTGGGCCCCCAACCCGCCCACCTACCAGTACGGCGGCGGCGGCGGGACGAGCCGGGTGTGGCCGCAGCCGAGCTATCAGAAGGGCGTCGTTCCGGCGTCGATCGCGAACTACTTCAGTACGACCAAGCCTGGCCGGGCCGTCCCGGACGTATCCATGGTGGCCGACCCGAACACCGGCTTCCTGGTGGGGCAGTCCCAGACCATGCCGGACGGGTCGATCGGTTACGACGAGTACCGGATCGGTGGGACCAGCCTGTCCAGCCCGCTGTTCGCCGGGGTGGTCGCCGTGGCCAACCAGGTCTTCGGCTCCCCCCTCGGCTTCGTGAACCCGCTGCTCTACTCGCAGGGGATCCGGACCGGCCTGATCGGGGACGTGGACCACGGCCGCGCCGTGACCGACGGGGTCGTGCGCGTGGACTACGTCAACGGTTACAACGCGGCGAAGGGCACCGTCACCACACTGCGGACGCTCAACCAGACGGGGTCGATCTACACCCGCAAGGGCTACGACGACGTGACCGGCGTCGGCTCCCCGAACGCCGCTGCACTGCTGCAGTACCTGCCCCGCAGCCAGCGGGTGCACCTGACGCGCTGACTTCGGGGTCCGGGCGGGCCGCCTGTGGGGATTTCACCCTGCAGGCGGCCCGGTCCGCGAGCTGGCCGAGCAGCGCAGGTGGCGCAACAACGCCGGCACTGCCGCACACCCGGGGCGTCGAGCCGGCCGGGCGATAGCGTCCCCTCGTGACACGCCTCCTCGCAGACCTCCCCCCGTACGTCTACGGCACGACCCGGCTGGGCGCTGACGACGTCGCGCGTGAGCAGCAGGCGGCAATGGCCCGGACGGCGGTCGACGCGGGGCTGTGGCTGCACACGTCACGCCAGTACGGCCACGCGCTGGAGGTGCTCGGCGACGCCTTCGCCGAGCGCCCCGGCGCGGTTCCGTCGGTGATCGTCAAGCTGGGCGGGGGCACCGCGGCCGACGTGCGCGCCACGATCGCTGCGAACATCGAGCCGTTGGGCGTCGGGTCGGTGACCATCGGCCAGCTGAGCCCGGTGGACGGGCTCGGGGACGGGCTGGCATCGGGCGGGGACGTGCTCGGTGATCTGCAGCGCATCAAGGACGACGGTCTCGTGGGTCGCTTCGTGCTCGAGATCTTCCCGTGGACCTCCGCCGCCCCGCTCGCGGCGTTGCGCGCCGGACACCTCGACGGGCTGATCGACGGCTACATCACCTACCTGAACCCACTCCAGCGGTTCGCCGCCAACGAGCTTTGGGACGAGCTGCTCGACCGGGACGCGAGCATCATCGCGATGCGGACGGTGTCCGGTGCGACCGTCCACACCCTCCGCGACGTGCCCGGCGCCGCGTGGCGGCCCTACCTGCGGGACCGCGCCGCGCTGGTCGCACCGGTCTTCGAGCGGTCCGGCATCGACAGTTGGGCCGAGTTCTGCATCCGCTTCGCCTTCAGCACCGCGCAGGTCCGCACCACGGTCGGCTCCACCACCCGGCGCGAGCACCTCGACGAGCTGATCAGGGCTTCCCGCGCGGTCGAGCCACTGTCGCGCGACATCGTCGAGGAGGTCCTCGCCCTGCAGCGGCGCTGGTCGGATGAGGTGGACGTGCACGCCGAACCCTGGACCATGTAGGTCGCCGACCGGCCGCGCCGGCAGCGGTCGGCCCGCCCGCTGCCGGCGCGGGCACCGGTGGGAGGATCGGCGGATGGCCCAGTCAGGTGGAATCCCGGCGGCTGCGCCGGCGCACGAGCCGCTGAACGAGACGATCCGCTACACCATGTACTCGGTGTTCCGGATGCCCGGTTGCCGGCTGCCGACCAACCGCGGTGGCGTCGGCGACGAGGCCAACGACTTCGTCGAGGCACTGGACGGCAAGGCCGTGACGGTCCGCGGTGTCTACGACCTGTCCGGGATGCGCGCCGACGCGGACTGGATGGTCTGGTGGCACGCGGACACGATCGAGGCGCTGCAGCACGCCTACAACGGCCTGCGGCAGACCGCGCTCGGCCGGGTCAGCGAGCCGGTGTGGACCTCGGCCGGCCTGCACCGGGCCGCGGAGTTCAACCGGGCGCACATCCCCGCGTTCCTGGCCGGTGAGCCGCCGCGCGCCTACCTCTGCGTGTACCCCTTCGTCCGGTCCTACGAGTGGTACCTGCTGCCCGAGGCCGAGCGCCGCCAGATGCTCGCCGACCACGGCAAGGCCGCCGCGCCGTTCCCCGACGTGCGGGCGAACACCGTGTCCTCCATCGCGCTCGGCGACTACGAATGGCTGCTGGCATTCGAGGCCGACGAGCTGCACCGCATCGTCGACCTGATGCGCGCGCTGCGGAACACCGAGGCCCGCCGGCACGTCCGTGTCGAGCTGCCGTTCTTCACCGGCCGCCGGACGCCGATCGGTGAGCTCGTCGACAACCTGCCGTGACGGACGGTTCGCGAACACCGCTCACCGAGGCCGCCGCGCCCCCGCCGCTACCGGATGGCGACGGCACCTACCGGATCTGCTGCGTGTGCACCGGCAACATCTGCCGCTCGCCGATGGCTGAGGTCATCCTGGGCGCCGGGCTGGACCGCGCCGGCCTGGCCGGCCGGGTCGTCGTGGACTCCGCGGGCACCTCGAAGGAGGAGGCCGGACGGCCGATCCACCCCGGCACCCAGCGGACCCTGCACCGGCACGGGCTGGCGGCGGTGCACCACCGCGCGCGGCTGTTCGAACCGACCTGGGTGACCGCCTACGACCTGCTGCTGGCGATGGACTCGGGTCATCGACGGGTGTTGCGGCGCTACGCCACCCGGCACGGAGCCGATCCGTCGCGGGTGGTGCTGGTCGGAGACCTCGATCCCGCGGGGAGCAGCGGGGACGTTCCGGACCCGTGGGGCTACCCGGACGAGGTGTTCCAGGACGTGTACGCGCAGCTGACACCGGCCCTCGATGCGCTGGTCGCCGCGCTGCCCGACCTTCTCGGCTGAGGACCGCACGAGCCGCACGGGCCGCACGGGCCGGGGAAGCCTCGCGCCGGTGTCGGGTGTTGCAGACGCCGACGGGCCCGGTGACCGGGCGCGCGACCACACGGAGGCGGACAGATGCCGGTCGAGTTCCTGGGTATGGGTGCGACCAACGACGGGTCGGAGACGACGGTGCGCTCCGGCGCCAGCTTCGACCGCGACTACACGATCCGGCTCGCCCGCGCGCACGAGGACTTCGGCTGGGACCGTGTCCTGACCGCGTACGGATCCGGCTCACCCGACCCTGCGCAGGCGGCGGCACTGATCGGCGAACACACCCACACCCTCGGACTGCTGGTCGCCCACCGGCCAAACCTGTCGATCCCGACCTTTTTCGCCAAGACGGTAGCGACGCTGGACCGGATGAGCGGCGGCCGGGTCACGGTCCACCTGATCAGCGGTGGCAGCGACCACGAGCAGCAGCGCGAGGGCGACCACCTCACCAAGGACGAGCGATACGCCCGGACCGGCGAGTACATGCAGATCCTCAAGCGGGCTTGGACGTCCCACGAGCCGTTCGACCACGAGGGCGAGCACTACCGGTTCGCCGACTTCGTCTCGGACACCTTCCCGGTCCAGCAACCGCGACCCCTGCTCTCGTTCGGCGGCTCATCGCCGGCGGCGTACCGGGTCGGTGGCGCCGAGGCCGACATCTACGCCCTGTGGGGTGAGCCCCTGGCCGGCACGGCCGGGCAGATCGAGTCGGTGTACGCGTCCGCGCGCGCCGCGGGACGAAGTGACGTCCCCCGGATCCAGGTCGCCTTCCGCCCGATCATCGCCCCGATTGAGGACCTCGCCTGGGACAAGGCGCACCGGACGGTCGCTGCGATCCGGACCCGTGGCGACGCCGGCGGATCGGTCAACCGACGAGGGGTCCCGGGATCGCCGCAGAACGCCGGTTCCCAGCGGCTGCTCGCCGAGGCGGCGCGGGGGGAGCGTCACGACCGGGCCCTGTGGATGCCGACCGCGCAGGCCACCGGCGGTGCCGGCAACTCGACCGCTCTGGTCGGCACTCCGGAGACCGTTGCGCTCGCGCTGCTGGACTACTGGGAACTCGGTGTCGACATCTTGTCCATGCGGGGTTGGGATCTGCTGGGGGACGCGATCGACGTCGGCCGGTTCGTGCTGCCACTGGTCCGGGAAGGAGTTGCGCGCCGCGAGGCCGAGCTCGGCTCGCCGGCCGCCCGGACCGGGGCCGCGGCGCAAGCCCGCGCCGTGGCCCTGCAGGCGCGGGAGGCCGAGGCGGTCCCGGCGTGACAGGTGGCGGGTTGGAACTGCGCTGGACCAGCAGCGACGATCCGCTCGCGGCGCTCGCCCTGGCCGACCTGCGGGACCGGTACGTGCACCTGTACGGGGAGCGTGCCAACACGGAGATGGCGCGGTACCCCGCGGCCGAGTTCTCCTCCCCCGACGGTGGTTTCCTGCTGGCACTCGAGGACGGGGCCGCGGTGGCGGCCGGCGCGTTCCGGCGCAGGGACCGCGTCACGGCCGAGGCCAAACGCATGTGGACCCGCGCCGACCGGCGCCGCCGGGGCCTGGCCCACCGGGTGCTCACCGAGCTCGAGCAGGCTGCGCGCGAGCGCGGGTACACGGCGATGTACCTGACCACCGGCTCGTCCCAACAGGACGCCGCCGGGCTGTACGTCGCGGCCGGCTACACCCCTCACTTCCCGCGGGCACTACTGGTGTCCGCGCCGGTGTCATTTCGCGAACTGCCGTTCACGAAACGGCTCTGACTCCCCCGCGGTTCGCCCGGCTCGTCAGGACAGGGCCCGCAGGGACGGGTAGAGCGGGAACTTCTCCGTCAGCCGCTCGACGCGGCCGCGCAGGTCAGCCGTGGCCTCGGCGGTCCCCGGGGCGAGTGCGGCGGCGATGATGTCGGCGACCTCGGCGAACTCCGCGTCGGCGAACCCCCGCGTCGCCAGGGCAGGTGTCCCGATCCGCAGTCCGGAGGTGACCATCGGCGGGCGTGGGTCGAACGGCACGGCGTTGCGGTTGACCGTGATGCCCACCTCGTGCAGCCGGTCCTCGGCCTGCTGGCCGTCCAGCGGCGACTCCCGAAGGTCGACCAGGACCAGGTGCACGTCGGTCCCGCCGGTGAGCACCGAGATCCCCGCGGCACTCGCATCCGGCGCACTCAGCCGGTCGGCGATGATGCGGGCGCCGGTCAGCGTGCGCTGCTGGCGTTCGCGGAAGTCCGCACCGGCCGCCAGCTTCAGCGCGACCGCCTTGCCGGCTATGACGTGTTCCAGCGGCCCGCCCTGCTGGCCCGGGAACAGCCCCGAGTTCAGCTTCTTCGCCAGCTCCCCGCGGCCGAGGATCAGCCCGCCGCGCGGGCCGCACAGCGTCTTGTGTGTCGTGGTGGTGACCACGTCGGCGTACGGGACCGGCGACGGGTGCAGGCCGGCTGCCACCAGTCCCGCGAAGTGCGCCATGTCGACCAGCAGGTAGGCACCAACCTCGTCCGCGATGGCCCGGAAGGCCGGGAAGTCCAGCTGCCGTGGGTAGGCCGACCACCCCGCGATGATCATCCGTGGGCGGTGCTCACGGGCGAGAGCAGCGACCTCGTCCATGTCGATCCGGTGATCCTCGGCCCGGACGTGGTAGGCGACCGGGGAGTAGACCTTGCCGGAGAAGTTGGCCTTCATCCCGTGTGTCAGATGGCCGCCGTGTGCCAGGGCCAGTCCGAGGATGGTGTCGCCCGGGGTGAGCAGCGCCTGCATCACCGCCGCGTTCGCCTGTGCGCCGGAGTGCGGTTGGACGTTGGCGTACTCGGCGCCGAACAACTGCCTGGCCCGGTCGATCGCCAGCTGCTCGACGATGTCGACCCACTCGCAACCGCCGTAGTACCGCTTGCCGGGGTAGCCCTCCGCGTACTTGTTGGTAGCCACCGAGCCCTGTGCCTGCAGGACCGCGACGGGCGCGAAGTTCTCCGACGCGATCATCTCCAGCGTGTCCCGCTGACGGCCGAGCTCGCCGTCCAGCGCCGCGGCGATCTCCGGGTCGACCGCGGACAGCGGCAGGTCCTGGGTGTCGGTCATCGGGGGGCTCCCTCGCTCGCGCGGCCACTTCCCGGCGGCGCGTCCCGGCAGCTTCCTGTCGGGCCCGGCCGGGGCGGCCTCCCAGGCTACCGAGACCACGCCGCTATCCGGGGCGGATGCTCCCGGGCCGGCCTGGCGGACCGTCGGGCCGGTCACGTGCCTCGGGTGACCGCGGACTCGGTCAGTCCCAACCGGTAGGCCTGTAGTGACACGGCGGGGTTGGGTCGCCAGTCGCGCTCCGGCGTGCGGGCGAAACCGAACCGGCGGTAGAGCCGGTGCACTCCGGCGTTGTCCTGGACCACACACAGCACGACCGCGGGGTAGCCGGTTGTGCGGGCGCGCTCCAAGCAGGCTGTGACCAGGACGGTCCCGACTCCAGCCCCCTGTGCGTGCGGTGCGACGGCGAGCATCCGCATCTCGGCCTCGTCAGGGCCGGCCACCTCGCGCTGGGCGGAGTGGGGGTGGACCAGCGCGACGCCGCCGAGGAGTTCGCCATGCCCGTCGACTGCGACCAGCAGGTCGCACCCTTCGGCTCGGGCGGCGGGGTCCCGGAGTGCGTCGAAGTACTCGGCGTCGTCGTCGTGGTGACCGCTAGCGCGGTAGGCGTCCACGGTGAGCCGGCCGAGCGCCGCGTACTCCCCGACCTCGGCCTTCCGGACGGTCACCGCGGTCGGGGCGCTCCGCCGTGCCGATTCCGACCGTCGGGGCGATTCGGACAGTTGGGCCGGTCGTGCCGGTCCGGTCGGGTCAGCCACGCTTCCATCGTCGCGGCTGCCGACGCTTGCTGACCACTGCGGGCGCCCGAGCGGAAGCGGGTCTACTCGACCAGCGACGCGTAGGCGACGACGTTGTCCCGGTAGTGGTGGCGGGCATAGTCGAAGGTGCCGCCACAGGTGATCAGCCGCAGGGACGGGTCCGGGGTCGCGCCGTAGACGGCATCGGTCGGGAAGTTGTCCTTCGGGTACTGGTCGACCGCGTCGACGCGGAAGCGGACCGTGCGCCCGTCGGTCCGGGTGACCGCCACCACCGAGCCCGGTGCGAGGTTCTTCAGGTCGTAGAAGACGGCCGGCCCGCTCTGGGAGTCCACGTGCCCGGCGATCACCGCGGGTCCCGGGTCACCGGGGACCGTGCCGCCGGCATACCAGCCGACCATGTCCGGGTTCGCGGGCGCCTGCAGGACGCCGGCGCTGTCCAGCCGCAGCGTCTCCAGCGGGCTGTCGACGCCGATGGCCGGCACGACGATCCGCCGGACACCGACCGCTGCTCGTGACGGCAACGGCTGCGGGCCCGGCAGATCGGCGAACGGATCCGCCGCCGACGGCCTGGCGGTCGCGACCGCCCCGGGTCGCGCCGGGCCGACAGCGGTGCTCGACGCGGTCGCGACCGCCCCGGGTCGCGCCGGGCCGACAGCGGTGCTCGACGTGGGCGACGGCGCGGCCGCCGGGGCGGTCGGCGCCGGCCCGGACCCGCACGCGGCGAGGAACAACGCCAGCACGGCCGCGCCCGCCGCCGGCGCCCCCGACGCACGGCGACGGGGGCGCCCGGGGCGGCGTGGTCCCGGGCGACCGAGGTCGGTCGTCACCGAGCCGCAACCACCCGGCGACGCACGGCCACCCCGGCACCCGTGACCAGCAGCGCCGCGGCGCCCAGTCCGGCGAGACCGGCCGGACCGGTGAAGGCGTCGGCGGCCGGGGGTCGGTTCGGCGCCGCCCCACCGAACCCGGTGTTCACCCCGCCCACGGCCGCGTCCGGCGCCGCGGCGTCCTTGGCGACCTTGATCGACACGGGCTTGCGGTCGACGCCGGTCGCCAGGTCGTTGTTGCCGGTCCGCAGCGACAGGGCGCCGCCCTTGCCCTGGACGACAGTCAGCGAGTACACACCGCCGGCCGCCACGTCGACCGAGGTCGCGGACGTCTTGCCGCCGGCGGTCACCTTCAGCGCCCACCGGCCCTGCGGCACGTCGGCGTAGCTGGTGGTGGCGCCGTAAGGGACGTCCTTGGCGAGCAGCGGACCGCCGACGGCCTGGACGGTGACGGCCTGCGCGGACGGCGCGCCCTGGATGAGCCGGACGCGGGCCTTGCCCTTCGCCGGTCGCGTGAGGTCGTCGGTGATCAGCCGGTTGGCGATCTGGCCCGGCTTTCCGATGGCCGCGACCGTGTATGCCTGGCCGGCCTTGACCTGCACACTCCACGTCACGGCCGGCGCGCTGGTCGCCGGGCTGCCGGCCAGTCGCATCGCCACCCCGTACACGCCGGGCTTCAGCGACCGGTAGCTGGTGAACGACCCGTACCCGGCGTTCGAGATCTTCACCTTCGTCTTGCCGTCCAGGGAGCTCAGGTAGATGTCGACGACCGGCACAGTGGGCGCCAGGTGCGCGACTCGCAGCCAGCCGGTCGGCGCGGTCCGCGTCAACGTCGAACCGCCACCCGGCTGGGCGGCGGCCGTCGTCGCGGTCGCGGCGACGCCGCCGACGGTGAGCGCCGCGGCGGCCAGCAGGCCGGCGCCCGCTCGCATCGCGCGGCGGCTGGTGCTCGGGGTGTCGACTCGGGCGGACATGGTGCCTCCTGGGCTGTCGGTTCGGGCGGGGCTGTCGGTTCGGGCTGGGGTGTCGGTTCGGGCGGGGCTGTCGGCTCGGGCGGGGCCGTCGGAAGCGCGCCGGTTCCGGACGTCGGTCACTGCTGACCCCGCGTCAGCAGCCTGACGAGCTGACCGTCGGACCCTTCGGCGACGACCTCGACGGCGAAGTCCCCGGTCTGCGCGGAGAGGGAACGGTTGAGTGCGGCGCCCGCCGACGGGGTCAGCGTTGCCAGGACGACCTGCCGCAAGGGGGTCCCAGGCGGGTCGTCCGCGACCGCGGAGAATCCACCGACGCGCAGCGGCGTCTCGGCGGCCAGGATGGCGACCACCGTGGTCAACCGGGCGTCGACCAGACCGGCGACCAGCGTGCGGCGGGCTTCCGGCTCGAGGCGGACGTTCGGGTTGGCGGTGAGGGCCACCGCCGCCGCCGTCCGCATCGGGCCACCCGAGGAGTCCCCGGGCTTGATCACCGTGGCGAGCGGCGCCGCCGGTGACGCAGCGGCAGGTGGCGTGGTGACCGCTCGTGGTCCGGCGGTCGTCCTGCCGGCCGGTGTCGTCGCGGGCACGGCGGCGAGCGGGGCGCTTCCCTTCGCCGACACCTGCCGGACGACGACCACCCCGAGGCCGCACAGCGCCACGGCGCCGAGTGCGGCCACCACCGCGAGGCTTCGTGTCCGCCTGTCTCGGTTGCGCCACGCCCGGCCCCGCCGGTTGCGCGACGGCCGGCCGCCGCGGAACCGCGACGCGAGGGTCGGGTCGGTCACCAACCGGGCTCGCAGCCCGCCCGACCCGTCGTCGACCAGCTCGCCGGCGCCGGCCGTGGCCTCAGCGCCGCCGCGCGGGGCGCCTGCCGCGTCGGTACTGCCGACTGCGTCCGTGGTCCGAGTCGTGGGCGGACCGCCGGTGACCGTGGCCATCATCACTCCCACCCTCCAGGCCGGCTCGGACCGGGACATTGGCGACCGCGAGTGACGGCACGCGGTTCCGGTGACCGACGGTCACAGCGGCCGGACGCGCTGCTCTGATCTTCCGGTTCGCCGCGGCCGGTGCCGGCGGATTGGTCCATCAGACCCGAATGCTCACCCATCTGCACCATCCATCCCCAGGCTCGGGGCCGTCCGCACCCGATCAAGGCGATCTGCACCGGCTACGCTCACCAAGCGCTACTTGAACAAGCATGCACAGTGACCGCGGCCCGATCGCGCGACTGCCCGGTCACGCGACGGGGCGCAGGTCCCGCCACGAGTGCTCCGGTGCGTAGCCGAGGACCCGCGCCGCCTTGGCCGAGCTGAGCAGGCTGGTGAACTCACCGTGGCCGTCGGCCAGCGGCACCCCCGGGTACACGCTTGCCAACAGCTCGCGTGACGGCGTCGGCATCGCGGTGTCCTCGGCCGCGATCAGGAACTCGTCGGCGCCCTCGACCTCCGCGGTCAACCCGAGTCGGCACGCCTGCGCGACGTCGCGGGCGTCGATGTAACCCCACAGGTTCCAGGCGCGCGTCGTCGGGTCGCTGTGCGCGGAGAAGACCGTGTCGTATGCGTCGGGAGTGATGATGTTGCTGATCCGCAGCCCGACGTAGCTCGTCGTGGGGGACTGCGCCGCGAAGTACCGGGCGAGCTGCTCACCGACGACCTTCGACAGCCCGTAGCTGTGATGCGGCTGCAGCGGGTGCTCCTCGTCGATCGGGGCGTAGCGGACCATCCCCGGCGACAGCGGCACGCCGAACGTGGTCTCGCTCGACGCCCAGACCACGCGCGGCAGTCCACGCGACGCGGCCGCGCTGAACACGTTGTACGTCGAGAGGGTGTTGTTGCGGAAGGTCACCTCGGCCGGCGACAACCCCGGCGCCGGGATCGCGGCCAGATGGACCACCGCGTCCGCGCCGGCCAGCACCTCGTAGGCCTGGCCGAGCTCGGTCAGGTCCACGACGAGGGTCTCGGCAGGCGACTCGTGGCGGACGAGGTCGACGTCGAGCACCTCGTGGCCGTGTCCGACCAGGTCCGCGACGGTCGACCGCCCCGCCTTACCTGCTCCTCCGGTGACGACGACCTTCACGGGACGACCTCCTTGGTGCGCCGGTGTGGGCGGCCCGACGCGGGCGGCCCTCGTGCGGGCCACTGTGCCGGAGGCCGGGGGAGCCACCTCGCGGCGATCCTTCCGTGCAAGGCGACATTTGCAAACTGCTCTTTGCAAACGATCCTTTGCGCGCTACGGTCGCAGCGTGGCCCAGCCTGAGGAGCAGCGCCCGGACGATCCCGGAAACCCGCTGTTCGACCCTGCCCAGGACGTCGTCACCGACGCCGTCGCACTCGCGGCGCTGGCCCATCCGCTGCGGTTACGACTGCTTGGGCTGCTCCGCCGCTGGGGACCATCGACGGCCAGCCGGCTCGCCGCCCGGCTCGGTGAGTCCTCCGGCCTGACCAGCTACCACCTGCGGCAGCTCGCCGCGAGCGGCTTCGTCACCGATGCGTCCCCGGACGACCTTGCGCACGTCGAGCAGTCCGGCGGCCGCGAGCGCTGGTGGAAGGCGGCCCGGCGCTCCACGTACACCGGGCCCGCACCGGCCGGCGACGACGAAGCCGCGGCCGTGTCCGCCGACTACCAGCGAGCGGTGCTCGCGGCGTACACCGACAACGCGAAGAACTGGCTGGCCGTCGAGCACACGTGGCCGAAGTCCTGGCAGGACACGAGCAACTTCAGCGACCTGACGCTGCAACTGACCCTCGACGAGGCCCGGCGGCTCAGCGACGAGATCGCCGCTCTACTCGCGCGCTACCGGCGGGCGGACCCGACCAGTCGACCGGGAACCGGCGACGTCCCCGCGGACTCGGTCGCGTTCGCCGCGCAGTACCTGCTGTTCCCGCAGCCGGACCAGGACCCGCCCGGCGGGACCCCGTGACGCCGGATGAGCCTGATCTGTCGGCGGTCCCCGACCGGCAGTCGGTGCTCGACCGGCAGTCCGTGCTCGACCGGCAGTCCGGGCGCGGTCGCACCGGCTTCGCCGCGCTCCTCACCGCAGAGACGGTGTCGACGGCCGGCACGCGGATGTCGCAGATCGCCGTGCCGTGGTTGGTGCTCTCGGCCACCGGGGACCCGGTCACCGCTGGGCTGGTCGGGTTGGCCGAGATCCTTCCGTACGTGGTGCTGCAGGTGCTCGGGGCTCCCCTGGTGGACCGGCTCGGCGGGTACCGGGTCGCGGTGGTCGGCAACCTCGGGGCCGGCATCGCCCTGGCCGGCGTTCCACTGCTGGCCGAAGCCCGCGACCTGGGACTGGCCGCGCTGCTCGGGTGCGTGTTCGTCGCGGGTCTGCTGCGCGGGCCGGCCGACTCCGCCACGCAGGTGTTGCTGCCGGGGGTGGCCGCAGCCGGCCGGATACCGATCGACCGGGCGGTCGGCGCACTGGATGGGGCCCAACGGGCTGCCGGGCTGCTAGGTGCGCCGCTCGGGGCTGCACTCGTCGGGCTGATCGGCTCCCCCGCGGTGGTTGCCCTCGATGCCGGCACCTTCGTGGTCGCCGCAGCCCTGGTGGGCTTGGCGGTTCCCCGGGCCGCGGGTGTCACCCGGCCGGCCGACGACAACGCCGGTGCCGGGTACCTCACCGAGCTGCGGGTCGGTCTCGTCTACCTGGTCCGCGACCGGCTGCTGCGGTCGATCGCCGGCATGGTCCTGGTCACCAACCTGGTCGATGCGGCGATCTCCGGCCTGCTCCTGCTGGTCTGGGCCCGAGAGCGGTACGGCTCGGCCGGGCCGGTCGGCATCGTCGGCGCTGCGATCGCCGGCGGCGCGGTGGTGGGGGCGCTGGTGATGACGGCCGTGGGCCAGCGCCTGCCGCGGCGGTGGACCTTCGCCGTCGGGTTCCTGGCCGCTGGCGCGCCCCGGCTGGTGATTCTCGCCGTCCCCGTGCCGCTGTGGGTGGTGGTCGCCGTCTGGGCGGTCAGCGGTCTGGGCGCCGGCGTCGTCAACCCGACTCTCGGCGCGGCCGAGTACGACACGATTCCGCGGCGGCTGCAGGCGCGGGTGCTGTCCGCCCTGGGCGGGATCGCCTGGGCCGGCATCCCGTTCGGAGCACTGCTCGCCGGGGTCCTGGTCGATGCGGTCGGCCTGCAGACCGCCCTGATCGTCGGCGCGGCGGTGTACGGACTGGCCACGCTGGACCCGTTCCTGCGGCCGGCCTGGCGACTGATGGACCGCCGCCCGTCCGCCCCGCGCGCCACCTCCGAGATCGTCTCGCCGTCTCGGGCAGAGCGCTGCTCGCGTGAAGCTCGCGTGAACCGGGTGCACACCGGCACACCGTCAGACAGTCTTGATGGTGTCGGCACCGAGATCCGGCGGGGACGCCAGAGGAGGCGGAGGACGTGAGCCTGACCACACCGCTGGGTCGGGTGCTGCGCGACGACCAGGGGGTGCGGCTGGAGTTCGTGCGCACATACGACGACCCGGTGGACGCCGTGTGGTCGGCGCTGACCGATCCCGGCCGCGTCGCCCGCTGGATCGGCAGCATCTCCGGCGATCCGGCCACCGGGACGGTCGAGCTGCGGATGACCGAGGAAGAGGGCTCGACCCCGGGAACCGTCGTGATCCTGGAGTGCGAACCGCCTACCCGGCTCGTCGTGGACCTGCCGAGCCCGGACGGCGCCTGGCGCATGTCGGTCACGCTCCGCGCCCAGGACGGACTGACCACACTCCTGTTCACCCAACGACTCGTCGAACCCTTCGACGCGAGCAGCATCGGCCCCGGCTGGCACTACTACCTGGACCGGCTCGGCGCGGTCGTCGACGGCTCCGTCGTCCCGGACAACTGGGACGACTACTACCCGTCGCTGACAGGCGCATATCGCGTGCCCAGCTGAGTGGCACACCGCATCAACACGAGGAGCCCGCCGGTGCGCTGACACCCGTGAGCTGGACAGGTCAGCGACCGGCGGCGTCGCACAGGTGGAGTAGCGCACGAACCGTCGACCAGTTCCGGGCGGTTCCGACGACGTCACCCAGGGCACCGGGCCGGCTCAGCGCGGCTGCCAGCTCGCTGCGCCCGATACCGTCAGGGGTGTTCAGGTACACCGCCCGGCCGGCGACGACGGCCCGGTCCCCGCTAGCCCTGCCCACCGCCCGCTGCTGTGCGGCGGCGGCGCGCGCCTCGACGGCCGGGCCGGCGGGAACGGCCAGCACGAGCGCGTGGACGGTCTTCGGCGCCGCCGCCGCCTCGTCCGGAAACGGGTTACCGGCCGACACCGCAGCGAGCTCGTCCCGGGTGAGCACAACCACCTGCGGCCGGACGGGGAACCGGCCCGCGACCGCCGTCTCCAGCTGCGCCGCCAACGCAGCGGAGTCCGCGGTCCCGGCGGCGAACACGACATTGCCGCTCTGCAGATAGGTCTGGACGTTGGACCAGCCGAGCCCGCTTACCAGCTCCCGCAGGTCGACCATCCCGATCCGCGGGCCGCTTCCGACGTTGATCCCCCGTAGCAGCGCCACGTACCCGGTCATGGGCCGATCCTGCCGCCCGGGCGGCAGGATCGCCCCAGAGCCGACGCGGCCGCTGGACACCACCCCGAGCAGGTCCCGGGCACGCAGCCAGGCCAGGAACCGGGCGACGGTGGACCGGGACACGCACCCGCGGTCGGCGAGCAGTCCCCAGCCGGTGCGGACGGTGGCGGTGGGCCAGTCGGTGTGCCGGGCCAGGATCGCGGCCGTTGTGGGGGTCCCGGCCGTGCTGCGCTGCAGGTGGCGGGGCGCAGGTGCTGCTGCCTTGAACGGGCGTTCGGCCTCGTCAGCCTCGGTACATATCGGCCGAGTGTGGCCCTCGGATACCGGGGGCGACCAGGACGCTAGCTGTTAGCGACCGGACGGTCTGGTCGGTTCAGGCGGTCGCGGAGGATCCGTGCGACCGCTCCTGGGTCGGCCAGCATCGGTGTGTGCCCGGTCCCGAGGTGCAGCAGCTCCTGGCAGCCTGTGGCCAACAGCTGTTGGGCCGTTGGAGGGATGGCCTGGTCAGCGTCACAAACGACGTAGCTCGTCGGGTGTTTCGTCCGGCCCGGACCCTAGGACCCTGCCATCGAAGCTGATCGCGGACTGCGGACGCAGGTGACTCACCGCCCGGGCCGCCAGGGTCGGCGTCCGGGTGGTCAGGTCAGCGCGGGCCGTGATCTGCGGCACGGTCGTGGCAGCGAAACCCTGCTCGGCGATCAGCTCCAGCGCGGCGCTGCGCAGCCGCTGCTTCGCGTCCGGCAACCAACGACCCACCACCCACCGTAGTGATGACACATCGTGCCGCCAGAATGCTAGGATCACGGCACGCCGTGTCGTCACCGCGCGGCGACTGTAAAGGGGGAGCGGGTATGACCGAAGTGTGGGTGCTGGGCGGATCAGGCCGATCCGGGCGAGCCATCGCGGCGGCGCTGCGGGACCGCGACCTCGACCCGGTCCTGGTCGGCCGGGACGGCGGGCGGCTGGCCGTCGCGGCGGCCGGGTTGGGCGGGTGCCGCACCGAGGTCGTGGCGGGGATCGCCGACATCGCGGCGCGGATCCGCTCCGACCGGCCGGCGGCGGTCGTGAACACCGTCGGACCCTTCAGCGAAACCATGGCGGCGCTGACCGCGGCCTGTCTGGACGGCGGCAGCCACCACGTGGACCTCGCCAACGACGTCGGGTCGGTGTCGGCACTGCTCGCGCTGGACCGGCAGGCCGCCGACGCGGGGCTGACCTTCGTCACCGGCGCCGGGTGGGGGGTGACGGGCACCGAGAGCGCCGTCCTGCACGTGTGTGAGGGCCGGTCCGTGCCGCGCCGCGTGCGCGTGGACATGATCCCGTCGCTCGCGTCCGAGGCCGGGGCGCTGGGCGACGCTCTCGCCGGGACCATCGTGGAGGGGCACCCCGGGGTCCCCGGCGGCGGGAGGTTCGATGGCCGGCGCTACGCCGGGGGCCGGCTGGTCCGATCGCGCGTCGCCGGGGACGTCCGGGTCCTCCGGCTGCCGGACGGGTCGACCGTCCGCACCGGGGCCATGCCTCTCGGTGAGCTCGTCTCCGCCCAGCGGGTCAGCGGCGCCCCTGATGTCGTCTCCGCGTCCAGCGAGGCGCCCACGGCGCCACTGGTGCGAGCGGTGCTCCCGGGCCTGCTCCAGCTGCTCCGGGTCGACGCGGTCCGCCGTCTCGCCCGGCGGCGGCTCGCCGCCGTGGCGCTGCCGCAGCGGGCGCGGCCCCGCCAGTACTCGTGGGCGCGCGCCGAGGTGGCGTGGCCGGACGGCGACACCCGGGTGGGGTGGTTGCGTGCCGGCGACGCCGCGGAGTTCACGGCCGCTGTCGCGGCCGAGGTCACCCACCGGGCGCTGTCCGGGGCCGGGCGTCCCGGGTGCTCGACCCCGGCGGCGATGTTCGGCACCGGACTCGCGACCGCCTGCGGCGCGGAGTACCTCAGCGATCCCGGCACTGTGGCGGGGACGCCGGTGCAGCCGTGACGACGAACTCCGCCGCCTGGCTGCGGACCCGGTTCGGCGGGCCCGAGGTCGGCGAGGCACCGGTCCCCACCCCGGGCGACACCGAGGTCGTCGTGCGCACCCGCGCCGTCGCCGTCAACCCGATCGACATCATCCCGGCCGTCCCGCGGTGGTTCGTGCTGCCGTGGCTGACCTACCCGGCGGTGATCGGGTCCGACGTCGCGGGTGAGGTGGTCGCCGTCGGCCGGGGGGTGACCCAGGTGGGCGTGGGTGACCGCGTGCTCGGTCACGCGCTCGGCGTCGAACGATCGCGGAACCGTCCCGCGGAGGGTGCCTTCCAGCAGCTGACCGTCCTGCAGGAGCACATGACCAGCCGGGTGCCGGACGGCATCAGCTTCGAGCGGGCGTGCGTCCTCCCGCTGGGACTGTCCACCGCTGCGTGCGGGCTGTTCCAGGGCGATCAGCTCGGCCTGCGACTCCCGCGGGCCGACCCGCCCCGGGAGGGGACCGTCGTGGTCTGGGGCGGTTCCACCAGCGTCGGTGCCAACGCCGTCCAGCTCGCGGTCAACGCGGGCTACGACGTGGTCTCCACCGCCTCGTCCCACAACGTCGATGTCGTTCGCCGGCTCGGCGCGAGGGAGGTCGTCGACCGCCGCGACGATCGCGCCGTCGACCGCGTCCTGGCGGCCATCGGTGGGCGGGAGGTGCACGGGGTCCTCGCGATCGGCTCCGGGAGCGTCGCGCGCTGCGTCGACATCGCACGCCGGGCCGGCGGGCGCGCCAGGGTGTCCACCACCTCACCCGCCCCGGCAACCGTGCTCGCCCGGCGCCGTGCGCGCCGCCGCGGGGTCCGGCTGACCTCCATCTGGGGCGGCACCCTGGCGGACAACGAGGTGGGTCCCGCGATCTACAACGGATTCCTCCCCGCCGCTCTCGCGGACGGCCGCTACGTCCCCGCCCCGGACCCGGTCGTGATCGGCACGGGACTGGAGCACCTGCCGGACGCGTTCGCCAGGCTCCGCCGGGGCGTGTCCGCCGCGAAGGTCGTCGTCACGCTATAGCCGGCCAGGCAGCGGGCGGCCGTCACGCCCGACCGCGACTTACCGCCATCCAATTAGGTGTTGTGGTGCTCGAAATTGTTCACACTGAGTTGAGCCGGGGTGGACGGCGAGAGGGGTCGTCGGCAGGATGCGAGGCGCGACGCTAGCTGTGGGCGGTGGCGACTGTGCTGGTCGCGTCGCGTCCTCGCCCACCTGCCCCCGACCTCGTCAGGCCGGGCAGGTGGCACCACGTCCCCACGCCGCTAGTGGACGATCTCGTGTGGCGTCAACGTCCGCGTCGACCGAAGCTCCGGTTGCGGCCCGAAGTACGACAACGACCTCCCGCACACCCACCTCGCCCGACTCGGCAGGCACCTCGCGCAGGACGGCCAGCGCGAGAAGGCACCATCGCCGCGTGAGACACCCTCGTCCTCCTCAGGACCTCTCGTCGACGAGCAGGGCCTGACGCAGTCCGCAAGTCATCGTCCTCGTCAGCTGGCTCTTGCGCCTTGACGACGGCGAACTCGACGAACGCGGCGCGCCTGCTGGCGGTCCTCGTCGACGGTCTACGCGCGCCCGTCGAACGCGAGTCCCGCGCTGAGCGGTCAGTCGGTTGAACGGTCAGGATCTCTGCGGGCGGTGCTCATGTTGGCCCGAATCCCGACCACCTTGGTCGCTGCCGCACACCGCGATTGGCGATCGTCCGCCGGCTGGGTGAATCGGGCCGCACCACCATCGTCAGGTGAGCAGTACGACCTTGCCGAGGACCCGGCGCTCCTCGAGGCGGCGGTGCGCGTCGGCGACCGCGGTGAGGGGCATCGTCGTCACCTGTGGGTCCAGGCGGTGGTCGGCGAGTAGTCCCAGCAGTCGCTGCAGGTCCGCAGCGAACACCGCCGGCTGTTTCGCCGGGCCGCCGAAGAAGCCGACGACGCGGGGTCCCGGGGTGACCCGGGCGCGGGCGAGCGCCCAGACCGCGGCGGCCATTCCGTGGGCCCGGGACAGGTCGCGGGTGTTGGACCCGGTCATCCCGTAGACGACGACGGTGCCGCCCCGCCGGGTGCGCCGCCGGGACCGCGCGATCGAGGGGCCGCCGACAGGGTCGAAGGTGGTGTCGACGGGGTCGGGCGGGTCGTCTGCGTCGGCGAGAGCGGTGATCCCCTTCTCCATCAGGGCAGGGAGCCGGGCGGCGGACGCGGTCCCGGTGACGGTGAGCCCGTCGAGCAGGGCCAACTCGGTGAGCGCGGACCCGACCCCGCCGGCCGCGCCGAGAACGAGCACCCGGCCGCCCGCGGGGACCCGCGCAGCGCGGAGCAGCTGGGCGGCGGTCGTGTAGTTGAGGGTCAGCGCGGACACCTGCGCGGTGTCTAGGTCCTCCCCGACCGGCACGCACAGCTCCGCCCGGGCGAGCGCGGATGTGGTGTACCCGCCGACGCCGACGTACGCCGCGACCCGCTGGCCGACCGCGGGCTGCTCGACTCCGGGACCGGCAGCGTCGACGTGGCCGACGACGTCGTAGCCGGGGGTGACCGGGAACCGGCCCGGGAGACGGCCCTGCCGCAACTGGACGTCACCGAACGCGACGCCTGCGCCCTGGACCGCGATGCGCACCTGCCCGGGGCCTGGCACGGGGGTCGGCACCTGCTCGAGCACCAGCGCATCGGGGCCGCCGGGTGTCCGGGCGACCGCGCGCAGCGCCGTCCCCGCGTCCCGGATCGGAGCGGTGCTCACGCGGCGACCCGGACGGGCGCGGACAGGAAGCGGACACCGGTCGCGGCCTCCGACGCGGCCCAGAGCCGACCGGCGAGCGCCCGGTCGTCGGCTGGCGGGACCAGCAGGGCGGCGTGCACCCGCAGGTCGTGCTTGCGCAGCGACGGCCCGAGGAAGACCCCGGTCGGGGCGTCGGGTGCGGTCGCCGCGTAGAGCAGCGGGATCGCCCCGGCCCGGGCGCTGCGGCCGATCGCCTGTGTCATCAGGCGGGCGACGGTCCGTTCGGCGCGCCCCCGCGCCTGCTGCTGCATCGGGGTGTCGGCGACGCCGGGGTGCGCGGCGAAGCTCCGGACGGATGATCCGGCGGCCCGCAGGCGCCGGTCGAGCTCGGTGGCGAAGAGCAGTACCGCGAGCTTCGACGCGACGTAGGAACGGGCCGCCGGCACGTCGGCGGACAGGTCGTCCAGCGGCAGGGTCACCCGGACGCGGCGGTAGAGGTTGGACCCGACGCTGACGACCCGGGCCGCGGGGGCCGCCACCAGCACCGGCAGCAGCCGCCCGGTCAGCGCGAAGTGCCCGAGGTGGTTGGTCGCGAACACAGCGTCGAACCCCTGCTGACTCCGCTGCTGCGCGGTCCGGGCGGCCCCGGCGTTGGCGACGAGCAGGTCCACCGACGGGTGCGCCTGCGTGACCTCGGCCGCGAACCGGGCGACCGAGTCGAGGTCGGCGAGCTCGAGCCGCCGGACCTCGACCCGGGCGGCGGCACCGGCACCGAAGCCGTCGCGGACCCGTTCGCCCTTCGCCGGGTCGCGGACACCGAGGACGACCGTCGCGCCGGCCTGCGCCAGGGTCTCCGCGAGCACAGCTCCCAGGCCGCTGCTCGCGCCGGTGACGACCGCGACCCGCCCGCGCTGGTCGGGCACCAGCCCGGCCTGCCAGGACACGGGTGGGTACGGCGGCGCGGTTGTCATGTACCGGACCCTATCAGAAGCGGATAGTTCATCCGAGTGGATGGACGATCAGCGCGCCGGTAGGTTCGGTGCGTGGCGCAGTCGCGGACCGTGCCGGCATCACGCCGCCGGTCCGACGCCGTCCGGAACCGGGCCCAGCTGCTCGAGGCCGCGCGGCGTCAACTCGCCGACGGCGACGACACCCTGGCGCTGAACGCGCTGGCCCGGTGCGCCGGGGTCGGCATCGGGACGGCCTACCGGCACTTCCCCAATCGCGCGACCCTGGTGGAAGGGCTCGCCGCCGACGCGCTCGCCGCGTTCGTCACCGACGCCCGCTCCGCCGCCGACGACCCGGACCCGGCGCGGGGCCTGGCGACCCTGCTCCGCGCCGGGCTGGCCGGCATGGCGGGCGACCACGTCCTGGCCGAGGTCCTCCGGTCCCCGCACCCGGTGTGCGTCGAGACCATCGGGCTCAGCCGGGAACTCGGGACCGCGCTCGGTGAGCTGCTGGACCGGGCGCGTGCCGCGGGAGCGGTGTCACCCGACCTCGGCGCCGACGATCTGCGCCGGCTCCTCGTCGGCGTCCACACCGCCGCGAGCGCCGGACCCCACCCGGACGCCGCGCGCGAGCGGTACCTCCGCGTTCTGGTCGCCGGCCTGGCGGGCTGATCCTGGTCGGCACCGCGCACGACCGGTGGCGACTCGCCCACCACAGCTGACCTCGCGCTCGCCGCCTCAGGTGTCGAAGCCGCCGGGGGACCCGCCTCCCTGGCCCAGGAGGAATCGCGGCGGTGGCACGGCTGGTCCCCGCAACATAGGGGCGTGATCGGCGTCAGGTGGTGACGACGGTCCCGGTCAAAGGCGAGTCCTCCTGGGGCCCTCGGACGAGCCGGTGCCACTCAGCGGCGATCTCGTGTACGCCGTGCACGGCGCGCGGGAGCAGCCAGGTCGCGGCCCACGGCACGAGCCGGTCTCGGGCGACTGTCTCCAGACGGAGAACTTCCTGCTCGCCCCAGCTGTCGGCCAGCTCCGCTTCCCGGCCACCGGTGTTGAACATCTCCCGTTCAGGCGTCGACGCTGCAGGCGGGTCGGCCGAGGCCACCTCGTGGTGCGTGCCGCCGATGAAGACGTCTCGTAGCAGGTCATCCCCGAAACGGGCGCGGACCGCGCGCGCCGTTTCCGGGTCGCCGGCGACGTCGAGCAACACGGTGGGTTCCACCGGAAGGGTCTCGACGGCGTCGTAGGTGCTCACGGTCGTGTAGGCGCCAGTTGACACCGCGGCATCCACATGGCGACCAGAGGTGAGGCCGGTCGTGCGGACTCCGCGCTCGGTGAGGAGCCGGGCGGTCGACAGGGCGGTCTTCGAGGTGGCGCTGGTCACAACGACTGCTCCGACGCCGGTGCGACGCAGTTGGTCGTCCAGCAGAGCCGCCGGGGGGTACGCCGGGCGCAGCACGAGGTTGGTGTCGAGGAGGTCCTCCCGCCACGTCGGGTCGGTGCTCAGGCTTCGCATGTCCTGGTAGAGCGGCAACATGCCCTTCCGCTCAGACGAGGTGTCGCGTAGCCCGGTCGCGGTGCGTTTCGCGTGGAAGAACATGTGGTCGGCCATCGGGACAAAGCCCACGAAGCGATCGCCTACTTCGGCTAGCGCCGAGTCGCCGGCCAACACCCGGGCGACCCCCCAGGCCGGCACTCGACCCCAACCGGCTGTTGCGGGGAACGGCCGCCAGTAACCGAGCCCGAACTGGTTCCCGAGCTGCGCGTAGGAGATGTTGTTTCCACTGAGGGCGAACCGTTCTACAGCCAGGAGCAGAGCGCCTTCACCCGGGTCGTGGAGCCGCTCAGAGACGACTCGTACATCACGTAGTGGGGCTGCAAGGGAAACCTCGAACACAGTGCTCTCGCGGGTGGGCATGCAGCTCCCTCGGTCGATCCTGCGGTGAGTTCCTCGACCGTAGGCACTGGCGGACGGCCGCTGGAGGGCTCCGGTGATTACTTCTGTGATAGCCAGAGCGCATGGATGTCCACCTGCGCGGGCTGCGCTGCTTCGTGGCCGTCGCCGAACACCTGAGCTTCACCCGGGCTGCCGCGGCGCTGTTCGTCAGCCAGCCCACACTGTCGAAGCAGGTCCGCAGCCTCGAGGACAACCTGCGCGTCCAGCTGTTCGCGCGGAACCGCCGCAGCGTGCAGCTGACGGAAGCCGGCGGGGCACTGCTGCCCGGCGCCGCCGTAGTGCTGCGAGCCTGGGAGGCGGCTCAGGCTGACATGACAGAGGTCATGGAGACGGCGAAGGCGACGTTGGTCGTCGGCATGCACGTCGGCGTTGAGCGCGGGCTACTCCCCTCGGTTCGGGAACATCTCCGACAGGCGTCTCCACCACTGCAGCTTCGGGTGCGGCAGGCGTCATGGGCGGATCCCACGGGCGGCCTTGCTACAGCCGTGACCAGCGGAAACGATGCGGCGTTCGTCTGGCTCCCGCTGCCGGAACCGGAGAGGTTCCGGTGGATACCGGTGGCCCACGAACCACGCCGGCTCCTCGTCAGCACCGCAAACCCGCTTGCTGGACGGCACTCCGTGGCGTTTGAGGACCTGCTCGACGAGCCGTTCCTCGCGCTGCCTCACGAGGCCGGGCCGCTGCGCGCCCACTTTCTGGGTGTCCCGGAGCGCGGAGGACATCCCGCACGGATCGGCGCCGAGATCGCTTCCACCGAGGAGGTGGTCGAGGCGCTGACCGCCGATCTCGGCATCTGCCTGGTGGCGGCCGGCAACGTCCGGACGCTCCTACGGGAGGGTGTCGCTGTGCTCGACGTCACCGGCCTGTCCGAACTGGACCTCGTCCTCGCGTGGCGACACGACGATGAACGACCCAGCGTGAACCGTCTCGTTCGAAGCGTTGCGGCCGCCTCGTACAGACGTGGCGTCACCCACCACAACGCGGGTCCTCCCTCCTCGTCGGGTCCAGTGGGGTGACACCGAGGTCAGGAGTAACTGTTGGAATGGAGGCCACCATGCGGATCGGCGAGCTGGCAGGCCGGACGGGCGTGAGTGCCCGGTCCCCGCGCTACTAGGAGGAACAGGGATTGCTATCCACCGAGCGCTCGGAGAGCGCGCAGCAGCCCCACGACGAAGACGCGGTGGACCGAGTTCACCTGCTCCGCCAGCTCTACAGCGCAGACCTGGACAGCACCACCATCGCCGGGTGGTGCCCGACGCCGCCCTCGACTGCCCTTGGCGCCCTGCCCGAGTGCGCCGTCACAGCGTCGCGGGCCGGTCGGTCACCGTCCGCCCGATGGTCGTTCCGACGGTTCCCAACCTGGGCCAGCACAGCTCCGGTCAGTGGCACGACCTGGAAGGCGGCAGGTCGAGGTCGCTGCAGTCCGCTGGACAACTAGGGCGTGTCTCGTAAGTTGCGGAACCAGGTGATGACGGTGTGCAGGACGGCGGCGGCCCGGTGGTTGGTGGCGTGTTTGTCATCGCGGGTTGCCCGGCCGCGCCACTGCTTCATGAGGGCGTAGTTGCGTTCGACGACGTTGCGGTCGCGATAGCGCGCGGGATCGAAGGCTGGGGGTCGGCCGCCGGCCGAGCCGCGTCGGCGGCGGTGGGCGATCTGGTCGGCGGGTTCGGGGATGACCGCGTTGACACCGGCCGCGCGTAGCCGCTGACGGTGCGCGCGGGAGGAGTACGCCTTGTCGGCCAGGACCGCCTCGGGTCGGGTCCGGGGCCGACCCGGACCCACCCGGGGGACCCGTAGCCCGTGCAGCAGGGCGGGCAGTACCGGGGAGTCGTTGGCCTGTCCGGCGGTCACGACCAGGACCATCGGTCGTCCCCACCCGTCGACCAGCGGGTGGATCTTGCTGGTCAGACCCCCGCGGGAACGGCCCACTCCATGGTCAGCGGGCTCGGTCAGCGGATTCGGGTAACTCAGCTGAGCCCCCCGCGCGGCGATCAGCGCCGGTGAGACCTCCCGGGTGGTGTTCGTGGCGTGCTGGTGGGCGCGGGCGATCGTGGAGTCCACCGACACCGCCCAGTCCAGCTCCCCGGCCGCGTCGGCGTCGGTGAGCAGCACCGTCAGGACCCGGTCCCAGACTCCGTCGGCGGCGAAACGGGCGTGGCGCTTCCAGGCCGTCTGCCACGGCCCGAACTCCACCGGGAGGTCCCGCCACGGCGAACCCGTCCGGTACCGCCAGATCGCCGCTTCACCAGCAACCGGTGATCGCGCATCGGACGACCCATCCGCCCCTGCAACGGCGGCAACACCGGCTCGATCCGCACCCACATCGCGTCACTGAGCACCCGAGTCCGCATCACACAGCAGGATCAGGTCCCCACCCACAGAACAACGGAGACACGCGCTAGGTGACCCCCACGGTGGTCACTACCAACGGCGTCTACCTGACCGACTTGGGGTTACTGGCCCGGGTTGGTCCGGTCCAGCACGGTCGGCGGGAGGCGGACCAGGCCAGCGGTCTGGTCGCCGAGGGCAGGTGCCGACGGGCAAGACCGCCGACCGGGTCCGGAGCTCGACGCCGTCAGCGCAGCACCCCGACCGTACTTGTGCGTAACAAACATGTTTGCTACGATCGTGTTCATGCCCACTCGACGCGAACCGATCAGCCGCCGCAACAGACCGGCGAAGCCGCCCCTGAGCCGAGAGGGCATCGTCAACGTCGCCGTGACCATCCTCAACGAGGAGGGTCTGGAGCGGGCGACGATGCGTCGCCTCGCCGCCGAGCTGGACACCGGTGCAGCTTCGCTGTACGTGTACGTGCACAACACCGCAGAGCTGCACACCGCCGTCCTGGACCAACTACTGGGTGAGCTTGACCTGCGCGCGGACAGCGTCGACGGCGGTTGGCAGGACCGGCTGGTGGAGCTGCTCGTCAACTACACCCGGCTGTTGGTCTCCCATCCGAGTCTCGCGCGGTCGGTGCTCGCCCTGCGTCCCTCCGAACCGAACTACCTGCGACTCGCCGACAGCATCCTCGCGCTGCTCCGCACCGGCGGAGTGCCGGCTGGACAGGCGGCTTGGGGGGTCGATCTGCTCCTGCTCGCAGCCACCGCGATCGGTGCCGAGCAGGGCACCCGCGACGAGTCCGTAGAGGCGTACGAGGAGACCGGCGCGGCCGCGGCGATCCTCGGTGATCTCGCGGTCGAGGACTACCCCCACCTCACAGCAGTTGCCGGCGAGATCTTCTCCGGCACTGCCGAGCAGCGGATCCGCTGGACTTTCAACGCCCTCATCAACGGTGTCGCCGCAACGGCGACACCCGCGGCGGACCAGATCGTCGCCACGGGCCTCAAGGGTGAATGACACAACAGTCGCGCCACCGCCCACCACCGTCGTGCACACCCACTACAGAAGGAGACTCCCATGACGACGCATCGTCCCATCGCCATCATCGGCGCGGGCCTCAGCGGCCTGGCCCTGGCCCGGGTCCTGCACGTGAACGGCATCGCCAGCACCATCTACGAACTCGACGCGTCGGCCCTCTCGCGCACCCAGGGCGGCATGCTCGACATCCACGACGACTCCGGGCAGGTCGCTCTACGCGCCGCCGGCCTGCACGAGCAGTTCTCGGCCCTGATCCTGTCAGGCGGGGCCGCGGGCCGGGTGCTCGACAAGCACGGCGTGGTCCGCCTGGAGATGCCGGACGACACCAACCCCGACCGTCCCGAGGTGGAACGCGGCCCGTTGCGGAACCTGCTGCTGGACTCGCTGCCTGCCGACACGGTGCAGTGGGGTACCAAGGTGACGGCGGTGCGCCCCCTCGAAGCCGGTCGGCACGAGGTCAGCCTGGCTGACGGCTCGACTTTCATCACCGACCTGCTGGTCGGCGCGGACGGGGCGTGGTCCAAGGTGCGTCCGCTGGTCTCCGAGGCGGTACCGGCCTACTGCGGCCTGTCGTTCGTCGAGCTGACCCTGCCGGACGCCGATGTCCGCCACCCAGCCGCCGCCGCCGTCGTCGGCGGCGGCAGCATCTTCGCCCTGGGCGACGGCAACGGGTTCATGGGTCACCGCGAGTTCGGCGGCAAGATCGCGATCGGTGCCGCACTGACCGTTCCCCAGGAATGGCTGGGGAGCATCGACTTCACCGACCGCGCCGCCGCGAAGACCGCCGTGCTGGACAAGTTCGACGGATGGGACGCCAGCCTGCGGGCTCTGGTCGCGGACGCTGAAGGGCCACTGGTGCCGTGGTCCATCAACGCCCTCCCCATCGGGCACCGGTGGGACCGTGTTCCCGGCGTCACGCTCGTCGGGGACGCCGCACATCTGATGTCTCCCCTGGCCGGTGAAGGCGCCAACCTGGCCCTGATCGACGGGTCCGACCTCGCGCAGGCCCTGGTCGCCCACCCCGGCGACAGCGAGGCCGCTCTGACCGCCTACGAAGCCGTCATGTTCCCGCGCGCCGACAAGTCCGCCAACGCAGCCGACGGCGGACTCACCATGATGTTCCACGACCCGGACGCCCCCGAAGGCCTCCTGGCCTTCTTCAAGTCCATGGGACCGGCGTCCTAGTCGCGTCCAGCACCCATTCTCGCCTATCGCCCAGCGATCCGAGCGCCACTGCCCCCGACCACCTCGCCACCTCAACATCGGCCCATCGATCCCACCAGGAGACAAGATGACAACCACCTATGCCATGCCCCTCGAGCTCGATCTCGGTCCCGTCGAACTGACCGTGGGAGACCTGGATCGGAGCCTGGAGTACTACACCAGTTCAATCGGTCTGCAGGTGCTCGAGCAGGGCTCCGGTAGTGCTCAGCTCGGTGTTGCGGGCCGACCCTTGGCCGTGCTGCAGGAGATTCCCGGCGCAGCACCAGCGCCCTCCTCCAGCGCCGGCCTCAGTCACTTCGCTCCGCGTGTCCCGAGCCGAGCAGATCTGGCCCGGTTCGCCAGGCACTGCATCGACCAGGGACTCGATACAGATCTCCGCGCGCACGGCAACGCCGAGTCCGCCTACGTGATCGATGCGGACGGACACACCGTCGAGGTCACCTGGCACCGGCCCCCGTGCAGTGGGATCTGGTCGACGGCAAACCAGCCATCGTCGCCGATCCCGTGGAACTGGAGGACCTGCGGACCGAACCTGGCTCGGACCTCCCATTCACGGGGCTGCCCACCGACACCACGATGAGCCACGTGCAGCTCAAGGTCACCGACGCCGAACTCGCCAAGACCGAGCCGTTCTACACCGACATGCTCGGCCTGGACGTCATCGGGCGTCTCGGCAGCCGGTTCCTCGCCCTGGGTGTCAACGACCACAGCCGCCTGGTCGTCACGAACCGGTTCAGTCAGCCCGACAGCCCACCCGCCCCCGACGACAGTGCGCGCCTGCTGCGAGCCGACCTGCTGGTACCGACAGCGAGCGACGTGCAGACGCTGGCCGCACACCTAACGACGGCTGGGTACCCCCACGAACTTCACACCGACGCACTCAAGGTCTGCGACCCCTCAGGGAACCGTCTGCGGGTCCGCTGCGAACATTCCTGACGACGCCAGCGTCATAGACTCAGCCCTACAGCCAGAGGGAGTCCCCGCCACACCGCCCCTTAGCGCCAGGTAGTCCGACGGAGGGGGTGCGGCCCCCTGGTGAAGGCGATGACGAATCAGGCTTATCGTCGCCGCAGCTACGGACCCGGCGCGCCACATGGAAGCGTTGCCGAGCACATGTTGGCCGCGGCGGTGGGGTGGTCGGCGGGGGCGGCCAGGCGGACTCCGACGCCGCTGAGCGGGAGTCCAGCCGCGAGGCCCTGGCCGGTGGCCGGCTGGCGCTGGTACGCGAGCACAGCGGCCCGGCTGTGCTGGTCGGCCATTCGTTGCTGGCGTCGCGGTCACGATCGCCCGACCCGAGAGCCGGACCTGGTGTCGCCCCCCGTCGAGATCAGCCTGACCACCCGCGTGCAGGGGACCCGTACCGGTAGTTGATCACCAACCGCCGAACCGGCAGCAGCGTGGTCCGGGATGGGTACAGCGCTGCTCCCGACCCTTCCCTCCCAGGGCCATGTGGCTGGCGCCGGGGGCGCCCCCTGGCGGCCGACGACGAGGCCCTGCACCCGACCGTGCACACCACCGTGGCCGTGGCACCCATCCCAATCGTCAGGACCGGAGCGAGCTGCGTCCGTGCTCGACGCAGGCGGAGACCGATCCCCACCTCAGCGTCCGCCACCAAGTGGCGGTCGGTGCGGTGTCAGCGCCAGGCGGTGAGAAGTCCCACGTCTACGAACGCGTTTGTCGCAAACTTGTTCGCGAAGGCTCACGTTGTCGAACATGTTCGCGAAGCTGCTGCACCGCTCCTCGGAAACACCACGTCCGCCCTTGGCTGGTGGTGTCCCGTCCGGTGTTGTGTCGACCACCGCTACCGCCCCTCTCGCTGTTTCACCTCAGCGGATCCGCCTGACGCTGGTCGGGGTGATGCTGGGGATGTTGCTGGCCATGCTGGACAACTTCATCGTCGGCACAGCGATGCCGACGATCCTCGGCGACCTCGGCGGGGTGGGCCTGCTGTCCTGGGTAGTGACGGCCTACACGCTGACGACCGCGGTCTCCACGCCGATCTGGGGCAAGTTGGGCGACCTCTACGGCCGCAAGAGCATGTTCCAGCTCGCAGTGGTGGGCTTCGTCATCGGCTCCGTCCTTGCCTCGCTGGCCCCGTCGATGACCACGCTCATCGCCGCGCGCGCCTTCCAAGGGCTCGGCGCCGGCGGTTTGGCGGTGGGAGCGTTCGCTGTGATCGCCGACCTCGTCCCGCCCCGCGAACGCGACCGGTACCAGGGCATGGCAGCGGTCGTCATCGCGGCCGGCACAATTGGTGGCCCCCTCATCGGCGGGTTCGTCACCGATGCTCTCGGTTGGCGCTGGGCCTTTCTGATCAACCTTCCCCTCGGCCTGGCCACGTTCGTCTGGATCGCGTTCCTCCTCAAGCTGCCGACAACCCGCCGCAAGGCCCGGATCGACTGGCTCGGCGCCCTGCTGCTCAGCGTCGCCATCGCTGCAGTAGTCCTCGCGACCAGCTGGGCAGGCTCGGCGTCCCAGTGGCAGCCACTGCTCAGTATCGGGCTGGGACTCACCGCGGTGGCCTGCCTGGCCGTGTTCATCAGGCACGAACGACGCAGCACGGAGCCGCTGGTCCCGCTGAGCCTTTTCGCCAACCGCAACTTCACCATGGCCGCTGTCCTCGGGCTCGTGGCCAGCGCGGTGTCCTTCGCCTGCGTCGTGTACGTGCCGCTATTCCTACAGGGCGTGCAGGCCGGCTCAGCGAGCAGCTCCGGCCTGCTGTTGCTGCCGATGATGATCCCCGTGGTGATCTTCTCCCAGATGACGGGCCGGCGCATGACCGCGACCGGTCGCTACAAGACGCTTCTGGTCATCGGCACCATCTTGACGACCGTGGGCAGCGCCCTACTTGCCACCATGACCACTACCACTTCGTTCATCACCACTTCCACCTTTCTGGTATTCATGGGAATCGGGTCTGGGCTAACCCAGATGACCATCACCATCGCGCAGAACAGTGTGAAGCGAGGCGACATGGGAGCCGCCTCCAGCACCGTGACGCTGCTGCGCTCCATCGGCGGCTCGATCGCCGTCGCCGCCTTCGGCAGTGTCTACGCCAGCCAGACAGTAGGCCTGACCGGCACACCACTACGAGAAGGCGCCACGCGAGCCACCAGCACGATCTTCGTGCTGGTGGCCTGCGTCGCCGCTTGCGGCGTCGCCGCCGCCCTCGCCATCATGGAGATCCCGCTGCGAGGGTCCGATGCAAACCCCACCAGCCCCTCCCCCGCCGTTCCTCCCGTTCTCGTCCCCGTTCTTGTCCCCGTCCCCGTCGGGCTGGTCGCGGACACGATCAGTCCCACCGGCAGTCCGCTGCCAGGACTGAGCCCGTCGCTGACCACCGTCTCCCTCGGCTTCCGAACGTCCCGGGATGCAGGCACGTCACGATCACCAGCCTCACCGTCGTCGACGCGATCTCCGCCTGCCTAGGCCTAATTCGGCTGCTACCCGGTCCGCGTCCGACGCCGTGGAGCGCTGTAGCGCCCGGTTGGCCACGATCGCTGCCCATCGACCGCCCGTACCCCCCAATCGAGTCGCGCGCACACCCCCCCCCCGCAAGGTGAGACCGAGGAGTTCGCCATGAAAGCACTCGCACGTTTCGCGGTCCGGCGGCGCTGGCTCGTCGTGGGCGCCTGGTTGATCCTGATCGTCGCCCTGCAGGCCGCTCTGTCCAGCGTGGGCGGTGCGCACTACAAGGATGACTTCAAGCTCCCGAACACCGAGACCGCGACCGTCACCAAGCTCCTGACGGACGCCGGCCTGGACGATCAGAACGGCGCGTCCGGCACGATCGTGTTGCACGCCCGCACCGGCGGCATCGCCGGTGCGGGCGCGAAGGTGCGGCCGGCGCTGCAGCAGCTGTGTTCAGCAGACCTGGGCCTGTCCTCGCTCGAGTCGCCCTACGGCACCGTCGACTGCGTCACCGGCAGGACCACGACCGATCCGGCCGCCCGCGCCGCACTGACCAGCCCGGACGGGTCGATCGGCCTGGTGAACGTCAACTGGACCGCCGTGCAGCCCAGCGTCGACGCCATCGACGGCACCGTCGAGCAGTTCACCGCCGCCTACACCGGCCAAACCGCCCAGAGCAGCGCGGCGAAGGCACTGGACCAGCTGCACGATGCCCCGCTGCAGGTCGAGTTCACTGGCAGCGCCTTCCAGGACATCACCCCCGCAGCGGCCAGCTTCCCCCCCGAGGTACTCGGGGTCATCGCGGCGCTCGTCATCCTGTTGGTGGTCTTCCGCAGCCTCGGCGCCACAGCTCTGCCGCTGGTCAGCGCCGCCGCAGCCATCCTCAGCGGACTCCCGCTGATCGGTATGCTCTCACACGCGATGTCGGTCGCGTCGTTCGCCAACCAGCTGTCCCTGTTGATGATCCTCGGCGTCGGGATCGACTACGCCCTGTTCATCGTCACGCGACACCGGCGCAACCTGCTCCGCGGGATGAGCGTGGAGGACTCGATCCTGCTGGCCGTCGACACCTCCGGCCGAGCGGTGCTGTTCGCCGGCACCACGGTCTGCATCGCCCTGCTCGGCATGTGGACGCTCGGGGTGAGTTTCCTGTACGGGGTGTCGCTGGGCACCGCCATCGGCGTCATCATGACCATGGTCGCCTCGCTGACACTACTTCCCGCCCTGCTGCGCTTCCTCGGCCTGAAGGTCCTTCCCCGCCGGCAGCGCCGCGCCGTCAGGGCCGGCGAGTTCGACCTGACCGAACACCGCGGCGCCTGGTTCCGTTGGGCAAACCTGGTCCAGCGTCGGCCGGTCGCCCTCGGCGCGCTCGCCGCGGTTGTCCTCGGCGTGCTCGCGGTCCCGTTCTTCTCCATGCGGCTCGGCTCGGCCGACCAGGGCACCAACCCCGCGGCCAGCACCACCCGCAAGGGTTACGACCTCATCGCGAGCGGTTTCGGACCCGGCTATAACTCCGGGTTGCAGCTGGTCGTCAGCGGCCCCGGCTCGGCCGACCCCGCGTTCCTCACCACCATCACCACCCGGCTCGAGACCGTGCCCGATGTCGCCGCGAACAGCGTCCAGGCGATCCCCACCGGCAAGGGCGTCGCCCTGGTGACGTTCAAGTCCGTCACCTCCCCACAGGACGCCAAGACCACCGCCCTGGTGAAGGACCTACGCAGCAACGTGCTCCCCACCCTTTACCGGGGGAGCCCCAACCACGTGTACGTCTACGGCGTCACCGCCGTGTTCGTCGACTTCGCCAAGGTCCTGTCCGACAAGCTGCCGCTGTTCTTCGCCGCCGTCATCGGTCTATCGTTCCTGCTCCTGCTCGTCGCGTTCCGCAGCATCGTAATCTCTCTGACCGCGGCGGCCATGAACCTCCTCGCTGCCGGCGCCTCGTTCGGTGTCGTCGTCGCGATCTTCCAGTGGGGATGGCTGTCCGAGGCCCTCAAGGTCGGCGGCGGCGGACCCATCGAGGCCTTCCTCCCGGTCCTGTTCTTCGCGATCCTGTTCGGCCTGTCCATGGACTACCAGGTCTTCCTGGTCAGCCGCATGCACGAGGAGTGGCGGCGCACCGGCGACAACGCCCGCGCCGTCACCTTCGGCCAGGGCGAGACCGGCGGCATCATCACCGCCGCCGGGCTCATCATGATCGCCGTCTTCGGGGGGGTTCGTCCTCGGTGACGACCGCACCATCAAGCTGTTCGGCATCGGCCTGGGGGCGGCGGTCCTGCTCGACGCCTTCGTCGTCCGCACCGTCCTGGTCCCCGCCCTGATGCACCTCATCGGCAAGGCCAACTGGTACCTGCCCCGATGGCTTGACAGAGCGTTGCCCAAGGTGTCCATCGAGCACAGCGACGGGGTCGTCGATCCCGACCACTCCGCCCCGTCCACCCAGAACCCCGGACGTCCCGTCCCGCCGGCCCCCGCACCACCTGTCACCCCGTCCGCCGGCTGGCGGTGACATCGACCTGAACCGATGCCACGGGTCCAAACTGAAGACTGTCGAAATGGACGCGGCGGCGAACGTTTCCGCCGCGTCCAGCCCACGACCCCGGTCCAGAGCGTATGAGCGCGAGCGGACCACACGTCGTGCTCGGCGTCGGACAAGTCGGTCGCACGCTGGCCGCACGGCGGGTCGGAGCTGGCCTCGAGGTCCGGGCAGTCTTACGGCACCGCTCCGTCGACCTACCGGCCAGAGTTGACTGGCGGGACGCCGATGCCACCGACCCCGGCGCGGCGACCAGTGCGGCCGAGGGCGCAGCGGTGGCCTACCAGTGCCTCAACGCTCCGTCCACCCAGTGGCCGGAGCTGTTCCCGCCGCTGTAGCGAGGCATCCTCGCAGCCACCGAGGCCGCCGACGCCCTGCTGGGGAGCCTGGAGAACGTTTACGGCTACGGCTCGACGGGCGGCGCTCCGATGACGGAGGACCTCAATTTCCCGGACCGGAGGTGACCAGCGGGTGGGTAAGTCAGCGAGCCAACAAGAGCCAGGCAGATCCCCCATGCCCGTGACGGTTCAGTCGTGGGATAGCCGTACCTCTTCGACGTCCATCTGCGCCTGGACCGCGTGCAGCACGTCGTCGTCGATACGGCGCTCGTCCCGCAACCGCAGCACCGTCTGGCGCATGCGGCGCAGGAGGTCCAGGACCAACCGGCGGTAGTGGCGATCCGCGGTGAGCGTTTCTCCATCATCCCCGCCGTCGCGTCCCGCCTCGGCGATGCGCAGGTACTCCTCGACATCGGAGCGCACCCGCTCGACCACCTCGTCCGAGGCGCCCATCTGCTTCGCCGCGGCCGGCAGTGCTCAAGCGCGGCCTCGGTGGGCTCCCGCACCGCCAGCCGCCTCTGCTCGGCGTGGGCGTCGTCCTCCGGGGGACGGGCGCACCGCAACACCTAGCCGACCGGCAGTCGGGTCACCGGCGGATCTGCCGTTTCGGTCAGCCAGCCGGACGGCCCCGGCCCGGCCGGCGCCGGGCCCGCGGCGCCGGGTCAACCCCTGGCGAGGCCGACAACGAAGGACGCCGGCCAGCAGGGCCGGACCGAGTGCGAACGGGCCACCGCGCCGCATCACCGCAACCGCCTGGCCTGGTACCGGACCCAGCGGCCATCGAACCCCGTCACCGCCACCACCCGTTCGACCGAGTACCCCTGCACCAGCAGGTCCACGGCCTGCTGGACGCTCCACTGCCCCGCCGGGTCCAGCACCGACCGGACCACCACCGGCCCGGACCGGTCACCCCGCCCGCTCACCGGGACCCGTCCCCGGTGTCAGCGTCCGAGGCAGTGTCGGCGTCGGGCGGGGTGTCGGCGCCGGGTGGGGTGTCGGCGCCGGGGAGGGTGGAGGTGTCCAGGGCGGCGGCGATCCGGTCCGCGAGTGGGAGCACCGCTCGCGTCGGCCGGCAGCGACGCCCAGTCCGCGACCGCGACCGGTGCGGCGCTGGTGGCCAGCGCGTACTGGGCGAGGGGGTCGCTGCGCCCGGCGACCAGCAGCAGCCCCACCGTCGGCGCGTGGTGCATGTCAGGTCGGCGCAGCTTGTCGTCGACCACTCCGACATAGACCCCGAGCTGTCCGACATCTCCCGGTGCCAAGCGGCCGACCTTCAGTTCCACCACGACGTAGCGCAGCTGCTCAACGTTGAACAGCAGCAGGTCGACCACGACCTCGTAGCCGTCCCCGAGGTCCAACCGGACCTGCCGGCCCACGAACGCCATCCCCCGACCGAACTCCAACAGGGTGGCCTGCAACCGATCCATCAGGGCCTGCTCGAGGTCTCGTTCCGCGATCGGCGCGGCCAGCCCAAGGGTGTCGAACACGTACGGGTCCCGGACCAGCGCCTACGCCAGATCAGAGTCCGCCGCCGGCAGCCGGGCGGTGAAGTTCGACGGTGCCGCCCCCACCCGGCCGTGTAGGCCGCTGCCGATCGAGAACTCCAGCACCGCCCGGGACCAGCCGTCCGCCACGGCCCGCGCGGCGTACCAGTCCCGCTCCGCCCGACCCTGCAGGCGGTCCAGCAGCGCCCGGACGTGACCCCAGGGAACTTGTGCCACAGCCTGTGGCACAACCCCGGCCAGGTCCGGCCAGGCCGCGTCGAACGCCCGCATGTACCGCAGGTTGCGTCGAGACCAGCCCCGCTGGTCCGGGAACTCCACCCGCAGATCAGCCGCGAGCCGGGCCACCACCCCTGTCCCCCACCCGGCCTGGTCCTGCCGGTCCAGGATGTCCCGGCCGACCGACCAGTACAACGCCAGCACCTCACCGTTCGCGGCCCGCGCCGCCCGCACTTGCGCCGACCGGACCCGGACCTTCAGCTGCTCCAGCAACTCCGCGTACCCCGCCGGTACCACATCACCGTCAGCCGTCACCCGGCCGATCCTGCCGTGCCCCAGCCGACGTACCGCGCCACCGAACACGCCTCCCAGGCGGACAGCTCGTCGCTGCGGTCTGTGCGGTTGGCGTGTCCTACCGTTTCGTGGTCGGGGTGGTGGGTAAGCCGGATCGGTTCTCCGCGAGCGGTCCCCACCCCGACTCCGACTCGGCGGACTCCCTCCCGGCCACGCGCACCCGCGTCCGCAGGACTGTCACAGCCAGTTCCTGACTCGGCCCGAGCTGCAGGTACCGGTAGGCGCTGGACGGGTCCACCCCTACCTCGGCGGCCGCGACCGCGACGGCGGACGGGACTCGACCCGCTGCGCCGCCCACCACCCCGGCAGCGAGGGGCCGTGCCACCGCCGGGTCCACCCGACCATCACCACCACCCCGTCCACCTCGGCCCGGCCGGTGTTCCCGAGCAGCCGGGCCACCGACACCCCGAGCACCGCTCTCGCCGCGGTCGCGGTGTCCACCCACCCCGCCCCCGCGAGCGGGTCTCCCACCATGGCCGGGTGCGGGCCGTGGTCCCGGCACACCCGCCGCAACCGGCTCTCCCCCACCCCCACCACCACGCTCAAGTCGGCCACCGGCACCCCCCCACGCCCGCAACCGCACCAACCGATAATGCCAACGGCCCCCAGTCACGCGACCGGCGCGCAGCCGCCGCCATCTCGGCCAGGTCGGCGCGGTCGGCGTCGCCGAGCTCTCCCGGCCGGACTGGCGGCGGCCCACCGTTCACCGGCGGGCGCGGGTCCGGTTGTGCACGAACACCCCGACAGCCTGGACCAGCAACACACCAGCAGGACGGAGACGCAGTTCGTGATGCCCCGCTGGGTCGCCAGCCGACCGTTGGGCGCGACGATGAGCGCGATCACGCTCAGGGTCGTCACCACCGAGATCAACTGGTAGCTGGGCGCCGCGTTCCGCTCAGACGATCCGCGTTTCACCCCGACTCGGCGGCCTTGCCGGGCGCGGGACCGGATCTCCGTCAGGTAGACGATCCCGAGAACCGGAACCAGGTCCACCACCAGCATCCGGGCCACCAGGGCAGTGTCCGCGCCACCGGGGCGGGTCGCGGCGGTGTCCACCGCCGCTACCGGTGGGTGTGCTGGGACTCGGTGAGCACCTGCAGCGGTAGGCAGTCCACGGTCCGTCCGCGGTGTCCCGCGCGGGCGGCGTCCCTGCGCAACACCGCGGCGTCCCCGCGAGCGACGCTCTCCTGCGCGTACACCCCGACCAGATCCTCGCCGTCCCAGACCGCCCATACCGCCACCGGCACCCTGGCCGCCACCGCCTGCCCGGACCGCTCGACGTCCCGGGTCGGCACCAGCCGCCGCGGCCGCACCGCCTGCCCCGACCGCCCGGGCAGCGCCGGACCGGGTCGGGCAGTGTCGGCCGAGACCACCAGCTGGGCGAGCTGGTCGACGGTGGGGATCCCGGGCAGGTCCAGGCTCAGCTGCCCCGGCAACGGCGGCACCACCCGCAATCGGCGACCCGACCCCACCGTCACCGCCGCTCCCCCCGGTCGTCCTGATCCTCGGCGTCGCTCAGGTTCCGAGCCACGGTGGACTTCGGCAGTCCCAGCTCGACGGCGATCGCGCCCAGGCTCATCGGCGGGTCTTGGGCGCGCATCGCCCGGGCCAGCCGCAGCTTCGCCGGGGTCATCGTCCGCGGCCGACCCCCGACCCGCCCCCGCGCCCGCGCCGCCGCCAACCCGGCCAGGGTTCGGTCCCGGATCAACTGCCGCTCGAACTCCGCCAACGCACCGAACAGGTGGAACACCAGGCGCCCACCGGCGGTCGTGGTGTCGATCACCTCCGTCACCGACCGGAACCCCACCCCCCGCTCAGCCAGCGCGGTCACCGTGTCGATCAGATGCGGCAGGGACCGGCCCAACCGGTCCAACCGCCACACCACCAACGTGTCCCCCGGCCGCAGGCTGTCCAACACGGCGGCGAGCTCCGGCCGGTCCTCCCGGCTCCCGGACGCGTGATCGGTGAACACCCGAGAGCACCCGACCTGCCCGAGGGCGTCCAGCTGCAGGGCCGGGTCCTGCTCCGCCGTCGACACCCGCGCGTACCCCACCAGATGCGCTACCGGCTTGGCCTTGCGCGCTGTCGGTGTCTTCCGCGCACCAGCAGGTGACGGGCCGCTGGTCGCGGTCCTCGGTCGTGTCGAACGTGTCGCTACCGATGTCGCCACGGGTTAACCGTACCGAAAACGTCCAGCCATCAGACGCGCCACAGACTTCCTGGTTGCTGCTTCGGACCCGGGGACACGCGCTCAGGTGAACCGGGCGGGCCTCAGGAGCCGCAACTCCTCGGCGTCCGTCCCGTCGGTGATCTCACCTGCCACCAGCCGGCCGACGGTCGGCGCCAGGGTGACGCCGGAGTGCATCACCGCCAGGTAGGCACCCGGCGCCGTGGGGACGGGGCCGATGACGGGGGAGCCGTCGGCGGGCATGGGCCTCATCCCCACGCGCACGCTGAGCAGCTGCAGGTCGCCGGTGCCCGAGAACGAGGACCTCAGCTCGTCGAGCAGCTGCTTCCCGGCGCGGTCGAGGTCTTGTTGGCTGGTCTGCCCGTCGTAGTCCCATGCGGCCAGCAGGTGACCGTCGGCGGCCTCGCGGACCTCGAGATCGTCGTTGGACACGAGGGTCCGGACGACCCCGGGTGCGGCGCTGAACCGCATGAGCAGTGCCGGTGACGCGGTCACTGGGAGGGCGAAGCCGAGCGGAGCGCACAGCACCGGTGCGTCGGCGCCGCTGGCCAGCACGACCGTCCTGGCCGGAAGGAAGCCCGCTGACGTGTGCACCCCCACGACCGTGTGGTCCCGGACCGTCAGCTCCTCGACAGCGATCCCGCTGCGGATGGTGGCGCCGCGGTCACGAGCGCCGCCGATCAGGGCCTCGACGACCGCGACGGGGTCGACGGCACCGTCATCGGCCCGCAACGCGGCTCGTGCCGGCGGTGTCAGCAGCTGTGGCTCGAGCTGGGCGACCCGGGAGGCGTCGCTGTCCTGCCGGTCACGGGCGTCGTCGTCGATGGCAGCGGGTTCGTCGTGTCGCCAGGACAGGGATCCAGTCCACCGCACGTGGACTCCGGGGAGCTCCCGCTCGAGCCTGCGGTAGTCGGACAGCACCTGGCGGCGGAGCAGGAGCTGTTCGGGCGGTGCGTCGACTGTCCCCCGGCCGATCCAGGCGAAGGAGTCACCGGTGGCACCGGAAGCCGGTAACGCCTTGTCCAGCAGTACGACGTCCGAGCCAGCGCGGGCCAGGTGGTAGGCCACCGAGGCGCCGACGATCCCAGCGCCCACCACTACGACGTCAGCGGTAGGCGTCACCGCTCGAGTTGATCAGCGCCCTGCCCGTGGCGCAACGACTTTCCGTCAGGTGTGCAGCTGCGGCCAGTGCTCGACGTCAGTTCGGACCAAGGCGGCTGGATCAACTGCTCAAGAGCAACGGGGGCTGCTCCTGACACCGAGCAACACCCCGCCACGCCGTGGGGTGATGCCCGCATCCACCGGCGCAGGGGTACCCGTGTAGCAGCGGCCCGGTCCGTCGGCGCGAAGACCCCATCGACTCCGGGGCCTGGACCCCTGCTGATCTACCTGGCCGATCGCAGCTGTCCGGCCTGACTCCTCGGCTCACACGAGGGACATCCCGCAGTCGGTGATGAACCCCACCAGCCCGGCCGGCGACACGTACCGGTGCCCCACCAAGCCAACCGCCTCCGCTGCTTGGACGTGACCGGCGGTGTCGTCGACGAACCCGCACTCCGCGGGCGCGCCCCCCAGGCGCGCGCAGACCACGCGGAACACCTCCGGATCCGGTTTGGCCAGCCCCAGCTCAGCGCTGCTGAACACCTCATCCAGCACGCCGGTCAGGCCAAGCCGGTCCAGGTCCGCGCGCAACCGGGTCGTCGCATTCGACAACAGCGCCACCCGACACTGACCGTGCAGCCCGCGGATCACGGCGACGACGTCCTCGTCGACCTCGCCGGCCGACGCTGACCACTGGGCCACCGCCCCCGCCGCAGCGGCCCGACCGAACCGTCCGGCCAACTCCCCCTCCACCTGCTCACGCCACTGCCCGTCGCTGACCCGACCGGTCACCGCCGTCGACAACAGCCCCGGGGCGAACGCGGCCGCCCCCAACGCCCCCGCCGGCAGCCCGTGGGCGGCCTCCGCGTCCGCGATGACCGCGGGGGCCCACCGCCGAAGCACCCCGTCCAGGTCCACCACCATCGCGCGCAACGGCACCACAGCCTCCCTGGACAACGGACGGGCTCAACTTCATGAGGCTCACCTACAAGACCACAAACCCGTAACAACGAAAGCTGGACCTGTGACCCTCCGCTATGTGCTCACCGGCGCCCCCGGCGCCGGGAAGACCGTCCTGCTCCACGCACTCGCCGCCCGGGGATGGCCGGTCGTGGAGGAGGCAGCCACCGACGTCATCGCCGCCCTCCAAGCCGACGGCGTCGACCAACCCTGGACCAGGGAGGACTTCTGCGACCGGATAGTCGCGCTCCAACACCAGCGACAACAGGCACCCGTCCCCGCGGACACCACCGTGCAGATCTTCGACCGGTCACCGCTGTGCACCCTCGCGCTGGCCCACCACCTCGACCGGCCCGTGAGCACCGCTCTGCGCGCCGAGGTCGGCCGGGTCCTCGCCGGGCAGGTGTACGAGCCGACCGTCTTGCTCATCCGCCCACTCGGGTTCATCCACCCCACCCCGGCACGCCGGATCACCTACGCCGACTCCCTCACCTTCCAGACCGTCCACGAGCAGATCTACCGCGACCACGGCTTCACCCTCGTCAACGTCCCCGCCGGGCCACCCGCCGGTCGGGCGGACCTCGTCGAATCCGCCATCCGACGGGCCAGGCCCTGTCGATACTGACGGGGTGGACGCTGTTCAGGACCCGGACGGCGCGACCGGCGGCCGGGCGTGGGTGGCCGCGCTGCCGGTTGAGCTGGACGGGCAACGGCGGCTGCTGGACCGGCTGGTCGACCTCGCCCAGACCACGCCGCTGGTGACATCGCTGTCCGTCGGCTGCTCCCTCGGCCGGGGAGCCGCCGACGCCCTGTCTGACGTCGACGCCGCCCTCGGCGTCGCCGCCCCGCCCGGCGGGGCTGGGGCTGAGCAGGTCACCGCGGTCGAGCAGGCCGTCGTCGACGCCCTGCCCGGCCACGGTCCCCTGGTCGACGTGCTGCGGCACCGGGTCGGACCACCGGACCGGTTCATCAGCCGCGTGTTCGCCCAGTTCGACGACGGACTCCAGCTCGACCTCGCCGTCGTCGCCGAGCCCGAGGTCCGCCGTGGCCGGGCCGCCCCGGACTTCGTGTCCCTCTACCGGTTACCCCCGCCGCCAGGACCGGCGATCACCGCCGACAGCACCCCCATCACGGACAGCGCTGTCACCGCGGACGGCGCGGCGGTCAGCGAGTTCCCGCCCGCCGACGAGGTCACCGCCGAACAGGTCCGCGAGTGGGCGTTCCTCGGGTGGTGCGCCCTGGCCGACGCCGGCAAGTACCTGCACCGCGGCTCCGTGTGGGAGGCCCACACCCGCCTCCACGAGACCCGACACCACATCTGGGCGCTCTGGGCCGCCACCACCGGCGCCCTCTACCCCTGGCACGGACTCTCCCAAGTCCTCGACCACGACCCCCACGACCTCCCACCCGGTATCGAAGCCACTGTCACCGGGCTCGACCCCCAGGACCTACGCTGCGCCGCCCGCGCCACCGCCGACGTCCTCACCCACGTCAGCGAACTCGCCGCCACCCGACACCACACCCAGCTCCCCACCGCCCTCGGCCACCACGTCACCGCACGCCTATGGCCCGCCGGCGACGCGGTCGACGATGTCTCGGTGACGATCCGCGCCGCGACCACCGACGACCTGGACGCGGTCGTCGACCTCGCGGCCGCCGCTCGGGCCGGCTACGCGGTCCACCAGCCGGTGTTCTGGCGGACCGCGCCGGACGCGCGAGGCGCGGACCGCAGCTACCTGGCCGGGCAGATCACTGACGACAGCGTCATCAGCTTCGTCGCAACCGAGCCCGACCGCGGCCGCGAGGACGGCGGCGAGGTGGTGGTCGGGTTCGCGGTTGGCGTCCTGCATCCCGCGCCACCGGTGTACGACCCGGGAGGCCCTACCTGCACCGTCGACGACTTCACCGTCGACGATCCCGCCCGGTGGGTTACTACCGGCGCTGAGCTGCTCCGCGAGCTCCGTTCCCGCGCGGCGACCCTCGGCGCCGTGCAGGTGGTGGTCGTCGTCGGCGCCCACGACCACCCCAAGCGGGCCGCCCTCGCCGCGGCCGGGCTCACGCCGGCTTCCCAGTGGTGGACCGCCCCGACCAGCAGCACCGGACGGTGACGCCCAGAACAAGCCAGGCCGCCGCGTGGTGGTCGACAGCCCGCCGGGGCCACCCGCTGCCCGACCGGACCGATGGGCTGCGCTGGCTCGCCGCACGCCGACACTGAGGGGTGCCGGTTGACGAGGGGCACGTCCTGGCGCCAGAACGCTGCAGGAACCGCCCACTTACCGCTGAAGGTCGCCGCGATCTGGAACCGCTAGCCGCGCCGCTGCTGCCGGCGGGACACAACCGCGAGCCCGACCAAGAGCAGCGCGATCGTCATGGTCGCCCAGTCGCCCCTGTTCGACCCGTCCGCGAGCGCTTCATCGACCGCAGCCGACACTCCACCCAGAACCGCCAGGACCATGACGACGACCCGCGCGACAGCAGCGACGCGCCCAACGGGCGTCCGACCCCCATCTGCATCCATCCGCTCAGGATCCCCCGGCCATCGCCCTCGGCCCACAGGCGCTCAGCGTCCCGAAACGGTTGAGCGGCGCACCGAACTCTCGACCAGGTTTCGACACGACTTCCGGCACGCCCGCCGCCGGCGTGTCCCCGTGCCACGGGCAGCGTCTCGTTAACGATCCGTTTCGAGACGTGCCGCAGCACCTTGACGGGCTTACCGCTGCCACGAAAGGAATCGGGTATCCTACTAATGCCAAAGCCGGGCGTTTTGTACTGGACGGCTACCGACTAGACTGAGGGAGTGCAGCTTCCGCCCGACGGTCATGTTCACAGCCAATTTTCGTGGGACGCCCGGCGCATCGGGTCAATGGAGGACACTTGTGCCCGAGCGGTAGCACTCGGACTGCCTTCGGTGGCATTCACCGAGCACGTGGACTTCACGCCGTTTCGGGCTGGCTCGCTGGTCTCCGGGTTCCTGGACCTCGTGTCCAACGACATTCTGACTGCACCCGACCTGGACGTCGACGGCTACTTCGAGTGGATCGAACGATGCCGGTCGCGGTTCCCCGAGCTGGTCGTGCTGTCCGGGATTGAGATTGGCCAGCCACACCGGCACAACGATCGGGTGCGAACGCTGCTTGTGCGAGGGGCGTTCGACCGAGTCGTCGGGTCGCTGCACTGCCTGCCCGACGGCGAGGCGTATTCGGAACCGTTCGTGCTGTTTGATTCGCGCCCGGCCACGGATTTGTTCACCGAGTACCTGGCGGAGATTTCGCGCATGGTGACCGGGTCGGACGCCTTCGAAACCGTCGCTCACATCGACTATCCGGTCCGAAGTTGGCCTGATGACGCCGCACCGTTCGACCCGCACAATTTTGAAGACGAGATCCGCATTGCGCTACGCGCCATCGCCGCCAGCGGACGTGCCCTCGAGATCAATACCAAGCTGCCGCTCGACCCAATCTTCGTGGGTTGGTGGAGGGAGGAGGGCGGCCGCGCTGTGACCTTCGGCAGCGACGCCCACGAGGCGCAACTGGTGGGAACCGGCCTCGCCGAAGCCGGCCGACTCGCGACTGCGTTCGGTTTCGCCCCCCAGGCTCAGCCGGCCGCACCGTGGGTCCTCCGGTCCTGACCAGATGTTCTATCCACTCGCCCGGCGCCCGAGGGGGTGAACGATCGCCGCTGCCGACCAACGTCCGGCGAAGGCAGGCGGCTCGCGTGGTGTCCGACTCGAAGAACCCGGCGGATTCACCATGTTCCGGGACTCAGCACGGCGGCTGGGTCCATGGCTGGTCACCGGCTTCCGCGAGCTCGGTCTCCCTCATCCACGTGAGCTCCGCCGCCGCGCTGGTCGCCCCGGCGCCACCACACGGCCGCCCCGGGCGATTCGACCCAGCCACCACGGAAGCCGCCCGATGTCCTCGTGCAGGCCCAGGATCAAGCCGGCCCGCACGAGCAGGGCATCGGGGAATGACTCCAAGACGGCCAGCTCTGCGTCGCGTGATCGGTCGCTGAGCCGACCGCTGGCGGGGCGTGCTCAGAAGTCGATCCGCATGACGACCCGCCGTTTCGTCGGCGCGCTGACCTGGTGGAACCCCGCCTCGGCGAACATGCTGCGGCTGCCGACGTGCAGCTCTCCCCAGGTGACCTCCTGCCCGGCCTGCGTCTCCATCGGGTAGCCCTCGAGCGCGCGAGCGCCGCGCTGCCGGGCGTGGTCGACGGCCGCGCGAGCGAGAACGGTGGCGACGCCCCGGCGGCGGAAGCCGGCGCGCGTCACGAAGCAGGTGATGGCCCAGATGCTGCTGTCGGCCTTGTCCTCTGTCCGCCCCGTCCAGGGAACGCGGTTGTCCCGCACCAGGCGTCGGTAGACGCTGCGCGGCTCGACGGCGCACCACCCAACCGGTTCGCCGTCGAGGTAGGCGACCAGGCCGGCCGTGCCGCGCGCTTGGGGTCGGCCGGAGTCCGCCTGCTCCCGCAACCGATGAGCGAGTTCCTCAGCGCCGACCGACGCCCAGGACTCCCCGGGGCTCATCTTGAACCGCTGGCACTGGCACCGGGCCGCGTCGCCGAGCGCCCCGAGGACCGCCTGCAGGTCCTTCCAAGACGCCGCGTTCGCCGGAACGACGGTCAACCCGTCGGGGGTTCCCTGCTCCCTGGTCGCCATCGCGCCAGTGTCCTGTCAGCTCCCGCCCGCTGGAACACCCGCGCAACAGACACGCGACTTGACGCGAACGATCGTGCGACACGGCTCCGGCACGGATCGTCTTGCTGTTCGACTCGGTGCCGGAATTGATCGGATCGACACGACCCCGCGCCATGGTCGTTGAGCTGCCGGGTCCCCCCGGGCGGTGTCGGCGCGACAGCACGACTTAACCATCGGTCGTGGTAGCGGAGTGGGTGCTGCCGACTCCGTCTACGGCCCGGTCGACGTGAG
>JAABUS010000132.1_pt1 | contig 176963 bp, 124 predicted proteins | sample 5560161 | NCBI WGS metagenome assembly JAABUS01 (sample SAMN10711885, study PRJNA513376) | rock metagenome | isolation source: Antarctica rocks | place: Antarctica: Victoria Land, Trio Nunatak nord | collected 2016-01-04 | reverse complement strand
TCCCTCAATCACAGGGAAATGTCCGTAAATTCTTACGGTCTCGTGATCATGAGAGATTGAAAAGGTGAGAACTTGCCGGTGAAGCTCTTGAGCGCGATTCGCCAGCCGAAATAGTTCAACGATGCCCCTCACCGCAAGGGTCATACTGTGAAGGTTTTGTCGATCTGCAATATCAAGTCCCGCTGAGCCACATTTCACTTCGCACGTAAAGAACGGAAAGTGCATGTAGTATGTGCCCATGAAATAAGAGGAGGATGAAGGTTCCCCTAAAAAGGGCTGCAGTTTCTGAAGCTGATCCTCTGAGAATGCAGACCGTCTGAAACCAACTGCATAATCTGGCTGTGGACGAGGCTTTGTAATAGGGTTTGAACTGTTCCAACCCTCGTTAACACTTTCAATCGCAACGTCAAGGTCGCGATTAGCGCTAAGCGTTGCGTACGCTTCAACCCAAGGAGCGATTAATGGGGTGCAGTCTTTGAAGATTCTTGCTTCATTTTTGCCACGCAATCTTTCGCAGCTGTCGTCGAAGATATCATCGCGGAATATACTATCGTTCGGCAAGCTTTGCTTACTGTCGAGCAGAGCTTGACAAAGCCTCTCGCTTGCCTCTGTGACGCCTGGCTTGTATCTGTCCATGTGGCTGCCAGCTTCCCTTTCAAGTATAGCTTCGTAACTTGGATTCTTGTATGGGGCGCTCTTTTCTGCTTGTAGGTCGCTTGGCGTCGTAGCGGTGACAATGCTAGCCTCCGACCGTTTCCGGCGAAGGGACGCCGTGGATGATTTTTTCTTTGCAAGCAGACGATCCATGTCGTCTTCGAAAGACTCGTCAGGCCAGACTTGCCCTTTGTGTACCCAATGACTGATATGGCTGTACCGAGATTCACTGAGGCCACTAGCTGCCTCCTGGTCAAACGTTTGTATGCGAGAAGAGGCGGGGAGTGAAGGTCGAAGACGCTTTGAAGGCGGCTCGGTTGGTCCGCGCTTCGCTGGATGTTCCGCCTCTCGAGTTCGCTTTCGACTCTTCGATGGTAGTGGAAGTGGACGATCCTGTGGCTACATAGGTTGAGTTAGCTCTAGGCGGTATACGACGGTGAATTTGTACATACCTCTTCTGTTCTAAGAGCCGAGTGTTTCTGCTCAGACTTTATATTCTCGATGCTCTTTTGAAGTCCTGAAATGCGTGTGCTTCTTCGGACTTGTGGTTCTGCTTTCGTAATACCTTGAGGCCGCTTTCCTGTGAAGGGTCAGATCGGACGGCAGTGCTGGATACCATTGAGAGCGAACCTTGGTCTCTATGCTTCGAAGCCCACGATTTCCTCTGGGCGCGTGAAGAGTCTCGGTGGGTGGCCATGGTGAGCGGAATCCAAAGGGCCAGTAGGTCACTTATGTAGCCGCCGGGTTTGAGGTGAAATGGTGATCCAGTCGCGAATACGGAGGGTTCGCAAGTAAGCCGATGAAACGCCAAGCCGGCAAAACGCTTCCCCGCATACACGGCTGACTAATTCTAGATGATGACCAATGCGACATCCACGTAGCTTACACTAGTGTAATGCCGTTTCTACCTATAATGCCTATGGCCATGCAGACAACATTTTTATGAAAGGAGACCATAGAGACGAATATGGGTCCCAGGTAAGAAGGCATCTCATCCTGTCCTCGAGGCGTATCTGTATCTAACTCCTTTCTCAATACAGACGCATACATTCCAAGATGGACCGCGGGCAAACAGCTCTACTACTCCCATGCAAGATTACGTTAAGCTGCGCCGTACGGTCTGACCCGTGGGGGACAAGATGTGGTCCGCCAGGTTATTGACATCGAACCTGGTACTTGAGTTCCTGTCTTCGCCAGGCCCCTTTGCCTTTTACCAGTCCCTTCGGAAGAGCCGAGAAAAACGCGAGAATCTAGCTTGAGTCGCCTAGGAGTGAAGATCTCATCTTCTGGATCCTCATTCTTGCCTTTCCCGGAGCGCCACATAGCCGGCGAGGATCACGATGTTTTGATCCTGATGATGCAAAGCCGACCACCCTTCTCCGACACTTGCTCCCAGTGGGCACGCCCCTTGGCCTGATGACGAGGCAGATCAGTGTATACGTTCCCGCGAGCTGGAAGCCGCTGAAAGCCGCTAGAATCGAGCCATGTCCAGCTGAACCTTGTGACTGTGGCCACTTCAGTTGGCACATCCCGATCTGGCTCGGCTGCCCCCGTGTGTGCGTCAAGCTGCGCCATACGGCCTAGATTCGCGTCGTTCAAGACATTGTCTGCAGGGTCATCCGTACTAAACCAGGGGGGTGTGACTCGAGATCTGTCTGCGCACATCACTTCCTCAAGTCGAGTGGAATCCGAAGACTCCGCGAATCTGCCTCGCGTCGCTCAGGGTGGAAATCGCCTCTTCTCAATCCTACTGTCTGGTCCACCCTAGAACCTGCGCCAGGTGACCTCAACCTGAACCGTCGTGCCATTCGTCCAGCGAGGATCACGGTAGCTTGATCCTCCGGACCTCCCTTTTCCGAAACTAGCTCCCAGTCTTCGCATGCTTTCTGGCCTGATGATGAGGTAGCGCCGTAGATGGGCCTATTGATCTGCAAGCCGCTGGTCTCGAGCCATGTCCAGCTGAGGTTTTCGCCCCCGTTGGTGATCCGGACCTTTCACCTGCGTCGATGCTACGCCACTATAGGTCGCAGTGCTTCCTGGCCCACAACACTAGGGGCAGCACGAGGCAGAATCATGTGAGAATACCTCACTTTTGACCGCAGGAAGCCAGGGTTTCGCTGCCTGAGAGGGATAAGTTGAGCCTGGCCGGGACTTGAGCGCTCGAGATGGCGGCCCCAGGGGGCTCAGCAAAGACATGCGGATGCTGATCACTGCTAAGCAGAGGATGGCTGAGACGTGATTGCGTCGGCGTTAACCAAGTTGCTGCCTGTAAGCTGATCCTTCCAAGTCAAATCCGGTCAGAACCTCCGAGGAGGTCGCTGCCCATAGGCCAACATCGTTCGATCTAGGCCCCCATCCTCTGAGAAAATTGTTCGCACAAGCTAATCTAGTCAGGCTGCAACCACACGAACCTACTCCGCGCGGCCAACCTGCGACAGCACTTGCATGAATCCTTATCGTGCTTAACCAGTTGTACAGCCTTCATCTCCGGAAGCCGAGGTCGCCTGGGTCTGCCTGGCTAGTGGTGGTAAGCCCAACTCCTATCCTTGTGGTCTCGGTGAAGCTCCAGCATGCTGTGCGATCCTTCCTCTACTTCTCACCAAGGTATCTCGCAAGAGCCCGCATCCAGTCGGCCAGGATGTCTTCTTCAGACTAGGCCGCGATCAGCCCCTTGAATCTCGATGAAGCTAATACCATTAGGATCCGGTGTGCCTGTCCGTTTGTTGAGCGATGTTGGTCGGGGATTGGCGATGCCTTTCGAGGAGCCTTGTTCCATTCTGCACCAGGTTTCGGTCAGCACCGGCCAACCTAGCTCCCTACTCGCAACCCACACCGGAGGACAATCAAGGAATCTGAGAAGAGGCCGTTGATCTAGTATTCGTGCCATCAGATCCACTTTTTGTCTGCGTGGGTAATGGGGGAATCACCATACCGTTCGTTTGCTGAAAGTACAGGAATATAGCATTAGATCATTCATGGAAGAACAACGAAGATGAGTATCTTCGTTAGGAACAGAGCAATTAGGTGTATCTTGTTATGGTGTATGATGATGATTAGCGCGAAGTTGTTTTCTTCGTCAACGTATAACATTGTCGTACACTAAAAATGGAGTCAAACTCCGTTGGTAACTGCAGCCGAGGTAGGGGTCTAAAAATGGGCCGTTTTGGGGCTGAAACGGGGGGCCGGAAATGGCCCCCCTCCTTGCACAGGCAGGCTCACCCTCAGTTCAGGCTTCCTCACCCTCAGCTTAGGGCTCTGTAGTAAATAATCAACTAATCAATTACTAAAAGACGGTAATCGGTAATCAATTAGATTACTAGAGCGGTAATTAGTAATCAATTAGATTACTACTATAGTAATCGATTTATTCGATTATTAATTGATTATTTTAGATAAAAATAGAAATTTTCGCTTAAACTAGGTATAGACTAGTTTATTCACTTAGTAAATTAAAAATCTAGAAAAGATATATATAGATATAACTAAATATAATTTATAAATATATAAAATAATTATATTTATTTATTTATTATATAATATATATTAAAAAAGTATATATTTATATTTCGGATTAGTGTGGGGATCCCTAAAGAGAATACTAGCGTAGAGTAGAGTAGAGTAGGGCGTAGAATAAAGATCGCGGTTCGATCCCTACTCTAAGTTAGGGTAGGGTAGGGTAGGGATCCCTTGAGGATCCCTACTACACTAAGGCGGATTTCTAATAATTATTCTAATAAAGTAACGCTGCTGCCTTTATAAATATATATACTCATGACTGCTACTACCTTTATAAATACGCGTACTCATAGTTACTACTACTATTGCCTCTATAAATACGCGCATTTATAGCTACTACTACTACTACCTCTATAAATATATATACTCATAACTACTACTACCCCTATAAATATACGTGTACTCATAGCTACTACTGCCCCCATTATAAATTAATAATAAGATATATTATAGATTATACTATAGAGAGACGATTATTATAATAATTATTATAATTAATATTTATTATTATTCTTCACTCTTTACTTTTTAACCGATTTTGAATCGAAATATTCTTAAGAATAAAATAATAAATTTAAAGGAAAACGCTAATATTAAAACGTATTAATAAATATTTAAAAAGGGTTAGTTTTAAATTTAAAATTAAACTATTATTTAAACGTCCCTTTAATTTTAAAATAAACGAATTAAACTACGTCTTTAATATAATCTTTAGTTATATTTAACTTTAGGTTAATAATAGTCTTAATTTTAATATTAACCTAAATAATTATAAATCCGAACGTTTATTCTATAAACGCGTACATTTATGGGGGCAGTAGTAGTTATGAGTATATATATCTATGAGGGCAGTAGTAGCAGTAGCTATGAGTGCGCGTATCTATAAGAGTAGTAGTAGTTATGAGTACGTATATCTATAAGGGTAGTAGCGTTATTAGAATAATTATTAGAAATCCGTCTTAGTGTAGTGGGGATTCCTAAGGGATCTCTATTCTACTTTACCCTACTTTAAACCCCACGCCAATAGATCCCTACGCTAGATTAGGGTAGGGATTATACCTCGATCTCTACTCTACCCCACGTTAATCCGAAGTATATATATATCTAATATTATTATTAGTAATTTAAAAAATATATATTAATATATTCGTTTAAGAAGTTAAAATTCTAGAATATTTATATTTAAATATAATTCGTTATTATTTATAAATAAATTAAATTATTATATCTATTTATTAATAATATAATATATATATAGAAAAATAATTTTCTATATTTATTATTTAAATATCTTGTTTATTATTAAGAATTTAAATAGAGTTCTCTAATAAATATTATTTAGAATAATCTAAATAATATAACTATATATTTTTTATTTAAAGTAATTATTAAGCGATATTAAAGCGAGATCTACGGAGTTAGTAAATAAAAAAACCTTTTATTTCTATTTCTATTCTTTACTTCTTTAATATTCGCCTAAAATAACCCAAATTCAAAAATTAAATAAGGAGTAGATCTATTTATAGATTCCCTTATAGGTTTAATAAAATGACCTCTTATAAAGAGAAATTCGACTTTATTTACGAACTTCCTTCTCTCGAAAATCAGTCTTATCTCTTTGAGAGGTTTTTCGTTTAGACTCTACTCGCTTATTCCGTAAATCAACCGAGAAAGGTATATATAATATCTATTTTTAACTATATATAACTAATTTTTATTAATAGGTTGATATTCGATACTTAGATCGAAATTATTAATATAAGAATATTTAAAAACTACCTTTTTTAACGAGTAACTTATTTATTTACTATTCGAATTCTTATAAGATTATTCCTATAAAAAGGAATACTTTTATAAGGCCTGAATATTAGACGGAAGATAATTATTTTAATAATTATTTATTTATTTCTATATCTTTATTAATTCTTTATAGATTCGATTTTAGGTCCTTCGACTCAGTCTACGCTAAAGATCTTTCTTAATCTTTAAAAAAGGCCTTCGAATATAGGTTTAAGTTAGTACTATACCTAAGAGGGTCTAGTTTAAAGAGTACTCGAATTTTTTCTCGAAAATAATATCTCTTAGAGAGCGATTTCTAGTAAATCTTTTCGAAATCTATTAAATTATACTCGAGAGTAAATTATATATCTATTTTTAGATATATATATACTAATTTTTTTTAATAATAATATTCCGAAGCTTTATTATAAGAAAATCCGCTCGGAACTTTAACTACTCTTTCGAACTAACTCCGAAAAATATAAATCGGAAGTCGAGACTATAAGTTCTATTTATAAAAATTATTTTTCTTTTACTTTCGACTCTTGGACAGCCTCGAACTAAGCCGAATATATAATTATTATTATTCACTATATAAATAAAGACTAGGAGCTTATTTCTCGACTTTTAGTAATAACTTTTATAGACGATTAAAAAGAAGCTACCTATTTATTAAGGATTCTTAACGAGACTTTAACTATTTAGGGTATAAAGGATAAAATTCTTTCGTTAATATTTATTTTTTTAACTAGTTTTTTAATTAATTAATTTATTAATAAATTAATAACGGATAAAGCTTCCGAAAATCTAGCTTTATTAAGAACTTTTAAGAAGTCCTATAAAGAGAAATATAATACTATTATATTCTCTTTAGGTTATATAGCTTATATCTTTAATAATGTTATAGGAGACGTTTTAAATTAGCTACTACCTATGAAAAAAGATAAGGAATTAGTAGTTAACGCTATTAATTTAAAATAATTAGAAGAGGAGGAAGAAAAAGAAAGTCGGGAGCTTATTTTAGGTTAGTTTTTTTATTTTTCTTATTTATATTTTTATTAGTTTTTCTATTAAATTTTTTATTAACTCTTTTATTTTTATATTTATTTATTAATTTCCTTATTAATTTCCTAATCAATTTTTTTATTAAATTTTCTACTAATTTTCAAAATAATTACTTTATTAACTTTTAATTAATTCTTTTATTTAATCTTTTAATTAATTATCTTATAGCTAAATATTTTATTCGAAAAATTCGAAAACTAACCTTAATTTTCAAAAATTAGTACGAATATTCTAGAACCTTAGAAAATCAAATAGAGGTTTTAAATATAAAAGGATCTACGAAGCTGAAAATTAATAGGTTTTTCTAATTTTCTTTAATTTTTTTAATTTTTTTAATTTTTTTAGTTTTTTCCGTTTTTTAAGTTTTTTCAAATAGATATTTACTAAAAATCTATTAGATACCGACGTCCGTTAGAATAGTATTTTTTAGTTATTAGAGACCTTTCTTAAACTCTAGCCGGTTATAGAAAATATTATTCAAATTTCTAGAAATTTTCCTAGTCGAGAGAATTATTTTCTAAAAAGTAAAGAATTTATTTATGATACGGTTATATTGATCTTGTTATACTAGGTTAGTTCCTTGGCACCGAAGGTTATTTACTATTCTAGTTCGTTAATAATAAATACCTAGTTAATTAATTAATTATTATTACTAAATATATATTATGACCTTATTAATTAATAGTAACGGCGATTATATATTTTAATAAATACTATATTACGCCTACTAGACGTTCGATCCACTAGTTATATAATAGTATTAGTAGTCGAATTAAAATTATTCGGTAGCGTCCTTTTATCCGTACCCCGTCTCCTCTACTAGTTCGTTTCGGTGGAATAAAATATAATTTATACGATAATCTCGTTAGAATAAAATACTACTTTCTTTTTCTCTACCGAAGTAGATAACTCTACTGTACTAAGGCCTACTACGATAATACTAAAATTATAAATATTATATTTCGATATACTATACCCAGTTATCTAGTATAGTTATAGAAACTTTCCGCTACGACGTACTAGTCTACTAAAGTAGGTATTACTATAATTATATCTTCGGCTTTAGCGAATCTATTATATAATTCGCCTAGAACCGTATTATACCTTTAATAAAATTGGTTGAGTATCGTCTTCTTTAAAGAGGAGAAGCGCCGTTAAGATAATTTAGAGTTATACTAGGTTTAACCCCATTTAAGTCTTTATATATTATTATTTCTTATATAAAATTTATATATAGTTATTCGTTACGTTCTATTTACTTATAGGAGTATTAAGTATTTTATCTTTAAAGTCGAAAGAGTAAATAAGAATTAGTTCGTCTTTAATAAAAGTAAATTATAAAGAATTATTAGTTTATTAACTTTTAACTTTCCTGTTTCTATAAAACTATTACCGTAGTATCTAGTAATATCGCTAGTCGTGATACCGTAGTTTTAGTATTCTAGCTCGACGAATTTATATAGTCGGGCCATACTTTCGCCGGCGAGGTCGACGATATTATTTATTATATTATTAACTACTTTATTCGGCGGAATTTCCGGTTTATTTAACCCCTTCGCAGTCTTAATCCTCGAGAGTAACGAGTACGGTTAAGGTCTATTAAGGCACCGAGCTAGTTAAACGATTAAATTATTAATGTTATTATTTTTTATACCGTTATAATACGCTTCTAAACTAGTATTTAAGCGACTCGATAATTTCTTAAAGTACCGGCGTTAGTTAGGAATATACTTTCTTCGTCCCCGCCGAGCTCTAAATAAACGCCTTCTTCGTTATTACTATATTCGATATCGTTATTAAGAAATTTTATTAAATAGACTTTTATAGAAGAAGTAATTTATTAGAGACCCCTCGGACTTAATTAACGACCGTAGTAATCTTTAACTATAGCGAACGCGGGCTTTAATAAAATATAATTAATAGAATTACGTAATTTTATCGTAAATTTTATAATAATACCTCTAGTAGGCCCTCCTAGATTATTAGGACTCTAAGGCCTATAAGGTCCTTAAGGCGATAATATTACTTTATCGAAATAAAATATAATTAACCTCGGATTCTTCGACCCTATATATAATAGTAAATCTGCTAGTATAGGGTCTAGTCTCGAGTATACTAGTAAAGAAACTTATTTCCGCGATATATATTTATTTATCGAGCGAGCTAAGGACCTAATAATTATTAAAGGTACTATAATATATAAGAATCTTTAAATTTACCTCCGCGGTACTATTTTAGAATAGTATACCGCTGAGCTTTTAGATACTAAGAAGAGACTATCGAAATATAATACTACCGACTCTAATATTACGGAATAAATTTAGTTATTAACGGGAAGGTTTAAGGAGTTTTCGAATATAGTTATTAATATTATCCTTAAAGAATATTACTCTATTAGAGATACTAATAACCGTCGTAAACCGCGTGAATATATATAGAAGATTTTGAGGTCTATTAAAGATACGGGAATATCGTTATTATAAAATCAATTTAATATTATCTATAACGGAATTAACTTCGAACTACGGCGTGATATTAAGAGGCCCGATAATAATACTATTATTAATAACTTTCTAACGAGCCTCGATGATTATAAATATAAATAATGGGCTCTAGTATCTAGAAAGTTAAATAAATATAATCGATCGGTTCTATTAAACTATAATAATAATAATAGTAACTACGGATAGTGTTAATTTTAATAATATAATTAATATTAAAACTTTCGTTAATTTTTTATTTCTTATTATCCTACCGAAGGTTTTAGACCTTTATATAACGGTCCGCCTCTTTATAAAAATAATAATACTTCCTACGGAAGTAATTTATATAAGTTATTTTCTTCTTCTTCTTTGTCCTTCTAACCGTAATAGAGTAATATTAATTAATAATAATAATAGTAGAATCCTAACCGCCTATAGCCTCCCGGAAGGTAGTTATAAATAATAAACGGAAATTTAAATTCGTTACCTAGGTAGAAGATATTCTCTTTTAAATACTAAAATTAAGGCTCCGGAGTAAAAAGAAACTTTAATAGAAATCCTTTTAAGAAACTCTTTTCGACTTAAAGGGCCTATTATATTAAAGACTAGGAAACTACTAAGAACGTTAGTTATAACGAAGATTAGTCGGTAAAATCCTTCCGTTAAACTAAAAGTTTTTATAACGAAAGCCAAGGAAGCTACTATAGTAACTAAGAAAATACTTTCTATTAAGATACGACGTAGGCTAGTAAATATCTTAATAATACCGTCGATTTAGAGTAACTTTATAATAAGATAATTAATAGTCTTTTCGTCGGCTAATATATTATTAAAGTAGTCGATACGACTAGTAAAGTAATATACTGTTTATATAAATAGTCCTTCTCTTTAAATAATAAATTATATATATATATCCGGCTTTACCGAAATCCTATTTTATTAAAGTCTACTATATTTTCCGCTTTAGCGAATTCCGTTTTATTAACTTCCGCTCTATTAAATATTACTTTCTCGGCGAAGTAAATTATTAAATCGATATCTACCGATAAATCTACCCGTGGTTATATATTTCGTAGTTACCGCTATACTACTATTAAGGTCTCCGTAGAATTAAACGGTTAACTCTACGAATTTTATTTCGATACTAGATATATTATAAACTTTATAGACCGGTAGTTCTTTATAAAGCTCACGGAACTTGGCCTATAAATTAAAATCTATAAAATACCTACTATTATAAAAGTCCGTGGCTTAGGGTCGAATAACTACGATATTAATAAATTCGTTATTATCCCTATATATATTCCCGGTAAGGACGGTAAGATCGCTTTAATTACTAAGGAACTATATATCGTCGATGACCTTTCTACTAAAGTTTTAATAAGTATCGATATTATGAAACTAGAAGAAATTATAATTAACACCGGTAGAGATCTCGTTATTATTATATTTTATAATAATCTCTAGATCCTTATTTCTATAATTACGAAGGGTATTAAAATAAACGTAATTATAATTAATAAATTCCGCTATACCGTACTAGTATATTCAGATATAGTTATTATAATTAAATCTATAAAATCGGATCTACCTTAAGATTATAATTTATTATTTAAACCTTCTCAACTTAATATATTGACAATAACCGCGTATATCGTTGACTACGATATGGATAGAATTATAGTTCGGAATAACACCGATCTACTAGTAATTATTGGCCGATATACTAGACTAGGGAAAGTTATTGAATATAAAGTAACTAAATACTTCCAAGTTAATACTTTATATACTAATTTAGTTATAAGGCCACCGAAGACTTTAGCGTCGAAGTTTTTAATTAAGTCTTACTTTAAGGCCGGACTAATTATAGTAATAACCTTTAATATAATAATAACTCCCCGTATATTTAATTTAATAATATCGAATATTACTTATCCGAGTCTTATAACTTCTAATTTAACATTTACTCTACTAAATTTATTTACTTTATAAGAGGCTTCCGTAGCGCCGAAGTAAATATTATTAAAACCTTCGGTAGTACCGAACGTTTTATTTTAATTAAAGATACTACACTCTATAGGTACTACGATCTACGGGAACGATACTTCCGCCTCTATAATTACCGACGTCGTCGATTCGTTTCTAGATCTATAGAAAAATACTAGGAATATAACGAATATCCCGGAATCCGAATAAATAGAGATTTCTCTTATCGATAACTAGAAAGAGCTCTATAAAGCCGGTTAAGTTCGTATTTATCCGTTAAGGAAGTATAATAAAGAGGTTATCGATAATGTCTTCGATAAACTATATTAGTAGGGCCGAATAGAATAGATTATTATAACGATACCGTTTTCTTTCTTTTATTTCGTCGTATAGAAAGATACCGCCTCCGGTCCTAAAGAATATATAATTATTAATATTAAAGCCCTTAATAAAATTATAATATTAAATATATATCCGGTCCCTATTTAAACTAAGATTTTAGTACTTTTATTAAATACTACGTATATTTCGACTATTAATATAGTAGCCTTTTTCTATTAATAGTGGGTAAAGCGATATTATCGATACTATTTTATAATAATAACGTACCGTGGTTAAGAGACCTTTAATATATTAATAATAAAGTATCGAAACTCTCCGGCCTACGTCCAACGTATAATTAATTATATACTTCGGCCGTACCGAAAATTCTACCGTATATACGTCGATAATATTATTATCTTTTCTACTTCGTTAATAGAGTATATCGAATACTTAATATTAATATTCCAGGCTCTATTAGATATGAATATTTATATTTCTATTAAGAAATCCTTCTTTAATTATCCTTCCGTATAGTTACTAGGCTAATATATCGACGCTCTAGGTCTTACTATAACTAAGAATAAATTAATAATTATACGGAATCTTTAGTTTCCCCGAATACTATAAATATTAAAGTAGTACCTCGGAATAACGGGTTACCTAAAGTAGTATATTCCGTACTACGCGGTAATAATTAAGTCTCTATAAGACCGTAAAACATTACTAAATTAACACTATCGAAATTTATAGGGTAAGAGTATACGGGGTAATACTCGTAAATTTATAATAAAGAGAACTCTCGTCGATATACCTACGCCGACGGAGTTTAATATTTATGAGTATTTATAAGAGCTCTTCGCTAGTCCTACTATACTATATTATATTAATTTAAAGAGACTATTATTTATTAATCTAGATACTAGTAAAGAGTAGGGATTCGGTGTATACGTATATTATATTAAAAATAACGATACTACGGAAGTACCGAAATAGAAGTCCCTATAACCTATTCTCTTCTTATTAAGGTAATTAATATCTATTAAGATAAGATACTAGCCTACCGAACTAGAGATAACTAGTATTATCTAGGTTATAAAGAAGATTCGATATCTTATTAAAGTACCTAACAATATTATAATTATTTATACCGACTATACCTCTACTATAGGCATAGTACGGTAGACTTCTATAAATACTACCTCTACTAAGAAGCTGAATCTTAGACTAATCCGTACGTCCGAATACCTATAGAGGTTTCGAATTAAACTGAGGTATAAGCCTAGTAAAGCGAATATCGTCCTAGACGCTCTATCACGCCTTGCCAGTCGTTTATACCGCCTAGAAACAGACGAGTTAATCCTTAATGTACTATCAGCTTTTCCAGTCAGTGTTATCGCCGTCAGCGACGATTTCAAAGGCCGTATACGCAGTGGTTACGAAGCAGAAGCACGCTGGGTCAGGATTATGGCTACGGTAGCGAGGAACGCTACACTCGGTGAGAATACGGCCAGACTGCCATATAAGCTTGTTGACGGTCTGCTCTACTTCGACGATGTCGAATATGGGTATGGACTTCGCCTATACTTACCGACCGCTCTAGAACATAAGGTGTTCCAGAAGGCGCATGATGACATGGGGCACCCTGGCTACGCTAGGACCCACGAGAAACTCGCAAGCAGCGTCTACATATTCAATATGTCAACGAAACTGTATAAATACCTCAGACACTACCCCTACTGTCAGCTACACCAAACACCAAGGCATCAGCTATATGGATCGCTACAGCCGATCTACTCACCTACTAGGCCGTTCCATACAATAATTATTAACTTTATTCTAGCATTACCAAAGGCTTCCACAGGGGAGGATTGCGTTATGTCTGTCACATACAAATTCAGTAAAGCAGTGACACTGATTACGGGCCAAACGGACTGGAGCGGGCCTCAGTGGGCCTACCTACTACTAACTCGACTACTCCTATTAAATTGGGGTCTACCAGCCGCTATCATCTCTAATCGAGACCGTCGATTCGTCGGTCAACTATGGAAGCAGATCATGAATGAACTCAAAGTCGACATACTATATTCAACTACCTATCACCCTCAGACTGACGGTCAGTCTGAAAAGTCAAATAAGGTTGTCGAGATCGTATTACGCTATTTCCTTCTTACAGTTGACCGTAATAAGTGGCCGGTGGTACTACCGCAGCTGTCCGCGGCGCTGAACAATTCCACTAAGTATAGCAGCACGCGCCTAGCATTAATAGAGGTCCTATACGGCTTCAAGATCAAGGAACCGCTGGATCTACTACGAATCGATAATCTTAACCTTAATGATCTTGAGGTGGCTGACGTCCCAACTGCTCCTATGGAAGCCTTCAGGGACACTGAATCCCCTGGCCTAGGAGTACGTCACGGTGCTACGGAAGCTTTCCGAGGAGACGCGTTCCCTGCTACCGTCTACCGCCCTGAATATATTGACGCTTAAGACGCTATTGCCTTTGCTTCAATCCGTATAAAAGAATAATACGACGTCCACCATAAGCTAATGTTCTTTAAGGTCGGTGATTTGGTACACCTACGCCTACACCGCGGATATTAAATGGCTGGTGTACTCTCGAAGAAAACAAGGCAACAATTCGTAGGCCCGTTCGAGGTCACCGAAAAGATCGGGAGGCTGGCGTACCGCCTGAAGCTACCCCCTACTATGGCTATCCATAACGTGGTCTCGGTGGTTTACCTCGAACCAGCGACAGCACCTGACGCGGATCCCTACGGAAGATACGCTATGGTGCCGCCACCAATTGTCGTCGACAACGAGGACGAATGGGAGATAGAAAAGCTATTACGTAAGCGACAGCGTCGATTTGGGAGGGCGAAGAACGCTACCTCACAATATCTAGTTCGTTGGAAGGGTTGTGGGCCCGAAGACGATAAATGGATGTCCATAAAGCAACTGCAACATGCACCTAGTGTCATCAAGGAGTATAAGGAGGCTTACGGCCAGCTTACTAGTATAATATGAATGGTTATTCGGCTTGAACGAAGCTATCTGCTATGATAATTTCGGTTTAATGGAATTCCCTTTCTGCTGGCGCTTCCTTATACCCTGCTTATCGGGGCGATGACTTTGTTTATTTGGTGGCAACTGATACGGTCATACCGATCTTGCTACACTAGGTTAGTTCCTTGGCACCGAAGGCTGCTCACTATTCTAGTTCGTTAGCAACGAACACCTAGCTAATCAATCAATCATTACTACTAAACATATACTATGACCTTGTCAATTTATATTCGAGAAATTTTCGATATATTTAAAATCTTCATTAAACCCTTAGCTATACTTTAGGGCGAAAATTATCCTACTCTTAACCTAATTTATCCTTATATTCACTAGATAAGACGAAAGTTAAAAGCGAAAAGAGATAATCCTATTATAATAAATTATTCTTATTAATTATTAATAATTATACTAATAAAAAATAGTCTTAGATTCATCGAAATTCCTATATTAACGGGTTTAAAAAACTCGAAAAATAGTTTCCCGAATTTAATATTCGTACCTGGAAAGGTATTTATATTAATATCTTCTTCGTTACGATTCTCGACCTAAGATTTAAAGCCTAGGCTTTTAGAAATTTCGGTATTTTAAATTAGGATACTTAAGTTATAAGAGCTAGATTTCGGGGTTTTTTTAAGAAGTAAATTAATTATTAATATTTATTTTTTAATGAATTAAAAAGTTAATTTTATTATTAAAACCCGAGATGAAATAATTAACTAAAAGGTTACTACTAGTCTAAATCCAGAAAATCTAGATCTAGATAATAAAGATAAATTTAAAAACGAATTTCGAATTCTATTTACTAAACTATCTAGCTCTAGTAGTAAAAAATCGGAATTAAAGAAATATCTTTCCGAAGATCCTTTATTAAGAAAGGTAATAATTCTTTATTATTTACTATTTTTATTATTATATTATACTAATTATATATATATAAATTAATTCTCTCGAATATTAGAAGAATAAAGTTTTAAAATATCCTATTCTAATTATTCTAGCTAGGAGATATCTAGTTATACTAATTACTTTAAATCCTTCCGAGTCGATTTTCTCTATAACGGGGGATATTATTACGAAAAAACGTAATAAGTTATTTAATAAAGTTTTTAGAAAGATTCTTTTTTTAAAAAACTAGGGTATTATACCCGATAATAATAAAAATAACGAGGAAGAGTAGTTTTTTTAGCTAGTATAAAGTATTATAAATATTTATATTTTTAATATATAGATATTTAATATATCTTATATTTTTATATATAAATAATTAGTTAGTTAAATTATAAATATAGTCTTTACTTATATAGATTTTCTTTTAATTCTTAAAAATAATAGATAATTTAAAAAAGAAATAATAAATTCTTATCTAGTTTTAAACTCTAAGAATACTACTAGATATTTAAAAGAAATATAGAATATAAAAAAAAGACTTTAATTTAATCTTTCTAGATACTATTTATAGATATATATAATATAGTTAATATACTATATAAGTTCTTATTTAATTTTAAAAATCTATAGATACTACTAGATATTTATATATACTAGATATTTACCTTTATTAGTAAAGTAATTAATTAATAATTAATTACTAATCGATTATTTAAATCCGGTAATCAATAATCAATTACTAAAGACGGTAATCGGTAATCAATTATTTAATCAATTACTAATCGATTATTAATTGATTTTGATTATTTTTTTTATAATAGAGGTTTAGGGTAAAGTAGTAGTAACTTAAGTTAGCGACCGTAACTGGAACTAGAGAAAAAATCTTTCGTGTCCGACTATGCGGGTAACGAGAATAAGACCCTTAGCCGGCGTAATCTTAGGAGAACCGCTATTGTCGCGAAACCGTTCCGGCCCCTTAAGAATACCCTATAAATTCGCCCTCCGGGCAACAATTCGGGAAATTCCGGGCATCATAATAGCTGTCTAAGTGATCAGCTCTAGGGGGTCTCTAGGGGTCTCTAGGCGCCTCCTAGGCATTAGCCCTACGGGGAGAATAGTGGGGGTGAGCGCGGTGGGGTAGGGGGTTGAACCCTTCTATTGCGAATCCCCTAAAATTATCCAACTTTGCTTGACGAATCCACGTGTGCAAAGGTCAATGCAGTAGGATAGACCATATCTACATGGCTTTCCTCTTGAGCTTTGGTGAACGGCATATTGAGGGGGCGACGATTTTGTACCACTAACGGTCTCACTATAGAGTAATTCTCAGGCAAAGGCATGTAGCCAGTCATCCAAAAAAACAATCGATCTTAGTCTGCCCTGTCGATCCGTGCAACCATTGTATGCAAGTTTCGTGCTCCGTCCTCGGGGTCGCTCTGCAGCCGAGATGTTGCGACGAAGACAAATCCGACCTCATATTATACCCAGGGCAACTGTAAAGTAGGTGAGCGCTGCTGCTAATAGGCAAAAGTCCCTGCCTGTGTCATAGACGCGCGAACGGGGGTTCATCAGTCATCAACGATCATCAAGAGCTGTTGAATGCTTATATCGGTAACTCAATTAAGCAGTGATGCTCGTACATGCTGTGAAGATGAGTATTAGTATTACTATGGACCTGCAAGGTCGTAACGGTATCTGCCAAAATCAGAGTCCCGACAACACATTACGGGGTCCAGGGGTTCGCCGATCTGCAAAGTCGCCGAACACATGGAAGATGAAAAGGGGTCGTTCGATCCACGCCATTTTAGTATGCCCTCACGTGTCACAATTCGGAGTCGTTGGGGGCGCGTATGACTCGCCTTGCGGTGAGGGATGGGAACGACGAGTGGACGCCCAACGTGCTTCGACAGACAAGAGGAGTTCAGCGGAGCAACATGCGGCGTGTTACATTCGAGAAAATTCCTTGCTAATTGACGGTGATCTTCGTTGGCTAGTCGAATAGTCGCTGATTGAAGCTGCATTCGTTGAACGATTTGAGAGAGGCAGCTCAGGTTAGACATCTTGTTGTCATGCTCTTCTTGTGAGACGGCGTTCCGAACACTGGCTGTGAGCTTGAGTAAAATCACCAAATAACACTTCTAGCAATCCTAGCAGCCGTCTTTACGAAAGAGATGCTCTAAAAGGACACAGAAAACCCTCTGATAGAAGGGGCACAGGAGGACGAGCTTTTCTAGCAAAGGACCCAAGAAAGACCGATAAGGAGGTTGAAGACAACCAAGGCAAAAACACAGTAAACAAGACACGAAACGTCAAAGAGATTAAAAAAGGTAAATGATCCGAGTCAGAAAATCAATTTGCGTGTTGTCAAACCTGCTATTGCAGCATTGTTCTTCAAAAGTCGTCGTATCTCCCATCTCTTCCAAACCCTCCCGTAGGCAACTCCACCTCAGCTGTAGAAGCAAATCCCTCCCACGCCACAAAATCGTGCTCCACTAAATCCATGCTCGTCATTTATCTACACCAAATGTAAGCGAGTCAGCAAACCATATACCCAAGTTCTGTCCCCGAAATCACAGATCCCCAAACCCCGTCCATGTGAATGTCATGTCCTGGCGTGGCCTCTAATAAGGTAGGTAATGCGTGAACAGTTGCAGGCCTCTGATAAGGCTGGTATCATCGCTCCGAAAAAATCCAAAAACGTGTGCGAAATGAAATGTCTTGTGTGCTTTGTGTGATTCATTTGGTTTGTACAGCAGGTTGTGAACCGTGAGAACAATAGGTAAAGAATGTGATGTGAGGTGATGTACATTATCCGGAGAAGTAGGTCCTGCCTGGGAGGTTGTGGAGCATCTGGGCGTTGTCAAGCAGCGCCCGCGTCGACTAAATGTTCAAGTGGCAAGCGATCCTTCGGAGAGGGAAGTCCATGCAGATGTTGTAATCGAAATGAGATTAAGAGGATAGAGTCCTCTCCGCTACGGGGATGATGGGCTCGATTCCTTGGGTCGCAAATTCGATGGACCGTTTGGCGCTTTCGATCCCAATTTCCTTGTCAACTTTGCGTAATCTAGACTGTGGTCAGCCGACAATGGCACGCTCAAATTTGATAAAGAACTCACGAAGTCCACAGGCATTACACAACGTCCTCGCACCATCAGGACCACGACGCCATTCCGGTGTTTCCGCTCTATTGCAGCTGTGACAACGTCCAGGAGGGGCTGCTCTACCTCGTCGCTTTTTTGCATCCGATCCAGCAAAACCTCCTTGGCCATCGAGTTTATCCATGTAAGAATCGTTGTCATCGTCAGCTTCGCTTGCGGGAGTCTTGTAATTCCGCTGGTTGTAGATTTTCTGCTCTTGAAGTGCTTGATGTTGCTTGAGGATGACCTCTCTGATACGGGCCATGGCTTGGAGAGTCTTCTCCTGTTCTTGGATCATTTCGTCGCACTCTTGTAAAGAGGGCATTGAGCCAGGAATAGGACCAGATCTTTGTGTTTGGTGCGCCCGGGTCCCATACTCGCGAGTCCATTCCAAAGCACGCCCACTACCATTCGCAATCTTTGAAATTCTCAGTTCGCTCACTTGCAAGGAAGGGTAGCATGGTGAACTTACATCATTCAACGACGACTCCAAATCAAAGATGTCGAGATGACGTTTCACAGACTCTCCATAAGACTGTCTTGGAGGCGGACTCTGCTTTGAGACGGCTTTTCTAATTTCCTCAATACGGTCTGCCTCGGGGTTGATACTTCGCCACGAGGGTTGTTGTAGCGAAACTGGTGGTCGGTAAGAAGACAAGTTGGGTGTCGAGAGGGCGTATGAGTACGGGGCTGGGTAGGTAGCGTTGTAACCGAATGAAGCATTTGATGCAGGCGGAGCTGAATGAGGGACGCTATCTTGTACCGGGGGTGGAGCACGGCTGCTTTGGATGGGGGAAACACCAGGCCGCGTGTAATTTGATGGACTTGGTGCTGTTCTGGGAGGATACTTGGATTGGTATGTATCAAGAGAGTTCATGGCAGTGAAAGAGTTAATTGCTGGGAAGCGACTTTCCCCAGGGGTAGTCGCAATGTTCGGCGAGAACATCGGTCGACTTGTTCGTTCCGATGGCTCGGACGGACGGTACGTTGAAACAGGTGTCTGGTGAGGAAATGAGTCTGGAGGTCCCCTTGGAAGGCTATCCAGGTAAGATCGTGCGATTGGGCTAGTAGGACTTTTCGATACCAACGAAGACTTTTGCGGCGGAGCGGTTGTTGACAGTAAGGACGATATTGATATCGGCTGCTGCTCTCCGGTCAATGCCTCCGTTATTGATGGTAAGGATTGACGCTGCGAAGCAGGTAAATCCCTCTCATCACCAGATGTACTGCGGGTAGTTGGTGCAGAGATATAATTTCCACGTCCAGCACCAGGTCCGCTTGCTGTACTTCCAATCACTGAGCTGGCAGCCGAGGAAGGATATGAGTATGGAGGAGGTGGTCCAGAGTACATCATGGAGGGGCTGATGAGTGGTGGAGCTGACATCGTAAGGGACGTGGTGGTCGGAACATTGTGATTGTATGAATTTTCATTTTTTATTTTCTCCATATCCAAATAGCCTATTGATGGCAACGGACCACTGGAATCGAATTAGCATCTAGTATTCACTGCGGGCGTAAAGAATTTGATTGAGGATTCAATCAGGGAGACGAACCTTTGGCCGACAGTGTCCGCCATTGCGATTGCCCAACAATCAAAGCGCAAGATATGTAGAACGAGATCCTCTTCAAATCTGCAACGACATCACTCGGCTTCCTTTCTGTTTACTTGAGACGGTCAAGCAATCCCTTCACTTGCAGCTGCCGCTTCCCGCTCTGACACGAATGGACTGTCACCAAGTTATGCGGACCCAACCGCAACAACACCGAATTCGCGAATCTTGGTGGCGGGTATAGTTGAGGCCCGAAATCTCAGATTTGACGATGAATCAATCTATGCGCTGTGGATTTCTTCAGAATCGCTTGCTCGTATGTTGGTTTGGAGTTTGGGGGGTCGTAATGGTATGGTTCAGCGACAAACGCTAAAACGTGCGCTTCCCGATCTCGATGCAAGATGTAAGAGATAGAGTTTGACAGCCCCAATCCAACGGTCAGCGAAAAGGCAAAAAGGGTGGTCCTGCCGGGTTCTATAGGGTCGCAGTGATTTTTCGTGGGCGAGACTCGTGATGGAGGATTTGGGAGGATAGAGGGTGTGCGAGTGAGAGTAGTGAACGATGATGGAGGCGGAGGGGAAGCGAGGATGTAATCAGATCGGGTAGGATCCCAGATGGCGTTATGCCGTATGTGGGAAAGGGCGCACGTCGGCTTGACACTTTACTCGTTTGCTGAATGGTGGGAGGTGCATATAATGCGCTCAAGCTATGTGGGTGATTCGTGGATTGAAGTGGTACAGGGATCAATATGCGGACGGCGTTCGATGAGATTGCTGATCCTGGCCCTACCTTAGCTTGGATTGTATTGTGTAAGCAGCCTGGTTCGCTTGGCAGCTTCGCGCTGTTCCTGCACCTTAAAGTTCATCTGACCTCTGCGTTTTCTTGCCTCACCTTGCAGCACTGCTACGGTGGTACTTACAGGGGTAACTGACAAGCTCGTCGCGGCTCACTCTATCTCAAACGAATGTCGCTATAAAATGTCGGCTACAGAGGGGATACTATAACCGGTGGTAAGATACCGTCTATCTGCAGTCTATCCTCCTATCCCGGACTCTTGTACTAAAACCTGTTAACCAGTAGGAACTTCTCTCCGTTACAGAAGTCCGTTACAGAAGTCTTGCACAACATCAATGACGATCCCACAACTTCCGACACCTCAGAACTCTAAAAGTAGATCGTTCTACAAGGGGTATAATGTACTCACGCTTGGTTAAGGGCAATGATGTTTGAACGCCAATTTGATCCTGGGGGTCAAGCAGCGTCCTGAATCTGCAATAAATACAATCTTCGTGCCCAATATTAGGCCTCGCTCGTATGGCAGACCCTTCATGGCCTAAAACGGCTGAACCAAAGATCATTCCGGCCTAGATCAGCGCTCCTGGACCCAGCGCGAGCTACGCGATCCTGCGATCCTGCGATCTGACACCGGCGCTTTGTTTTCAACGGCAAAAACCGATGATCAGAGTTTTCAACTACCGAGATGAAATCGACTTACTAGTCTTGTGCGAACCGTCTGCTAGGTTTCAACACTTTTACCATATTAGATTCGATTCCTAATAGCGCTGGTACGATGGCGTTGTGGTCTCGTTCGTATTCTTTTGAACATCTTCGATCATAATTCTCCTAGTTCTAGATTGACAGTCGAGGCTCGCGGAGCCTGCAAAGGCGGTACTTACCGAAGATACCCGAACCTTGTAGAGGTAGATGAAACCCATTGGAAGGGCGAAAGGCGTATACTGTATAGAATCAATGTGCGCGCGCTTGATCTTGTCACCAGGACTCCCTTATTATTACCCAAAGCGTTTCGTCGTGTCGGAATAACCTTATGCAAAAGGCTCTGGAAATGTACGTATCCGAATAAAAGTTCGCTGGTCGGGTATTTCCAACGGGTACTCGCAAGTGATGTGCTCAAGCATCTTGGGACTGGCTTGACAGCGAGAGGCAAGCATCAAAGGCTCCAGCGAAGGACAGTTGAACAATTGATTGGCACCGCCTTCGTACAATTCCTGCAATGAGAACATCATGTTGTTTGATGTCCCAGTGCTTTGGTCATTTGCGTGTACCCGAAACAATCGATCCGATATATCACAGATTATGCAAAGCTCTTCGGATCTGTGCGGTCAACCCCGCACCAGAGTAGGCACGCTATGGCCAAAATCATTTGCAATGAGGGCCCTAGGGCTACCTCGGAGCCGTCCCGGGAGACTCCTATTCTAGTGCCTAAAATCAATCTTGGGGGCCTGTTAGGGCTTCGAGTGGGGGGCTCGCTTAGGGGGCCCCTCATTGCAAATCATTTTGGCCATAGCGTGGTAGGCTGTCATAAGAGGTTTACACTCAGTAGAGTGTACTAATACATGTCGACGAGAAAGACCTCTGCAGCAAAGGTCTTCGATTCTAGGCGGATACCGTGTCCGAGATACTGCGCGTCTTCACAACGATGCATTCGTGTCCCCGGTCCGACTAAAGCCGCTCCTCGGTGCTGTCAGAAGCACAGAGGTGGATACAAGTTCCCGTCCCCAGAACAACAAGGCCACGTGAGTGGTGGGTTTTCTCTGTAAGCGAAGGAGATTTTGAGATGCGATTGGCGTATCTAGGTTACCGACAAATTGGAACAGATGCGAATGTGGCTTATCATCTGCCAAGACCTGAAGTACTCGGAGAATTGAACGCAAAGATGCAGAGTGACAGCATGCAGGGTAACTTGAAATTGGCTATTTGCATCTGACGCGAGGCAGAGTGGTCCAAAGATCATGCGAGGGACTGCGGATGGTGTAAGATTGTAATGACACGCTCACGCCGTTGAAGGTCAATACATGGCCTCTCCAAAAAGTACCGATCGTGAGATCTATGATTACGTCCTTGCATCGTGCATCAGTCTTGTTATGCATCTTTCTGCACTAATCTCCCACCAACACATCTCGGTAAACAGCAAGTAGATTTATTATTAGAAGAAGCAGCCAATGGCCATCTGTGAAGAACAACGGCTCGCTTGGTCGTTGACGACAGCATTTCGCAGTGTTGCAGGCGACGCACCAAGTTTTTACAAGTAGAATTCCAGAACAAATGAAAGCAAACACGTTTCAAAAGCAATGACATATACCCCTCAACATCGAATGGCGAGTCACGAAATCGCGGATGCAAAAAGGGGCCCCATATGTTTCAATCAATCTTGGCGTGGGAAACGAAAATAAAAGCCAACCATCCTGAGTGCTGGGACTTCTGGAATTCCTTATCAGCGTGGCGTGCAAGCCGACGTTCCCCGTTGTGACATCGACGTCAGCTGGGTAGGTATAGGGTATACACCTCAGGCACACGTGACAGTCCAAGGCTGCAGTGCTAGAGTCAATCGTCCAACGACGGTGCCCTGTCAGCTGCAGCTAGATAAGGTCCTGGTCCCTGCTAGCAAGATATCACATCGACTAGTATAATCAGCAACGTTGCTAAGGATGAGTTGTCCCTTGGTAAGTGAAGCTTTTCGAGAGCGAACGGGGTGAGAGAATGGGCCTCGTGCTTGCTGGGAATTCGTGCTGGGATGGCACGCCCTGAATATCTCTCGTGTTGGGCATACTAGCATCTCAATTCTCAACCAAACGCCTTTCTGCAGCGACATTCAACGACGGCAAACATCAAATAACAAATTCTTGCTCTGCGCCTTGATACCAACAAGATTAAGCAAGAAGGCTGGATGTCAGGCAGCTGCGTCGTTGCAACACGAGTGCCTACCATCTTTAAAATTTCGGGAATTGAACAGCCTCTTTTCAATGTAATGAAGGTGTAACGATAGTATTTCGGTACTCAAGTTCAACATGAATGTCGTACGAATATCGCACTTAATACCGGGGGCCTCGACGACGTGGCTTCCGATCATCTGCGTCGAGAAACGTTAATCTAGCCACAAGATTGAGTAGCCCAAAATGGTTTACGCTGACAAGTATCCGACAAACGAATAAATTGGAAGCTGAGCTTCTGCGGCATCTTGGCATCCTAGCATCGAGATGGCGCCAGCCCAAGCGACAGGGATAGCTTCGACCGAATTTGCTGGCGAGCTCAGACATAACACAAATGACAGCGGAATAGCATCAGCCGGAAAGAACTTTGCACAAGCCCATTATCGAAAGAAATCCGCTGCTGGGCATCTGCATACCTGACAGCCGTGTGGCCGTATGGTGCATGTCAGGTATATCATACTTCCGCTCCGAGACTATACAATCTCGATATACCAGTGCTAAATGCAAATGTGACAGCGGCTTTTTGCATAATTCGAGGGAGAGCGTCGACGCTAAGACCCAAGGTGGACGCTTGCAGACATGACAGCGGTTGCCCGCATATAAGATATCAGATTTCAAATCCCAACCACTCACAAGGGCTCCTCTGCAGGCCTGACAGGTTTGACAGCGGTTTCTTGCATGAAAGGGCCTACCTGCAGAGCCTGTATCTTCGAGACCGTCTCATATCGAGATCACAAGGGCAGACAAATTTGAGATCTCTGTCGCGAACGGATATCTGCAATTCTGACAGCGGCTTTATGCATGCATGTATTTGATACATGTGCAGTCGAGGTCCTCTAGCTTCCTACTTCTTGTCTACCCTTCGCCTAATTCTCCTATGTACGAGTACCACTACTTTAGCTTCGCATGTTCTGCAAATTCCTTCCTGTTGTACCATGAAGACACCCCTTAATGCACCAGGAACGGCTCCGTGCATCCCCACTTCCCCAGCATGATGCCTCAGCTGGATATCCACCACCCCTTCGCTGCTGAATCCGAATGTGCTCATCTCTACACCTTTAAACTGAGGCATCGCAAGATTCACGCAGCGTGTATATGCTGGTGTGACAGCGGCATGGTTATTCCACCCAAGCATGCTTTAGTCCCGCATCTGCACCTCCATTTCTCCCAATCCGTGAAACAACTCCTCACCTGCATCAATTCACTGGCACGCCTGGACCTCCCAACCACATGACACATAAGCCCGTGTCATTGTATCAAGAACCCAGAGATCTAATCTCAACCCACGCCGCTCGACCCTGCGCTTACCCTTCCCCACTTCGAATCTCGATGCACAAACCACTCATCCGCCAATCCCGAAACTAGGGTATAGCACATTCCTCACATTCCCCAATCCAGCGTAACACCATCGGACCTCCTAAACCAACAAAAGCATAGCTGCAGCTGTCACAAATGCATGCAGCTAGCCTAGCCGCTAAAAAAACTCGCAAAAAGGGTAGATCTCGATGCCCAACACTTGCGCATCCAGTCAATTTCTTCAATCTCGCCAATACCCCCATCTAACAGTAAATTTTCTGATGAGATGATCGTCGCGTCATATCCAGGCTTGAGCACATACTTTATCTGACACCTAAGCTCCTCCATTGGCTGACCGACTTTGGCCTTACCGCTGCAGAACGTTATTTTCGTCGCCAAGAACGCCGTTGAAAAGCGCAAGTATGCATCGGACGATGGGCTGCTGGATAGAGCATAGCATCGCCGATGCCGCAAAAAGATTATGCAATTCCATGTCCGACTTTAGACAGAAAGGGGAGGGGCTAGTGGGGTAGTGTTTCCGACTTGTACGCTGGTGATACGATGGTACTCCATGAAAATCCTATGCTTGATGAGAGAGATGGTGGCTTCAGCATATCGAGATCTCCGTTCCCCTCTAATCTTGGGAGGAGGGGGTTGGAGGGATGGCCCGAAGCATGCCTTACCGGCCTGATAGCCTGATTGGTGATTTCTACCTCGCAGCAAAAAGAGGTGCTTCCGAGAACGGCCGTAACGGCCTCATTTCAAGAATCATGCTTTACGAAATGCAGATGGTATTCGCTCGCTTTTGCTCGCTCATGTATCTGAAGAAGCAAGAATCCTGGCAGTAGTCAAACGCACTGCGGCCACGATATCCGCTTCACCGCTACTGGTGATATTGAGAGCATTTTCATCCTTTGGGATCTCTGTACAAAGATGGCATAGCATGAGCGTCAAGCTAAAACAGAGCAAGAAGCTACTGACGTAGCGTCTGCGCGATGTCGTTTTCGCTGTCCTTGTTGCTTGGATGCAAGCCGCGGGAATACCAAGACTGGCACTCGCTGTGACTTGACTGCATTCGGGTGTAATTTCATGGCGCTGGCTGCAAGCCAGGACGCGAGACGACGGATATAGGAAACGAAGATGCAACGGCCTGCGAATACTGGAAAGATTGTCAGAAACAGAGAAAGAGATGCAGGGTAAAAAGGTCAGAACATGTTCCGCGCATCCGTCAGAGCATGAATTTTCAAATCTTCTCGTAGCGTGTTTACGTATCTCACAGTCAGCATTCATCCAATTCACACGGTCAATCCACCCAGCGTAAGCCAGCTAGGTAGCCCCGAAATGCCCCTTTCTGCAACGCCTCATCTCGATGCATCAAACAGATTTGCTTCTGCCGCAGACAATACAGAAGCGGAATATAGATCTTAGTAGCCCTGACAGTCATCCCAAAGACAATGGCTAAAGCTCAGTGGCCCATCGTTAGCAGGAGTGAAATCGACACCACCCTCGTCACCGATCGATTACACGACTCAAAGCCCTCAACACATCTCTCGTGCCCACTTCTCCTGCATCTCCGTTTGCTCTTGACCTCCCTTCCCTATCCCTCTTCTCCAGCACCTCGGCACCCATGGCCAGTACATCGTCTGCTACACGTTCTGCAGCGTCCTTGTATGCACCCAGAGCGTGAACGTTACTCGTGAACTTGTCGACTTCAAATTCAAGGTTCTGATTGATCTTTTGCAAGCGAGAAGTCGTTGCAGCTGGGAGGGAAGGCTGGAAGTCTGAAGCAAGTGATTTAAGGGTCTGTAGTGTAGCTGCTTGTGTTGGGTTTGAAATGAGGTTGGCGTCGATGGTGGAGGGGTCTGCTGGTGTCGAAGGGAGCGGTGGTAGCATTGGTGCTTCGTCTGGTGGTGGTCGAAGGAGAGACTCCCAGGTTTCTCGCTCTATTTTCAGCCTGTACGAGTACATTTTTAGCAAGCTCGTTGCTTGTCGACAGAGCAAAATTTCTTCACGTACCGAGCTATTTGCTGCTCAAGATCCTGTATCTTGGCTAAATTCGAAAGATTCTTGGGATTCGGTTTAGGTAACGAAGGCGGCGGTGAAGACTCATTCTATAGCAACATCAGCGTCTTGCTCTACAACTCTCGAACTTCGACATTACGTACCCTAGCAAACCAGTCTGACATCTCTGACTTCGTCGAGAAGTCCTTTAGCAACTGTGACTGTATCTCTCGTGCTATTTCACGCTGTCAGCCAATCGCCCCAATTCCTATGTAACCGCTTGCTCGAACCTGCTGATTTAGCACCACTGTCCTCTGAGGGAAATGTTGGCTTCTCGCCCATTGACCGTGTACCACACCATGTCAGGAGCTGCTTCATTCGCCTCGGTTCTGAGAGACCTTCGCTTTCTATGTGCTTGTAGAATTCCGAGCTTTCGACTTCATCATGCGGTAAGGCTTGCTCAATGTCAGCCATTGCTCGGACTCGCGAGGAGCCATCTCTTACCATTGGACTTCCCAGTATCAATCAAAGAACTTGCCCTCCGGCCCCTCAAGCCCAGGCTACTTCGCCGTGCGTTATTGGTCTTCCTCATCTCCTTATTCCGCCGTATGACTGGCGTGTCCGCGAATGGCAAGGCGATCTTTGTGGCATCAAAAGTAGTCTCGTATGAGTGACGCGGATTGTGTTGAGAATCCTGCTCTGGTTGCTGAGGATTTTTTGGATATCGCTCGACTCTCTGGTCCTGTTTAGCCTCGCTGCAGCTCTGATCTTTCCTTCGCTTTTTCACCTGCAGAGGTGGTGGGTCTGCGTTTTCATGTTCTCCACTGTGCCTTGCGCTTCTCCTCTTCCCTGTTCTGCCCTCATTCTCTGCTGGGACTGTTGAAGGTGCATTAGGTAAGCCCACTGACTTCTTCCTCGATCTTTTGACGAGCACTGGCTCTGCTCGTTCTTCTGGCTTCTCCTCTTCAGTGGTAGGTGGAAGTGTCGCCGCGGCTTTTGCTTTCTTTGCGCGCGTTCGAGTAAATGCGAACCCATCGTCCTCTTCATCGTAGGCTATGCACCCAATTAGCTATGCGTCCTCAAAGGTAGCAATAATCTCAATCGCCGCTTTGTAAATTCTCCAGTGATGATTATTCAGCGCAGGTCCAGGGCTGCTCACCAGGTTTTCGCTTCCCACCGGCCTTCGACCCAGCTCCATTAACCACGCTCTTCCCCTGTTTTCCACCCACTTGCTTCTTGACAGACTCGTTCTCATGCGATATACCATTCGTAAGAGGTGCATCCTCCTTGTCCGCCAATCTTGCGCTCGTGCGTCGTCCATGGCCCCGTGATACCTCACTCATCATATGGGGATTCTCTATCAATTGTAGCGGAGCGCGCGTCGCGTATGCAGTCATTGATGCTTCTGATGTTGGGGGTGACTAGATTGGTTAAGATCAAGCCCATAGGGCGCGTGATGTACGGTCGGCCTGGCGGGAGTCTGGGCTATTTACTGGTTCCGATGGCGCAACGTTGATGGCTCCTTCCAATTCATTGATGCACTTATCCTCCTTGGTAGCGAATGTGTCGATGGCTGGTCCTATAGCAATATTGCGATCGTGGCTGTCGAAGACATGCGGAGTGAGGGGGCAGAAGCTTGGTTCGTTATTCTGTTTACTTTTCGTGTTTTGCGCTAGCCGAATGCGTGTTGACGCTGTGACGCCGAAAACCGACGCGACCGAAGTGAAGCAGCTCATGAATAAATGAAATCAAAATACAATTACATCAACCGTTTGTGCTGCATGTCGAGCATGAGTGTTGAACAGAGACTACGATTGCAGGTCTATGTTGAAGAGAAAGTGTTTCATGCACTTTGCCCATATAAACATGGTGGACGCACCAGATGACCCAAGCCTACAATGCTAAGCTAATCATAGAAGTCGTTACGAAGAGAGCTATGCAGATATTCACTTCATCGATGAAGGTCCAGACTGGCGGTAGAAGGTGCTAGGCTTCCTTCTATCCTTCGCTTCGCCTCCTGCCTCTCCTCATTTGTGACGTTCTCCTCCTTCTTGGGCATGTCCGGCGTATATTGTGATTGCTCAGGGCTGTGACCGATCGACGTGCCGACGCGGAGCTAGGCAGAAGTCAGCAGGGAACATATTTGTTCGTCTGAGGGAAAAAGGCATACCAAGGTCTCCAAAGCCCCTCTGGAATTGTCAACCAAATCATCATCGAATTGCATCGCACCTGGCTCAAACAGAAGCAGGATAGTACTGCCTCCAAACTTGAAGTAGCCCAGCTCTTCTGCTCGATGCACCTCCTCGCCAGTCTTTCGGGTGATGATAGTACTGCCAACCATCATCGCGCCAACGCAGATAACCATAACCCTACCATGGGCCACTGAATCAATGGGTACCACATATCGGATGTTCTCACTGTACACGTCTAAGGCGGATCGTATAGCCATAGGATTCACAGTGTAGTATTCTCCCTCGATCAACTTTGGTCTGTCCATGATCCCATCTACAGGTATATGGAAGCGATGGTAATCCTGAGGTGCGAGGCGGAAGATCCCCAGAGCACCATTGATATACCGCTTCGCGTCCTGTGGGTATGCGTTGCCGAGCAACCGTTGAATGGAGAATTCGCGGCCTTTGACCCAGATCTTGGTGGCTTCTTCAAGGCTGTTGAACACAACGGACCTACAATCTGCCGGCGACACAATGATCTTTGGGTTCCGAGGGGCCGAGCAAGGCCTTGCGTCTGGCTTGAGCTGTCGGTAGAAAAACTCGTTGAAGTTCTTGAACTCCTCAACCGGCTTGCGGACTTCTGACATGTCGAGTTGATGGAAGTTGATGAAGCCCTGAATTTCCCGTGCGGAGGCAGGGTCATCGTATTTCCTGCCTTGCTTGAAACTCATGGACCGCAACATTTTTCGAACTGCAGATGTCAGTATGGAGTCATCCTTATCATTACTTTGGAAACTTACTCCGCTTCTTTTCCATGTCCCGACTTTTCAAGCCCTTGTATAGTAAGCGAATCCCTATGCGAACATAGACGCTCATCCTTTCCTCATTGATCTGCCCTGAGACCCTATCTTGGACCAGAATGTTGGCTGAATTAGCGCCAAGCTTGTACCCGCCGTACGAGATTTTTGTAATAACCTTCGAATACCACTTGCGCTGCGCTTGACTTGCCGTGACGAAGCCTGCCATCACGATGTTGTTTACTTGCCTCCAGTCTTGGCTTGCGCACGTTGCGATATGGGTAACGATATCCGCGTCGGACTTCTTGTTCAGACGTGGTTGGTGGCACAGCGGGCATTCCCGAATCTCGACGACGTGCTCTTCGCCTTGTTCATCAACAAGGTCGTTCTCTGCTACCATGTCCCCAGCTTCTCCTGGTGAGCCAAGATGGTCTTGAGAGATGGCCGGGACAGCCGAGCGGCCTTCTTCATTATTGAGCGGCTTCTTTGAGTACCCTTCCATAGCAGGAATATCAGGCCTACCGCTGCCTTTATCCTCTCCGTTCTCTTGAGTTGAGAGATGAGCATGATCCATGTATCCTCTCATAGTGTCGCCCCACGTCTTCCTTCGAGGCGGCTGACGCAACTGGTCTTCCAACGCAATGACAGCCTGGTCGTAGGTCAAAAGAGGGTCTTGCGTGTCTCCTTCACTTGCGTATTTCTCGAAGAAACTGTCGATGGTCGATTCTCTGAGAGTGGATCCAAGTGTGTCTAGCATAGTTGTCAGCTCCACCTTGCTCACTCGAGCATTCTCATCGGAGTCGTATTGCTTCAGCATCGCACGCCAGAATTGCTGTCTTAACGCCGGATACGGGAGGTATTTGGCTTTGAGGAACAATTGGGGATTATGTTTGTCTTCCCAGCGATCCTTGTTTTTGAGGGCCAGAGGGAGTGTGTGAGACTTGATTAATGGATCGTCCGATTGTGAAGCGCGGTCCTCCGCGATATCATGGTTGGTATTGCTTGTCGAGGGCGTTAGATGGTTTGAATCACTTGGGGTGCTAGTGGAGCCAGAGGACATCTCCAATTGAGTGCTACCATTCATAGATGTTTGGGATTTTCGAGATACTATGTCTGGCTTCGAAAGCTTGTTGAGACTGGTGGCTGACGAAGATCTGGAAAGCGGCAACCTAAATCTTGAGTATTTCGGTGTGGGCAAGGCTAACGCAGGGTCTGGCGGGTCAGGCAGGTCATAAAGGCCTGTCTCAGGATCTGCCCCTGGAGCAGCAGACATGACATTCGAGAGAGGGAAGTTGGCGGTACCCACGAAGTCGTTGCCAGAAAGCTTGTCTCGGTCTACAACGGAGAAGCTCATCGAATAGTTCTGCTCATGCCGCATGACTTGAAAGACCATCTTTTCGTCGAACACTGGGTTCAAATTGTGACGTATGACGCGTGTCCTGTATGTCTTTCGGCCCAGCGAGGCTACTACGAATGGATCCATATCAAACCCAGTCTTTGTAACTGCGAAGAGCGTCAGCACGATCTCGACGGATCCAGCTTGTGGTCTTACTATTCCGCTCCGGAGGCAGATCAGTGATTTTCCCAATCTCGAGGAAGACGATTCCAACGACGTCGGTACCTCCAGTGAATTCATATGCTCTTGCCTTTGCTCTCTTTCTCAGTCGCTTCATTCTCATTTTCCTCTTTCGCTTTTCTGCTTTCGCCTCTGCCTTCGCTGGCTTCGCAGGATCGTCTGTCGAATCGGAAGTTTCTGGGTTTTTCTCATCAATTTCGTCTTCGTCTTCGTCCGCAGAGTCGTGGTCTATGCTGTCCAGCCTTGCAAGATCTTCATCGTCGTCATCGTCTCCCTCATCATCCTCAGGGTTTAAAATAGCCATCGAGGCAAGCTTTTGAAGTACGTCTTTTGAATTCGCTGACGGATCGGATGTGTCCACGAGGGTGAATTGCAATTGTACTTCTCCGGATATTTTCGTTCCCTTGTTCTTCGCGCCTTTCCGTCTGGACTCCAATGTGTACCATTTCGGCTGTAGCCAGTCAGTCAAAAGGCAGTACATTACATGGACGCACAACTCACCTCTTGCGTGGTATGACCGTTGGCGAAGATGTCCTCAACCACAACATCAAATTCGCCAAGGTAGTCTTTTCCGAAACGGTCCCTGTCCCAGCAAACAGCCTCCAGCAGTACATCTTGGATGTCGTCTAAAGGTAGATCGAAACAAACGTTCCATTCTGGATTCAGGTTCTTGCTGATGGTAGGGGTTGATTGCCTTGAATCACCAAGTGAAATGACGAGGAACTGTTGAAAGAATGAGTTACGTGCCTCCTTGGAATCTCAGATGGGTTGACAGACTGGATCACTGGTCCCACTCTTGTCCTTGGCTGCCAAATTCCTCGCCTGAGAGGAAGTATATTAGCTTCATGATGGTCCGCTGAAACGGGGACGAGGTCTGCTTACTCTCAAGACTTGAGTCTTAAGGATCAGGCCCTTCGTTTCGGTGGGAAGTCTCATGGGACTTGTTCCCCTGCTGCCAGGTTGGCTTGTAGTATCCCCGCTCTTGCCATTGTGGCCCTTTAAACGATTTGGTAGTCCAAGGTGAACCATGCTGGACGTAATAAACGGCTAGATCCGTAGAGGGCTATGGTAGCGTATCAAGAAACTTCCAAAGTAGTAGTACCCAAAGCGTAGAAGTATTGATGTATCTGGCGACGGTCTGGATCTGCTCTAAGAATAGATGTAGCTGTTGACGAAGCCCGTCAGCCTCCTCTCTCGGATGGCCACGAACACAGGCCACATGGAAAGTTGGAGATGGCTCCTGCTAGAACACCCGACGAGGAAGCAAGGGATTCTCGTCACTGCTTCCACTACAGTGTTTGGGGGAGGGAGCGAGGGGAAAATCCTTCCATCGGTTGGAGATAGGCGGAAATGTCGCTCGGGTCTCAGTGTGGGGGGGCACAAGCCTCCATGCTAGGCTTCAGGGCTCTCCACCGCGCGGGAGGAGCTGCGGGAAAGAACACGCGGACTTTGATAGCTGTCCGTTTCACACGACAGTTACCTACAACGTCGCAGCTCGATTGACTGTCTGTCTTTACAATCATGGATCCATTTTCTGCAGAAGGAGGTATGATAGCAACCAAACGCCCCAAGCCGTCGAGAAATCCCACTACTGACGACGCCCACAGAGCTCCTAAATATCCACAATGCCTTCCACCAAGGCCAATACAATACCGTAATCGAGTTCGATACCTCCTCCCTCTCCTCCGAAAACAAGATCCCAGCCCGCGTACTCCAGTTGCGAGCTCAGATTGCCAATGGCGAAGCCAAGGAAGTGCTCTCAAGTATTATGAAAGAGGGCAATGCGCCAGACTTCGCTGCCGTGAAGGCTTTAGCCCATTACACATCCGGCAATACCTCAGCTGCTGTTTTGGAGATTGAGAAGCTTGCGGAGGCACAATCAGACAATGCCACCGTGCAATTGCTCGGTGGGACGGTATTACAAGCTGCAGGCAAGACTGACGAAGCTCTGTCGTTGCTGAGCAAGCATCAAGGTAGTCTGGAAGCGTAGGAACACTTCTATCAAGCTTCGGAGGGCACTCGCTCACAATTTCTTCCCCCACAGCATTGCATTAATCGTACAAATTCACCTCCAACAAAACCGCACCGATCTCGCCCTGAAAGAAGTTCAAGCAGCCCGCAAATGGGCCCAAGATAGCCTGCTCGTCAACATCGCCGAATCATGGGTTGGCATGCGCCTGGTATGGCTCCCCTATCACCTCTTGTCTACCACAAGCCCTCCCCTGCACCATATTCCTTCCCACTAACGACCACCCAGGGCGGCGAGCGCTACCAATCCGCCTTTTACGTCTTTGAAGAAATGGCCCAAACGCCCGCCTCCAGCGGTACCGCTAACAAATCCCTCGTCAGCCAAGCCATCGCTGAATTGCACCTCGGCCGCCTCCCGGAAGCAGAATCTGCACTACAGCAAGCTGTGAAGCAGGATCCTGCTGACGTAGAGGCAATTGCGAATAGTATTGTGCTGAATGTGATTATGGGGAAAGAGAAAGATGCAGAGGAGTTGAGACGGAATTTGGAGGATTTGGCGCCGGAGCATCTTTTGTTGGTAGATTTGAAGGAGAAAAGCGAGGCGTTCGATCAGGCTGCTATGAAGTATTCGGCGAAGGTGGCTTCGTGAAGGAGAAGCGAGGCGTCTGGCGTGTAAAAATTGATATGAAGAGATGAAAGCCATTCCGGTCTGTCGATTACGTTCAATGAATGGGAAAACTCTGTGTCCGCTCCTAGCTGTGTGGCCATATAGCAGTCACCGGTCGTAAGTTCGTGAACAGGACATGCTTATCTTACTCAAAGACCTCGAAGCGAGGATATTTACAAGAGCATAGACACAACCTTTGGATTCGATATATACATTCAACACTACAGATTGGGTATTGCGCCATCACTACAACATAGACTCTCACAAATACAACGCATACTCCTCACAAACACCCTCCCCACCCCCACCACTACGCGATCCAAAACCACACCCTTTCCACAAAATTCCTCGGCCTCCTGTCCGGCCAATGCGCATCCGCTGCATCCAACGCCGCCTTCCCACTCGTAATATCCGCCTCCTCACTCCTCACCCATCTCGTCCGTTTCCAAACCTTCCAAAACGCATACAACCCGCAATAGATTGGAATGCCCACATACGCCGTAATGAAATCATTAAGATCAAACTTCTTACTTTTGCTCGGGAATGTCCAAAATCCACCAAAGAGGGTAATAATCGCGAAGAAGCAGAGGGATGCCCAGGCGAGGTAGGGTTGGAAGGGCGCGCGGAAGACTAAAGATTGGCGGGGGATATTTTGGGCGCGGAGGGCGGCGTGGAAGCGGATGTAGGCGATGGAGATGGACATCCAGGTGAAGAGCACGGAGATTGCGGTCAGGTTTTGGAACCAGGTGAAGACGTTTTGGGAGCCGGCGGAGCAGGACATGTAGGTTAGCAGGGACATGGAGGCGGTTATTGTGACGCAGAAGTAGGGTACGCCGCTAGAAGAATATGTATTAGCTCTAATGTTCTTGGAAGAGGGGGAGTGGAGTGCGGTGGACGTACTTTCTGGAGCAGTTGAGGAGGAACTTTGGTGCTTGCCCGTTTTGAGCGAGGGCGTAGAGATAGCGAGACCCGGTGTAGAGGAAGGCGTTTGAGGAGGAGGTGGCGGCGATGAGGATTACGGCATTGACGATTGAGGGCAGAGCCGGGACCGCGGCGCGGTATATGGCAATAACCCAGGGTGAAGCTGCACCACCAAGCAAGTGATTCTTCTGCGCGTCCAGTAGCCGAGGCTCGTTATATGGGATCAGGACACCAATTGCAAATGAGCCGAGGACGTAGAAGAAAATGATACGCCAGAACACGCGGCGGACGGCCTTGGGGATGTTTTTGCGTGGGTTTTCTGCCTCGCCTGCTGCAACGGCTACAATTTCCACTCCACTGTATGCAAATGCTGCATTGACCAGAGTCGAGAACAAACCGAGAAAGCGGCCGGCGCTGCCGGTGCTGACATAGGCTTTCATTGCCCCAGGGTGATTCCAGTAGCGAAACCCGAGCCGGTCGTGGGTTGGTCCTCCGCCAAGGTCGATGATGAATGCGAAGATGAGAAGACCGACAATTGCCAGGAGTTTGATACTGGCGAAGACGAATTCGGCTTCACCGTAGATTGAGACAGCGAAAATGTTCAGCATAACCACTACTACGATGATTATACTGATCCATGCTGCGACGTTGATACCATCAGCTCCATGCCAGTATTGTATGATTACCGCGGCTGCTGAGATTTCCGTGCAGAGCGTGAGCGAGCACGAGTACCAATTCTAGCTGCCATGTCAGATGTGTTCGTTGTTCTAGTTTTCATAGAACACTCACGTTCCATCCCACAGCAAACCCCATAGCTCCGTCCACATATCTGGCACAGAATTGGGGAATTGCACCAGGCAGGGGCAACCATGTAGCCATTTCACCCAGAGACATCATCATAGCGAAGACGGCCGCACCAGTGAAGGTGTAGCCGAGTAGGAGACTGAGGGGTCCCGCTTTCGTAAAAGCATTTCCAATCCCCAAGAACAGACCTGTACCAATTGTTCCACCGAGGGCGATAAATTGGATATGCCGTGATTTGAGGCTGCCGTATCCGTCAGCCTGCTTTCCCCATATCCTCCGTGCGTATTGCCCTGTTGACCTACCCTCGAGTAACATAGCCATAGTCCTCAGCGGTCTTTATATCCCCATACATATCCGAGGCTTCCCCAAGCCGTATACCCCTCTCTTCCACGATCGCCGCCGGGTCGTCGTATATATCGGAGACATTGCTCATCGGATATTCCTCTGCTGGCTCGATCTTCCACGGATCCTTTCCAAGGGCAGGCTCAGGCATCTTCACAAACTTGTCCGACTGGCGTCTGCGCCCCAAATGGCCCAATTCAAATGACATACATACGGTACAAGCAAAGGGCAAGTGATTGAGCAACTCTTCAGACCTGACGCACGCGATCACAGACCATGAATATTGAATGAGACCATGAATATTGAATGAGAAGAGATGTGCAAGTTTCAAAAGACGCAGGTACAGAAAAGACCGAAGGCGCAGCAGATCCCAAATAATTGAGACGCCGTGGGTGAGGAGACAATATTGTACTACCTTACTTGATGTAAGACTGGTGCTAAATGTTGCGCCAAACTTTATTAAAAGCGACATAGACTTGCGCTAGCGAGCCTTTGAACAGCTCAAGCCCGCCTAGGATGGTCGATCGGGGGTTAAGTATCGTCGATAGTTCATCATTCTGCAGGTAATACTGACGAGGTGGCAGGTGCACGTTCCAGGCGTACAGTGCCGACGTATTCACCAGCCAAAGCTGAATTCTTTGATGCCTGAAGATCGATGGCAAATATCTCCCGATGATGGACGCAGGGTCTCGCTGTGCGCATGTGCGGACCGCTCGGGCAATTGCGTGCATGCTGGGATTGGTCGAGCATTTCAGCCCCTTGTTCCTGACCAATTGCCACGCTATCCACGTCCAGATGAATTAGTCGGTATCCCTCGCTCTTTTGGGTCCATTCTCTTGCCGTCTACAGACTTTGTCGATGCTTGTGAGCCGTATAGTCTCTGTAATGACAGAAGCCTTGAGATGCAGATCCTACGCTCAGGCCTCTCTCCCACGCTGTGACGCCCATTGTGGGTGATACTGTATGTCACCAAGTCAAGGTGTGCAAGCAAGGTTTTCCACAATGCCGAAACGTGCCACTTGCCTGCCGTTGCTTGTTAGCCTGGATGAGAGATAGCAGGCGGACGATCAGCGGCCAGGTTGCGGCGGGGGTAGAAAATGGCAACAAGATGACGATTCCAAACATATTTCCAGGCTAGGCGTGCCCGGGAGTTGTCGCTAGGGTGTCTTTAAGAGGCAAAGCCTTCGGGAGCTCCCCAGTGGCGTTGAGGACTTCACTCGTAAGGAGCTGGATAACACCACTCAGCAAAAACTGGAAGGTTGCAAAGACACGTTCTTCAGCTGGGTAGACCGCTGGTGCAACGAAGAGAAACATAGGCCACGTCATTTATGCATGCACGGTAATCAGTGAAACAGATAAGGTGAGGTGAAAGAGACCGAGCTTAGATAAACATAATCCAAGTCTCAGGCATGCAACCAACAACCTGTAGACTTTCCTGCTGGCTTGCCTGGTTGGTGGTAGCGAGCAAGTTACATTCGTTACTGCATTCCGTGCCACTCTCTTACTGTCGTACGCTCCTCAAGAAGACGGAACGGAGTTGTGATAGTGAAGTGAAGATCTCACGTGCAGAAGCGGCGGGGCGTGACCGAGGCGTGGGCACTGTCATTGATCCGATGTAGTATCAGCAGCGAACTGCGTAGCGTCCAGAGACCAATTTCGTTCCGCTTTCGAGGAGCTGGGTGCAAGAACGAGCTGCTGTGTAGCGAGAGACTTTGAGCTTCGATTCTCAAGGTAGGTAACTACTCAACAATGGCCCTTCGAAAGAAAGCTTCGACATGAGTCGGCAGTGGCGAGGTACACGTCGTTATACAGGGGAAAACATAGGCGTATTATTCGCCTGTTCGAAAGATGTTGACAGCGATCTGCATGAGCCAAGAACGCACTGCTTGACTGCTAATATCAAGAGATATGAAAGGATATGGAAGCTGCAACTGCTGGATTCGTTTACTAGGTTGATGGCTGAAGCTGAAAGCTACGACTGTAGTGGGTCGCACAGCTTCCATATCCATCAAAAGAAACTCATAGAAATCCAAATCCGTCCCGGGAACCCTTCTATACCGTATGCGCTACAAGATGGCTGAAACACCGTCTAATACTACGGCTTCAAACGCAAGTGCTGCTGCTGCAGACGAGTCTTGGACCTACTTATACCCCAAGGGTCCCCTTTCACTACAAGTTCATCAGAACGAAGCATGCACCAAAGACGTCCTAGTTGTTTTCAGTATGGATCCAGTACGCAAAACACAGTGGCACCCTTCGATGCATTTGTTTCTAGAGCTTTTTATTGACTCCTCAGAGAGGCATCCACATTTCCTCACGCTGGAATCCCGAACGACCCTCGTCCATCGCCGGGCTATCTCAATCCCGCTCACTTTCAGGTCCTTCAAGATCTCACGACACCGTGGCCGCCATCAGTATTGTATTTGTGCTCTTGTTGCCTACATATACTACTTCTGTTGAAACTCTGGTCATGCTCTTCGTTGGCGTGGAGAAAGGGTACCTCCGCCTTCATATTCTCAATTTGGAGGATCAACTAGACTTCAGGATGGGACAAATCCAGAATAGGTAGCTCTGTTGGAACCCTAGTCCAGACGAAATCGCTCGCATGCGTGAATTTTAAATCAATCAACTCCGGGAAGTTGCCAAGGCTTGCCTGTTAAAGACCCCGGTCATTCAGCGCTCACACATGAGGAATGGCACAGTCCACCAGTCAGAAAACCCAGTCCAGTACCAGAAATCTGTCCTATCCTCTCGAACGAAAGAGGTCAACAGGAAAGACCTCGTGATGATGCAGAGTCATGGACTCAAACCGACCGAATCTCACCCCTTGGCGTAGATGTTGATTCTCCAGCTTCCTGTGCTTCCAGCAAGGGTGATCAGGGAAAGGGACGGCGAGCCGGCATTGCCTGGTATATGGTGTTCCCGACCTTGCGGAATTCGGGGGCAGAAAGCACAGAGCTTCGATAGGGACTTTCCGGAAGTCACTGGCTTGTCAATCCTACCAACTGACGCTGATTGTAGACTTGCCCCAGCGAACACACGAAGTCGTATCTGGTAGTAGACGTATACATGGTAAGGCCTGAACAGGAAATCGTTGTTGTTCGATGGACCGGTTTGCTACTACGCTGTGTTTGCATTTCACCACGTTACAAACGTTTACAAACATTACTTCTCGTTGTTCGTTTTGCATCTTCTAGGTAGTTGTAGGTATTTATGAGAGAAATGTCTTTCTTGGCTTCTCCTCGCGGTCTTCATCTTGACTCCATACATATACATACAGGATTGAGTTGTTGGATTTTCGCGTTGCTGACCACCCCATACAAAATGGCCGTGTTAGAAACATGCCTCTCCTGGACGCGAAGCCATAACACCACGGCCTCTGACCCACTTTGTCCTGCATACATTGCTACTATGCTTCCTTCCTTCAGTATTCGTCATTATTACTTTCCTCGCGGTCTATCGATACTCTTTTCTGTTTACTCGGCCACATAGCAATGTACCCTCATCTCCTTCGTTTATGAGCAGAGCGAGTATGTCGACGCCAACTTCTATGGTTGCTGCCTCGAACGATTCCCTTTCCCCTTCCTCGAAGCTCTATTCATGTACAACCCTTGTTCAAACACCTTTCGCTTTGACACACAACCACAAAGCATATGACCGTCTACTACGCCGCCGAAAAATGACACAGCATCTCCGCGAGCGGCAAGACCAAACGTGCACAACCCTTGTGCAACCTCAGACTTGGTATGGTGACGACTACGAATCTTGTTCGATGCATTTGACAAAGGTATCTTGTGGTGCCGTAGCCTCGACAATTCTCTGCCCGCCTAGTCAGGCGGCAACCTCGAGTGGAACCATACAGCAGCCATCATCTACATCCACCACTCCCACGATCCCGACAGCTTTGCATTCGTCATAGCCTCACTCGGCCTCGGGCGGCCTACAAGGAGGAAACTTAGCAGCTGTATTGATACTTGCCGCATTCATTGGTTGCTTTGGGGTCTTTCACCTGTGGTACTGTGTAAAGAAGAGACATCGCTCTTCTAACCAGTGGGGAAGAAACCCAGGTCCAAGACGGACCCAAAAACACACACCTACTGCTTCGACATCAACAAGTGGCTCTGACACCCTACCGCCAGGACAACCAGATAACCAGATCCGGCGGCCCGGCTCACCACCACCTGCTCCATACCACATACCAGGTAGCTGGCTCAGCTGGTCCAGTATCAACCGAAACTCCTCGCCATCGACCTGGTCGCACATCACCTTATCCTCAGTGAGTGATCTGTCCTCTAGTCATTCCAGCCCCAGACACCAGCCGGCTCGCACTGTAGGGCTTGGGAACAGTCAAGTAACGCGTAATGCAGTCGATATCGCTAACTCGTTACCTCCTGGCGCCCACATCGGTCATAAGGTGTCAGTACCTGACCGAGTCAACATCGCCAATTCGCTACCTCCGCGCGCACTACCTCGCGGACATTTCGCCGAAAACCCACCGGCTCAAATCCAGAATCGACGCTCAACCCCAGCGCCATCGACGGCACATAGCCGAAGACAGAGTTTCCGAGGCGGCGATGATCGCCGATGCAAGCTGCGGCAGCAGAGGGGTAGCTGGCAGATGGGCGAGCAACGAGATGGCGAGGTGGAGGATGGGATTTGGGATCGCGGGGTGGTTGATCCGGTGGGAGTGAGGCCGCCGCCTCCTGTACAGGGAAAAGGGTATAATAATGGAGGATATCAGGTTACTGTCGAGGAGGAGGATGATTGAGATTGAGATGGTTTATGTTTATGAATTATTTTCACGAAGGGAAAGGAAGGTGATTGAGAACACTCGCCAATTCGAATGGTTTACATTTTTGTGGAGACTGATAGTCGCGCATTGTCTATGAATTTGGCGGAGTATATGGCACAGCAGTCGTGGAAAGCGAATACAGACCTTTGCGTCACTCGATCATTGTACCAATTGACCTCAATAGCCAGAATTCCAGGCTTGAGTATTTGACGCGGGAAAACCTCCATTATTTCCCTCTCCCACTGCATAATGGATGCACCGTGGAGCGCGTTGTGGGACAAGGAATATTCGCTGGGATATCAATGGCAAGCAAACGGGGTAGGAAAACTTGAACATGAACATCATCTCTGTACGAGGAGCGGCCAAGGGATAGTTCGAATGGTAAATTCTGGCGAGGCGTAGCCTCTAGAACGAAGTGGCTTGGTAAGAAAGCCGGTGTCTTTTTGAGCAGACCAGTATTACCTTACCATTGTCTGGAGGTTTTATTGTCTCTAAACGAAGATTCCTGGTTCATCATCTCCACAAAGCCCCTGCACTCTACCCAAACAGCAGCGTCAATACTCCAAAATCCTCGAATCTCTCGATGTTGGAAGAAGAACCAACATGTTTATGTGTTCGAAGCACGACAAGGATGGAGCGATATCTATGGGCTTGTTGTACACACAATTCTTAAACAATCGAAGCAGCAGGGACCCCTGAAAAACCGATCTCTCGCAAGCAGTATACAGCTTTTCTGCTCATTTATGCATTCCCCAACATCGAACGCATTCAATGCAAATGAATAATTGAGATTAGCGGGCCGATTCTATTAAGCCATTACAGCCGTAGCCGGCGCCCCAGTCCTGATACCATTCCTGCCATTCTGGCTCCTCTGGGAGTTCGGCTTCGCGAGTGTGTATCTGGTCAATGAGTCAGCAATGCAAGGGTGATGTATCTTGGGGTGGAACATACTTAGCAAATGCCCTAGCCAATGCCTTTTTACAGCTGACTTTCTGGCCGCCAACGAAGCTGTCCACTGTGACAGCGATGGCTCGGTCGACGTCCTGTGATGTGCAGTACTCTGAGAGCCGCATCTTGCAGAAAGCTTCGCTGATACGCATGATGGCTTCTAGATGACGCACCTGGGTTGCTCATCAGCTTATTGGTAGCCTTGTCAAAGACTGGGGATGCTTACAGTGATGGGGTAAGCACCAGTGGCCAGACTCTCCCTCCTCATATCCGCAAACAATCTTGCCACCTTATCTTGATCAATCTGATAAAGCTTCGGCCTACACTTCTCCCTCGCATATAAAATATACTTCCTCAGCAACTCCTGTGGAATCTCGCCCTCCTGCTTCGGCTCGCCGCCATTGACTCGTTGCTCGCGCATCTCGGTGTCGTGCTCGCTCTCCATAGCGTTCTGGTTCTGGTCGATGGAATTGGCAGATGGATGAGCACGGCCATGGGAGTTGACTACGAAATTGGCTAGGCGCTCGTCTTCGGCTGGATCGACGGTGTCACGGACAACGCAGAGAATGTCGAAACGCGAGAGAATGGGTTCAGTGAGTTCGACGTTCTGGGCGAAGGGAATGGTGCTGTTGTAACGTCCGCCGATGGGGTTAGCTGCTGCTATGATGGCGCATCGAGCTTGCAGAGTGGTAACGATACCGGCTTTGGAAATTGAGATGGTTTGCTGTTCCATAGCCTCGTGTATGGATGTACGATCTTGGTCGTTCATCTTGTCAAATTCATCGATCAGACAGGTACCACGATCCGCGAGGACAAGAGCACCACCTTCAAGCGTCCATTCGGCGGTCAGAGGATCACGGCGTACACTTGCTGTAAGACCGACGGCGCTGGCACCTTGACCTGTAGCGAAGACAGCGCGGTGGGCGGTCTTTTCGATATACTTAAGAACTTGCGACTTGGCTGTTCCTGGGTCACCGAGAAGGAGGATGTTGATATCACCACGAATCTTGTGCTTGCCCTGGGCTTCTTTGCTGACACCGCCAAAAAGAGAGAGTGCGACGGCAGTCTTGATGTCTGTGTGGCCATAGATGCTAGGAGCAATTGAAGCAATGATCTTATCGACGATCTGGGGATCTCGAGACAAGGCTCGGATCTCACGCTCGTCTTCTTCAGTGAGGCGGAAGCCAGCCAGCTGGTCATGAGATTGGACTACATGGTTCGCTTCCAGGATCGTGGCAAAAACGGGGAAGCCATTACGATTGTTTAATTGAGCATCGTAATTGTTGCGGTAGATACCAGTGACTTCGATCTCCTCTCCAGGCTTAGCTGAGTCGATCAGATCCCATAGCAGGATGACCTCTCGGTGTCGAGGTAGTCGTCCGGCGGGCACCGTTCCTGGAGACTCTTGAAGGGTAAGCTTCTGGTAATTGCGGTAAATTGTCTTCTCCGAATTCAGAGTGAATGGACCTCTTGACTGGCAGTTTTGGCAGTACGAGATTCGGACCTCAACGTTTGACTCTTGCTGGAAAGGACCTAGTGTAATACCACACTTTGTACAGTCGAATCGAACATACTTGAGCTGTGGGAAGACGCCTGTACGTCTGGTCACGACTCCCGTGACGCGCACCAAGCAGTTGAGATGGGTTTGGCGAAGTTGTCGAAGGGTGTAGTGTACTGGAAGATCCGAGATACGAACATGAATCTCCGAATGGATGCGCTCGTAGTCTGGGTAATGGAGGAGGGTAACATCCATAGCTACTTGGTCGAATATCTTCAGGACCTCGGCTGGAGCATTGGCCAGGAAATATGCCAAGATGGCTTTTGATGCTGAGAGATGGTCATATGAGACTTCCAGAGACTCGGCATTGACTTCTCCTAGTGTTCGTACGCGAGTCCCGTAGACTGAAGTGCCGTTGTCGTCCGTATACTCGGTAAGGAACGACTTGAATTCTCTAAAGATCGTTCGGTAGACTGCCGGAAGCGCAACCCAATCGGTCAGGCTCGATGCTTTAACATCTTGTAAAGTCTCGAGAGAAAGCTCCTCATCCATGATATCTTCGCCCATCTCTTCGTCTTCTTGCTCCTCGTCGTAATGATGTCTTCGTCGTCTAGGCTGTCTCGTAAGATCCATCTCCGCGTCTTCGTCTTCGTCCTGCAAGAAAGCAGCTGGCATGCGGCGTCTTCTCGCCAGTTCTCTGTCACGCTTGTTCAAGCGAGCTTCTAGCTGTCTTCGTGTCGCTACGTCTAGATCTTCGTACTCTGCATTATCGATGTCTGCGCCAGCATATTCATCATTCTCGCGGGCTTTATAGTCACGCTCAAAGTTGTCTGCGAAAAGGTCGATGCCATCTTCGTCTTCTGCCATCTCGTCTGCGTCGTCAATGTCGCCGATCAGGTCACGATCCGGATCCAGTCCATCGTCATCTTCGTCATCGAGAGGCATCATGGGTGGAGAAGACGGAGGTGCTATGACCTGTCAGTGATGTATCGGTTGTAGGAAAAGGTAGACACTCACGGCTTGAAGGCGGAGCTGCAGACGAAGATGGGATATCATCGTCTGGCTCTCTCGATCTCTTGCGCCCAGTGCGCGCTTGACCTCTGTTCGCTGCAGACATGTTGGGTCGAAGTGGGGAGCTGAGGATGGGTTAGAATTGATGCTTGTTGATGCAGTGTCAAAAAAACGGACTCACCTCATTGGTGTTGAGTGTTATCGATACTGTTCTTTAAATGTCGACGGAAAGAAGGAGGGGACGAGATTAATCGCGTCTATCACGCGCAGGAGAGGGCTTACAATTTGCCGTATTATAGTATTTCTTGGCTACGGTAGTATCTTAAATTCAGTCGCGCTATCGGTCCTCGCGTACTTCAAATGCCTTGATCAAACAACTCCAGACCAAGACTGTTATATTATCTTCCATCATGAACAATTCACTTGAAGCTGAGCCGCAGGACTGCACTGTCAATGGATCAGTCTTCAACGGCGCGCCAAAAGATGGCGATTCTCAGAAATCACAAATCTCACAAACCGCTTCGGATTATATCGACAGCCAGCTTCAACTCGAAGCCGATGCGCGCGAAGCTCTGCCGTATGCCTTTGATCACTGCACACAACCTCTCGGTCCGCTCAAACAGAATCTCTTCTCCTGCTTGACTTGCAACCCACCTCCCACCTCACCTTCGGATCGTTTCACGCCAGCCGCCGTCTGCTACTCATGCTCGATCGCGTGCCATGGAGAACATACTCTGGTCGAGCTGTTTAATCGGCGCAACTTCACATGCGATTGCGGTACCACGCGACTGCCTGCAACCTCACCGTGTACTTTGCGCATTAATCCTGCTACAGGCATGAAAGGTCCAGTCTACTCTCAAACTCCAGCAGAAGGCAATACCTACAACCAGAATTGTCGGAATCGATTCTGCGGATGTGGGGAGGAGTACAACGCGGAAGAGGAGAAAGGCACTATGTTTCAATGTCTGGGATTGGCGGGTGAGACGGACGGCGGTTGCGGTGAGGACTGGTGGCACCCAGACTGCATTTCGGGTCTTGGGAGGGCCTGGGCAAAGGAGAGGCAAATTGCCAGGGAAGAAGCCATCAAGAAAAACAATGAAGACGGTGATGTCGGAGTGGTCGACCTAATGCCTCCAGATTTCCCAGATGAGGATAGCTTTGATACCTTCATTTGTTACAAATGTGTCAACGCGACTCCATGGATCAAGCCCTATGCAGGATCAGCAGGTTTTTTGCCTCCAGTATGGAATGAAAAGCTAGATCGCGATCTGAAGGCAGGCACACATATAGAGGATGAGGCTGAAAGGTACGGCTTTCGGGAGACTGCACAGTGGCACGGTTGAAATATGCTGACGTGAGGTAGACGTTTTGTCGGATACAAAGCTGCCCAAGCTGAGGCGGCTGAGTTAACACTCAAGCCCCAGGAACCTGCAGAGAACGTTACTAACGGTACTGCGACTGATGTATCGACCTCAAAGTCGCATACCGCCGAATCCAGTAGCTCCACAAAGCGTAAAGCCGACGATGCAGAGCTTGACACTTCCGACTCTTCAAGCGTAAAGAGATCCAAATCGACGATTCCGCTCTATCATAATTATCTCCCCAAGGCCCCACGAGAGTCATTCTCCCTCTTCTGCAGAGAGAACTTCCGCGAGAACTTCTGTCGCTGCCCGGAGTGCTACCCTCTACTCAAGAAACATCCGCAATTGCTCGAGGAAGAGGAATTATATGAGCCTCCTATCTCAGAAAGCGGCGACGAGGGCGGAGAAAGTGCGGGCTCGAAGAGCCTGCTTGATAGGGGCGAGGCAGCGCTGAGTAATGTAGACAGAGTTAGGGCCATCGAGGGTGTCATGGTCTATAATCACCTTAAGGACAAGGTGAAAAGCTTTTTGCAACCATTCGCCGAAAGCGGCCAAGCAGTGGGAGCAGAGGATATCAAAGCGTACTTCGAGAAACTAAGAGGCGATGAGCAAGGCATTAAAGCTGCAGCGGCGACTGGTGCTAATAGTGGTGACGACGGTGGTGGTGATAACAGGAAGGAGCAAAGTGGTAAGTAACATCCCAGGAAACTTCGAGTGAAAAATGTCTTTGACCATTTTTTTCAGGTTACTGAAGTCCAGGCAAATGCTCCAGATCTTCTCGGGAATTAGTCACTCTTCAACACAATATCACTAATTGTACAATATCCTAGTCTCATCATAAGAACTACGTCGGCTTGCTTTTTGATACCAAGACAGTCTCTTGGCCAGCCCTGCATAAATCTTAGGATCTTCTTGTCCTTGTCTGTATTCTGGAACTTTTGGCACCCTTCCTTCATGTTCCCTGCCGTTTCTTCAGTCGAGCGGACTTCAGCTGCAAGTGACAAGGGAGAACAAGCAACTACACAATTTCGTTCAGGTACAGCATACTGGTCCCCCTACTCCAGTAGATTCCCAGTACAAGATCCTCGTTTTTCGATGTTCTCCAACCTCAAGTTCAATGAAGTCGAATCAAATCTGATAGTTTCCGATCTCTCTACAGCGATTACAGACTAGGCCGCAATCCTTCACGCCTGCATCACCAAGCTCAACATCCCTCTGTTTCTCTCAAAGCTAAATACAGCACTCGACCAGCATGGCGTGGAACCTCCTGCGTCACCTTCAAAGGGTCCCAATCAGTGAATTGCCTGTAGGCGAAACATGTAGCATTTGCTGGAGGCCATACGGCACTGCTTCGAGTGGCGAGACTGTCGAATTCGCTGTCCGTCTGGAGTGCAAGCACGTCTTCGGCTCAGAATGCATCTACGAATGGCTAGCGCCAGAAAAGGCCGGAAGAAACCCTTGTCCTGCTTGTCGACGTCGACATATACTGTTTCTTTCAGACGATGAGGAGGGGTACATAGAGCAATACGGGGACGAAGAATTTTCGGAGTACATAAAGTCCCTGGAAGACAGTGAGCCAGAAAAGGCCCCTTTCATTGAACGCTATCGCCAACGCAGTCACCCTGAAGACACATTCGACCCAGAAGGGGGAGATAATGAGGACGAGGAGCTGGAACAGACCAGAGAGCGCCGGGACTGGAACAAAGAATGGCAAAGCATCTTCGAATCCCTAGGGGCCAAAGGGGACGTGTTGCTAGAGGTGAAGTGGCAGGTATGGAATTTATATTGGATTGCCCACGCTATGGACCCCACCCACACGGAATTGCTCGAGGCAGAGTCAGTGCTTAAACGCGTACGCAATGGCTTACCCGACTGGTGGCGCCCAGCATTTTGGATCGGCAGCAGCAGGATCTTAGCCATGGCAGCAGCTCGTGCAACCCTAGCGCACCGAGAATGCCGTCTTTACTGGCCGCTGCTAGGTGGACCCACCATCTCACACCTACAATTTCAGGCCGCTCCCGCGTTCTTGACGTCAGCGCAGGAGGACGATTTATTGCGAGAGCTGCAGCGACGAAAAGCTTTCTCTCCCATTGTGAGGCAGGGTGCTCGGTTTTGGTCTGAAAGCACGAGAACAGCTGAAGCGTGGGATGTGAATTATTTGTGCGACCGGGGGTATGGGTTGACTGAACGCGAGCAGTGGAGGCTATTGAGGGAGGAGGGGCTAGTCTATCGTTTAGGAGAGGTTGATGCTGATGGTGGGGAGCATTGGTTTTGGTGTGATTGGCCATATATGCCTGCGATTGCGATTGCTAAGAAGAAGATCTGAGGGTATGTGGATTCAAAGGTTTTACAGAGACTGGGCGCAGGGAGCGATAACTTCTGCAAGAAAGGCATACTTTAGAGGAATACAACTTTAATCTGTCTTTGTAGAGTTCTGTGACGCGAGTAGATTTTTCTGTTTTCATCGCCTTCAGGCTTGGTATCAGAATTAATTGGCAGTTGCAAGGGTTACAAAGCTTCAACTTGGCAACACAAAACCAGTGAGAGGAAAGAATACCTTGACGGAGCTTGAGATGAGTCGCGGTTACACAGTCTCACGCTCTACGATACGCTTGATAGCCTGCTTTGCTATTCAAGATACGTCGCAGTTATTCAATCTTTGGCTCTTCGATAAGCTTGAATGCCCACGTTGTTCCCCAATGCGAAGATGTCTTGTGCTCATATCAATCACCTTGGCATCTAAGACTGCCACTTATTCTGATATCAAGCCCGCCTTGGGTCTTGTTCTGTCACGGTCGAGAGACAAAGGTAAGACGGACGATGGAGCAATACACTTCGCTTACAGACCAATAGATGGAGGACAGTAATCTCAGAGAATGGCGAGATGGCGCTCAACTGATAAATGAAATACTGCCGTTTCTGCTGGAAAGCCACTCTCAAAGACCACAATCCAGTAATATGACTGCTTTCCTAGCAATTATCAGCTTGAAGGCTAGCATTTAATGTACCCTTTCTTGTTCCTGGCTCCTTGTTCCATGTGACGACTTTCCGTAATATCGGCGCTGCTTTGTCCACGACTTTCATGGGCCTTTAGCGACAAAGGACTCGTGGCAAATCGAGGGCTTCTTTCTCCTGATTTCCTATTTCTCGAGGGGAACGTTTGTCCAGAACAAAGACCGAATGATGACAGTGGCAATGGACTCAAGAGCTATCATATTGGTAACGTTCCTCCATGTTTTGAGCTGCAAGTTTCTCCGTTCGCAACGTTGGTCTGGAAGCATTCATCATATATTTTCTCCAACAGCACTCCAACGCTATTCCATCATCCATTCTTGCTCGACCCATCTTGATTATAGATAATTACCACCATGGCAGCATATCAACCGCCTCCACCAATACAACCAGTACTCCAAGGCCTCTGCGATGACTCTATAGGCCTCTACCAAGCGGGCCAAATGATTCCAGCTGGTCCATGTAACAACCAGGACCCGAACAGCGGCATCAGCAGGGATCGTTGCCGATATGCCCAAGCCCGTCCCCAAGATCACGCCCTAGCCCCTAACCCCGACTTCAGAGTCTGCGATAGCTGCCACCAAGACAACAGGACCAATCGTTGGCAGCTCTTGTGGATAGATCTGCAGAAGAAGAGGGCAATCATGTGCAAGAAATGCAGCAAGAGATTGAAGAGACAGAATCCGAATGGACAGGCTGATGCGTGTACGTGTCGAGATTATATTTGTAATCCGAGGACTTGCTTCGACTGTATGAATCGAAAGGAAGCAGAGACCATGCAAAGGGGATATCATAATAGGGATGCACTGCTTTACACGCACAAGATCAGGGATCGAAAGACGAAGAGGAGGAGAGTGGTTATCGACCAATACGGTCCTAGTGCGAGGCGGAGGGTGAGGGAGGCGTGTCCCACTCCTGGGTGCGGCGAGAAGCCTTGGGTGAGAGGGTGAGTTTATGACTCCTATGCACCTTTGGGAAGGGGTTTGCTGACTAGAGAATCATAGGAGGAATCAAGTTTGGATCCCGCCGCTCCATTACGATGCTCATGCTGAGGCTGGCGATATGTGCGTGTGTTGTGGTGGTGCTCAGATTCTTCGATTATAGTTGTAAGTTCAGGAGTTTGTCTATGGTTTCTGCGAGTGCGATTGTTTAGCGCATTGTGAGTGACCTCGATTAGAGCTATTTGGTATCGATCGGTTTGTGATCATGAGTAGCAAGTTTGCAGCAGAAATCGTTCATCAACATGATCTTGAAATGTTATTTTCCCATGCCGGAAATCTTGAGTGGGAAGGCAAACATGTAAGCATAAGCAGCGATCCTTTTGCTGCTTCAGAACCAATCAAAAGATTGATATTTTGCCTTTTCTTGCAGAAGATAAGTGCTGGGTTTCCGAGTGGGCAGGGAAAAATCCAGTCGTTTTGTTGGTGACTACCTTGAACGCATGTTACTGTCATCAAAATAAGTAGCAGGCGCGACTAGAATACAGAGCCTGAGATTCGTAGCACAAAAATCCTCAAGAGCAAACAAATTTCCTACCAGCGCCTCACGATAAGCCGCGATTGCATGATTACTGTCTTTCAGATGTGTATGGATGCCGATATTGCTGCTTAATCCGAATGTGTTTTGTGCTTGGGGGGATTACACTGGCGTCCAATAGAGCCACTTATTCTGATACCTGCTGCTGCGTGCCCACAGGGTGCAATTAGTCAATTAGATTGAAATCCGTAACTGTATTCTCCGCCCTTACGCAAGTCAAGATGATCAAGATGATACTCTATCTTCTCCGGATCTCGATCAACTTTTGATGTAGTGGGCAGGGGAATGCTTGAGGCGGCTCTCGAAACACAAGATGCGTCAAAGTCTACGACGCAACCTCCTCTTTTGACAACGTTAATTGATAATCATTCTACGTCAATCGTCAAATATCATCGCCCTTTGTGAAGCCTGCAACTCGGCTCGGATTAATAGCTCTTTGGAGGAGGTACATACTGTGCAATCCTGCAATGCGATTGGCTTAGAAGACCCCTGCCCATAAATCACCGAACCCCGCCCCGTTGCGCCCAAGCTCGCGTCATTATTATCTACCAGAGCTGCTTTCCAATATAGACATGGCCAGATTCAGCTCTTCTATGCACCGTACCTTGCACAATGGCAGGAACTCGCTCGATAATGGCGAATTGCAGAAACACGTGCCCTATGATGCGTGAGGAAAAGGAAGGAAGAGCTCGCCATGGCAAATATGGACTACAATTACAGAAAGCTCGAGGCTCCCGAACATGTTGCCCTGCAAGACTTTCCTCAACCCTCTCCAGTAGAGGATACAAGGCCGGAGGAATTATCAAAGCAGAGCATACGGGAACGAAACCCCAAAGCTTCCGCCGCCATATTCACCATGATTGCTAGTGTACTTCTTCTACTGACCGCGTTCAGCGTGGTCCGCGCAGGCCTCCTTGACTTCGGTAAGAGGCAAGCGACCACAGCGAGCAGTACCTCCAGCAAGGTACCCCAATATTTCCAGACTACACCAGAGCTCTTCGCTGGTGAGGTTTCCCCCAGTAGACGCCAACAAGCGCGACAGCTGACTGAACTGAAACAGGACCTACTGCGACTGGCAGAGCACCCTTCTTGGCTGAGATGAACCCTGCCCCCTTCGGCGCATCAAGGTCCTTCGTTCCCAACACTCCCCTTGAGACTGCTCTCCCAATTGCCGGCGATACCCAGAATGCGAGCATCTTCCAGCTCATGGGCCAGGTTTCCCCCTACTTCCCTAACCCAATCGGATTCGGCGTCAACGAGTACCCTCTACCAGCTGGCACCAACATCAGCCAAGTTCATGTCCTGCATCGCCATGGTAGCCGTTACCCGACCACTGGCGCCGCTGTACAAAAGTTTGGGACCACCTTGCAAGCGTTGGTCACAAACAAAACCTCCGATTTTACTGGAGCTCTGTCATTCCTGAATACCTTCACCTATGAGCTGGGTGCTGAGATCCTCGTACCCGTTGGTCGGCAGGAGCTCTTCGACTCGGGCGTTTTGCACTACTACGACTACGGCCATCTTTACAATACTAGCACCAAGATCATTGCTCGCACGACCACTCAAGACCGCATGTTGAAGAGCGCTGAGTACTTCATGGCTGGCTTCTTCGGGCTTTCATGGACCAACAACGCTACGTTGGAGCTCATCATCGAAGGAAACTACTTCAATAACAGCTTGGCTGGCTATGATAACTGCAACAACTCAAATCGCGCAGTTGCTACTGGTGGCGCCAATGCTAGCGTTGTTTGGGAGAATACGTACCTGAAGAATGCAACCGCAAGATTCAATGCACTTTCCCATGGCTACAATTGGACAATCGCAGATACCTACAAGTGAGCTGCTCTAGATAGTCGTGATGCGCCCTGCTGACAGTGATGAGACAGTGCTCAAACGCTTTGTCCATATGAGACAGTGGCCTATGGATATTCCTCATTCTGCGACCTCTTCACCTACACCGAGTGGCAAGGCTTCGAATACTCCATCGACCTTGACTTCGCAGGAGACGACTACTTCCAATCACCCACAGGCCGCGCAGTCGGCATTGGCTATGTTGAAGAAGTTCTCGCCCGCCTAACGAACCACACCATAACGAGCGCCACTGCTCAAGATAATATCACTCTCGATAACAATACCGTCACCTTCCCTCTCAACCAGTCCCTCTACTTTGACTTCACCCACGACACCAACATTGCCGGTGTTCTTACTGCCTTCGGCCTCACGCAGTTCGCGCCTACTCTGCCTACCAGCGGGCCCCCACCAAACCAACAGCTTATCGTCTCGCATATCCAGCCTTTCGGCGGCCGCCTGGATATCGAGATCATCAATGCACCACAACCCGTCGCCGCTAACCGAACAGAATCTGGTCTTACCGCCTATACATCTGGCCCTGCTACCTCCTACATCCATTTCATCATCAACCAGCGCACGCTGCCGCTTGGCGCAAGCTTCCCATCCTGTGGCCAGCGGACGGACGGATGGTGCGAGTTGCAGAAGTTCATCACGATTCAGCAACAATCGCTGGCCAATGCCACGTATGACTATGCCTGTAACGGCAAATATCCAGCCGTACCTTATGGCTCGATCACCAATGGTGTGCCACAGGCCACCGCACCAGCGTCTTGATTTGTAAATAGAGACGGGAAAATGAGGCGCCTTCCCATAGGCGGTAATGGAAAGACGAAGTAATGCATAACATAAACAACGAGCATAATTCAACACTTGATCGCGTGCAAGGTCCACGATGATATTGCGCAACGTGATGCTATCTCAACTACCGACGAGTCCTCTCATTGGGCTTATTTCCCCCAAAATGTATCGCTCAGAATGTCCTGAAAGCCGAGTTCCTCCTATTTACCACTCTATTTGAGCTGGTTTTACGCTACGTATTGGCTGCTTCTCTTAAGTATTCATGCTACTTTTCTTAATTTTCCAGGCCCTACTGACCGTGAAAGCCATTCGTGATAGCAAGACATTTAGCGCCGGCGAAAGCGCAGGGTTCGTCTGAGCTCGCAATTCGGTCTCATCAGGGTAAGGCTCTTTGGCGCAAGGACCTACCGGTAGGGAAATCGCTCGCAGGAGGCCACCCAGTGAATCTTGATACTATCCAGAGCTTTGCATGTGCAATTTGACAGGTTTGTCAGTGACCAAAACTGGTCGCTGTGATGATTCTAGGACATGTGCTGCGAGGATGATGGTCTCAGCAACAGGTAGGGGGGAGAACGCTTGCTGAGGGTTGAGTGAGTGGATCTATACATGCAGAATCAGATCATGTACTTCAGAGATACGCACCGCTATCAGTCAAAGCGTCAAGTGGAACATCATGCTAGTATTCCTGGGGCGAAGCTAGACCCAGCTGGCTGGGTGTAGACAGGACATAACAGTGGGCAAAAAAAATCATCCCTCATAAGCGGATGTCTTGGATTATTCGACCTTTTTTTGAGCCGCGTATTCACCTAGAGCCGATTCCCCCAGCCTGCGACAGCTAAAACATGATACTACATCAGCTATTATGCACCCCAGGCTTGGTATCAGAACTCGTGACAATTGCTCGGGCTACAGAGTCTGAAACGTTTCGCACAGAATTTGCTCAGGGGCAAGGTGGTCTTCGCAATCTCCACTCAAGATGACTTACTGTTTCCCAGTCTTTGACTCTGGAATGAGTCTTGAAAACCCAATTCGTTGCCAATAACCCCAGGGCCATTTGCGGTTGCTTGACAACGACTATTCATGTACGCCCAAAACTGCCACTTATTATTCCACCAAGCCTGACTGACCCCCCAGCCGATCGGGTCCTGCTTGCCATCAGCTAAATGAAAATCATCACCAGCTCACTCGCGTCGAATTCACCGTCGTCTGGCCATCCATGATACAGACCCGACAACAGCGCGTCAAATATCCTGAGTCTCGTAGCGTGTGGACTTAAGAGCGCGTCACAGAAGTACGTATATACGGGTGCAACGTAGTCCTCATCCTTTTCAACGCAGAAAGTTACGTCTCTCTTCGTTGATGTATGTTCATGTGCGCTGCTCACCCGTAGGGAGGCTCTTAGTTGCAGTGTTACTTAAGAAAAGAATCAGGGAGCCACCTACCGATGGATTTGAGTTCCCACTGCGGCAGACTTGATTGTGTGTTCGGTTTGGGCGAGTCCTGTGCAGGGCGAAGGAGAGAGAGAAGTTAATGCACTACAAGTCGATGATAGGTAGAGAAGGGCGCTCGAAGACAGCTCTTTTTGATCACCTAGGTACACTTGCCAGACCGAGCTCTGGCCCATGCTTGGGAGACAAGAAGTTTGGATTCTTCGAATTTAGAAACCTCCTCTAAGACATGCCGCTCTGGGCACAGATTGCCAACGTGACGACCTTTCCCAAAAGATACTCCTCAAGACTTGAAACACCCCACCCCACAAAGGTATATACACATTAGGAACTAGATCTCTTTATACAAAAATAGCAGAATCGACGCTCACGTCCAGAAGGGTATAAAGCTTTGAACACCGAATCAAAAAATTCACTCTAATAATTGGCACTTACCCTCCGTTTGTGATTAGTAGATTAAAAAATATGGTATAGTATGGTGTAGTGTGGGATAGTGTGGTAATCCAGATCACATCATCATAAGGCGTGTTGTTCTCCTCTCGGGGTATCTGCGTCCGGGACCAAGGGAAGAAGGTTGCTGCGCAGCACGCTGTGCAGCTCCAAAGGCGTGTTGCTCACAAAGCGTCCTACCATCCCATTCAAAACAGTCGTCGCGCAATATGCGGTGGCATTCCTGACAGCTAAAGCAGTGTGGATGGAACTTCAATCGCGAGTCCGTCTCGAGGTATTGGCCTTCGATTCCTCGATCGCATTTCGTGCATAAGGAGTGGTTCAGCTCGTGGTAATGCCGCGCGCAGTAGGGGTTGTTGTTCATGACGTAGAAGTCTGCCGTTTGGAAGGGTGCTTGGCATGTCTTGCATACGAAGCATGCCTTGTGGTAGCGACCTGTAAGCCTTCCGTCTGCGGAGCTGACTGACTTGCCTATAATGAGGTCGCCACAACCTCTGCAATTGCCTTTGTTGGCGGTCGTTGGTCTCGGGGCCGCAGAGTTTGTACTCGGAGGTGATAACAGCGGCACTGGAGAGGCACGGAGGTTGTTCGACTGCGGAGCAAAAGAGGAGACAATGTACTCGTCTGGAGATGTGGCAGGCGGAGATAGAGTGGGGATGCTAGGCCGGCGTTGTGGCTCATCACGTTGTGCTGGTGGAGTCGCTGGACGGACTTGGATTGGCACATTTGTTGGCCTAGGCTTGGGTGGGCCGTGTCCATACTGATCTCGAACCGCCGGTGGCTCCTCGAACGATGCTCTCTTGTCCACATCAAATTGAAACCCATTAAACAGGTTGTCAATTTGGGAGTTGTCCGAAGAATGACCCTGTAGCCGCAATGGAGACTCGTTGATAGGTGGACTAGACCTTGAGCTGCCACTTTTGACACCAGAGCTGTATGATCCGTTTGACGAGGTCGACTCGTGTGGCGTGTGATATGAATTCTCTGGGTTGACGATCTGTGCTTGGGACGGCAATGGCACAGGCGGTGCGTCCTGAAGTCTCCTGTCGTCTCTTGCATCGGTCCTACTGACACTCCTCGAATGTTCTCTAATCGACCGGGATGGCTTGAAAGAGCTCGTGCTACCAATTTCGTACAGCGGTTGCATAACACCAGCAGCGACCGAAGGTTTTGATTTGTGCCCTTTCACGGAAGGTTCGGAAGGCCTCCTTTGCATAGAAGCCTGCTCTTCTGAACGGCTTATCTCGTCCGTGGGAAATGTGTTTGACCGCTGTTCTTGTCCAAAAGACCCGAAGTCAAAGCCATAATCTTTGAGGGGTGACGCGTTGCGTGTACTAACGGGATTGTCCTCCCTGGACGGTCTCTGAGGTGGTGGAGGCATAGCAGGTATCGTAGGCACATCTTCGTTTTTAGGATCGAATGTGAATCGGTTGCTCCCAGATGTGCTGGAGATGGATTGGGAAGGCTTGCGAGTATAAACCGAGCTTGATGTGGTAGGCCGTTGATGATGTGATTTGGAACCACTCGAGCTTGTAGGCCAAATAAAGTCTCGGCTGCTACTCATTGATCCGGACTTTTCATGCCCCGATTGTCTTTGATCGCCTCTGCCACTGAAGGGCCCTGGCGCGATACTATTCATCCTCTGCAGCAGACTATCCCCTCCCGTAGCTCTTGGGCTAACTGACGCGTAGCTAGATCCTCCATCCAATCCCTGTGGCCTGTTGTTACTTAGCGGCAAAGTGAATGCCGATTCCAATGGTGTGGTCGGCGTCGGGGTTGCGCTTCTTGACTTCGAAGTTGGGAAGTGAGGGAACGCGCAATCCTGTGCTATTGTGATGTCCGGTGAGGGAGGGCGTCCTGATAATGGGGTTGTTTGACTTCGTGAAAGCTTCTGGAAGGGGAACTTGCGACCATTATTAGATAATGCTGGAGACGCGCTTCGCGAACTAGTCACAGTCTTTGGCGAGGGTAGAGGCTCGTCAGATTGCAAGATGGAGTCGACTATGTATAGATTAGTCAGCTCAATAAACATTACTAGCTCCATGCCGCAACATACAAGTGGACGTAGCGATGAGCCGAGGAGGTGGAGACTTAGTAGACCTGGGTGGAGGTGCTCCCATGCTAAGTTTTGACATCGGCGGTGCGAAGGGTTCATCGAGGGCTTTCAGTCGAGTTCCTGGAAGCGGTGGAGCTGGAGCAAGGTCAATTTGATGATGAGGCATCAATGGCATGTTCGGCTTACCTGGAGCGCACATATGGTCTTCCATGTTCGAGATGGGAATCTCAACACTGCAGTTCGAGCATTTGATTGTCGGCAAGAAGCTCGACGCTCGAGCTGTGGACGCCATGTTTGCTTCTCGTCCCGTTCCATCAAAATGTTCACGGGATGTTCTCCTCCTTCAAGGGCAAACAAGCATGCAGCAATCCGTATTCGCGCTGCGTGCCAACCCCGTATAAGTCCAAGTCGTCCAACGTGTACGTATAACAGTCAAGGCTCATGTGTATGACGATAAAGATTCAAAGAGCTGCAGCTGACGGTTGTGTAGGCGCCGTGTGCATGAAGGAACGTGGTATGTATGGTCGCTCATTCGACCATTGGCGCCTCTAGGGAAATGAGGGTCGAGACTTTCCAGTCTTAATGAGGGAGCGTGTAGATTGGCTATAAGCACCAAATGAATGACCATGAACAATCTCCAAACCTCAACCCAGACACCTCCAAGATACACGCTATGCGATCATTCAATGCCGTTGTCGATGTTGAGAATGTGAGAAATGAAGACTTGACCCTTTAGCGGATTTAGATTCGGGGCTAGGGTTGGATGTGATAGCAGGACCTTGGCAACAAGATCTATTACCTCGTACAGTGATCACTGGACGATAGCTGTTGCCCTTCATAGATGTTTCCAGTCGTCTACATTGACAATTTCGTGCAGCCTCTCGCTGATTGGGCCCTCCGTGGGGTAATGCAAGTGAGCACAGGGATTCTCCGCCTCCCGCCATCCCTTTTACCCCAAAAGGGATAATTCTCCTGAAGATTATGGGCTGGGTCAAGCTCTTCCCTCGGAGCCTTTTCTCTCTTATTGTTCATACGCTACAAGGCTACCAAACAGACCATTTATCATTCGAAATGATTACTGTGCGTTATCATACTTTGGATTGTGATTGGTGCAAACGATAGCGGCGGCGAAGTTTGCTTACCCCTATTTCAGTAATGATAGAAGGGTTCACCCCCTAACTGCTCGCACCCCCTAACCGCTCGCCCATAGGGCTGAAGCCCGGAAGAACCTTCGAAATTCGTCCTCCGGGCAACATTTCGGGAAGTTCCGGGGACTATGCTTGTCGCGAAAGTGATCAGGACTAGGGCGGCCTCTAGGCGGCTTCCAGGCATCAGCCCTATGGGTGAGCGGTTAGGGGGTGCGAGCAGTTAGGGGGTGAACCCTGGGCAAATTCAAAGTTGTGCTAGGCCTTTTCGAGCTATGAGTTCGGAACGACGTGTCGAAGATTGTGCGAGATGTTTCGGCAACAAGTGGCTAACAGTGCCGATGATACAGACGCTGTCCGAGTCCTCCAAGTTTGCATGAAGATTCCGTGGTTCCTGGCCCTTCAGTACCGACGTACACGGTGTCATGCTGTAGAAATTGACGAGTATTGTTCTCTTTCCCCTTTGAAGCCGAGGTACGTCCAGTAAGCCGTCATCTTTGTTCTGCTTGAGTGTCAGGCGGACGGTTCGGCAGTGGGAATGAAAGTTGATCTAGCTGATTAAGGTATGATTGGCGTGTAGCCTTCTTGGCATAGACCGGCATGCCCAGCCGCGTATTTTCCGACAAGCCTCAAAGAACTTGGAAGGAGCTTGTTAACAATTTTCACGAGTTCACGATGAACAATTTCTTTCCTTTGTCGTTGCATACGTTCGAGTTTCATCTTCTTGTATTCACTTGATCTGACTGTAAATCTGGACGACCAATACATAACGCGCCATTGACCCATCGTGTCACCAGTATTCAAATATCGCCCCTCTTCTCCTCCGTTCAACCAGCATCGAAATCCTTGATTTGAAGCAGTTAGAACAGCAGAAATGCAGCCTCCGCCTACATTCGAGCTTGTGCCTGCCTCATTGCTCATTCTGATCGCCTCAGCCCTTACCCGTACCCAGGCCCGCGAGATACCTTGGCCGTTCGGTTCCCTGTCGTCGAGAAGCTCGTCCCGCAATGGAATATCGGTAAGGGAAGAGGAGGCCCCAGAGACAAATACGCAGGACCATATGCTTGTCGGAGTGCGAAGGATGAGTGGTGACCAGGGCGAGATGTTCTTCCCCGAGTACTGGAGCTTCCAAGCCGCAAGCGATCACAACGCGCAGCTTAGTCTAGATACGAGAAAGCTTACACTGCGTCCTCTTGGGCACATCGACGAAAGGTATAAGCCGAATGACTGGGCCAACGCCAGCATTTCCCAGCCACTTCGAGCGCCTTTCGCCCTCCACTCCGATCAAGAGCACGAGAGTCGACTACACTTAAGCCGCCTACTCATGTCACCCCGAGCCATTTCCGCCCTTGATAAGCGCCAATTCCAATGTCCTGGCAGCACGGTTGCTTGTACTTCAATCAACCGACCGGACAGCTGCTGTGCAACAGGAACTACGTGCAACCTCATCACAGACACGGGATATGGAGATGTAGGGTGCTGTGGGCAAGGTGATAGCTGCACAGGCAAAGTAGAAGGTTGCCCGTCAGGCGATACAGCTTGTAGTGAAAGTTCCGGTTCTGGAAGCACCGGTGGAGGATGCTGCATATCAGGTTACACCTGCAAGGGGGCTGGCTGTAAGTCATTGCACTCTTGATCGAACACTCTCCGCTGTCGGGTGCTGATAAGCATACTTTTAGGTGTTGCCGACTCAACAGTAACGACCACGGTCCAACCTGTCGTCACCGCCTCTCCATCTACACGCTCCACCTCAAACACTATCGTGGCCGGACCCCTGCAATCTGCTTCCACCGACCCCACAACAGCGACATCTACATCCACCGCAGTAACCTCGGTCATCTCAACAGTCACAAGCGAAGGCCCTACCAGATCTCCATCATCTACCCACTCAACCACATCCATTACCTCCTCCGCACTCGTCGCCCCCGTCCGCCCTACCTCCGCTTCAGCGCCCACAACTACGACCACCGCCCCTCCGACGACGATAACAGCATCCAATTGTCCTACAGGCTACTATCAATGTTCTGCCTACTACCACGCTGGCTGCTGCCAAGTGGGTCGAGATTGTGGTCTCACATCGTGCCCAGCGGCATCCTCGACGATAGCGTTGACCAGCAATGGTGTAGTCGTTGCGGTTCCGACGGGAAACAATGATGCAGCGCTTGGTCAAAACGGATGCGCCTTGGGCTGGTTTAGTTGCGCGGCGGGGCAAGGGGGAGGATGCTGTCCAAGTGGGTATGCGTGCGGGACGAGCTGTACAGCTACTGCGGTCGTTGTGCAGGGTGGTGCAACTGGGACTGCCAAAGTAGCCAAGGAGAGTAATGGCGCTGGCCAATTGGGCGGGAAAGGGTGGACTGCGTGGACTATGGTGGGAATGATGAGTGTGGGAGTGCTCATCTTCTTTTAATCTCATTGAGCGATTTGGGCGGAAGAACGTTCATGATTTGTGCATAGCGAGGTTAGTGCATTGGAGAGCGAGCATGTTCCAGCGATCTTTGTCGATATGATACCCTACATTTCCGAGACTCAATACAGAGGCACGATGACTGCAGCATTCAAAACATCAATCTGTGGACTACGAACGTAATGCGCTTCAATCTGGCAAGAGTAGAAGAGCTCCTAACAGCCAAGAGCCTGGAATATATAAGCTGAATTAGGTATTTGCGTCCCAGCAAGAGGCTCTCTCTCTTTTATCGGTTCAAGTCCGGTTCAAATCCGGTCCGGAATCAGAGATGCCTGAAGTTGGATCCAGAAAAAAATATTGAGCTTAAGTAGGGATAGCGGTCCGGTCCGGAGTAAATATCCTTATATAGATCACAATATATCTTGTAGACCGGACCAGGAACCTCTATTCGTTCTAAGATTCTCAGATCTGGTCTTACATACAAAATACTTGCGAGAGGATTTTTGCTCATTTTATGACGTTGGATTCTCCTCCAGTTTATCATCAGCTATTTACAAGACTCGAACCTTCTCTCCGCACCTAGTGCCATGTCCCATGCACCTCAACCTGCGCCGCACACCCGGTGGGCACAGTATAGCTCCTATTCGGATCCGCCTCAAACGTAACGCTCCCATCACTTTCCTTTTTGATATACTTGTACTGAAAGCTCGTCCCCGCAGGTAAGTTGACAGTCCCATACCACCTAGGATAGCTGCTCTGATAATCGCCTGCAGAAAGCGCTACAGCATTCGCCGTATTCCAATTGCCCAGCTGAGGGATAGAACCGGAGGTGAAAACATTCTCGCCAACATTGGTGGTTTCGGCGACGTTGAAAGTCACGGCGACGGATGTTACTGTGCTGCATGGAGGTAAAGGCGCAGTTGCAGTGGGTGTCGTGTAAGTGCCTTGGGCTGAGGTACCAAAACAGGATGATGGTACTGTATTGGCGGTTGACTCATTCCATGAAGCGGGGACTTGGCCGTTTCGAGCAGCGACCGCGGTCAGAAAGGCAGCGTAACTCCAGGTCAAGTCTGTAGCTGAGAGGGGACCGCCACTACTGCGAGAGAATTGTTCTGCGAGTCCACCCCCTGATGGAGTGTACTTCTCTACAATGCTCATGTACCCGTCGGCATAAGTTTTGATCGCTGTGGTCAAAGTGGTGTAAGTCAAAGAGGATGATGCATAGGTGCCTGCAGTCACAGAAGACGAGAAGTCTTTGAAGAAAGCGAGGCTGGTGACGGTGACGGTGATGGAGCCGATCTTGTCCCATTGGTAGAGAGCATCATATAGCTGTTCTGCAGCAGCCAAGGTCGTGAGATACCAGGAGTTCCCTCCTAAGTAATTATCCTCTGGATATCTTCCCACTGCAACGGCTGAGCCTTCGGCGATACCAAAGTTGATGGCAAAGACCGTCCGGAACGAGTCAGTAGTGACTTTGTGGTTTGCTAATGCTTTATCGGAGCAGGGCTGGAAAGTACTGGCATCACAAGAGGCAGACGGATCGAAGGTGTGTATAGAACCCAGGATCGTGTTGACATCTTTTGAGCTTCGACCGTTGTTCTCGTTGAGGTTTGCATGAATGTATTGGCCATTCCAATAGGTTTGGAGAAAGCAAAGAATTTGGGGGGCTTGCGAAACGCATCCAGGACAAGTCTTACCGATCTGGCTTGCCAGAGTGTTGCCTTCCACCAAAGCGCGATGCTGGACAGCTGTGGTGAAGAATGACGATCCATCGGTTTCCTCCCAAAGATCGAAAGTAGTCTGGTTCCAATATTGTCCCACGTAATCCAGGTCGTTAGAAACGATCGGCCAGATCACGTTTGTGATTGTAGCGGTATCACCATTGCTGAGCAGCCACCTCGAGTAGGCTATCAAAGCCGTTGCCCGCAAGGCTGGGCCATCCCTCTGTGGCCTTCCCCAAGCTCCAGTGAATGCGGTGCCATCAACTTCGAACTTGGGCTCACCGAGTCCAGCGCCGTTTGATAGACCGCCGGAAGGATTTGAAATAGCTTGAAGCTGAGCTTGCGCGTAGATGTAGTTCTGAATCTGTGCCTGCAGGCCCGTGTTGCCAACAATAAACGCGTCGACCAATGCTTTGAAAGTCAAGGCAGAATCTCTCGTCCAGCTATAAAAATCTGTTGAATCATAAGTCGTTTGCTACAGACCGGCAATAGAACAGCAAGACAGCAAAATTTTCGATCCTGGGATACAAGCGAGCATGAGAGGCACATGAGTGAGCAAAAGCCAATTTTGTAGTTCTTCAGGCGACGAATCGATTTTGACCACTAAGAATCGGGAATACATAGGCTCGAAGCACCAATAACGAGAGATGACAAGCGGAAGAAAGCTACTTACAATCGGGGTTCGATTTTGATGGACTTGCCACCACGAGACCCGGAGCGGCTCCAGGCGCCTTCGAACCAGCAGCTCCAATATTGTTCAGCACGCCTTGCAGCGCAATGGGGCTCTCCGAAGCAATGAAATCGTTCAGGGAGCCAGTGGCGCGTTCTTCGTTTAAGATAGTAAAAGAATCGATAATAGGAATTTGAGCGAGGAAAGTTGAGGCTGTAATGATGAGGAAGGAGAGTGAAAGCATCTTGAAAAGATGAAATGTCAGCCATCAAAATAGTTAATCTTGAGCAATAGCAGGACTCAGAGTGTCTTGTGTAATTACTAGTGGGATGGTAAGGGAAGGGTTCTGTAAGCAGATATCAAGAAGACAGGGCATCTAGAGTCGTATTTTTCTATTCACTGGGGACAATGTGGAGGGGAACATGGCCGAGGGCGCGGAGTAACATTGCACGAGTATGCCAGAATTTCAGTGCATCACAGAGGTCACTAGGCCAATATGTCCGAGAGGTGCAGCGTCTTTCGGGGATGACCTACTAAAAGAGACGAAGGGAGCGTAAGTCGACCCATCTTGTTGGCCGCGTTGATAATACTACTTATACAAGGGAATAATGGTGTGAGGGGAAAACTAATGAAATGGATGCAAAAGTCTGGTGGCGTGACGTTGATAGGTTGAGGCTCCAAATTAGAGTAAACAAAAGTGCGGGGAAGGCGCTAGCAGATGGAAGGCCACGGAAGGCTAATAACAGGGTCCAAAGGGGAAGGTGCAAGGCAGGAGATATATGTTGTTTCATGGGGTGGAAATCGAAGGTTCAGAGATCTCTCGCCGTCGGAATTCTTGAAGTGAACATTGTGGAATTTGGATTTTCTATTCATATCATATGTCGCGATTGAGGCTGCGAACGTATTGGTAAACGAAAGTGTTACCTGTATACAAGCCCCATATCCACCCCTTCCAATCCCTTTCCATCTCATCATTACTGACCATGTATCCTCTGATCCTAGCAATATGCTTGTGTGACTCTCCCTATGTCTCATCACCAAGTTTGAGACTATGCCATCTTCATGAGCCTATCGCGCGTGCCTGTATCCCCTCCACCGGCAGAAAGAGGGCTCGTTTGGCTGAGTCCCGCCGCCAAGCCAAACGAGCCCTCTTTCTGCCGGTGGAGGGGATACTCTTCATTTGCTAATACGTAGCTATCCAGAGTTGCCCCCTTGCATGATCATGCCGTCCCTGAAACAATACCTCCTACGGCTATGTGCAGAATGGCTGTCCACTTAGACTATTGGTTTGTCTTCCAAAGTTTGTAACATGAAGACCTTGTTGTATAGGATTTGCATACATTGATGCGGCCTGTGATAGAGCCTTCCACGTCTAGAATTAGTGAACTCGAAGGTATTTGAATCAATTGAATCATACCGTGCGTCGATATCGAAGTTTGAGAGTATTAACCACCTCATCCGCTCCTGAGAAGCATTCACCGCATGTGAAGATAAGGTACTTGAGCGTTATTGCAATCCTCACGAGCTCAGAAGCGGTTTGACAAGCAATTGAACGCCATTTACTGTAGTGGAGAGGAATGAGTGTTGAGTGAAGCAAAAGGTACCCTATAACCTTGTAGAATTTCACAATTGTATGACGATTGAGGTACTCTTGAATCGGTTCTATAATTCACAATCGCCTCTACTGAGATCTACTCTGCTTTATACCCAACCTCACCCAAGCTTTCCTTCAGTGCTTTTAGCGCTCGGTCAATGTCATCCCGCTTCGAGTCGGTGACGGTGACGCCCATATGCCCAAATCGTATATACTTGGCCGCGATCTCCTTATGCAGCCCACCAGCAAAGATGACTCCCTTCTTAAGGATGTTGGGCAGTATCTCTGGCGGTTTGATGTCGTTTGGTAGGTAAATGGCTGTCATGCCATTTGCTTGATTCTCGGGCTTCGTTGCTAGCTGCTTGAGGCCGTAAGATGTGACGGTCTTCTTTATGCGCTGAGATGCTTCACGGTGAGCGGCGAAACGCTCCGAGAGAGGCCGTGACAGGATGTGATTCAGAGCGGTGTGAAGAGCGTTGATGAGCTGGGTTGGAGGAGTGGCAAAGTATGACGGCTTTTTGCCTTCATAGTTTTGCATTACTTTAATCAGGTTAGCATAACAGTCCACAAATGAGTCGACACTTCCACGTACTTGGTAGCCAATTCTTGAATGAGGCAAAGTACGAGGCTGGCGGCGTCTTTCTGTTCTTGAAGACCTCGATCGCACGTCCAGAAAACATTGATATCGATAGACCAGGTGGGCAACCGATAGCCTTCTGGCTGGCAGTGATCACGGCATCAATTCCCCATTCGTCGAAGCAAATCTCTTCACATCCGACACTGCACACCCCGTCTACAATCACGAGAGTCTCTGGACTGACTCGGTGTACCATCTCTGAAAGCGCCTTGATCTCACTGAGAACGCCCGTTGAAGTATCCACATGCGTGACCGTGATCAATTTGTATTTCTTGTCCTTCAACGCTTTCTCGATATCTGGGAGCTGTGGTCGGTCGCCAATTGGCGCTTTCAGCTGAGTTGCCTTAACGCCGTAGGTCTCAAAGCATTCCGCGAATGAGTCTGCAAAGTAGCCTGTGTGTAGAACTAACACCTCTTCCCCTCGCTCTGCCAAGTTCGCTGCTACCAGATCCCATCCCAATGTGCCGCTACCAGATATCACAAAGGGCTGAGATGCCTCATTGGTCGTTTGCATAAGTTTCCGAAGCATTGTGAGCGTCTCGCCGAATGTAGCAACGAAGGGTGCGCCAACATGGCTCTGGCTTAAGCTATTTCAGTAATCGCTCCTCCGGGAGCAAAAGTAGACAACGCACCTGAAGTGACCCATAGAATTCAGAACAGCATCATCGAACTCAATTGGCCCTGGAATGAGCAGAGCCGGGTGTTCTGCTTGGTTCGACATCTTGGGTTTCGTCTCTTCTTGTGGGGCAGATTTGGGAGGGTATCTCTGGATTGGAGTGTAGTCAACGTCGTCTTGCCCGGATGACTGTCTTTCTGTAGAGAACGGTGTATTGATCTCCAGCAGCGGTCTATTTTCAAGGTGCCTCGAAATGAGGGAAAGACGAGCGCGTGGGGGAGCCAGGGCTGAAGAGGGGAGGGGTCTTCGGCAAAGGAGAGAGCGGAGTATGTGAGCCAGGATGGCGTCTATCCGATGCTGGATAAAGAGTCCTGATTGGTGAAGATGAGTATATAGTGAGAAGTGAGAGGTCCGAGTACTTAGACATTGAAAAATTTGTCAATAACAGAGTAGACTCGATGCGCGTGCTTGTATGCAGCAGTTGCAAATTGTTGCGACTTCTTGGCAATTGCCAAACACACCCGCTTTACTAGCAAGTTGCATGGAACTGTATTGAATACCTATCTTTCTATCCACTATAAATATATAATAGCTGCTGCACTGTGACAACGACGTCGACTTCTTAGATCGGCTAGATATGGCACCTTCTTTATACGCGTTTGATGTCCCAAAAATTTCCACAACCAACATCGGTCGGCCTTGCGAATCATGCACTCAACCAGACACAGCCTCGCAACTACCACTTGACAATCTAGAATGATCTTATCATGATCCATTTGTGCGCAATTGTGACGCTGGAGGCGGTGGTGGCTACCTTAGCGGAGGGCTATGATTGCTGGTAGCGGTATAAATACTGTATTGAATATCCGATACCGTTAGTAGACCGTATACTTAGTAGACTAGTAAGATATTATATATTTAGAATCTTACGTCTACCAGCTTAAAGGTATTCGAAAGATTACGGTAAAATAAAGAGGCGTTATATATATACTAACGTATTTATTTTAATACCGTATATCTACCGTCTAACCCACGACTAATAGTTAGGTAGTTTAATACGGTCGTATTATTTATTAAAACACTAAGGCTAGCCCTCGGGAATATATATAGTAGAGAAATATTACTATTTTCATTATTTTAAGGCCAGAATCTTTCGATTTAGTTGATTTTCTCGTAGAGGTATCTCTATATTATTGCGCCTAATGAAGATAAGAGCTGATATACCTATATCCCTATAAATTACTAGTGCCTATACCTACCCAAGTACCTGATAGGCTAGTACGGGTAGTCTGTTTTAAAACTAGACCCTATTTCGTATTTTATAGTTAACTAAATAGAACCAAGCCCCGGTTAAAAATAAAGTAACGTGTTATCGGTATAGGCGTGTCATAAACAAAATGGTCTATAGGTAGGAATAAAAAAGGATTATAAACTGATACGTAGAACCGTTATAACACCGTGTATATACTGTAATCTACTTCATTAGCCCTCCCCTAAGGTACCTTAAGGTAGGTATTCAGTGATTTTGTTCTAGCTCAAAAGAGTATAGCGTACCCTAGCCCTAAGCCTGCTTAGCCCGTTTTGCAACACCATGCAACGACCGTGATATCAGAGTCCTGGGGGAAATTAAGGCAACCGTCGAATTTCCCGCGAAGGCCCATACCTACAATGCCTTATATATACTACTCCGACCAGCCTCTCCGCTACTCCCGCGACTACGTCATCCACGAAATCACCTCCTTTTATGCCTTCCTTACTAACCTCTACATCCCCTCCTCTGCCCTCCGTTTTCCACCCGCTGGAGGGTGGCTTAGCATCGATGCCCAATCGTACTCTTTCCTTAAGAAGAACGAGACCGTAATAGACCTAATGCGACACCTTCCTTACATCACCCGCGAGGAATCTCAAGGCGCGCCTGAAATATATCCGCTCACGGCAGCTGTCGACTATGAGGGCGAGCAGATGAGGAGGGCAATGAGATTTGCGGAAGAACGTGGGCAGGAAGTCGATCTGTTTGCTATAGAACCTGATGCGGGCGAAGGCTTGACGACTATCCCTGCAAATATGCTTGTGCTGGCTAGTGAGACTAGTGGAGCTGACGGGTTTTGGTTTTTGTTGAATACGGACAGGGGGACAATGACTTTGTATGATGGGGGCATTGGGTGGAAGCGTAAAGGGACGGTGGAAAATGAGGCGAGTGAATCTTTGCTCTTTGTTCAAGATGAGAGGCGCGGGGAAATAGGGGACGTGGAGGAAGAGGCGACTGACATGACTTGCTTGCAGCCAGTAGAGGAAGGTGCCAACGACGGCGAACACTGGCGAGATCATGCCACGTGGCGTGTGAAAGAGTTTTTCGACATGCTGAAGGAGCAATATAGGAAGCTTGAGCTTGTATGAACCCATCTACATTACTCCCTTGTTTCTGTTTGCTTTTCTCGGTCCCTTCCAGCTCTCTAGCTTCAGTAAACACTGATAAAGCGACGTTGAGAAGGTGCCACAGGATACCAACGATGTGCGTGAGCGACTCGAAGGGGATCTTGAAAAAGCTCGTAGAAGCACTTTCGAGCATTGCGGGTGGCCTGAAGAAAGCAGGTACAGGAAAGATGAATGCATGGAACGAATCAAGAAGCTGGGTGATGAGTTTTTGTATACTGGTAAAGTACCAGAAGTTTGATCGAGAGGAAGACTAATGGCGTGGTGGATGTGATTGAACGATCGATTGATCAGATGAACGATTGCTCAATCTGCGCTCATGCGCCCGGCATGTTTGCGAAATCTATGAAAGACATGCTCATACAAGACATAAATCTTCACGCCTCCCGTCGGACCTTCGCTACGCTTTACATTTCGAGTATAACAAAACCATTAGACCCGTCGAAGACTCCAACAGATTAATCCAAGAACATCCCCAACGCCATATTGAACTCCGCCAGCGGAAGAGCTCAAGCCTCAAACGAGGTCAATTGGGTACTGCAGGCGCTGTCTTCGCCATCGGTAGGCCCGGGCTCGCTGCCCTGCGCTCAATCGATTCAACAAGCCTTACGGCTTCTGTCCTAGGAAGAATTACTTTAGAGTACCTGTGGGAACAGCCTCGACATTCTCGGGCGGTAACATATTAGGACCCTCACCATTAACGATAAGTAAATTCGCCTTATCGTCCCCTCCATTCTGCTCCATGGCTCTGCGCTCCTTGGAACGAGTCCTGTCGGCACATTGGATGACTTCGACATTGTTGTTGAGTTCCTCATCTGTCAGGCGGCGGGTGATATTGAAGTCATTGTCACGGATACCAAGGAGGCCGTTTGAGTAAACGTCGAGCGATGGTCTCCGTCTACTGGTGTTGGCAGGGCCGCCCTGTTTTTGGGCTTTATTCGCACCCTTTCCGTCGTCCGAAGGCTCGCGCTTTGGCCCCCCAGGGTTACCAGACTTGCCGCCACCGACCTTAATCTCTGGATGCTTCTTGAGCCAGGCCTCTGCCTCGTCGATCAGATCTTGCTTTGACTCGTCTTTTCCTAGATACCTTTTGCGGAGATCTGGTTTAGGAGTATGGCCATGCTTTGTGTACCAATCGTGCTCGGTGTCGAGGACCCAACCCGGATCCATGGGGACAATTGCTTGAGGCCAGCAAGGGTTGATCTTGAGGCCCAAGAGGTGCTCTCGCTTGGCTCCACTTTCAAATCTGACCTTTTCCAATCGAATACCATGGAAAAGGTGGTCCGGTGGTATTCAACCGACCAATTCTCGTACACGGTCTTAGGGTCATCTTTGCCCCTGCCCATTTATTTGCGCTCCTTGAGTTTTTTCGCGGGTTTGACAAGGTCTGTATTAAGATCCTTCTCGTTCTTGGCAAACTGATCATTTCCCTCTCCGCCGTCATTCTTCCCACACCAATCATTCCACAAACCTCCTGCAGCTATATCGGGTCCGCCTGGTAGATATCTGACTACCTGGCCCTTGTTTTTATCGTCTCGAAAGTACGCCGGCGTATATTCGTCTACTTGACAATTCGGCGGCTGTTCTTTCCCTTTTTCTTCTGCGCCCTCGAATATGTGAGCTTGGGTAGTGAAATCGTTCCATCCTTTACCACTCTTGTTTTTCCTCTTCCATTTATTGACTGCGGTCAATACCTCTCGATAACCTTTGTGATGGTCAGAACAACCGAAGTTGTTGAAATTTCTGCTATTCTGGATGCCGGAGAAATAGTTGTAGTAGGCTTGTCCATATTTATGGGCATCGCACGGAACTCTGACCGTCGTAGGTATGGCCTGAGACTATTGTGAGAACCTGGGTCAGCTTTTATCTTAGACATGCTTGGGGGTCCCGAGGCACTTCAAATGTAAATATAGCCATGTATACAGACATCTCTTTCTTTCGAAATATGCTTGAGCGTCTGCCAAAAGGCACTCAAGTGGGAAGAAATAGCTCTGATATTGACTTACATTTTTGTCGACGATTGTGGAGATAACGGTACCATCATCAAATTTGTCTGTACTGGTGTTAGCTGCGGTGACGCTAAGAGAAAAGATTCGGTGGAGACAAGAAAGAATGAACGTACCCTTACCCTTAGGATTTCGCTTCTGCTTCTTACAAGACTTGTCCTTCTTGTTATCTTTCTTACAATCCCTCTTGGGGTCATCCTTCTTGGGGTCGGCCTTCTCCGGTGTCTTGGCAGGATCTGGATCGCCTTCGTCACCAGGTTTTCCACTGCCCTTTGCGATTCCATTCGGAGGCTCGAATTTGCCGCCTAGGGGAAGCTTCTCGTTCTCTAGCTTGTTGAAAGCTCCCCCAATCTTAAGATCTGATTCTCCCTATATGGCGAGGAATAAATAATTGAAAATTTGCACTTTATGTGGTTAAGGCGTCGATCAATGCTTTTTCTCTTGCTTGAGAATAAAGTACGAGAGACGGCTCGGAGTAGATCCGAGGCTTGGCACAAAATTTGATACAGGAGATTTCTTGGCGCTGACTTTAAACGGATGGCCCGCACAGCTTATTTGGGCGGGGCAACACCGGGGCAGGGATGCGCGCAACGTCTCGAGCTTCACCATTGATATTGAATCAGTGAATGACTATACGCCCTTTAGAACTACTAAACAGCTTTCCTTGATACCTGGATTATCCTACAAGCATGCTTAATTGAGAAGTGGAGACCGATTAGAATAGAAGGGCGACACGCGTCAAAGGAAATCCAGGCATCTCTTTTAGAGACAAGCAGATATCCGGATATCAAAAGGGTTCGATGACAGAGAGGATAACTTGCAATGGCGTCCAGACTTGTGCTGGTTCTCGGTGACCTCTTCATACCAGATCGAGCACCTGTAAGATACGCCCCACCGCGATAATTCCTTCCACACATCGACGAAATTGACCCTATCTTAGGATATCCCGGCAAAGGTACGCTCCGAACGTACCAGCACCCTTGCATCACACATACTCACGTAAACCTTCCCTACAGTTCAAGAAGCTCCTCGCCCCCAATAAAATAGGACAAATCCTCTGCCTCGGCAACCTCACCGACAAAGAAACCTACGACTTCCTCCGCGCTATAGCCCCCGACCTCCAAATAGTGAAAGGAGACTTCGATGTCGAAGCGCCTAACCTCGCCCTCTCAAAAGTCGTAACCCACGGCTCTCTACGAATCGGCTTTACACATGGCCATACCATAATACCGCCTGGAGATGCGGATAGTTTGCTGATTGCGGCACGCCATATGGATGTGGATGTATTGCTGTGGGGTGGGACGCATAAGTTCGAGGCATATGAGTTAGAGGGGAAGTTTTTTGTGAACCCGGGGAGTGCGACGGGGGCGTTGGGGACGGGGTGGTGTGCTGGTGGAGAGGAGCCTGTGCCTAGTTTTTGTTTGATGGATGTGAGTCTCTCGGACATGGACACGTGAACGATTCCAAGACTAATTCTGGCTACAGGTGCAAGGGGATGTGCTCGTGCTGTACGTATATCAACTGAAGACTGACTCTAATGGCGTGGGGAGTGTAGGTGTTGAGAAGGTCTCGTTTCGAAAGAATAGTGGACTGGCAACCTAATTAATACACAAACTCATCGTTTCGCGTTACCCCCTTCATCTACGCCCTCGATTTCGACAAGTCGAGTTGCTATCCGTTTTGACATCCTACAATATCAGCATGACTACGGTAATGAAAACAAAACCCGCCAGCAGGCATCCCAGTCTTTTCAACCGATTCTGTCTACTCTTGCTTTCTCCTCCCTCATCTGCTTGGCTTTCCATAGCCACTTCTCCAATCCTGGCTCTTGTAGCCATGGGTGTTCCCAGGATCCTGTCACTGATTGGCAGATTTTGGGCTCTATACCCTGGGACACCAGGCTGACAATTCGGCCATGCCCAGGTTGGTTTTACGGCTGCAGAGCCGAAACTTTCTGATAGGAGCACGTTCTGCGCAGGAATTGTGGCTGCGGCAATTGCGCGATCGGAAGACTCTAGAGGTTGAAAAAAACTCGTCGCGATAGCTGCAGCACCCGCGCGATCAGAGGCGTGCAAAAGGATGGAAGATATATCTCTTATGACCGGTGTGGGCTTGAAGACAGCGAGTGTCTTATAATGGTATTCGAGGCAGAGGTCTGATGCGCAACGAAGTCCAATCGCACAACATCCTCCATGTAGATCATGAGGACACTCGAAAGTGTGCACTGGACACTGGGCTGGTGAATTGAGGCCGCAGGACATCCCGTACGGGCAGCAGAACATATGCGATGTAGTGTGGGAGGAACGAAGGCATGCCGTGTTCGGCGGACAACAGAGCTCCTGCGGATTTAGGTTCAGCGAACCCCAGAGACAAGAACTCGGGAGCCATACCGGATGGCCATACTCAGCGCAATGGTTTTCTTGGTCTCCGCAGAGCGTGAATGCTACCTGCTCTCCTCTCTTATCCAACCCAAGGTCTTGCGGCGACAGTACCTGATCGATGGTATCGGGAGTGGAACTCGGACCCTTGAGAAGGACCGCCCATGTATGAGGAGGCAGCTTGCTGACCAGACCCAGCACTGCATGTATGTATGCGAGCAGCAAGACGATAAGAAAGGTGACCATAATGCCGCCAGCGGCGATGACAGATTAGGGGCGGGTCTAAAGGTAGAGCTCTGGAGCTAAAAACGTGGTAACGAGAGGTTGAATTCCGGATGGGTGCCGCAAGACCTGCTAGGGGCGCCAAAAGAAACAATAGGATAGTACCAATGTGCATTACTTGAGGATGGAGGTTGATACTAATAATACGAGCAGTCCAGCCATTGTTGGAGAGTCTGTACCAAGACCAATTAGAGCAGGATTCGATGGAGAAAGAAAGACAAGACTGACGTAGGTCAAAGTCATGTTCTGGAAACTCAAAGCTCCTTCCACATGTACGTTCGAACAGGAGAGTTGCAAAAGGCTATGCCTGGAGAAGGAGCGACATGCTTGGAATAGGACGGCAAATTCTCGCGTACTGTGAATGATAACGTCGGTTCTGAGCTCATTTTGTCACAGCCTTGCCAGGTAATTGGATCATCTCAGTCTAGAAGGGAAAAGGATGTTGTACGTTTGGGATGGATTGATATGTCCTGAACGGGCTTAAGCTAGGGCTAACAAAACAACCGAGGCAACCTCGGCAAAATCCCTTCGCATTGACCTCATTATTTACCCAGAATTCCGCTGCTCTTCAACGCCATTGTGTTTCGTGAGGGAGGGAGAGGCTTTCGAACAGTTTTGAGAGCGTTATACTACAGCAATCATCCTCAATGGCACCAAGTTGGGTCAAAAAGCTCACGCCCTCGGGGCCTCAAGGCTCAGAGCTTCTAGATCAAGAGCGGGCCCAGTCCACCATACCTGTAAAGAGGCTATCGGAGTTCCTCTTTACGAAAGAAGTCCTTGCCCGGCAAGACAAGATCCTCAGCATCCTCAAGCGGGAGAAGGTCTTCAACAAATCCCAAAATTACTTCGCTGGCCGAGAGGCAAGATTCGAGACAGCTCTTGCCCGGGCGAAGCGGTTACGCCTGTTAGCTGTTCAGCACAAATGGACTAAAGACGAGTACATGATGGCCTCAGAGCTGACTAGCGAGCCAGGCCCATACGGGCTGCATGCTGGCATGTTCTTGGTATGAATCCAATCTGCTTTTTTCGAAGGCCTGCGGGTACTGACATACTGCACAGATTACACTTCGAGATCAGGGGACCCCAGAACAACACAAGCTATTTCTGGAGAAGGCGGACAACTATCAGATCATTGGATGTTACGCACAGACCGAATTGGGTCACGGATCAAATGTTAGAGGCCTCGAGACCACTGCGACGTGGAATCCAGACGACAAAACCTTTTCCATCCATTCACCACACCTCACAGCTTCAAAGTGGTGGATTGGCTCTATGGGAAGAACTGCAAATCATGCCGTGGTCATGGCTCAATTGATTATCTACGGCAAATCCCTCGGTCCGCACCCGTTCGTTGTTCAAATACGAGACTTGAAGACACACGAGCCACTTGAGAATATACATGTTGGTGACATTGGACCCAAGTTCGGATACAATACCATGGACAATGGCTTTCTGCTTCTGAACAACGTCAAAGTACCTCACATCAACATGCTGGCAAAGTTTTCGAGCGTCGACCCCAAAACCAACAAATATGTAAAGCCTGCATCTGCGTCGCTCGTCTACGGAACCTTGACCTGGGTGCGGAGCACGATCGTGCTGCAATCTGGTGGGGTCCTTGCCCGCGGTGTCACAATTGCCACAAGATACGCGGCTGTTAGACGGCAATTTCAAGACAGGGATGCCAAGGAGGATACTGGTGAGAACCAGGTGCTGAACTATACTATGGTTCAAGTCAGGCTACTCCCTTTACTGGCTGCCACTTTCGCTCTGCACTTCACTGGTAAGGGCATGATGGCTTTGTATCAGGAAAATCAAGAGAAGATGGCTGGGGACGTGGGCAAACAGGGAGGCCATACTGGCCGAGGACCTAGCCCTGAGGAGCTTTTCCCCAGTACAGATCTGCTGGCTGATCTACATGCTACTTCGTGCGGTCTGAAAGCCTTAGCTAGTACTACGGCAGCCGAGGGTCTCGAGGTTTGCAGAAGAGCATGTGGTGGCCACGGTTATTCCAGCTTCAGCGGCATCGGCTCTTGGTATGCCGATTACCTACCGACTACCACTTGGGAGGGAGACAACTACATGTTGACTCAGCAAGTGGCCCGTTATCTACTTAAAACGGCACGGTCGATTCTCAATGGTCATCCATCAAGTAACGACACTACTAGAATCTTCAAAGAATTCCTGTCTCGGAGAGACATTGGCGCCGCCTTCGACGTTCTAGGTCGCGACGAAGACATAGTTGCAGCGTTCGCATGGAGGACCTCTTTCCTCACCTTCGAAGCCCTGAAGCACCGTGACGAGGAGAAGAAGAGCTGGAACAGCTTGCTAGTGGACTTCTGGCGCCTGAGTACTGCACATTCACAGTATCTCATCGTTAAGAATTTCTACGAAGCTCTCCGCTCCGAGTCCATCACGTCCGAGCTTGACCCAGAGACCGTAGCTCTGATGCACAAGCTCTTCCGTCTCTTCGCCCTCCATACTTTGGAGAAGGAAGCTTCAGAATTCTTCTCATCGAGCGCTGTCACTGTACGACAGATCCAGCTCGCCAGGACCAAGGCTGTGATGAAACTGCTTGAGGAAATCAGACCACATGCTGTCCGTCTTGTAGACGCCTGGCACTTCCCTGATTGGCAGCTCGACAGCAGCCTGGGCAGATATGATGGGAAAGTCTACGAGGACTTGTTTGAGAGGGCGAGCGAGATGAATCCCTTGAATGCGATGACAATTGATCCATACCCCGAGAGTGATGTTTTGATCAAGAAAGACGATAGGGAAAAGTTCAAAGCAAAGTTGTGAAGCGGTCGGTTTCGTCTTCAAGTATATACAGGTGTTTTGTGTGAGCTGATGTATATAGGTAGTACTCATTTACATGGGACATTGTCTAATATGATGCGTTTGGGGATGTAGCGGAAATTCTTGACCGGGTGAATACCTTACAGGTCGTTAGGTTGAGCCTGTCGTTCACAAGACCATTTCTATCTCCCAAGCGAGAGCTGAGAACCAGTCACTCGTAACGTCTCTTCCAATCTTAGGCAATCGAGCTCTCTCAAACACCTTCAAAGCTTATAGCTCCCACAAGATTCGTCGTCACGTTCGACCAACTAGATCGGAAAGTACGTTCACATATCGATGTCAAGATATGGCATGAATCAATTAATCTATTTGCCCTTCACCTGGCTTCAAGATCTGGTAGCATGAATTCATGAGAGGGTGGAGGCTGTTCGAAGCTTCGATGTCTCTCAACGGCGGTATCACCATGAAGTCAACATCACGTCAAGACAGCATTCACGTCGTATTATTTTTCACAGTCAAACAACCACGAACAGGTGACAGACACTCAACGTCGGCTTGAACAAAGCGGGTCTCTCCTTCCCATCTATCAGTAACTAATTAGCCTGGGCCCTACCAATGAGGGAACAAGTACATTCATCGAAGAGGTAAACCACTACCTTAGCTTCATACATATCAATGTTTCCCGAGTTCATTCAAGCAAATGAAGGAAGCTTATTATAGTCACTAACGACAAGCTGTGATATATATACCCTCATCATGCCCCTCTGTTTTTCCTTCTTACAATTATTCAACGTCAACGTTCTACCTCCACTTCCACCAATCGCATTCACCTCCATCATCTGTCTCCTCCTCTTCTATCCATATATCCACATATACAACACTCTGCGTCTTCTTTTCCACTTCTTTTCGCTTCGTCTGTCCGAGGTATAACTTCGACTGATCAAATCTGTATCTCCTCGACCCAGGAGAAGCCGTTGAAACAGCTCGTCACATCAAAGCCTGACACAAGCTGCTTTCAGAAGCTACGGGGGAAGACCGCAAATGGTGATCTGCCAAACGTCAATGTCCCAATCATAACACAATGGGCCTGAATGTCCGCGTCCTTGAAAATGCAGGTGTCATCGACCACTCTTCCCTTGCGTATTCGAACCCCAGTTAGATTGAAGTTTAAACATGGCTAGACCACCAGATCAGGTACTTGACGAGCTTAGCCTCCAATTCCCACAAAGCAGATTGCGAGATGTTCGAATCTAAAGCTGCATTTGGAGCTGATGCAACGGATGATGACATTGAAAATTACAAGGAACTTGGAAAACTTTGTGTGGTACCTTCCGCATGGGATTCTGAGCTCGACAAACATCTTCAGAATCCTTCCGGCGATGCATTCATATGTAGAGGCAGGGCCAATACCAACATTACTCGAGGTGATTTGGCCACCATTTTGCCGAACGTCCAACTACCATCTAACGGTTGGCTAAACAAGCGCGTTGTTGAGAGCTTCTTCCACATCCTGGCCAACGATCCCATGACGAGCATAAATGCTGTGTGTATTATGGATGTGACTGAAGAGCCAATCCGGGAGAAGAGTTCGCTTGCAGGTTTCTTTGACCACAATGTCATAGTCTTTCCGATATTTAACGCGGGAGCTGAACACTAGGTGCGATTTACAGTTTTCCCAAACACGAAGACTATACACTATTACGACTCGCTGGAGGATGGGCTTCGCAGCTTGGGCGACGGTGTCAAACACTGGCTCAAAGAGATGCTTGAACATATGTACACAGATGAATGGGTAGTCGAGTACAACGCGTGCCCGACACAACACAAGGATTCATCGTGTGCACTGTGTATGTGCATCAACGGTATGCTTCTAATGCTTGGGCAGCGACCAGAAGGACTTTACTCTAGCAGCGATATCCCTAGAGGTATTCTGCCGATACGCAAATGATGAAGGAGGGAAGTGTCGAAGACTTGTAAGTCGAATCAATTACTAATCAATTAGTGTGATGTTTTGAATCAACACTAATCGATTGCTAATTAATCTAGATCAAATTCAGCAACCCCGGTGCCTTGAAAAACCACATGAAATCATATGGCGTAACATTCGTTTATGTCTCAGCGGGAAAATTGAAAAGTAAAGAGCTCGATGAGGTCGACAGTAAGAATAGATTCCTAATTGATTACGATGGTATCACTAATATATTTCTAATCGATTAGGATAGTATCAGATATTGGATAGTAATATAGAAGACGATATAATATATCGTTGATTTGATTACTAATAGATTACTAATAGATTAGTTTCTCGGGATAATTAAATAGGCTCCGACGAAAGATTAAAATTAAAGCGCCGATACTAGTAAATAATAAAACTTATAAATAGTTTAATTTAATCTAGACTAGGTTCCTCTCTTAAAATATAAATTCTTTTTCCTCTATAAATAAATTATTATTATTATTATAATTTATATAGATATCTTAGTTACTCTAAAGAAATTTAGAATTAATCGGCGCGAATATTATACCTTAAAGAAAATATAAATTTTAAATATAATTATTAAAAATAAATATAAAATACTAAAAGAGATTTATAACGAGGAGAAAATACCCGAAAGTACTACGCGACGCTAGCGTAAAGAGGAGTAAGTTTTAAGGAATAATAATATAATATAACGGGCCTAGAAGAGATTTAAATTATCCAACGAGTATTTAAATTAACTTCTCGACGTATAAAATCTAATACGCGGCGAGTACTATAAATATTAAATTCGAGAAAATTAATTATATATATATCTTTATATACTATAATATATTTATAGAAATTATTATTAAAATATAAAGTTATATAAATAAGTTAAATTTAATACTATTCGCTAGGAAAATAAATATAAATATATTATATATAGATAAGAATATAGGGATAAGACGTTAGATATACTCTAGAAATAAATTTATTTCACCGATAAAACTTATATTAATCCGTTAATATAATCGAATAAAAGAGTTTTATAAAAAGAGGAGACGCGTTATAAATTAAAAGATTTTATTAAGATTCCTAAACTCGAAGGAGTCGTTTTTTATATTATTATTTTTTATTTATAATAATATAAATCTAAATTTTAATTCTATAACGACGAGTAGAATATAGTATTCGAAATTCAATTCTCGAAACCTCGTAAACTTATTCGACGTAAACGAGAGACTTAGGACGAATATAATTAATATTATATAAATTACTTATTTTTAAAAGAAATAAATCATTATTAAATTATTCCCCTAAATATAAATATTTTAAATATATTACAATTTTTTTTAAATAATATAAAGTATATTCGTATATTATTTCTTTAATATCTCAATACGTAAAATAATATAGAATATAGTTTTTATAAATTATTATCGCGAAGTAATTTATATTTAAGAAATTATAATATAGGGTATTAATATTAGTTTTTTAATAAAATTAATAAAATTATACTAATTCGAGATTTATTAGAAATTTCGTTATCTTTATTAATAATTAATTTTTGATTAATTTTAATTAAACTACTAATATTAAAATATATATTTATTTAATTATTTAAAGAATATTAATAAGGTTATATTTCATGAAGTAATAATAGTTGATTAATTAGTTAAGTATTCGTCGTTAACGAATTAAAATAATAAATAACCCTCGGTATTAAGGAACTAACCTAATATAGTAAAATCGATATAATCGTATTAGTTACTATTAAATAAATAAAGTTATCGCCCCGATAATAAAAGTATAATAGGGTATTTCCGTTAAAAGGAAGCGCTAGTATAAAGGGAATTTTATTAAACCGAAATTATTATAGTAAACAATTTCGTTTAAGTTAAATAAATATTTATATTATATTAATAAACTAGTTATAAACCTCCTTCTACTCCCTAATAATATTAGGTATATATTATAATTATTTTATAAATATTTATTTATCGTCTTCGGGCCTATAATCCTTCTAACGAATAAGATATTATAAAGTAGTATTCTTCGCCCTTTTAAATCGACGCTATCGTTTATATAATAACTTTTCTATCTCCTATTCGTCCTCGTTATCGACGATAATCGGTAACGGTATTATAGCGTATCTATCGTAGAGATCCGCGTTAAATACTATCGCTAGTTCGAGGTAAACTATTAAGACCACGTTATAAATAATTATAATAGAGGGTAGCTTTAGGCGGTACGCTAACCTCCCGATTTATTCGATAATTTCGAACGGGCCTACGAATTATTACCTTATTTTCTTCGAGAGTATATTAATTATTTAATATCCGCGGTATAAATATAAATATATTAAATTACCGATCTTAAAGAATATTAACTTATAGTAGATATTATATTACTCTTTTATACGGATTAAAATAAAAGTAATAACGTTTTAAATATTAATATATTCGGGACGGTAGACGGTAGTAGGGAATATATTTTCTCGGAAAGTTTCCGTAGTATTATAATATATTTTTAGACCCGGGGATTTAATATCCTAGAAGATTTCTATAAGAGTAATTAGGACATTAACTACCTTAAAATTATTAAAGTTAAGATTATCGATTCGTAGTAAATCTAGTAATTTCTTAATTTTAAAACCGTATAGGACCTCTATCGGTACTAGGCGCGTACTATTATATTTAATAAAATTATTTAACGCCGCGGATAACTACGATAATACTATTAATTATTTATTATAGTTAATTATAAGAAGGAAGTAGTATAATATAATCTCGATAATTTTATTTAACTTTTTAGACTAACCGTTAATCTAAAGGTAATAAATAATTGAATATAATATATCGACTTTAAATTTATTTATAATCTACTTTTATAGTTAACTAATAAACCGACGGTCTCGATTAGAGATAATAACGGCTAGTAAACCCTAATTTAATAGGAGTAGTCGAGTTAGTAATTAGTAAATTTATTAAAGTCCGCTCTAGTCTATTTAACCCGTAATTAATATTACTACTTTATTAAATTTATATATAATAGATATAACGTAATCCTCCCTTATAGAAGCCTTTAATAATACTAGAATAAAGTTAATAATTATTATATAAAAAGACTTAATAGGTAAGTAGATTAGTTATAAAGATCTATAAGGCTAATATTTTAATATTTAATATAACTAATAATGAGGGTAGTATTTAAGGTATTTATATAATTTCGTTAATATATTAAATATATAGACGTTATTTACGAGTTTCTTATAGGTCCTAGCGTAGCTAGGGTACCCTATATTATTATATACTTTTTAGAATACTTTATATTCTAGAGTAGTCGGTAAATATAAGTGAAGTTTATACTCATATTCGATATCGTCGAAATAAAATAGATTATTAATAAGTTTATATAGTAGTCTAGTCGTATTCTTACCGAGTATAATATTCTTTATTACCGTAGTTATAATCTTAACCCAGTGTATTTCTATTTCGTAACTACTATATACAAGGCCTTTAAAATCGTCGCTAACGGCGATAATATTAACTAGAAAAACCGATAATATATTAAGGATTAACTCGTTTATTTCTAGGCGATATAAACGATTAATAAAGTATAATAAAGTATTTAAAACGATATTCGCTTTACTAGGCTTATATTTTAGTTTAATTCGAAATCTTTATAAATATTCGGATATATAAATTAATCTAAAATTCAATTTCTTAATAAAGATAGTATTTATAAAAATCTACCCTACTATATTTATAATAGAGGTATAGTCGGTATAGACGATTATATTATTATTAATTATTTTAATAAAATATCGAATCTTCTTTATAACCTAGATAATACTAGTTATCTTTAATTCGGTAGGCTAGTACTTTATCTTAATAGATATTAATTATCTTAATAAGAAGAGAATAAATTATAAAAACTTTTATTTCGGTACTTCCGTAATATCATTATCCTTAATATAGTATATATATATACCGAATCTCTACTCTTTACTAGTATCTAGATTAATAAATAATAATCTCTTTAGATTAATATAATATAGTATAATAAGACTAGCGAAGAGCTCCTATAAATATTTATAAATATTAAACTCCGTCGGCGTAGGTATATCGACGAGAGTTCTCCTTGTTATAAATTTATAAATATTACCCCGTATACTCTTACCCTATAAATTTCGATAGTATTAATTTAATAATATTTTACGATTTTATAAAGGTTTAATTATTACCGCGTAATATAGAATATACTATTTTAGGTAACTAGTTATTCCGAGGTACTACTTTAGTATTTATAATATTCGGGGAAATTAAAGATTTTATATAACTACTAATTTATCCTTAATTATAATAAGGCCTAGAGCGTCGATATATTAATTTAATAATTATACGGAAGGATAACTAAAGAAGGATTTCTTAATAGAAATAGAAATATTTATATTTAATAGAGCCTAGAATACTAGTATTAAATACTCGACGTATTCTATTAAGGATTTAGAGAAGATAACGATATTATTTATATACGCGCGATAGAATTTTCGGTATAAACAAAATATACGGTCGATTATTCGTTAAATATAAATAGGCGAGTTCTAGTAACCTATAACAAGGACGTTAAATATCTCTTAATCTCTATAAATAACTACTATTAAACGATATCGATAATACCGTTTAACCTACTATTAGTAGAAGAATATAACGGCGTCGATTATTAAAATATATATAGTATTTATTAAAAGTACTAGGATTTCCGTCTATAAGGGAACTAGATAAATATTAAATATAATAATCTTATTTAATACTTTAATATTTACGACTACGCGTTCTTTAAATTTAAATAGTATATCTTTCTAGATTATAAAATATAGGAAGGAGAAAAGCGTTATTATAATAATCTACTCTATTCTTCTCTATTAATATAACTCGTCGAAGGTTTCGTTAATTACCTCCTTATCCTATTTACTTAACGAATATATACGAGCTTGGCCGGCCTTATAGAGCTCTTTCTAATTATTAATAAATAGAATTTCTATTTATTTAGACTCTAGGATATTTACTATATTTCTAATATCCTTTTATAAATCTAGAAATAAATCGACGATATTAATAATTATAAAAGTGGAAGTATTATTCCCGTAGATTATAGTACTTATAGGGTATAGTATCTCTAGTTAAGATAATACGTTCGGTACTACCGAAGGTTTTAATAATATTTACTTCGGCGCTACGGAAATCTTTTATAAAGTAAATAAATTTAATAAAGTAAATATTAAATTAGAAGTTATAAAACTCGGATAAATAATATTCGATACTATCGAATTAGATATACGGGGAGTTATTATTATATTAAAGATTACTACTATAGTTAGTCCGGCCTTAAAGTAAAACTTAACTAAAAACTTCGACGTTAAAGTCTTCGGTAACCTTATAACTAAATTAATATATAAAATATTAACTTAAAAGTATTTAGTTATTTCGTATTTAATAAGTTTCCCTAGTCTAGTATATCGGCTAATAATTATTAATAGATCGGTATTATTCCGAATTATAATTCTATCCATATCGTAGTCAACGATATACGCGGTCACTATTAGTATATTAAGTTAAGAAGGTTTAAATAGTAAATCACGATCCTAGAGTAAATCCGATTTTATAAATTTAATTATAATAGTCATATCTGAATATACTAGTACAGTATAGCGGAATTTATTAATTATAATTACGTCTATTCTAATACCCTTCGTGATTATAGAAATAGGGATTTAGAGGTTACTATAAAATATAATAATAACGAGATCTCTATTAATATTAATTATAATTCCTTCTAGCTTTATAATATTAATATTTATTAAAACTTTAATAAATAGGTTATCGACGATATATAGTTCCTTAATAATTAAGGCGATCTTATCGTCCTTACTAGGAATATATATAAAGATAATAACGAATTTATTAATATCGTAGTTATTCGATCCTAAGCCACGGACTTTTATAATAATAGGTATTTTACGGATTTTAACTCGTAAGTTAAATTCCGTAAACTTTATAAAAAACTATTAATTTATAAAGTTTATAATATATCTAGTATCGAAGTAAAATTTATAGAGTTAATTATTTAATTCTACGGAGACCTTAATAATAGTATAGTAATAACTACGAAATATATAGCCGCGGGTAGGTTTATCGGTAGATATCGATTTAATAACCTATTTCGCCGAGAAGGTAATATTTAATAGAGCGGAAATTAATAAAGTAGAATTCGTTAAAGCGGAAAATATAGTAGACTCTAATAGAATAAGATTTCGGTAAAGCCGGATATATATATATAATTTATTATTTAAAGAGAAGGACTATTTATATAAACGGTATATTATTTTACTAGTTATATCGACTACTTTAATAATATATTAACCGACGAAAAGATTATTAATTATTTTATTATAAGATTACTTTAAATCGACGGTATCGCTAGGGTATTTACTAGCCTACGTAGTACTTTAATAAAAAGTATTTTCTTAATTATTATAGTAGTTTCCTTAACTTTTATTATAAAGGTTTTCGGTTTAACGGAAGGATTCTACCGAATAATTTTCGTTATAATTAACGTCTTTAGTAGTTTCTTAGTCTTTAATATAATAGGCCCTTTAAATTAAAAAGGGTTTTTTAAAAGAATTCCTATTAAAGTTTCTTTTTACTCCGGAGCCTTAATTTTAATATTTAAAAGAGAATATTTTTTACCTAAGTAACGAATTTAAGTTTCTATTTATTATTTATAACTACTTTACGGGAGGCTATAAATAATTAGAATTCTACTATTATTACTAATTAATATAATTTTATTAAGACTGAAAGGAAGACGAAGAAGACGAAAAAAACCTATATAAATTATTTCCGTAGGAAGTATTATTACTTTTACAAAGAGGTACGTTATTATATAAAGATTTATAACCTTTACCGAAGTCTTCGGTAGGACGATAAGGAATAAAAAGTTAATGAAAGTTTTAATATTAACTATACTATTAAGGCTAATACTGTCCGTAGCTATTATTAATATTATTATTACTACGGTTCGGCGGAAACGATCGATCCTATTTATTTAACTTTCTAGATACTAGAGCCTATTATTTATATTTATAGTTATCGAGGCTCGTTAAAAAGTTATTAATAATAATATTATTCTCAGGTCTTTTAATATTACGCCGTAACTTAAAATTGATTCCGTTATAAATAATATTAAGTTAATTCTATAGTAGCGATATTCCCGTATCTTTAGTAGACCTTAAAATCTTTTATATATATTTATATAATTTACGACGGCTACTAGTATCTTTTATAGAGTAACGTTCTTTAAAGATAATATTAATAATTATATTTAAAGACTCCTTAAACCTTCCCGCTAATAATTAAATTTATTCCGTAATATTAATATTAATAGTATTATATTTCGATAGTCTCTTCTTAATATCTAAAAACTTAGTAGTATATTATTTTAAAATAGTACCGCGGAGGTAAGTCTAGAGATTTTTATATATTATAATATTTTTAATAATTACTAGGTCCTTAACTCGCTCGATAAAGAGATATATATCGCGGAAATAAATTTCTTTATTAGTATACTCGAGACTAGACCCTATATTAATAGATTTACTATTATATATAGAGTCGAAGAATCCGAGGTTAATTATATTTTACTTCGATATAATAGAAGTAGTATTATCGCTTTAAGAACCTTATAGGTCTTAGGGTTTTAATAATTTAAAAGAGCCTTCGGGAGGTATCGTTATAAAGTTTATAATAAAATTACGAAGTTTTATAAACTATATTTTATTAAAGCCCGCGTTCGTTATAGTCGAGGATTATTATAATTATTAATTAGGTCCGAGGGGTCTTTAATAGATTATTTCTTCTATAAAGATCTATCTAGTAGAATATCTTAATAGCGATATCGAATTTAATATAAACGAAGTAGGCGTTTACCTAAAACTCGGCGGGGACGAAGGAAATATATTCCTAACTAATATTAATATTTTAAGAGATTATTAAGTCGCTTAAATACTAGTTTAGAAATATATTATAATAGTATAGAAAATAATAATATTAATAATTTAATCGCTTAACTAGCTCGGTGCCTTTATAAACCTTAATTATACTCGTTATTCTCGAGGATTAAGACTACGAAGGGGTTAAATAAGCCGGAAATTCCGCCGAATAAAGTAATTAATAATATAACGAGTAATATTATCGACCTCGCCGGTAAAAGCGTGGCCCGATTATATAAATTCGTCGAGCTAGAATATTAAGACTACGGTATTACAGCTAGCGATATTACTAAATACTATAATAATAATTTTACGGAAGTAGGAAAGTTAAGGGTTAATAAATTAATAATTCTTTATAATTTACTTTTATTAAAGACGAATTAATTCTTATTTATTTTTTCGATTTTAAAGATAAAAACTTAATACTCCTATAGGTAGATAAAATATAACGAATAATTATATATAAAATTTATATAAGAAATAATAATATATAAGGACTTGAATAGGGTTAAACCTAGTACGACTTTAGATTATCTTAACGGCGCTTCTCCTCTTTAAGAAAAGTCGATATTTAATTAATTTTATTAAAGATATAATATAGTTTTAGGCGAATTATATAATAGATTTACTAAAACCGAAGATATAGTTATAATAATACCTATTTTAATAGACTAGTACGTTATAACGGAAGGCTTCTATAATTATACTAGATAACTAGGTATAATATACCGAAATATAGTATTTATAGTTTTAGTACTATCGTAGTAGGCCTTAATATAGTAGAGTTATTTATTTCGGTAGAGAAAAAGAAGGTAGTATTCTTTTCTAACGAGATTATTGTATAAGTTATATTTTATTCTACCGAAACGAACTAGTAGAGGAGACGGGGTACGGATAAAAGGACGTTATCGAATAATTTTAATTCGACTATTAATACTACTATATAGCTAGTGGATTGAATATCTAGTAAACGTAGTATAGCGCTTATTAGGACGTATAAATACCGTTATTATTAATTAATAAAGTTATATTCTATAAAGTAGTAATAGTTAATTAATTAGTTAAATATTCGTCGTTAACGAACTAGAATAATAAGTAGCCCTCGGTGTTAAGGAACTAACCTAGTATAGTAAAATCGGTATAACCGTATCAAGAACCCTCTTTATTAATTCCTCTAGCGGAGTATTTAATAGAGAGGAGGAATATATATAAATATTATAAAAATTAAAAATAACGAATAACGAATAATATTCTAGTTAAATCTTTATAAATAATCTAATTAAAAATTAATTTAAAATTAATTTAAAATTTAGTTTATAACTCTAAAGATAAATAACCTCTAAAATTAATTAATAATAAATTTATAATTAATTTAGAATAAAGATAAAAGAAGTTATTATAACTTTTCTACTTAATCTTTTTTATATAATCTAGTATAATTTAGAAGTCTCGGTATATTTATATTATATATATAAATTTAATAAAAATATTATATTAATCTTTTTTAAATTTTAAATAATATTAAATAATCGACTTTAATCGATCTAATAAAATTATAATATTAGATTTAATAATTAAATTAATTAGTATATATTTATATAAATTAATAATAGAATTATAATCTATTTTTAATAAATTAGATTTATTACTTTAATTTACTTTAGAATTAAATTATATTATAAATTTAATATTATTTTTCGTCGCTTAAAGATACTCGAGAATATTATATTTATTAATTTATTTATTAATAAATAATCCGCGAGCCTCGATTATATTTAATAAAGTTTTAAACTTTCGAATAACTAAGTTATTAATTTTAATTTTAATTTTTTATATTAAAATTATATTATCTTCTTACTCTGTATTAAATTAATAGAAATTATTTAAAAGAATATTATTAAACGACGTTATAATAAATAAATTCTAAATATAATAAATTTTTTCTATTTAATTTATAATTTATTAAAAGTTAGTTTAGATTCTATTTATAAACTTATCTTTAAAAAGAGTATTAAGGAAAGAGAAATCTTAATTATTCTTTAATCTTTATATCGAGAAAGTCCGCTATATTAATTTATAGTACCTAGGGTATTTATAATAATATAAAAGTAAATATAAAGTCTTAATAGGAAAATGATCTCTATATTTAAATAATAGAATTAATCTCTAAAGAGTTAGAGTAAAGACTCCGAGTCTCTTATTTCTAAAAGAATTCTAAAGTACCGAAAACTATAATATAATATTATAATATAAATAATATAACTATATTATATACTTTCTTTATAGAATCTATATACTATATTTAATAATTATTATAAAGTTAGTTTTAATATAGTATAATAATTATCTCCCCTTCTAGGGGTTTCGCCCTCGAAATTAATATATACTAGTTTAATACTTTACTATTTTTAAATAAAAAGTATAATATAAGAGAGTCCGAATTAAATAAAATATATATATAACGTCTACGCCTCCTACCTAATTCGATTAATATCCTAGATTAATAGTAATAATATATTAATAAAAAACCTCTAAACCTAGTAGGAAAAAGGGAGGGAAATAAGTTATATCTTAAAACTAATAATCCGTCGTATACTCCTCTTATAACGGCGTAGTTATATAGTCGTAGATTATATTAAGTATTCGAGGAAAAATAAGGGAAAGAATATTATAATTATTATCGAAAATTATAAATCTTTATTATTAATAAAGCTTTAACGATATCGGCGGTAAAATAAATTATTCTACCCTATTATTTAGGAAGAACTCTAGTTATAAGAGTAAATATATACGGCCCCGGGGTAACGATTTTAGTATAAATATAAAGTCTTCGTCGACTTTTTAATTTTTCTTCTTCTATAATATCCTATTATTTTCTATATATATAAACTCCTATATATTACTATCGATAACTATATTATATTTAGATTTTTACTAATTTATAATAGTCTCGGTCGTATCTTTAATCTCTTTTTTCGAGGTTATAAATATTATATATATATTCTATAAATGAGGCTAGAGTTAATATATTATAATTTAAATAAATTTTTCTTTTCTTCTTTTAAATTCTTTCTTTAATCTTATAATTATTAAAATAAATAAATAACTTATTCTATTTTTAAATAAAGTACTTATTTATATTTTAAAAGTATTAATACTATCGTAATATTTATTTTATTTTTAGATTATTAGTTTTATATTTTATTTTATTAATAATATATATATAGCTAAATTACTTTAATACTTAATATATTAGTTTAATCTCTACGGTATACGATATTAATAATAGTATTTAGATATTTAATATATCTCCGATTATCGCTCTTTATAGGATAATTACGCGCTCCGCTTTTATCCCGTCTTTATCCGTACTTTTATACCTCCGTTACTTTACGCGGATAAACCTAGATAACTACGTCCTATATAATAAAGTATTATATATAAAGTATATTTATTACGTAAAGAATAAGTACTTATATAATCCTATATATCGTTAATATTCCGAAATTAAATCTATTTAATATATGGCTACGCTATTATCGTTTCTTATTAATATATTAATTTAGTTAATAATAGTCTACTACTATAAAGTAGTAGGTTTTATAATAAAAGTTTATTTTTTATCTATATTATAAACTATTCTTAATATTTCTATATTAATAGTAGTAATAATAAAATTACTAATTAATTTCTTTAAATATTATTTATTTACCTGAAATAAATTTATTATCTCTATAATATTAACGATTTTAGTCCTCTAAGCCCGGTTATTAAAATTTATTTTTAATAAAATAATTTTCCGTATTAACCTCTTAGTTAAAGTATAATCCTAATATAGTTATATATTTATAAAAGGTTTCGGTAAAGCCCTCTTTATCCTACATCGGTAAAGCGGGAGACCGCTCAGGCGGAAAAGTGTAACGGACATGAGATTCATGCGGAAAATGCGTATTTAGCACTTCGACTCTTCTTGTACGGGCTCCGTATGACCGGTATTTAATAAGTATTAAAAAACTAGTACGTATAAAATATAGCGCTAAGCTAGCGCTATATTTTATATATATAAAGTTTAAGGTTTAGGCTAATACTCGTAGAGTTAGAAATTAAAATAATATCGAAAAATGCGCTTTATACGCAAAATGCGCGCTGAGCTCATATCCTTTATATTTTTCCTCTATACGGTCTCCCCGCTTTGCCGATATAATAGAGTTAATAACCTCGATTTTTTAATATCTTATTTAGAATCCTAGTAAACTAGTTATAAAAATCTTCGATAAATACTACTAGAGTAAAATTATAATAATTTCCTCGTTTATTAATATCGTTACCCGTAAAATTATAGTCCTAGTATTCTAACTCGATGAATTTATAAATTTAAATTATATCTTTACGGGTAATATTAATAATATTATTTATTATATTATTATTTATTTTATTCGTTGAAATTTCCGGCCCGCTTAACCTCTACGTAAATTTAATATATAAAAATAACGAGCTCGATTATAGTCTATTAAAATATAAAGCTAGTTAAATAATTAGGCCGTTAATATTATTATAATTTATACCGTTATTATATATTTCTAAATAGATATTTAAATAACTCGCCGACTTTTTAAAATACCCGCTTTAATAAAGAAAATACTATCTCTTTTATTACTTTAATTAATACCCTCGCTTTTAAATAATATTTAATCGTTAGATAAATCTACTAAAATAATCTTTATAAAAAAATTATATACTTAACCCCCCTCGGACCTAATTAGTAATTATATTAACCTTCGGTTATACTTTTAATAATATCGAATAATATAGATTTTATCGAAATATAATATACCGAGCTTCGTAATATTATTATAATTTTTATAATAATTTTATTATTAAACCCTCCAAGCCCGCCTAAATTTAAAGATTTATAAAGACTCGTTAATAATATTAATAGTATTATTAGGCTAAATAATTACTAGAATTTAAATAATATAAAATTCTTTAATCCTATATATAAAGATAAATTAATTATTTTAAAAGCCGCGCCTATAGAGTATACCCCGAAAAAGATATATTTTAGAGATATTTATTTATTTCTAGAATATACCCGCGACGTCGCTAGTACTAAAGGTAATAATTTAATTCGAATTAATTTTTAAATTTACTCAAAAGGCCCTACCCTAGAATAATAACTTATAGAGTTTACCGAAAATAATAAGAGACTAATAAACTAGGTAATAGAATTAACGAATAAAAACGAATACTAATCGAACGATTTAAATAATTAATTAATATAGTTATAGATTCGATATTTCGTAAAAAGTATATTTTACGCGACGCTAGTAATTATCGGGAACTAAAGGAATATATTTAAAAAATCTTTAAAATAATAAAGAATACCTAATTTACTAATTTTAAGAATTAATTTAAAATTATTTATAATAAATTAAATACTGAGTTAAGGCGCGATATTCGTCGACTAAAAAATATAACTATATTATATAATTTTCTAATAGACCTCGTTAAGTTTAAATATAATTAATAGATTTATATTAATAGAGTAAACTATAATAATAAAGATAATTAAATAATTAATTATATTAAGGTATTAAAACGATCTATTAATTTAAATAATTATAATTAATATAGTTTTAATCGTTAAAATAGTTAAGGAGGTTTTGAGTAATCGGGATTCTAATTAAATTAGAATTAATAATCTTTATTTCCTTATATTTATCGGGTTAATATTTATTTAAATTAGGATAAAAGATTTAAGAACTAGAGTTATTAATAATTATAAATAAATATAAATATTTATATTTTACTTTTATCTTTTATTTATCTCTAGATTATCGCGTCTTAAAGTATAAATTTATTTATTTCTTAATTTAATAACCGAAGCCTTCGAGTCTTGTTCCGTTTAAAAAATAATTATTAAAATTAGGATTAAAATTAATAACGTCTTTAGTAGGCCTATTAAGCCTCTAGTTCAAAAAAAAGAAAATAATATTAATATTTATAAAGACGCCTCGTAGTATAATAATATAAAGGGTTATTATATCGAGAGCTCTAGTTACTAGGATCTCGGCTATTAAGATTAAAACTCTAACTATTAGAACTCTTCTATAGAAAACTTCGGCGAGTATTACCGTAATAATAATTCCTATTAAAGAGGATATTTCTATATTACTTTATCCTCAAATTATTATTATTTATATTATTATATAAAGTTTATATCTAGTAGTAAATTATTTATTTATCTACGTGAAATTTACTAGAAATAATCGAAGCCTTCCGATACTATTAATTCGAATACTATTACGGAAATAAAACTCTTAAAATATTTAATTAGTATTAATATTATAAAAGTAAAGACCCTTTTATTTTCCGTTAGTTTAAATATTATAGAAATAAAAGCCTCGAAGCCCTCTATTAGTATTAAGTTTCTAGTTATTTACTCGATAGCGAAGGTAATATCTAGTATAGGATATATATTTAAAAACTATTATTATATTATTATTTTAATTAACTAGAGTATTAATAAACTAAAGTTTAATATTTATAATAACTCTAAATATATAATATTAATTATAAATAATATATTCGTATTAAAGATTATTTTAGTAAAGAAAATAGTTTTAAATATCTCTATTAAAGACTTAGGATCTAAAGTCTATTATTTAGATAAGTATATAATAATTATTTTCTTCTCCGAAGGTTTACTTTTAAATAGAATACTAGTTATCGCGGAAATTATTTATAAAGTCTATATTATTAATAATTTTAAAGCTAGTATATTTATAAAAGTAAATATCTTAATACCTAAATATATAATATTAAACTTTATTAAATAAAGTATTATTATCGGGAATTATTAGAACCTAGTAGTCTCTATAAATACTTATACTAGATTTATTTTAATTAAGTAAATTATTCGGGGTAAAATATACTTCGTTATTCCTATTAAATTAATAATATCGATTTTTATAAATTATTATAACTCTTTTCCTAATAATCGCGACTTATTATTCGAGCCTAACTTTGATATTTATTTTAAATACTTTAGTAGTATATTCGCCTATATAATTAATTTATTATTTAGTAATATTTATATTAAGAATAATACCGACTTTAATATACTAATACTACGAAGAATTTAATTTAACTCCGTCGAGGACTTCGAGTAAAATAACTACTATATAGTAGATATTTACTATACTAATCTCGCTACTACTAGTTAGAAAAATTGGAAAGAGAAACTTATTAAATAAATCGTAAATCTAGTAATTATAACTTTTATAATTATATTAAGATCCTAATTATTAAAGTAAATAAATATTTTAATAGTCGCCGAATAGTTTTAATAACCTAGTTAAAAGTAATATTACTAATGTAATAAAGTTATTAGAAATCACTATTAAACCCGAGCTCGAATATATATTAAATAATAATATTATAATTTATAACTAGCCGAATATAACGAAGTTACTCGCTACGGTAATAGAAAACTATTAAGATATTTTTATTAAAAAAGACGATACTATCGATATTTTAAAAAAAGAATAAATATTTATTTTCTTAAAATTTAATATAATATCTAAATTAATAAAAGTCTACCCTCTAGATTAAAGAGATAAATAAATAGTAGATAAAATCTTTAATAAATTATAAAAGTAGGGGAAAATAACTTAGTTTATATAATTAACGTTATTTAATTATCTAGTCTTCGTTATTTAGCGAAATATAAATACTGGTTTAAAAGAATATATAGTCGTCGATATCCGCGAGCTAAATAAGATTATAGAAAATAATATATATCCCCTACCTCTATAAAAAGATATTATCGGTTTATTATAAAGATATCGTTTTATATTAATAATCGACGCTGTCGATTAATTTTATTAATTTCTTATTTAATTCCGAGATCGATACAAATTTACCGTAATTACTTATTATAAATAAAAGTAATTATTTATAGTATTTATAGGGTATAAAGGCTTACTACCTTATATTTAATAATAAACGGATACTTTATTAAAACTCTTTAAGGACTTTACTAAAATATATATCGACGATATTATCGTTTTCTTTTATACCCTCTAAGAGTATATTAACTATCTATAATAAATCTTTAATTTATTCTAGTAAAGGCGTATTAATTTTTCGTTAAATAAATTCTTTATTAATTATTTATTTATTATCTTACTAGGGTAGAAGGTAAATAATCTAGATATATTTATTATAATAAAAAAGATCGTTATTATTATAATTTTAAATTTCCTTTAAAACTAGGTTAACGAGTACCTATATTTTAAATTAATTATAGTAGCGAATTATTAATATACTATAAATTAAAGAGAAGGATTTTATTATATTATTAAATACTACGCCGTTAAGGAATTAAAAGTAACCTAGGGTCCGCTTTAAACTATAAAATAACTTATTATACTATATTAATAAAGATAATTATAAGTAGTTATATATATTATAGTTTATAAAAACTAAAGTCTTTCGTATAATATAATCTCTCTAATTATAGCGGATTCTATCGGTTATATAATAGATTTATTAAATTAATTTATATTCGCTAAATAATTAAATATTTAAAAATTTATATAGTATACTACCCCGATTAATAAGTCTATTAAATTAGTAAATATATTTTATTCGGATTATTAATTCTAATATCGACACTATCGATCTTTTTTTATATAATTATTATAGATTTTATAATTAAACTTCCCGAAGTAAACGAATTTTATATATTATTTATTATAATATATAAATTCACTAAGAAGATTATTCTAGAACTAGGTATTAATATATAGAATACTTTATAATAGATAAATATTATTATTATAATACTATATACTAGGGACTAGAGAATACCGAAGGTCTTTATTAATAATAAAGATTCGAAGTTTATATTAATATTCTAGACGACGATTTTTACTAAATTTAAAATCGAGATATTTATATCTATAATATATTACTTATAAATAGATAAATAATCCGAGTATATTAATTAATTAATAGAAATCGCTTTAAAGTACTACTTTTTAATATTTAATATAAATTAAACCGAAGTACTACTATTTCTTAATATTATTAATAATAACTTTATAAATCTAGTAACGAGATTCGTATTTAATAAACTTTATTATAGTTTTAGAGTAAACGATAACTTTAATCTATTTAAGAATTTATTAATAGAAGATTATAATCGCCTATACTAGATTAAAAGAAATATTATTAATAAAGTAATTTTATTTATTAATATAATTATTAAAGTTTATTATAATAGTAAATATCTTATTATTAATATAAAACCTAGAGATATAGTATATCTTAAGTTATATTATAAATATAAAATCCTTAGAATAATAAATAAGAAGCTCTCTTATTAGAGAGTAGGATTATTCGAGATAATCGATAAAATCGGATAACTAGTATATAAATTTAAATTACTACTAATTATAACGATTTACCCCGTTATTTTAATAATTTAACTAGGACTAATACTTATTAGAGATAACTCTTATTAAAGACTTCGCCTAGATAATCTACCTATTATCGAAAATAAATATTAATATTCTAACGCCCTAGCCTTCGAAATTAAACGTCTTTTATAAAAGTATATAAAATATTATAATATAGAGTATATAGTAAAGTAGAAAGACTAGGGCGATAAATAGAATATATAATATAAACTATATAACTTTAGTAATATTAAAAACGTAATCGCCGACTATAAAAAAAGATATCTTATTACGGTTAAGAAAATAAATAAAGTAGAAAAGAAAATAAAAAGGAATCTTATTAAGATATCGTTAAAGTTTTCCGCGAATAAAGATATTACTATACAAGTAGGCCCTGAACCGCGTTTATTAAAATATATCGACGATATTAATTCTTTACTAGACGAGTAATTCCTTCGCCGAAACCTTCGGTAGCGTACTAGTAAACGATAATTATAATAGAAAGTAGTTTATAATTAAGTACTATCTTTTACTTTAAAATACCTATTTATTTAATATTATTTATAATAAGGACGTCGTTTTTTCTATTCGCGTTACGATACCTAATATATAATTATATTAATATCGTTTTTTACTAGTTTACTAATTTAGTTAATAATAACTTATTATTATAAAGTAGTAGACTTTATAATAAAAGATTATCTTTTATCTATATTATAAACTACTTTTAATACTCTTATATTATTATTAATATATCTAGATTCCTCTTAAATTTTAAATTTTTATAAATTCTCTTTTTAATTATTTAGAACGTCGAGGCCCTAATAAATATCTTCGCTAGTATATTATTAAATATATAAAAGATATCGTGACTTTCTTTCGAGAGATTAAATTTAAAAGTAACGATATTAAAAAAGAAAAAGAAATATTATAATTAATATCTCGATTTATTATAAATATTAAGGGTATAAATAATATTTTCGTACTTTAGTAAATTAATATAGTTTAGACGCGATTCGTATATTAATAATTTTTTAAAGAGGGATTATTACCCGGGATATAAATATATTTTAAAATAAAATTATATAATATTAAGGGACGGGATTAGTATCTAGATATTTATTAAATTAATAGTTAAATTTATTAAATTATAGCTTAACTATAATATAGGAGTAGATTAAAATAAAAGATAAAGAATAAAAGTTAGAGTAGGGCTAGCTATTATTTAAATAAAAACTAACGTACGGAGTATTTATTTATTTTTTATCCCGGCTATATTAAGATAGAAATAAGGAAACTAGTTTAAATCTAAATTAAACCTAAAGTAAATTAAATTAAATTAGATTAATAAAATTATATTATAATAATAGCCCCCTCTTTAAGGTCGAGCTCCTACGAGATAAATAATCGATAATAACGGATAAAGAATAGGACGGGGAATAAGCGGCGGTATACGAATAAAACTAGGCGTTAATATTATTATTTATAAACGATAACGGCGGGGCTAGGTTATAAAGTATTATTTATTTATATAATAATATAAAGTATCGGTCGAAGCCGATACGGAACGATAACCGAGGGAATAATAACGGATAAAGAATAAATTAAAGTATAGGCTAGGGTTAACTTTTTAAAAATCGGATTAAAATAAAAATAATAAAAGTTCCTTATATTAATACCTCTAAACGGTATATAATAATTCGTATAAACTAGCGGCGCTAGGATTCGAGATATAATATTTATTAATAAATTATTAATAACGGGTAAAGTATTAGAAGAGTTTTTATATAACGACGTAACCTTCTTAATTAATATAGTATTTTAATAAAGATAGACTATAACGGCGATTGTATTTAGAATTTAAAATACTATTAATATATTATTTATATTAGTTATCTTCGGTAATTATAAGTTCTCGGACGGGCTAGACTTATCTAGGTAAAGAGTTATTAATTATTAATTATAATAAACTAATATAAAAGACGGGGTAAATTTTTATAAAATACGGAAAATCTAACTAGACTATAAAAGGATTATTAAAAATCTTAAAGATTCGGAAAGGGCCGATATTATAATCGTCGAGCTTAACTAAAAAGTATATAATATTCAAATTCTTAATATTTAATTATACTTAGTCGTTTATTAAATATATCGGATATAAACGCTTTCGTTAGTTAGTTAAGGATTTAAAGATAATTTAAATAATAAATATCTTATCGCGGAGGTAATCGTTTAAGGCTTTTATTTATATTATAAATTTATCGGTAATAATTAAATAAATACGGGCTTAAGTAGTAAAATCTTAAAATAAAAATTCAGTAGACTCGAAACCGATATATAAATATTAATTATAATTAGTTAAGAAAGGCGAGGCTAGAGTATTAGAAGAATTAATATTATTATTAAAAAACTCCGCTTTAAAGAATTATTTCATTTAATTATCCTATATATAATTAATATATATACGGAGGTAGTATTTTATTATAATATTAAACTACTCGGTTTAATTATTTATTTAAGAATAATACCCGGTAGATATACGTTAATTGATTTTAAAATATTTATATAAGGCCTTTTAAAACTCCGATATAAATTAAAATTCTCGATCCGAAATAAAGATATCTAGTAGTTTATAGAGCTTTTATATATTCTAATAAAAAGCGTCGTAAACTTCGTTTACTTTTATCGACGTAATTAATACTAGGTACCGTATCTTAATTAAACGGTCTACGAAAATTAGGATATACCGATAAATAATTCCTATAAAGGTATAAGGCGGTAGGGGATTTATATAATTTATCGAGATATCTTTCTAACGTCGTTACGGGGGCGATAATAAACGTAATTATTTTTAAATATATTAACGGGAAAGCTTGGTTCTTTAATATATATAATAATTCCTAACGAATCGCTAGATAATAGTATAAATATTAAGTTATTAATAGGCCCGATTAATTAATTCGTAATATTTAATACGACTTAAGTAATTACCCGCGATATTATTATAAATTAATTAGATTAGACGAAGGCGTAGTTTATTAAAATTCGGAATATATCTCTTTCCTTAAAAATAAAGAACTTTATCTTTATCTTCGTATTTAACGAGGGGAATTCCGTTATAATAACGCGTTTTAAAATATAGTATTTCTAAGATTTTAGAGGCGAATTAATCGGCTTAATTAATTATATCCTATAATTAATAAATCGGGGTATCGTATAAGTCTTTATTTAAATTAATAAACTAGTCTTTATTTAATTTAAATTTATAAAATATAAATAGAGTTTAAAGTTTTAAATTAATATCTATATCGAGGTTTATTAAGGTTATATAAATTAATACGAGGTATAATTAAAAAAGCTAGACGAGAATCTTTAAATTTATTACTAATATAATTAAAGTAACTAAAACTAAGGCTAGGGTCGTTATATTTAGCGATATATTATAAATATAGTCTTTAAGAACTTCTAAGGCTAGGTTTTTTCTTTTTAATATAATTTAATATTAATATTAATATCTAGGGTTTAATTTATCCCCCTTTTTAAAAAGATCTTTTAACCGATATATTAATATATTAGATTTACTACCTTCTTTACCGGGCCGGTAAATAATCTTATAATTAAAACGAGATAAGAATTTATTTTATTTTATTTAACGGCGAGATAATACCTTAGATAAAATAAAATATTTAAAAGTCTTATAATTAGATATTACCTCGATAAAAAGAGTAGATCTCTTTAATTTAAAACGTTATTCCTTAAATACGCGGACGATTATTATAAACTCTTTATTATAGATCTTATAATTATACTCCGTAAAATTATATTTCTTTAAAAAATAAATAATAAAATAAAGGACGTTTTAATTATTATATTAAAATAAGACCCCTTTAAATATATAATTAAATATATCTATTTCTATTATAATTTTACGGTCGGGGTCGAAATAAATTAGGATAATATTAAAGATAAAAACCTTCTTTAAAATATTAAAAGTTACTTAATATCGAGTACTTTATTTAAAGATAATATCTTTTTTAATTAAAACTATAAATAGTATAACGAGTTTATTAAATTTATAAATAAAATACCGATAAAAGTTAACGAACCCTAGGAAACTTTAAATATCCTTAATATTAATTAACTATAATTAATTTAAGATTATATCGATTTTCTTTAAATTTATTTTAATCTTTTAAATAATAATAATTAATTCTAGGTATATAACTTCCTTAACGTAAAAATCGTATTTAATAATATTTATTTAAAGCCCCGCCTCGCGGAGTTTCTAAAGAATATATTTAATATAGATTTTATACTCTTCCTTAATATCGCTATAAATTAAAATATCGTCGAGATATATAGTATAAATCTTATTAAGAAATTTATAAAGAGTATTATTAATATAATATTAAAACGAGGTAGGGTTATTATATAATCTAAATAATATAATAAGATATTCGAATAGGCCGAATCGGGTATAAAATATAATAAATTCTTTATCGCCCTCTTTAACGCGGAGGCGATTAAAAATAAATATAATATTTAATTTAAAAAATACCTTAATACGATTTAATCGATTTAAGGTTTCTAATATTAAGGGTAAAGAATATTTATTCTTTATAATAATAATATTTAGCCCTCGGTAATTAACGTAGAAATATAAACCTCTATTAGGTTTCTTTACGAATAAAATAAAAAATACGGTATAAAACCGATTAATTCGAATAAAATCTTTATTAAGATTTTTATCTAGGTAACGGCGGAGTTTTAAGATCTTATTATAATTTATATTATATAAATTAAATAACGGAGGTTATAACCCTTCTTTAAACTTAATAATATAATTATATAATTAATACGAGGGTAAGGTATTAATATCTTTTTTTAAAAAAATATTTAAGAATTTATAGTACCGCGTAAATAAAATTATAATTAAGTTAATATTTTTATTATCTCGGTAAATTTAAAGCTTTTTTTAAATAACGGCGGAGACGAGGTAAAACTCTTTATTTATTTTAAATATAACTCGGTTCTAGGCTTAATCGTAAATATTTAATTTAAAATTTTAATTAAGGCGGGGTTTAAGTTTATAATATCTAGATTCTTAACGAGGTTAAATATTTAAAGTCGAGATTTCTTCTAAAATATTTAAAAATCAATCGATTTTTATAAATAATAAATTAAATACGGTTTACTCGTTAAGTTTAACGAGCCGGGTAAATAATCGAGATCTTATTTTATATATATTAAGAATAATTAAATATTAGGTTCGTTATTTTTAATATTAAAATTTAAAACGAAGCGAGGTTAGGTTATAATATTTAATTTTAAATATCTTTCCTTATTTAACAATAATAACGATACGATTATATTCGTTATTATAACTAGTTTTTATAGGAATAAATAACTAGGACTAAAACGGGGAAGACTCTTTTTAAATCTAAATTTATTATTAATAAACCTAGAACTAGAGTAACTCCTTTTAAGTTTTAAATTATTTTATACGAGTACTAGGCTAGGCTAGAGATTAGGTTTATTTCTAATAAATCTAAAACTAAATTAACTCTTTGTAAATTGAGGTTTACTTTTTATAAACCTAGGATTAAATATATTATTAATAAATCTAGGACTAGATTAATTTTTTTTAAATCGAGGTTTACTTTTTATAAACTTAAAATTAAGTATATTATTAATAAATCTAGAATTAAAGTAACTTCTCTTAAATCGGAATTAATTATTTAATAATAACGTTATTATTTATAAATAATAACGGCTCTTTATATATTAGCGACTCCTTTTAAATCGGGGTTTACTTTATACGGGTATCGGATAAAATTAAAAATTAAAATTCTTAGGTTTAGAAACTTTTTTAAGGTATAAAAAAGAGTTTATTTTCCGCGAAGACTTTTACGGGATTTAAAGTATAATTTCTTAAATAAAAATATAAAGCGAAGGTTAAAGAATTATTTAAGAAATTAATAATAACTTTATAATAATAGAGGTATAATAGGCCGATTACGACGAGGTATTAATTAAATTTAATAACGAAGAAGATTATTCGTTCTTAATAATTATAGATATTTAAAATCGTTTCTACGATATAAATAATACGTTTTATAACGGTAGATATATTATTAAAGAGTCGGATAATATAAAGATAACGAAGAAAGCGAAGAGGTAGATATTAAATATATATAAAATTATAATTAATAAAAAAATAACCGGATATATTAATATTAATTAAGGTTTTAATTTAAATTCGGGACTAATTATTCCGTAGTTAATAAAAAATAATTATATATTTATTATAAAAAGTTGGGTCGGTCTTAAAAAACTATATAATAAATTTAGATAAAAACTTAATTAATAACGAAGGTAAATTAAATAATATAATTAATAGGTAAAAAGATATATATAAAGTTCTAAATACTTATAGTCTTAATACGCGATTTTATACCGGGATTATTCTTTTCCCACGTTTAAAATAACTCCTCTTATAACGTTCTCGTCGTTATTAATAATAATTATAATACTAGATCGGAGACTAGCTAGTTTAATTAAATAGACTTTTATATTATATTTAAATAATTTATAATAAAAGTAAAGTCTTTACTTCTCGTAGATAATTTTAATAACCGGGGTTTTTATTAATTTACCTTTAATAATAGTTTAGGTAGAATTAAGATTTATTAACTTCTTAAATAAAAGAGTTAAAGTTACGATAACGGGGATAAAAATATTTATTATAATAAAGCGGGTTATAAAGGTAGAAACTAATAAAGATATAATAAACCTCTTTAAGATTTATCCTAATTTAATAAAAACGGTATTTTAACGAGATAAATAGTATTTAATCTACCGGAGTTCTTAATCGATTTCGAAGTATATACGGACGTATTTATTAAAGGTATATAACCGTTAATTATTAATTTTCCTTTAGGAGATAAAGGCCTATTAGGTAGTATAATTAATATTATATTTAATAATATTAATTAAAGATTCGTCCTTTATTCGAGAATATTCTTTTTTTTAAATAACGAGGTTAAAGTACTCGTTAAAAGATATAAAGTCTTATTTAAGTTCCTAGATATAATTCCGAGTATCCTTTTATTTAAACGGGTTATTATATATTTCCCGTAATTTCTTTCGTTAATTAATAAAGTTAGTTAAAGTATAAAGACTCTCTTTTTAATAATAATTTATTAAATTAAAGGCCTTCTTACCGATAATTAACTTAAATTTTATATAAACGATTTTATCGTTATCGGTAGGGTAACGGTTATAATTAATATATATCCGTTATATTAACGTCTACTCTTAAATATCTAATTTATCTTAATCCTCTTTATATTCCGAGATATCTAGAAGTTTTTCGGATTTAGGAGGCGTTCGAGATTGGGAGGAAATAAATTATTAAATATTTAAAAAGGAAGACGAGCGTAGGTCTATAATAATAATATTATTAAAAGTATTCTTATTAAATACTTAAGGCGGGGGTTAAGGTATAATTTAAGTTATAATAAATACGACCTAAATTATTATTTAAACGATAATATAAATTAAAGATTATATATTTAATATAGAAGGAGGAAGAGGTATAAATAAGGATAAAATATTAAATAAAGAATTACTCTCGATTTAAATATATAGGTAATCGAAGGTATTTAAGAAACTAATAAAATTATTTTAAACTTCGGCGAGGAATTATTATACGCGGTCTTCGGGGTTAAGGGGTTAATCCTTTATAATAATTATTTTAATATTAAAGAATATTAATTAGGTAATTAATCTTTTATAATATTAAAAAACGGGATTAATATCTAAATATTTATTAAATTAACGGCTAGATTTATTAAATTATAGTTTAACTATAATATAAGAGTAGGTTAAAATAAAAAATAAAGGATAAAAGTTAGAGTAGAGCTAGCTATTATCTAAATAAAAACTAATATATTAAATATTTATTTATTTCCTATCCCGGCTATATTAGGATAGAAATAGGGAAACTAGTTTAAATTTAAATTAAATCTAAAATAAATTAAACTAGGTTAAATTAATAAAGCTATATTATAATATATAATATTAATTTAATAATTTATTTAAATCGACGGACGAAGATAAAGCCGATTATAAAGCGGAGGATAAGATTTATACGCGACGTATATAAAATATCTCCGAATATAACTATTCTCCCGGCTTTAATCCCGCTACCGATTAATTTAATATACTTATTTTTAATAATCTCGATATTATCGATCCTACTCTATTCTCTAATAATATATAAAGAGTTATAATATCTAGTCGTAAAGTTTTTTTAATTAAAGATAGTATAGAGCCTCGCTTTTAATACGCCGGTATAGAGGGTATAAGTTATTATATTTTAAATAAATTAATATCTTCTTATAAAACTTTTAAGGAAGAAGTTAAAAATAAAATTAATAATTTTAATTTTAATTTTATTTCTCGCTTTTATTTTCTAGCTCGATTTACCGGCCTCGGCTTTATTTATAAATAACCGAGTTTTAATATTAAGAAAGTTAATTATTTTAAATATAAATTTACCCGCGAGTACTCTATTAGTCGTAAAGATATATCTCGCTCGAAGTCTATTAATAAAAAGTAATTAATAGTAGTTAATAATTAATAATATTTCTTTTTCTTACTTTTTATTTTCTATATTTATTCTATTTACGTATTCTCCTCGAATATTCCTCGTATTTCTAGTATATTATTTAAAGTATTTATATTAACCTATTTATTAAAGGTCTCTAGTTATTTTAATTATTTTATAAAGTAAAGTACCTCGCCCTTTATTTTTTTCTTCTTTAGTATCTTTTTTATTTCTTATTTATTCGTATTATCTATTAATTCCGGTAGAGGTATTAGTAAGAATATAATATTAACGAAACAAGACACGCAAGAATTATAGTATTAACGAAATAAAATAGTGGTTAAGATTCAGTCTTAGTGTATTATATATTACTTCTTCTATCTAGCGGTACGAATAAACTACTATTTTATACTAAGGTACTAGTAATTATAATAGTTACTTTTATAGGTAAAGGCTTTACGTCCTCGAGACCTCGAAATAAAAGTATAAACGAGAATAAATATTATAATCGTTAATATAGTTTATTCTTTATTACCTCGACTTAGAACTACTATAAACGTATCGTATTAATAGGAAGACGACGACGTTTTTACCTAAAATCGTTAAAACGGAGATTAACCGTTAAGTTATAAATACTAGATAAAGAAGTATCCGTAGTCTTTAATATATTTATTATAGTATTTAACTAGGGTTCCTAGTTATCGGTAATTAAAATATCGGTAATAAAGTATTCGTTATAACCGATAATAATTATAGTAATTTATATAGTTTTATTATCGGTAATAACTTTAATAACGGCGCGATCGTTATAATCTAAAATAATCTACGCGGTTATACCGAATTAATTATATAATTTATTACTCTCTTTAATAAGTTTACCGCTTAGTACGATATCGGTAGTTAGTTATTATTTAAATTTCTTTCGATTACGTACTCGTTCTAAAGCCGGATATCTCTTAATTAACGAGTTTATACTTACGTTAATATTAATTAAAAAATTATTAACGAAATCTTTAATACCGCTAATACTTTTAACTCTTTAAATTAGTTTTATTTATTTATTTCTAGTTAATTAATCTTTAGGTATTTTAATTTCTACGGAATCGAAAAAACTTTATAGTAAATAATCGACCCTATATTAACTTAAAAGGTAGGTACGGTATTAAATAAAAATAATATAAAAAACTTCTAGGACTAATAAAACGCGGATTATTTTATTATTAATTTTAATAATAAGATTTTCTAAGAAATTCACGTAGTTATATAAAATAATATTATTATTTTCTAAGAGGTTATTTCTAGCTACTAGCGCGTTTATACGGTTTTCGGATTTAATAAATACCTTCTTAATAATCTCGACTAGGGATTCCCCTTTAGTATTATTATTTAAATCCTCCGATAATATAAAAATATCTTTAATCTCTCTTTCTATTTTTAACGGTTTAGTTTATTTATTAAGTTTTATTTTCTTCGAGCGCTTTATTTTTAAACCGGTTTCGTTCGCTCCCGTAGTTTTAGGTAAAAAAACTTATTTTATTATACCCTTTTTATTTATAGTAGGGCTAGTACGATATATATTATTTATTATAAAAAGTAGTTCTTCGACGTCCGTAATAAATTAAGTATTTAGGTAAGGAGTAATATTTCCCGATTAATAATATATTAACTCCGTAATCTAGTTCTTATTAATTTACGATAATATAAAACTATCTTTTATTAAAGGCGGTACGATCGTTAGTAATTTACTCGTTATTATAGAAATACCTATTATTATCTACGCTAAAGGGGCTTTTTTTATATTTAAATTAATTAAGACTTTATCCTATTTAATCTTCTCCGTTACACGTTTTACTCTCTTTTATTTAAAGTTTTTAGATATAATAAAAAAAGAAATAATTTATTTAAAAATATCGGTTATAAGGAAAATCGAAGTTTAAAACGTAATTTAAAGTATAATTAAGAAATCTTCTTTACCGATTTCGACCTATTATTTTATAGTCGTAGGTACTATAATTTTCCTATTTATTTATTTCTTTAAGGGCGTAGATAAAGTAGCCGTAATTTTCTACTTTAAAGAATTTATAATTTTAGTTTCGGTAGCGACTTTTATCTTAAACGTTTCCCTAGTTTTATTTAACTCTTCTAGTTATATAATTAAGTCGCCGGATATTTATATAATTCTAGTATACTTCTTCTAACGTTTTTATACCTCGATATTAAGTAACTTAATATTAACTAGTTAAAAATTATTATTATCGATCGATTTTACGAGGGAGGTTATCTTTAAAGTCGATTTTTTCGGTAGAAATAATTTCGTTATTAATTCCTTTAAAGATTTCTTTAAAACTAAAAGTTTCTTTTTTATTTCGGACTCGCTCTCGTCGCTTTTATTATTTTTATTAAGTTTTTTAAATATCGATTTCCTTTATATTAAGAGTTTCTTCGAAGTTATAAACTTCGTTACCTTCGGGCTCTTTTTATCTAGTTTTTTTAATAACGTCGAGAGTTTTTTTACTCTCGTTATTTTATCCGTCGAAAGATAACTATATCTTTCTACGAAGATATATCGGTTATATTTCCCCCCTTTTATTAAAATTAATTAATTTAATTTCTATAATAAGTTCTCTTTATCCCCGTATAATTAAGCGTAATTAAAAATAATCGCGTATTTTATACGATTATCCTTTATTAATCGTATTATAACTAGTTACCCGTTATTTATTTATTTAGATTATAGGCTACTTCTCGAGTTAAATACCTTTAATTAATTCTTAAATCGCGTATTTAAAAAAATCTTATTATATTAAATAATTAGCCTAGTTTATAATAAAGAAAGATATCTATTTATTAATAACTAAATATCTTTATCTTCCGTTACGTTATATACGGGTTTATTATATAATAAATCCTTAATTTCTTCGTTATTAACTTTATCGTCGACTTTATTTTTAATAATTTACTCGTTATTTATTTTATCGCTTTATTTAGAAGTAGAAGCGCTAGACTTTTTATCCTTATTATTATTCGTTATTTTAATTAATTTAGTTTTAATTATTTTCGTTATTTTCTTTACTTTTATTTTATTAATCTTTAAGGCTAGCTTCTTCGTAGTCTTTCCCGAATATAATTTAATTATATTATAATTAAAAACTTATTAGAACGAAGATATCGTATTATACTCGATAAAGGCGAGTAATATAAATAAATAATTAATTTTAGGATTAAAAAAGAAAAGATATATTAATATTATTTAACGTATAAGATATTATAGTTAAATAATACGATAGTAATAATATTTATTAATTATATTAAGCGAGAAAAAAACGACTTATTATTATTTAAGTAAATTAGAAATATTATATTAACGTGGCGGGGTTATTAAGAAATTCGTTATTATTAAATAATAAAGTTATCGTCGCGTAATAAAGTAAAAATAAAATAAAGATTAATAAATAAATAAAATAATATCGTCCCTTAAACTATTTATATAGTTTATAACGATTTTATATTATAATCGTTAATTACGCCCTCTACGTTTTTAAGATTTTAATTATTATATTATATATTTTAATAGGGCCCCTAGCCCTTTTATTTAATTAAATATTATATTATTAATTTCTTTCCTCGTCCTAGAAACTTCTTTATTCTTTTATCTAAAATATATTTTATTTTAAAGTAATTATTTATACTTTTATTATTATTATTAAGAATAATAATTTACCCGATTTTTTAAGGACGGTTATATAAATTCCTTTTTAACGGAGTAAGTTCTAAGGCGGCGACCGAAATAACGGGGTAAATATTTATTATCGGCGGTAACTCTAATTTATAAATTAAGTCGTTTATTCGCTTTAAAATTTTAAACGGGTTAACTCTTTAGTTCGAAAATTTATAATTCTTTAAACTTAAAATCCTATAATCTTTATATAATTTTAAAAAAATTATATCCTCTTTTTATATTATTAAGGGTATATATTTATTATTATATCGAAATTTAATATTAATTATTATAAACGAAATCGCGTTAACGGTTTCCTTCCGGTTAACGGTTTTAATATTAATAAAATCTATTCTTTCTATTATATCTTAAACCGAAATTCTATTATTAAACTTTATATCGTAGATAATTTTATTCGGTAAAAGCGTCGTTATTAAACTTAAAGAATTATTTATAATAAATCGTAAAGTAATTACGAATTTATTTTATAAACTATTAAGGTAGTATATTAAATAAAATCGTAATATTATTTTTATAATTTAATTTATCCGTTCCGATTAACCGTTAAACTAAGGGTAATAAATAATAAAAATTATTAATTTAGTTTTTAACGTTTTAAAAATTATTTTTTATAAACTTAAAAGAAATTTAGGGTCTTTATTAAAAATAATCGCTTTTAGAATTCCTTAGTCGATAAGGGCGAGAAGTAACGCGTTTATTTATTCTTCGGCGTTAAACGTATCTTTCCTTAAAGTCGTAGTAACTACTTTCGAGAACTTATAAATAATAGTTATTAGATAATTATATTTATTTATAAATATAAAGAGCGTTATAATAAAATCGATAATAACGTAATAATAGATCTTTAACTTTATTAGGATTAGTTTTAAAATATCGTATAATATATACCTCTTTATTTAATTAAATTAATATTAAGGGTAGTATAAAATATAGTATTTAAGTCTTCGAGTTAAATACCGTATATAATAATTATCGGCGATATTCTCGTACGTTTTATAAAATCCTATATAATTTCGTTTATTATACGCGAGTTCGAAAATATTCTATTTTATTAATTTCGGGATATATAGATATTCCTTATTAATATAATCGTTTTTATATTATATAAATAAGTCTCTAAAAAGGAAAGGAATATTAATATTAATTATATCGACTCCGTCCGTAGACCTTAAGGCTTCCTTTTTAAGTTTATTCTTTTTATATATAAAGAAAGTTATTACTCTTAATTATTTCTTATTTTTAAAATACGTCTTTTATAATTTAAGGCGGTATTTAAAAGATATTTTAATTAAGGTAAAATAAAAAGCGAAGACGTTATCTAGAATACCGGGACCTTTAGTATCGAGATATTCTTTTTTATTAAAAAGGCGAGATAATATATCTAGTACGATATTTTATTTTCTTAAATATTAACGAATATCGAGATCGTATTATAATATATATTAAAAAGTTTATATTAACCGTAGGTTTATTCTATTAAAAGAGGACGACGATAATATTATTTATCGGGTAATATTAATAGTTACCGAGTAATTAATAAAAATAATAATTTTCTTTATTAAGATTTATACGAGTAAATATAGGATTTTCTTTAATATCTAAATTAAGCCTACTACTTTTAATTCCGTAAACTAATAGCGCGACTCCGTAGAATTAAATAATTTAGATAGGAATAGAATTAATTATATATTAATATAGGGGAAATTATTACCTTAAAGATCTTTTTAAATATAATATATTATCGCGCTAATTCCGTACGACTTTAATATATTAATATTAATATATAATTAACGAGTTAGATCTTAATAATATAAATAGGTTTTAAAGATAAATACTTTTTATAGTAATCTAAAAGAAGTTAATTCCTCTTTTATAAATATAAAGTAAATTTTTCTAGAATAAATCTTTCGTATATTCCCGCCCTACGACGGCGAGCTCTTTAAAAGCTAGGTTTTCCGGCGTTAAAATAATTTAATAATTTAAATAAAGTATTTAATATTATTTCATAATTAATTTATTATTCCGATATATATTTCTAAAGTTTATAGCGTATTTAAGAAACGAAATTCTTTAATTATTATAATTCTTTCTTTAATAGTAGTTAAATTTAACCTATTTATTTTCTAGCCTAAAAGTATAACGGAGGGGTAAATTAAAAAGAATTTCTTAAACTTAAACGAGATCTTAAGGCCTATAAATAAAGCGAAGATAATTATAAGATATTCGATATACTCGGAATAAGACCGTAAGAAAATTATAATATTATTAATATAATATCTCGCGAATACTCTATACGGGCGAAGAAAAGTATTTATTTTATATTAAATATACGGAACTAACCCTTTTTATCTTATTATTACGACGTTATAATACTCCGAACTATAATAAGAAACTATTATAAATTTATAATAATTATCTCTCTTAATTAAGAAGAGATAGAATTATCTATTATAATTAATAATATTTATATAAGTATATCTTTATACTAACGAAATAATATCGCTTTAAAGCGGAAGAGGGTGGTTATTAAAGATAATAATTTTATTTAGATTACGAATATCGATTACGACTTTACCCTTCCGTATCGGTATTCTCTCGGGGTCTTTATATACCGTCCGTTATATAACGAAAACGGGGAAAGCGAATAGAGAAGGCTCGGTAAACTACGATATTTTCTTTTATTAATATATTTTATCGAATTTCTCGTTTATTAAAGCCTTTATATCGGGGTTTAATAAATAAATCTTATAATTAAATTTCGTATTAGACGATTACTAGTCCGTAGTAAATAAAATTAATAATTATTTAAATTCGGGTAAATTAATTATATCTCCCGTATCTTCTTAAATACGAGGGTATTATTTTATAATCTCTTTAATCGCGGTAATATCGGAGTCGTTACCGTAAATCGTAATTTTATTCGGTAGTTTCGTTTTTATAAAAGGATCGACCTTAGGCCTTAAGATTAACCTCGGATTATAAAAGTTAATAAAGCGTAATATAATTACGTCGTCCTTATAAATTTTCGTCGTAAGGGAATAATTATTTAAGTCGATAAAATACGCTTCTTCTACCTCGTATTCTATAACTAATTTTATTCGTTAGCGGCGAGGAATAATAAGAGGTATATTTCCCTCCCGTATCTTCTTAAATACGAGGGTATTACTTTATAATCTCTTTAATCGCGGTAATATCGGAGTTATTACCGTAGATCGTGATTTTATTTAATAACTTCGTTTTTATAGAAGGATCGACCTTAGGCCTCGAGATTAGCCTCGGATCATAAAGGTTAATAAAGTATAATATAATTACGTCGTCTTTATAAATTTTCGCCGTAACGGAATAATTATTTAAGTCGATAAAGTACGTTTTTTCTACCTCGTATTCTATAATTAATCTTATTCGTTAACGGCGAGGAATAATAAAAGGCGTATTCCCCTCGTTATAAATATTAATAAAGTTAATTACTAAATTTATAAAGTAAATATAAACTCCTTTTATTTATAGTTCGAATAAAAAGTCTCGGTCCGGTAATTATAATTTCCCTTTTAACGAGATTATTACTATTAATATAATTCGTACTAAAACTATTTAGCGGCGCTTTAATTATATAATACATCGGATCCTTATATTATCTTTAGTTATAAATTAAATAGGGATTATAATATCTTCGTAATTACCTAAAATTATTTAATTATTAAAGAGGTCGATAACGGTCTTCTCCTAACCTAGGATATTTATACCGATAAATATATTAATTTTAAGATTATCGATAATATAAAAGTCCCTAGTAATTTTAATTATTACTTTTATATTATCCTTCGTTTTTCCGTTTATATAGAATATAATTAAAGTTTATTTTATAGTTAAATAATGGTTCGAGCCGATATCTTTTAAGGTAATAGTTTTATTATAAATCTATAACTAAATACTAGAGATTCATTATATAATAAATACTTTATCGATTATACTTATCGGATACCTAGTATTAAAATATTCTAATTCTCGAATAATATTTAGAGTAAGACTTATTTAGCCGGTAAAATAATATTATATACAAAATATTATCCCGTTAATTAGTGAAGGCGGAGTAGTAGATTCGATTACTAATTTATCTTTTTATAAAGGGGAAGATTTAGGAGTTATCGACTTTAATATTATTATAATCTTTAGGACTAAAATCTTCGGAGTAATATTTAACTCGGTATTTTTAAATTTTATAAAGGTAGGATTAATTACTTTTTAAATATTAATCGAGCGTATATATTTCCTTTCTTTTAAATATATATATAAAAGATTATGCGATAAGAAGTTAGATTTATAGTTTTTATAAACGGGATATTAACTTATTTTCCCCGTAGAAATATAATACGTAATTAAAACGAACCTAATATTAACGTCTTTATTAATATTTTATTCTTCGTTTATAATACTCTCTTTAGTATTATAATAACTCTTATCGGCGTTTATATAATAATTATAATAATTTATCGGCGGAGCTTCGGGAGAGCCGAAATAATTATCGGTAAATTTAAAAAAAATATTATAATCCGTATTTTTATTATTAAGATTATTATATGGCTTATTAAAGTAAATAGGTTATATCTATATTTAATTACTAAAAGTACTATACGGTCTCGGCGGGTAATATAAATATATCCTACGATTTTTATAATTCTAGTTATTATAGTTCTAGTTCCCGTAACCCCGATTCTTAGCGAATAGATTTTAATTAGGTTAAACGTTTCCGGCGGTAATTATAAATAATTATTTTAATAGTAATAAAGCGTTTTTTAAAAATTCTTATAAGGGAGGCTTTTAAATTTACTACGATTATTATTATTATTATATTTAAAGTATAGTCTACTAATTTTAAAAGTAAACCGGTTAATTATAAATATTAATATAAGAGAAAGAAGGTCTAGTTATTTATTAATATAAAAAAGAACGAGAATTATAAGGATTCGGTTTTATAATAAACGGTCTTTACTTTTAAAAGTCTTAAGACTAAGGACCTTAAGGTATTTAAAAAATTTAAGATTAAAAAAGTCGATACTACTATTAAGGCCGATAAAATATTGAATTATAATATCTACTTTATTATTATAACGACTATTTATCCCTAGGTAGTTATTTATCCTCTTTTATATTATAATTCTTTTCTCGCTCCTTAATTTCCTTTTAATAATCTTTATAACCTTCTTTATTTTTTTAAATTTATATTTTATATTATATCTCCTTCCTACTTTTAAATTATTCGATAAATTATTTAATCGAAGTATCGTTCGTTAAAGGAGGGATAATAACCTAGAAATTAATATCGAGGTAATTCTACGCCTATATAATTTATATATACTCTTCGGTAATACCGGTTTAAATAATATATTTAATTACGTTCTAGATATAAATAAATAAATAATTTCGTTCGGCCGTATCCTTCGATATATATAATTAACGACTAAACTCTTTTAAAGCTATAAATATTATAATCTTAAAATAATTTTATAACCTAGTAATTTAGCGCTATAAACTATTTAATAGTTATATTATTATATCTTTTTTATTTTAGGAAAGGATTTTAAATTATTAATTTATAACGGTACCGCGGAAGTAATTATTTAAATTCCTCTTTACTATATCTTTACTTTTTATTATAACGAAATCTTAAACTTTATTATAAAAGGTATAAACCTCTTTAAATATTAACTCTTTAAGGTTAAAGACGATATCACCGGCGCTCTATAACTCTAGGTAATTTAAATAAAAAAAACTTAATTCGCCGGTACGGAAATACCTAATTTATTATTATATTTATTAAATATACCCGTCTTTATTAATTAGTTTTTATAATCCCGTAGGTCTTAAAGGCCCTCTAAAAACTTAACCCTAATTATATAAAATAACTTTAATAATATCTAGTATAGTAGATCGTATAACCTAGATTATAATATTATATAAATTTAAATCGATCCCTACTAGCGGAGGCGGTATTTATAATTAACCTACAGTTTTTTATTCCTATTAAGATTAAAGATTAAATAAAGTAAATTAATTTCTTCGAAAGTTATTAAAATCTCTTTAATCTTATCTTAAGGAGCTAGACTAGCCCTTATTATTATTAATTATATTATCGGTTTAATTAAAAAGAATCCTTCGTATAATATTATCCGTAGTAAAAATTAATTCTTATAAGAGGAACTAAGGTATTGATTTTCTCGGAGTTAATTAAACTATTAATTTAACTAAATTAAATAATAAAGAAAAAGACGGAGTTAGAAAAGAATAAATAAAAGTAGTTAAAATCCGGTCCTTAACTCTTCTTTAAGAACAAGGTAATTAAAGATTTAAAATTTCTTTATTTCTTTCTTTTTAATTATTAAAATACACCGAATTAATATAATACCTAACGCCCTTAACGAAAACCGTTAATATTTCCGCGATTAAAGAAGAGTGCGTCTAGGAAATCGGAAATATAAAAGAATTTTCTTCTACAGAACTTTCTTCTTCTTAAATATTAATAAAGATAGAACGTCCTCTTTTTATAAATAACTCGCTATTTCTTAATACGTCTAATAGAGGATCGTACTAATCGATAATAAAAAGAACTATTTTTTAAATTAATCTATTAATATTCTTATTATATTAATCGAAATACTTTTTCGAAAATATAAATAATTAAAATACTAGAGAGATAATAAATTCTAATAAAAATAATTTCTTTACCTCCGCGTAGTTTATAGGTAAAGAAAATAGGATAAATTACGTATATTTATAAAGATCTTCTACCGGTATATAATTCGAAAGTTTATTTATATAGTATTAATTTTTTAAACCTCGATTACGTAAATTAGAAATAACGAAGTAAAAGGTAAGAAATAAAGAATTAAAAAGAAATTTTTAAGATTCCTATCTTAACGCGGGGAAAACCTATTAATTTCGTTATAATTTTTAATAGAGTAAATACCGCTTCTCCGCTTTTAAGTAAATATAAGTTTTAAATTATAAAAAAAGTAAACTCCGCTCTTAACTCCGTAATTCTAACGCGATTTAACTTTCTTAATAATTAATTATAATTAGACCGAGATCCTTAAGAAAAGGTAAGGATTTTTTATATAAACGAAAATAATAATATATAATATAAACGGCGGCGATACTTTAATTTAATATAAATTATTCTCTACGCCTACGACCGAAATATAAAGTACTCTTTATAACCGGGGTATAAATATTTCTTCGGGTTTATAAAGCGCGTTTATAAATTAATTTATATACTTATAAAAGTCTAGTATAATAACTCGATTATTAAAATTAAAGATAAGCGTAACTAGAGTAAAGAAGTACTATTATTATACGTAATAATTAAAACGAAAACGAAGCGGCTCGCTTCGTTCGTCGTCGTAGAATATTAATAATTAAAGGGTTAGTATTAATATTATAACTAGTAGTAGATATAAAGACGAATTATAGTTAATTTATAATCCCTTAAAATAATTCGACCTATATAAGGGAATAATAATACGGATAATAATTATATCTTCGAGATATTAGTAGAGGATTTAATATTTTATAACTAGTACTTTAAAGGCTAGTAACCGGTCTCTTTCTACTTATAAATAGAATTCAACTAAACCGTTACTACTAAATAGTAAGAATATAGTATTAACGAAATAAGATACGTAAGAATTATAATATCAACGAAATAAAATAGTAGTTAAGATTTAGTCTCAGTATATTATATATTACTTCTTCTATCTAGTAGTACGAATAAACTACTATTTTATACTAAGGTACTAGTAATTATAATAAGTATATTAGAAATCGAAATATTACTTTATCGTTAATAATATAACTCTAAAAGCGATATATAGAAAATATTATAAATTCGGTAATTAATTAATAATACTAGGCGATACGCTTATATTTCGACGATATTTAAAATCGTAAATAATTTAATTACTTTATAAGAGAGCTTTTTATTTAGTTATTTTTATATTAAATTTTTAGTTAATAATAGTATAAGATTATTTATATTAAATAATTTCGATTTATACCTTTTATTATAGTTATATTTCTATACCTCGACCGTAATAGTTTATACTTTTATTAAGTATTTTCTTAAAGTATTAAATTTTTTAATTCTTTTTTATACCGGCGGTATTTCTCCTTTATATATCTCGCTCTTAAAATACGGTTTAAGAAATGAGTTATAATTATATATAATTATAAATAATATCCATTTTATTATTATATATTATATATTATAGTATATTTATTCTATTATAGGTAAAAGTATTATTTAATTATTTTACTCGTTTAAATAGAAGGTTTTTAAATAGTATTCTAGGGTTTAATTCTAGTATTTTATTTAATTATTCGTCTATAAATAAAATACGATATTTAGGCGCTTTTTAATTTTTATTAAATAATATACCTTTAACTAAAATATATTTATAAAGATAGAATCTTTATTAGAAATAATCTTATTAAGAACTCTAAACTTTTAAATAATTTTTTCGAATATAAATTTTATTAACCCCGTAGAGTCGATCGTTTTAATAATTAGGATATATTATAATATCTTTATATATTTATTTATAACTATAAAAACTATATTATAAATACGTTTATATCGCTTATTTAAAGGTAAATTAATAATGAAATTTATTATAATTTTCTTTCACGGCCCCGTAGGATATAGTAGAGAATTAATTTTATTATAAAAATAGTATTAATATACCTTAACCCGCTAGTATATATTATATATATCGATATATTTTTATACGTCGGCCTTAAAAGTACTCTAGAAATATTTTCTAATAAATAACTTTATTATCTTTTTAATACTAAAGTACCCTATTAAAATATTATTATAATATTACTTTAGTAACTCTTCGCGGACTAATTCTTCTTTAAATATATAAATCTTATTATTATATTTAAAAATTAATATAGAATTTAAAGTTCATACTCCGGCGGAATACTAGTAATCCGTTTATATAATTTCGGCGATTTTTATTTACGAGAAGGAATTATCCTTTTATAAAGTACGAATTATTTCAATTATAAATAAATTTTTAGCGTTATAAACTATTTCGTAAAATACTATTAATTTAGTAATAATATATAGAATAAATAGTTTATAAACTATAGTTCTAGCGATAAAGTTAAATAATTTCTCTATTATATTATAATTAATTTAAATAAACGTTTTATTTAAGTTCTTTAGAATTTTTTATCTAAATATTAACTCCCTAGGCCTAGATAAATATACTATTAAAAAATATACTTTTTTTATAGTAAATATTAAAGACCCTAGTAATATAAGTTTTATATATATTAGGTTTTACGCGATATCTACGGATATATTACTTAACGCCGGCGAAGTATTATTTATATCTAGATTTTCTATATTTATAAACGTATTTTATATTATAACGAAAATAGGGCCTTAACTAGTAATACTTTCTAAATTTAATAACTTTTATTATAATATAAATAATATATTATTTAAAAAGTTATCCTAGTTTTTATAATTAAAATAATACGAGTAATTATTAATTAAATTACTTTTCTTAAAATAATACGAAATTAAAAAATTAAAAAATTAAAATCTTTTAACTTAATACGCCTAGTGATTATTTAATTATTGAATATTTATAAAACTCTTTAAGTTATTATAGGTTATTATAATTAATTAAAATTTCTATTTTATATAAACTATTTTTAAAGTAGTATTACTATTAATTAAATATTATAATAATTACGAGGACATCGGTAAAGCGAGAGACCGTACGAGAAAGTCGAGGTATTAAATATACTTTTTACTACTTTAGGCGGAAAAATAATAAAAAGAGAATATTATTCTAAAAAAAAAAAAAAAATTTAAAAAAAAACCTAAAAATAGTAACTTCGGATTTAAGATTTTAAATCCGTGATTTTCTACTAGCGCCGGGTAGCTCGCTAAGGTTATATAGCGCGCTATAACTATATTAATTTAATTTAGATTTTAAATTACGTCGATTTATGAAAATTATATACGCGCGAAATATCCCCTAAACTAGTGCGGTATTATAGACTATATAATTTACTTATTATTATATATATTTAATTATCTACCGCCGATACTATTTAGACTAGCTTATTTTAATTTATTTAAAATTATTTAAAATGAGTCGAGGTACTAAATACGTATTTAGTAACTCCGGTATTAAATTAATCTTTACGGCTAGTATATAAGTTAAATAAATCTAAACGCCTTTTTTATCTTTTTTAATAAAATACGAGTTTACTACTTTATTAATAAAGCTCTTTATTATAATCTTATATCGAATTTCTAAACCTTATATTTTACGGGATTAGAAAGCGACGGGATATTATTCGTTATTATTTTATAATTACGTTAAAATCGTAGTTATAATAAAATTAGAAATATTTATTTTAATCCGAATTTTTAATTCTAGATTAAAATATATAAGAATAAGTATATATATAAAGAAATCGCGAAGTAAATAAAATATTTACTCCGCCTTTTTAAGTTATTTAAATAGATTAAATTTTTTATTACTTTGATTACTTTTTAATAAACCCGTTAATAGGTTTATTATCTACGAATAACGATAAATAAATCAATAAATGAAATTAACGAAATCTAAAAATATTTATATATTATAAAAGAATTTTAGTTTCGGTTAAGACTAAATTATATTAATCCTATATTTATTTATCGAGATACTTTCGGTATTTATAATAACTCTAGAAATTTAATTAATTAAATAAAAAAATCGTATTTTTTAAAACTCGCGAATAAGGAATATTTTCGTAGACGTTCGAGTATTTATTATATATAATTAATATACTCCTCTTTTTAAATTAAATAAATTTAGATATTATTTAAATAAATAATATAAAATATATTTATTAAGCCCGTTAACGATTTATTAATATAAATTTAAAAAGTAGTAAATATATTCGTTAAACTAAAAGATATTATTATATATTTAAAAAGATTATATTATATACGAAATATTATTTTATATTTATCGTTTTCCTTAATTTTTATTTAATAATAAATATTTTTCAAATTAAGTTTCGTAAATTATATAATATTATTTAAGCGATCTAGTGTCTCGCTAATTAAGAGTAACGAGTAGTAATTTTTAATAATAATTTTATTAAGACCTCGGTAATCGATATATAGTTATAGTCCGTTTTTTTTAAAAATAAATAGAATAAAAGCCCCGGCGGGGTTAACGGAGTATTTAATTTAATTCTTTATTAAAACGTCGTCTAGGTACTTCCTTAATTCTATTAATTTAAATTTTAATAAATTATAGAGGGGCCTATATAATAGGTTACTCTTTATATTAATAATATAATCGTTATTTTTATACGACGGTAATCGACCCGTTTCTTTATTTAAAAAGATATCGTTAATATTTATAAATTTATCGGGAAGTATAGGTAGTACAATAATATAACTATTAAAAAGTATTATATTAATAGTAGTATCGCTTTTCCTAGCCTCGTTTTTATTAATAGGATCTTGATTAAAGAGACTAACTCTAATATAAATTAATATATAAATAACTAGTTATATCTTTAATAATTTCATAAAATCCTTAAATAATTCTAATATATACGTATTCGGCGCTATACCGAACCGTTAAATATATATATTATAGTCGGTTTAAATCTTTTCCTTTTTTATAACTAGTATATTTATAATAATAAACGAGCCTTTTTTATTAATAAAGTAAAAGATATTATTATACTTTTTAGTTTATCTCTATAAATCGGTTAACCGGTAAATAATATTATAAATATTATAATAATAAATAGATTACTCGCTTATTTATTTAAGAGTCGGTAATAACTCGCTCTCGAGATATTTTAAATTATACTATTATATAAATATCTTATTAATAATATTTATCTCCGCTCCTAGATCTTTATCTATTTTAATATAAATTGTTTTTATATCGATATTAATTAGGTTCGTAATAACTTCGTTATCGATATTTATATTTAATTTAGTTTTTATTTCTCTTTATTCTCTTAGGATAAAGATTTCCCCGAGGGTTTATTATTTTTTAATTCTATAATATAATCGCCGATATAATTAATAGTCTTTATTTTCTCCTTTAGATATTTATTAGAGTAGTAATTAAATTTATAATAATTAAAATATTTAATATCCTTAAAACTCTTATCGCTCCCGCGAGTCGTATATATTTTATTTATATTTTTATAATTACTATTATTAGAACCTTATTCCTTTATATTAAATTTATTTTTATTATCTTTATTTTTTAACTCTTTTTTATACCTTTTCCGAGGTCCTAATTAATTATTTTAATTATTATTTTATATTTTAAAATCCCGATTAAGATTATATTTATAATATATTATAAACGATATAAATTCGGTTCGCTTAATAGGAATATTTTAAACTCGGTTAATTTCTTTTAAAATATTAAATTTTAAATAAGTTATTAGATAAAATATTTATTACTTTTTATTATAAGAAAGTAATTCGGTTTTTAGAGTATTAAAATAAATATCGAAATCTTATATTAATTAATTATTTCTTTAGCGCGTATATTAATATTTAAAATTCGTATTTATAATTTAGTTTAAAGAGTCCTCGATTATATTAATTAAATAATCCGAAAAGAATTTTTATATTAATATATTTACTAGATAATATTCTTTATATTTATTTTATAACTTCTTAATTTAACCTTTTAAATAAGGTAATATATAAAATCTTTTTTTTATTTATTTAAAAATTTACGGGCGTTAAACGAAACGTAGTCTCTATATTATAAATTTATTCTCGATAGTTTTACGAATTCTTCGTATAAAAATCTTATAGTTTCGATAATTATAAATTACCTTAATTTATATTAAAACCGATTTAACTACGATTTACCGTCGAGCCGTTTTCGTCTTTAATATTTAATTTTTAAAAATTATTTTCGATTTCTTTATCTCCTTTACCTACGATAATACGTTATAAGTTTTCGATTTTTTTTTAAATCGTAATAATAAAGGCCTCTTTTTCGAGGGCTTTTTATTTACGTTTTAATTTTATAAATTATTAATTCACCGTTAAATTAATATTCTTTAATAAATCTTTTATATTTTCGTCTAAAATATTAATCCTCTACGTCTCGCCTTCGGGATAATTAAAGAGGTTTTTTATACTTTTAACGAATTTTTATCTAAAAAGATTAAAAAAGATTAAAACTATTAAGTTATAATATTTAGAGTATTTATAATAATATAAAAATAAATATAAAACTCTAATAGGAAAATAATATTTTTATTTAAATAATAGAATTAATTTTTAAAGAGTTAGAGCGAGGGCTCTAAACTTTTTATTTCTAAAAAAACTTCGTATCGATAAAGCGGTGAATTTATATTCTACCGAAAAAGACGGAAAAAACGTTTAGATTTATTTAATTTATATACTAGCCCTAAAGATCGATTTAATACTAGAGTTACTAAATATATATTTAATACCTCGATTTATTTTAAATAATTTTAAATAAATTAAAATAAACTAGTTTAAGTAGTATCGATTTATAATTAAATATATATAGTTATAAATAAATTATATAGTCTATAATACCGCGCTACCTTAGAGAGGTATTATATATATATATAATTTTTATAAATCGACGTAATTTAAAATTTAAATTAAATTAATATAATTATAATATTTTATATAGTCTTAGCGAGCTACCCGGCGCTAGTAGAAAATCACGGATTTAAAATCTTAAATCCGAAGTTACTATTTTTAGATTTTTTATTTAAAATAATTTTTTTTTTTTTTTTTTAAAATAATATTCTCTTTTTATTATTTTTCCGCCTAAAGTAGTAAAAAGCGTATTTAGTACCTCGACTTTCTCGTATAGTCTCCCGCTTTATTAATACGAAGTACTAGAAATTATAATATAATATTATAATATAAATAGTATAACTACGTCGTATACTCTTTTTATAGAATTTATATATTATATTTAATAGTTATTATAAAACTAGTCTTAATATAGTATAATATATTATCTCTAATTAATTATTAATTATAAGATTTATATAAACGGGTCGAATATAAATATATTCGATTTTTTAACGTAAAGATAACCGAGTAGTATACTCGTGCCTCTAAGGCCCTACTAGTGCGAGCTAGAGGCGAGCTATTAGAGTTTTGGGGGTAAATCTAGCCTTCGTCCTACTTAGATTTGTATTTGGGAATCGAAGCGAGTAGTGAACCAAAAGCTTTCTAGTCCTGGACAAGACTAGTACAAAACAAGTAAGCGTAGCGTGGGCATAATGGCAGACCTCATGCGCTCGGTGATCAAGTGCCCCTCCGAGTACATTCTTAACTTTGATGACCACGCACCTAATGCGCATGCTTCCACATCGCACAGTATGCATTTGACAGCGCGACTACGGCAGACACGAGTATCGAGTGGATGGAAATGCAATCCCAAGATGAAGCGAATGCGCCCCTGATCGAGCACCACGAACCCGCCATCTCCGAGTATGGCGGAGGAGAGTCCGTACAAGAGAGCCATACTACAAGGCCGAGCGCGTTCATATGGGCTCTGACCTTTACAGCTGGCATTAGTGGACTGCTGTTCGGCTATGATACTGGCGTGATCTCATCGACATTGGTGTCGATTGGCAATGACCTTGGGCGCCCACTCTCTGCGCTCGATAAAGGCCTGATTACGTCTTGCACCAGTCTGGGAGCTCTAGTTATTAGTCCAATCACTGGGGTGCTGTGTGACAAGTTTGGCAGGAGGCCGTTCATTCTGGTTGCAGATGTCCTCTTTATCACTGGCGCGCTATGTCAAGCCACTGTTACCAGTGTGCCCGGTATGGTGGCGGGAAGGACAATCGTTGGCCTTGCAGTTGGAGGCGCCAGCTTGGTAGTACCGCTCTACATATCTGAGCTGTCGCCCTCAGCTTTTCGAGGAAAGCTGGTCACTTTGAGCGTATTGTTCATCACCTTTGGGCAAGTCGTTGCGTACGTGATAGGATATGCGCTCTCCTTGGAAGCTGGTGGTTGGAGATGGATGGTCGGTCTAGGAGCTGCACCCGCCATCATACAGTTTGGGTTGATGTTGCTTCTTCCGGAAAGTCCCAGATGGCTAGCGAAGACTGGAAGGGTGCAGGAAGCTCGCAAAGTCCTCCGAAAAGTCTACGCGGTTGGGAATGATGCAATCGTGGAAGGAGTCCTTCAAGCCATCGAGACAGAGATAACAGACGAAGAGGCCATCAGCGATGATGTCTCGGTGTCTGTGGGAAGCGGTCGAGCGAAGACATGGATGACCAGGATGCGAAATCGGTGTGCTGAACTCTTCTCAGTTGGAAGAAACCGGAGAGCTTTGACCATTGCCTGCTTGTTGCAAGGGCTGCAGCAGCTTTGTGGCTTTGTATGCTTCTCTGTTTATTGAGGTTGAGATTGAGCTAACGATGGTCAGAACTCGGTGATGTACTTCTCCGCTACCATCTTCTCGCTGTTGGGCTTCTACTCACCCACCCTCACGTCGCTCTCAATCGCCGTCACTAACTTCATATTCACCCTCATCGCACTCCTGATCATCGACTGCGTAGGTCGCCGTCGCACTCTGCTGCTCTCAATCCCAGTCATGATCGCCGGTCTCTTAGCATGCTCAATCGCCTACCAATGTCTCGGTCGTCCACGCTTAGGCGCTGACCCCTCCAGTGCAACAGGCAGTCGTAGTCCCTGGGCTGTCGTCATCCTCGTTGCTATGGTCGTCTACGTCTGTGGCTATGCTATCGGCCTTGGTAACATTGCATGGCAGCAAAGCGAGTTGTTCCCGCTATCAGTCCGATCGCTTGGTTCTGGACTGGCTACTGCGACAAATTGGGGAAGTAATTTCATTGTGGGCCTGACATTCCTGCCAATGATGCAGTATCTGACGCCTGCTTGGACTTTTGCAATTTACGCGTTAGTGTGCGCAGTGGGTTGGGTTTGCGCATGGAGGATCTACCCTGAGACCAAAGGGCTGGCACTGGAGGATGTGAGGGGGCTTTTGCGGGACTCGTATGGTGTCCAGGAGAGTTTGCGACGAGCTAAGCTTCGGGAGCCTTGAAAGCGGCAAACATCCTGCTCGCCTCATAGCTTACGTGGCAACGACCAAGGGCGTCATACCCTTCTACTTGGTGCATATGGCCGTGTTCGAAGATGACAATCTCATTGCTCAATTCGACTGAGCATGAAAATGCAGCAATATAATTCGACATGAAACTTCACAATGGAAGAAATCTAGCTCATCTCGTGTTCTTAAATCCTGGATTCTAGGAACATCTAATCCATCTGTAGTGACAGTGCGACGTTGCTTGAAGTTGCGAACGCCATTTCCCTAGCACGTCGCTACCAGACCCCTAGAATCTCGCTTCCAGCGCTCAAGTCCGCATGAAAACGCCGCGATGTAAATTGGGTTGAGAGCAGATATGCGCAGCATGTGAGCGTTAACATGATGTGCTCTCAATCAATGTGTCAGCATATCGACATTGTGAGTTCTGAAGGCATCTTAATTTTCCACGTGCAAGAACGAACACTAGTTGGAATGAGAAAACACCCCTACTAGGCTCATGATATACTCCTGTACGAACATTTGCCTGCCTAAAAGCGTGAAAATGGTCATTTTGTTCATTACTTAGCTAGTCACCATGCTGCTTTGGCAAGATTGAAGTCCAATATGCCAAGAGTAATACCTTACTGTTAAGACTGTGTAAAAGTCCTGGCTTGGCTCATCATCTGTTAGCTTTAGCAAGTCTGATGAAATGATAATTTGCAGCACGCGAAAGTGGAGAATCTTTGGCTTGTGCAAGTGATGAGATTGACTGGGGCATGAGTAGTGAAAAGCAAAGAGCAGTACTAGACAGAGTATACAAATACACTTGCCTTGTTCACCACCAGCTTCATAAGTAAGTTTTCAACTCACTCCACCCTTCCACCACGACGAATAAAAATAATTATTGAGTGAGGTTTGATGCTTTTCGGCTCGGCCCTGATTAATATACGTCAAATCAGCTTACCAAGGAGCAGTAATCCAGCCATCATGAGCTCGTGATGAGCGTATAGTTGACCTCGCTCGGCTCACTTTCGTGTTACTTTACTAAGATTTCAAGGTATCCTACTGTTGCTATACAGAGCTTACTGAGATATGGAGTACACAATGATTGCCACCCGGCTTTCCACCTTATTAATAGAACAATCCCTGACGCCATCTTGAGCGTTAACATACAAGCATCGGGACTAATTGGAGTGGTTAAGGGCAATTTCCGAAGCCATCTTGAGCGACAAATCGCATAAAAAGGTGTCAATTTGAGTGTACGAACATCCCTACACAACCCATCATCGTGTGTTGACGACGAGGCTAAGGATAATTTGCCACCACAAAAATGCGGGAATACAGCCTTTTTGAAGTTATACCGGACTCTTCTACAGGTAAGTTACCGGATAAACACGCACCACAATGTCTCCTATCTTCCAAATCAGCTACAATCCCGCCCCCTACTACACTGATAAAATAGGACAGCTAGGTAACCCACCCCACCCAATCACTCAGAAAGGCGCTAAAACCTCCTGTGACAGAGGTACAAGTACGCCTCGCCAAATCCGACGATCTGACCGACAAATTGACAGACCAACTCCTTCGCGAGCGCCTCGCAGCCTTCTCCTCCAACTCCACACGCATCGACAACCGCATCGCCACCGAACGCGCCGAATACGCCGAAGAAGCACAAGGATACTACGACTGTGTCTCGCAACTTTACGAGTTGAGGCTCTCGCTCTGGCCGAATGGCCCTGGGGTCTATCATCCTGCGATACGAGACATGTGCCAGCGAAGGAATGCGCATTGGAATAACGCGTTGGCGTGTCGACAGACCTACCAGGCGTTGGAGGGCAGCGCGGTGAGGGAGAAGGACAAGGTGAGGAGGGCGGAGGAGGAGTTGGTGAGGTTTGAGGTGAGTGATGTCTTAGGTTTCCGGTCAATAGGAGCTGACAGGTTGTAGGCGTATAGGGAGGATAAGCGAGCACGGAGGGCAATTACAACTGGGCCAGAGGAATAGTATCGTCATTTGCATCGCGGGTAGAGGGGAAAGGGGGAGGAATGGGGACTGGCTATAGCTTGTGTCGAAACGGATGAGAATTGACAATCTTCAACACTGTGCTCTAGTTTCAGTGCCGAATTGCTTCTGCGTACTCTACGTCCACTGCCAGTCTCACCATTTTGCAGTGTCTCGCTTACTGAGTGTCTCCACGCTGCTCTATCCGAGTACCTGGATCATTCTGCCGAGTAGCCATTAGATGGCGACATGCTGGTCATTTCCAACGTCTCCTAGTAAGAGCTTGCCTGAAAGCTAGAGAGCCCGTCTTGAGACTTTCTGCATTCGAAACGTACGGAAGGCTTCAATGTTGTTGATGGTTGAGCAGGAGAGATGGTTGTCGTGATCGGTGGTTCGAGCTTGGCAAACTACCACTTATAGCCGCGGGTAACCGCGTCTTGGCGACACTTACCAGAGCAGCTGTCTCAGGATTTCTCTCGTCAAGCATTACACTGTTCTTGAACAACATGCGTATACTCTCTGGCGATCTTTGGAAGCAAGGAGGGTGACTTGAGGCTTTAGGGAAGTCGGTGGTGGATGGAGTGTGGTCTAGAAAGAGAGTTGCAGACGGTAGGAAAGGCCCGTTACTATGTCTTAGTGCTCACACCACAACGTAGCGTAGGTCCGGTGTCGGCATGCTGGAATTTTCCGCTATGATTGAGTCATATGCAATGTATCGCGTGGGTTGTGGAATTGTTGTCCATGTGCGTTTGTTTTGGGCAGGTTCTCAATGAAAAATCATGGTTGCGCTCTCGTCCAAACCCAGGGCAGCGGAGCCTTTCAGCTCTTCCATTTCAGATGCCCCACCATCAATTGCCAGTAACGGCAAACCGTCCAAAGCTAGCTCTAATCACTCATATTTAGACACACCGCTTCAGTCCGAATTTGCAAGATCTTCTGATACCATCTCTGATATCTCTATATATTCTGCCGACAATGAAAACGAAAGACGTACGGGCCGCCTACTTACAGCAACTTCTGGCGTCCGTCTACCATCTAGGTCTCCAGCCCCTCCAAGAACATGGAAGGGCAAAATCGAAGCATCCTGGGTCAAGAACAAGGGCTTGGCACTAGTCATGATATCGCAGCTTTTTGGTGTCATGATGAATGTGACTACCAGGCTCTTGGAGATGGACGGCAGCCATGGACCTGGGATGCACCCATTTCAGATTCTCTTTGCTAGGATGACATGCACACTAGTCCTGAGTGGTACCTATCAGTGGCTGGCCAAGGTCGAACACGCCCCCTTCGGGCCGAGAGGCATTTGGAAGCTTTTGATTGCAAGAGGTGTCGGTGGCTTTTTCGGAGTGTATGGGATGTACTGTGAGAATCGCACCACTTGCCGCCTCACTGTATCGTTAGTTGCTAATCAGAGTCTTGAAAGACTCACTCGAATACCTGCCCTTGTCCGACGCAACTGTCATCACCTTCCTTGCGCCAATTGTCGCTTGTTGGGCTTGCTCTGTCCTGCTCCACGAGCCTTTCACACGTAGTGAACAGATCGCTGGTGTAATCTCTTTTCTCGGCGTTGTGCTCATTGCCCGACCTACTTCGCTCCTCCCAGGCAAGTCCAAATCAGGTCCTGTTGCAAATGGAGCAGGTGACGGACTACCATCCACGAACGTGACTCGTCCGGTTGACCTGCAAGGTCTCGGGGATGTGACCTCCGCAGAACGTCTTGGTGCCGTTGGAGTAGCCCTTATTGGAGTTCTCGGAGCGGCTTGCGCTTATACGACGATCCGCTGGATTGGAAAACGCGCACACCCTTTGATATCGGTGAATTACTTTGCAGGATGGGCCACTATCGTAAGCACAGTGGCGCTCCTCGCCATCCCAGGGATTGGCTTTCGTCTACCTGCAAGCCTTCGGCAATGGATCTATTTGCTCTTTTTAGGTATTTGTGGATTTGTTATGCAATTCTTACTCACCACTGGGCTGGCATACGAGAAGAGCAGTCGTGCAACCAACATGGTCTACACGCAGATGCTCTTCGCACTTGCATTCGACAAACTTGTCTGGGACACGACACCTGGATTTTTGAGCATCTTGGGCAGCAGCCTGATCCTGGGGAGCGCCTTGTACATTGCTGTGCTTAACAACAAAAAGAAAGAGACTGATGCAAGAGGTGGTAGAGGAGACGAAGAAGTGGCATTAGTGGCGGCTGAAGCCGATGAAGAAGATGACGCTACTAACGACGGACGAGGGCCACTGAGGGGCGTCCAGGAAGTGCAGTTGAGGACGCTCAGGGTGTAGGCACCATGTTTCTAAAGCGTTCAGGGATTACATGACTGGCGGATATAATATGAGTGAGGTGATATAGGGTGAAAAAGTTATCCGAATCTTTTACCTATCTATCCACGAGATTCAGCTAGCTACTCGTACATCATCGCCGTGAAAAGCATGCTTTACAGTTGAAAAAACGGGACGACAGCAAATATGTGCGTGAAACCCTGACCCGACGTGTTAATACCAAACCAATCCCACAACCCCAGACCCCTTTTTAAACTCAACACACCCCAATTCCATCTCCGCGCCAAGCCCTTGATATTTACATTAAGACCCTATATCAAGACACCAATTAAGCGCCATGACCTAGCTGCCCACGGCCATCACCACAACACAATGAAGCGCTATCCCTACTTGAGCCATTCCTTGTCTAAGCATGAACATCTAGATCCATTAGAACCTACCACGCCTCGTCCGCGATTCCTTGCGCTTGCTTGATTTCTTCTGCAAGCCTCAGGGGGGGTTGTGATAGCCACTAACAATGCCACCGCCACCCTTTCTCCCAAGCTGATTTTGCCACTGTGATGTGAGTTATTGGTGTTTTTTCCCTTCTTTGATTTTCACTTCGAAGCTCGTATTTAGGTTCTGGGCTGGTTTATTGGTTTTGAGGTTCGGATCTGGGTGGTGGTGCATATCGTACCGGTTACGGAGCTTAAAAGTAGCGAGGGCTCAAGTGGACTTGAAGAGGTTTTTTGAGCGGGGGTTGGGACGTGCAGTTGGGACACTTGGGGTGTAGTAGACTTGCATAAGATATTATCAGAGATGTAGATACCGGACGGTCTCGCAAAAGATTAGCTGGGAAATACCCAGTCGAGAATTACAAAGTCAGATGGTCTAGTCAAAGCCCGACGATCGATTCGCTATGCTAAGATATGTATTCTCCAAAGTGCAAAAAAGGAAAAAAAAACCGATCTTAAATACCATCCTCACTCAAACGAAAGCGCTTCCCACCCCCGCATCCCCAATATCCCCCCTCAAACTCTTCAACCCCGTATCCTCCCTCCTCAGCCCCATACTCTCCACCATCTTCTTTCCCCTCGAGCTCCTCAACTCCACATTCCCCTCCTTATCAATCGTTCCCAATCCACTACCCTCCGTATGTGCTTTCAGATACGTCTGCCGGTGCGCAGCGCCCAAATTCCCACTATTTCTCAAACTGTCGATGAGCTCCTGGCCGTTGGCGTCGATCCGAGAGGCTCTGTTCATGGTAAGAGGATTGGGGTGATCTGCGTAGCGCCATCGCCGGTCTCCATTTTCATCTCGTTCTAATTGGATGCTGGCGGCGCTTTCGAAGCGCGAACTGGTATCCGAGCTCACGCTATCATGGCCACGGGAGGACAGGGAGAGGGCGCGGACTGTGAAGTTGTGGAGGAGACTTCCTTTGCGGCGGGGTGGTGAGCCTGATACGGAGTTTGACGATCTTGGGGAGCTGAGGTTTTTTCGGGGTTCGAGGGATGATGATTGTGAGTAAGAACGTCTGATCTTCTGCTTGCGAGGGTTCGAAGACTCCGACTTGATGTCGCCATTGCTGCTGCTTTTAGGTGAGACGCGGTTGTGCAGGGAGTATTTGCGGGCTGAAGAGATTTCGCCTCCGGAGAAGAGAGGGCTTGACGTATTCTTTTGGCGGCGGAGTTTGTGGAAGGCTTGCAAACGTTCCGGATCAGTGATACTTCGCTGTCGAGTTGGGAAAGCGCCTCTGTGGCTTCGAGGTAGAGCTTTGACTGGCCAGAGGTTTTTCCGGGGCTCATCGTCATCTGACACCTCGTGGATGATATTAGGGGTTTTGAATTGATCGAAAGTACTGGAAGTTGGAGGGCGAGGAAAATTCGGCATCCGAGATCCAAGGTTATTCTGCGTCGATGGTCTCTCGGGTCCATGGGGCCCTTCGACGTAGATGGGGTCGTTGGAGTTGGACGCACTCGTTGTACTATCCCAGCTGCCTCTACGCGAGCTATCTAAGCTGCCTCTCCGTTTCAGACTGAAGTTTCGCCATGATTTAGTCACCACGCCATATCCGGGGGGTCCGCCAAACATTTGACCATCGCCGTGACCAACGCCTCTGTTACCGATGAGGAGACTGCCACTCCCTTGGCTCATAGCGTTTCGCCCGTGTCCAAGTCCACTCACTCGCAAGCTTGAAAACTTCGCCGAGCTTCCGAAGCTGTGACGCGAGCCAGTCTTCCTCTGTTTCGAGAGTTTCCTAGCCGGGAGTGGATCGATAATGAAAGATGGTCCTTCGATGCTACCCGCTTCCAGATCACGATCTGTTGCACCTGCTCTTGCAGGCGAATGTTCTCCGGATGTCTTATCGGAAGCAGGTACAGCGGCGAATGGCGGCAAGATGCGTGAGCTTTCTAGACCTCCCACATACTTTTGCCAAGGATCTGACTTGCGACTTTGGGCGGTGCTGCTGGTGGTAGCTTTAGAATGACGAATGTTAGAAGAGCGTTTGTTAGCACCTGATTTCCACAGACCTGGGATGTGGATTCTGGGCGCTTTGGATTCTTGTTCTTGGTCGCCATCGAGCGCTCCAGTCATCACGAGGGGTGTCTTAGGTTCATCCTGATTTTCCTCTTCTACCTTTAGTCGGCGAATTTTTCGCTTCTTTTCCTCCTTCTTCTCCTCGGATGACTTGATTTTGAACTTCAGCTTCAATCGCCACTTCCTCCTACAACAGCAGCATAGCAAGAGAATGACTCCTAGAACCACCGCTAGTGGTACTATGACTGCGGCAGCAATCCACCCCTTACGTGGCGTTGATCTGGATGCTGGTTTAGCCGTTGGTCCTTCCGAAGTAATAGAGGTACTGCTTGCGCTACTTGTCGTGTGACTACTTGCGCTTATTGAAGATGCAACATTGATCGTGAGCACTTGCGATTGAGTTTGATTTCCCAGGCTTGCGGTGATATCGACCTGAACCGACTGTGGCTTCAGGTTGCTCGGGACATGGCCCTGGATATCCAGTCCGCTCGAATTGAAGGCTAACCATCCAGATGCTGTCCCAGGGTCTACAGTAACATTTACACCCTGGACAGAGGAAAGTGTATTGTTGAAGTCGTATGCAAAGTCTGCCCCTATTGTAGCGCTCAACGTAGGGAATGGACTAATCAATGTTGCCCCAGAATTGCCTGCTGCTGCGCTAGCAGTGCCAGCAGTCTGGATTTGTATGATCGTACTAGTATTGTCTCCCCAGGAGTCCGTCGCAGTCACTGTGATGTTTTGCGTAGCTACTCCTGGTGGAGGTGTGCCATAAAGCGCGAGACTGTCTTGATCCAAAGACAACCATGATGGTGCATCTGCCACGACTTGACCAATGTCCGCAGAATTTATGATCTGACCATCCAAATAAAGATTGCTCCAAATTCCAGTGTAGTTTACGGGGAAGCCATTAGTAATGTTGATGACCTGGGACTTGTTCCCAAAGGCAAATAGGTGGCCCTCGATAGTCAGCTGAAAGGTTGCGATTGCCCCTGCAAAGCCAACAACGTCTGACGCCGTGAGCTGTATCCCATAGGTCTGGGATAGTGCTGATGGCGAAGTCGCTTGCGGAGTTATACCTGAAAAGGTAAAGCTTGCTGGGTCAAATTGTATCCACGAAGGCAAAGGTGTATTGTCTGCGCTCAAGGCGTAATATACAGTATTTTGGTTGATGTTTGTAAATGTATCTGGAGAGAATGAAAGGGATAGCGAGCTCGAAGGTGTCAGAAGAAGGCCATCGGGGATGGAGAAGGGGCCATAAGCTGCAAGCTGGGTTGCCACTGGCGTACCAAGTCCCGGACCTGGAGGAACCATGACAACAAAAGTAACATTCATTGGAGTTGAACCTGTCTGATCGGTCGCCACCAAGTCAAAACTGATAGAGCCACTATCTTGCATCCCTGGTGTCCCGGAGAGGGTCCTGCTAGGGCTATCCAGTTGTAGCCATCCAGGGGCGTTTGTGAGCGCATAGCTGATCGCTGTAGTAGAAGTGAAGGTCGATGTAGAGAATAGGAAATTATAGGGGTGGTCGACCCGTGCGACGGGCGGTACTTGAGCATTGATGGAGAGGTTGGGGGCAGGAGCCCCTCTGGTCGAGCTTGACAACGCCAGTAGTAAAAGGGGAAATATCATCATCCGTGCCGAGTACGTGCTCCCCCAGGAGTCAGTGCTCGCAGGCAGCGATTAGATCACCCTGCGCACGAGCGCCAAAGGCAACGAACTCTGGAAGTTTGCTGCAATGAGCGGCGCAAAAAATGGCAGAGAAGCTCTGAGGCCGATGGCACATGGTAGAGCTGGGACAAAGAGATCGACGATTCCATCTCTTACTGTTGCTAAGGGGCCGGACGCGATGCATTTCTTTCTTCCTCCAGAATGCAAATCGCGACTTGATATGCAACCACTATAGATAAGATCCAATGATAGGACTGAACGAACAATGAACGTGAAATGCGCAAGCCTGCAAGGAGAAAACGGGTATAGCGCTAAGCTGCATTCCATTCACACTACAAAGAATGGTGCAAGCCTCACGACGATTCGAGACCTAGGGCCATGTGAATACCTGTGCCACCTGGTGCATAGTAATCTTGGACTTTGTTCACCTCTTCAAAGCCAAAGCGCTCATACAATTGTCTTGCTGGGACATTTTGCTCGGCTACCCAGAGGTTCATCTTCGAGCTACCTTGCTTTTTCAGCCTCTCCATCTGGGATGCTAATATCTTTCTTGCCACGCCCTGACGTCTGAAGCCTACCAAAACGCAGATCTTGTGCAATGTGACGACGTTACCGGGTTTAGAGTGGACGAATACCACATATGCAGCCAGAGCTGGGCTTCCTTGTGTTGGGATGTTAGCACTGTCAAACACAACCACGAGTACCGTATTGTGCTTTTTTAACTCTGAGCCAAAGTCAATGGCTTCATGGCGTGCAAAATTCTTCTTCTCTGCGCGTTCCACTTGAAGCAGCATGTTCTGTCTTGAGAGTTGTATCGCCTTTCCGGTCTGCAGCGAGTACATCAATATGGTGGCCATAGGCTAATGACGACTCGGTGTATCCGATCAAAATTTCTCACAAAAAGACCGCATTCTTTTGATTCGTTGCTAATTTGTAGAGAGCGAAGAACGAGAGTTGCCGTCAAGGAGATGGCGCTAGGCTAACCACGGAGGTAGCGGAGATAAATTTGCCTAATATTGTTACTTCAATGCTGAATTGAGTCCTTGACAGCTATACAATGCACGATCAAGCCAATGAGTTGGCCGACGAGCTGCTAACGTTCACAATATCAGAAGAGTTAGTACCATCGATCATCAAGCCACCCTCGCAAACCGTCACCCTCGACCTCAATGGCCTCCTCGATCCACCTCTCGTTCTGCAAACAAACGAGAAAGAATGTGGAGGGCAGCTGTGGCCTGCTGGCATGGTCCTTGCCGAGTATCTCATCCGTAACAAGATGAACGGGTTGAGGGGGAAATCGATGTTTGTACGCTCCGACGTTTCTTTACGTCTTACGTTCTAGGCGTACAGCATGTGCCCAACTAATCCGTTTGTCTCTGCAGATTAGAGCTGGGCGCTGGTAGTGGCCTTGTAGGACTCGCGCTTGCACTCTGTCTCAACCATAGCGGTGATTCCAGCAGCACAATCCATATCACCGACGGCCTCGACGCCCTTCTGCCGCTTATGCAGAATAACATCTTCCTGAATACCGCCAACATTGGTAGCGAGACCCATGTCCATCCAGCCCTGCTATCGTGGGGAGAGCCTCTTGATTCTGGTATACCCGAACATCCAGACGTGCTCCTAGCAGCCGAATGTTGCTATCTTGAAGCCACCTTCCCGCTTCTGCTGAGCACAATGGAGGAATCAATAGGGGAGAAGACGGTTTGTTACTTGTGTTACAAGAGAAGGAGAAGAGCAGACAAAAACATGATGAAAATGGTGCGCAAGGTATTTGACGTGGAGGAGATAGAAGGTAGGTGGCAGACGGAGAGAGTATTTCTGTACGAGATCAGGAAAAAAGCTCGGTAGTAGTGAAGGGCTTGAAAGGGAGACGAAAACGAAAGAGAGGCATACTCGCAGGAACGGATTCCATAGTAAATGGGATTGAGAACGTGGAAATCGCTGATAACGATCCGCTAGCGATACGCCGTACATGTTCACAGCTTGAAGCCCCCAGCCCCCTTCCCCAGAGTGGCACGGCTTTTGACAGCATTGCCCTCGACATCTCGAATCTCGCCCTTCTTGCCGATGACTCTTACGCCACCCTTCTTCAGGTCTCCAATCACGCCTTGCTTCTCCTTCGTCTTCTTGGACACCTCTTTCCCGCCCTTCGACGGCACCAATCCACCAGCTTTCCTAATCCGCTCCTTTTCCCTTCTCCGTCTCCTGGTCTTTTCATCCCTAGTCATTTCTTCTCTCCCAACAGGTAACCCACTCCCCGTGACCACCTCTACTTTCTTGTCCCTAGCCTCACCAGCCTTATACACCTCCTGCGGCGCCAACATACTCTCACCACCTACATCCCCCCCAGCAGCAGGCCTGGCATCCTCCATACTAATCGTTGGCACATCAGCCACAACATTGATAGTCGCACTCGGCGGCTTGGGCTTGTAATGCCAACTGCTCAGCGCGTCGAGCTTAGAGGAGACGTCTTGCCACATCTGTTCGATCTTAGCGTGTTCGCGCTTGAGTTTCTCGTCGCGTTTGTCCATGTAGCTGGTTGGGTCGATAGTCTTGAGATGTTCGGCCTCGTAGACTTCGGCGAGGCTCTGTTGCGGTTTTGTATCATCGAGCTCGAACCGGCCTCTTCTTACATTAGGTCCGCCAGTTGCAAGGTTTCCAGGTCGTCGTCTTATGACTTCATCGAATTCTCGGGCGAGGATGCGTCGTTTGATCAAAGCCTCAATATCTTCGCTGACTTCTTGTGTGATGATGGGAATTGGTTTGCCAGCGCGCTCGAATTCAAGATCTTCTTCGAGAAGGGAATTGATGGGGCGGTCGGCGGCGCGAGCTTCGCCTGAGAGAGTCCAGTCTCGTTTGGCAACGGCGGCTGCTTCAAGCTTTCTGATCTCAGCGGTGAGTGCTGCTTGGCGTTTCTGGTGGGAGGAGCGGGCATCGTTGGTGTTTGATGCAGCTTCATCATCGTCCGGAGTGAGGTCGTCTTCGAAGATGTCACGGCGGACAGCGGAGATGGTGCGTTGGACGTCATCTTCTGTCTCTGGTTTCGAAGGGGGTTGGGTCTTGGGAAGAGCACGGCGGCGGCTGGGTTTGGAGGCTTTGCTTGGTAATGGCGCAAAGAAGTCTGCGTATTTGATGTCGTTAGTGTTGTTCATAGCTCCCATATCTTCCTTCTCGACTCCATTATCTGAAGCGTCGTCGTCTTCATCAGAAATGTCTGGTGGGTTGAGGTCTACATTGCCAAATGTGGGCCCGTCCTCTTCGTCTTCAGACGCTTCTTCGTCGTCATTGAGATCTCGGCCTTTGGGTGTTGATAGGTTGCTCGCGAGAGGATCGACATCCCAGTCTACGTCCTCTTCGTCACTTGCTACACGGTAGTTCTCTCCACGCGCATCTTGCTGTTCGAGAAATTCCGATTGCCGATTGAAGTCATCAATGGAAAAAAATCCATCATTCAAGCCCAATCTATCCGGGACAAAAGTCTCCTTCGAGTTGTCATCGGCATCGTCATCGTAAAGATCTTCATCGCCAAATACGTTAGCAAGATCCTCTTTGTCGAGTATGTCGTCTTCCTCCACATCATCCATTTCCTTCTTACCATCCAATGTCGACTTATCAGAATCTTCTGATGACTCGTCTAGATTTTCCATCAGCTCATCTTCGTTGATGTTCTGATTCCCCATATCTAGATCGATGGATTTGGCGTCCTGCTCCTCCCGGAACCTGACAGATTTTCCATTTGGAGCGCCATCTTGACGAGATTTCTTGTGGCTATTCTTCTTTCCCTGCTCTTGAAGAAATGTCGGCAACGATCCTTCGATCTCCAGCCTACTTGCATCCAAGACCCGACGCGCCTGCTCCCACACCTGCTCGATCCTGAATCCTTCTAAGTAGACCTCCTTGAGCTGTAAAGGTCTTTCCGTGCCATATTCATCGCCACGCTTTCGCTTTCGTCGTGAGCTCTGCTGCCGCTGCGTCTGTGCTTCGCTCGTAGAAATCGCTAGAGGATCCAAGTAGTGTTTTGCAATGCCCAGAGCCGCGGTGTGTAGGTTTTCTGACGGCTGGAGAAAGTTGTAGATGGAGGTTTGAAGGGCGGAGAGTAAGGCTGTTTCTGATGCAGGTGGTTGCGACGCCATTGTGTGCGTAACTAGAGTAGATGGCGCCATCTTGACTCATTGGTCATGGAGCTCTCATACCCTGTAACGGGAAGGTGTTGCGCAGTACGACAGCTCGTGCTGCCAGTCAAATGAATCGAGATCTGCTTGGAGTGCCCACTGTCAAACCTGCATGGTCAGCATAAGTATCAGTCCCCAAAGTTTGAACGCATGCTAGCGCAAGCCATCAGGATTTGGAGGCGTTGGCACCCGCGATCTTCAGATTAGGGCTCGAGATTAGGGTTCAACGGCCAAGAAGTCGCCAAGGCCTCGACCAAGGAAAATGCTGAACTTGCGAGGTAAGAACTCGCGTGCCCAAACAATCTCTTTCACCTCACACCACCCTCTTTACTTACACTTCATCAGTCATTCTTTGGCCTGATCCTAGCGTCTGCATGATCTTCACGAGCAGCAATTGGCTCAAACCCCGCTCGTTCAGACTGCCGGAAGGTAATCCGCTTGTTCCCGCCAATCATGAATGACCGAAGACGATTCTTGCACCCCCGCGAATAACGACTTATAGAGGCTCTGGGAATATTTATTACTTGTTGAGTTTCATGGTTTTATGGTCCTCCATCACTTTCCTTGACTTCCTGGCGGGCAGCGGTCGACATGAAGTACGGGGATACATTGCAGCAGAGGTCAATCCCACTCTGGGAAAGTTGTAAGTCCAATTGACCTCCCCAATTGCTCTCAATGGCACGTTCTGACTGGTCACGCGACACTAGACAATATCGACTACAATGACATAAAGCATCTCATCAAGGTCCGCACTACCCAGGGTCAAGGCCAAGCAAAAGCTATACCCGGCAGGAACAATGAAGCAAAAGATTTACGTGGATTCGAGGAAGAACTATACAGGGAGTTGCGTGAGCAGCATCAGAGGATTGATCTATTCGTACGAAGCAAGTCCGGAGAGATATCGAGAAGATTGGCCCATCTCGACAAGCAGATTGCCCAACTTGGACTACGGAGCTTTTCTCGAGGTCCTGCTAAGTGCCCGGTACGACGCCTAGAGAAGTTCTCTAAAGCAGAAGAGGCTACATTGAAGGCGGGAGAGGACATCCAATCACTGTCACGATTCGTGGGAGCTCAGCGTCTGGCATTCCAAAAGCTTCTGAAGAAGTACAAAAAATGGACTAGCTCTGCCGAGCTTGGTATCCACTTTCGCAGTGAAGTATTGGATAATCCAACGAGTTTCTCGAACAAAGAATTTGAACCACTACTTACACAATGGACCGAAGTCTTGACAGCTGTAAGGGCGCCCTTCACCAATGGCGTCAATTGGCAGTCTGGATCTGGGCGACAAGAGAAGGTACCAGATGGGTTTGTGGAGCACAAGAATGAGACATTCCAGCGTTCGAGTAGAGGATCTAGAAGCGCTGCAGATCTACATTCGGCCTGGGAAAGCGGTTCAAACATTGAGATTGACACCGCGCTTGCTATATTGCCGCTCGGTGGTGGAGCGATCAAGGCTGCATATTGGGTCCACCCAGACAATATAGTACAAGTACATGTACTTCTGCTACAACATACCAGATTACAGAAATCAGATGACTCGATACCCGGCATTCCTTCAAGCTCAAGATCTACGCCTCGAGGATCTGTCAGCAGCCCAAATGGTCGACATGCTCCGCGAACAGACGATGAGATTAGTTGCATAATCTGTGATGATCTCCAGCGCTTCGCCAAAAGGCGGAGCAGCGAAACTATTAGTGCATCCGAAGATTCACCAGGCACTGCGGCTGAAAAGGCTGCCGCAAGTATCCGATATTCCTCGGCAGGCGAGGCCATCGTTGCTGTTAACACAGTCCTTGACAATGCCGGCGGATCTACAAGCTCAAGCAGCACATACCTGCCAAAGAAAGCGAAGTTCAAGCGCAAAGCTATACGCCAACTTTTCGAAGCGTCTCGTTCGGAGCAGTGCTCTAAAGCGGACAGGTCGAAAGACTCTCAACGTGTATGTGAATGGCTTGACGCCCACCAAGAGGTGCAGCCTCTGGTGCAGGTACAAGCGAGACGAACACGGTTTATTGGCCTTGGGAACGATGACACTAAGGGTGTATGGGCTACGCTCGATAAAGATATTGTGATTAGGGGATGTCCTCCAGAACGACTGGCTAGTATCGGATGTTCGAGTGCCGTTAGCGAGCAAGAGGAGGATGGCTTGGAAACGTTCCCACATGCAGTTCTTGAAGTCAGGATAGAAGGTGATGGTGATACGGATCTCATTTCTGCATTGGACGCCTCATATCTCGTAAGCAGTTCTGCTAGATTGTTCTTGAAAGCTTTTACGTTTTTGCTGAAAGCAAAATCAGACAGAGAGAGTGCGTGGATTCTCCCTCGAAACGCATGCCGTAGCAACATTGTGTAAGCCTCACGGCATGCCTCGTCCATTTTGGGTAAATACGGTTGCTCAAATACGACACCTCGTGCTAACCGCGTGCAGATTCCGGCTCTCAAGCAAGATATCCGAAAGATACCAGCAACAACCAAGTCAACGAAAACGCGGACTCTACAAGGTCGCTTGTCTCCTAAAGAATCAAGCACTCCACACAGTTCCGTATCGGCGTCTTCGACCCAGAACGGCCCATCAGGTAGCGGGTTCTCTGCTCAACGCGGTGAGTCATCTGCGACATCGGCACCAGATGCCCTCACATCATCGCCTCGGGACGCCCTCATGGAGAAGCGACGGCGATACCATCGCAAGAGTATGCTCCAAAAACGTCTTCAACAGGCTTTCCTATCTGAACAGCAACGCTACTGGAATGAATTCGACGACGGTAGCGAAGGCTCCGAAAACGAAGCCTACACCATCTTCGTCGATCCTAACGCCTCTTACAGGTTCCCAGGCGCTGATGCATTCAACAAATTCTACACCTCTCTCACATCGAATATCAAAGCCTCGAAGGACAAGGTCTCGTCTTGGCTCACTAACTCACCAACAGGCGCCACAAAAGAACGTGAGCGCCTCATCAAAGATATCAATGGCGTTAACGGCGTTCACTCCCCCAGCATAGACGACTCTCACGATGGGACCTCTTCTTCACAAAGCAACCCAGCCCTCCAACGCCGCTACTCCACCTTCCCTTCCCTTCCCCAACCCCACGCCGTCCGCGCTCGCGAAACCCTCCTACTTCGCTCCTGCATAGCATCCTTCTGCGCCTCGTTTGTTCTCCTCCTTATCGCCGCTATCCTCGAAACAACAGGCCGCCGAAAGGCAGAGACGACAGTCGATGCAGGCGTCATTATCGGCGTGGCGGCTAGTTTGGTGTTTGCGATCATTGGGGTAGGGAGTATGGTGGGACGGAAGGATGATGTTGGGTGGGTGCATAGGGCTAGTGTGTTCATCGTTTTTGTTTGTGTGGTCTTTGGGAGTGGAGCGTTGTTGACTGAATTGGGCGATTTAACCGGGAAGCGATAACATTGGTTGGTTAGTCTGTCTTTAGATGGGAGGCCGACTCTTTGCGAGGGTTGAGGACTTCTTACGAGGGGGTAATGTCTATAATGCAATTAATCATCATTTCGAACCTTGCCAAGGAAAACACTCGCCCAGGCTCAAACGCGGAGTCTGGCGAGAGTGAGATTTGCATGTCGATACATTGGAAGGGTTTCTATCACGGCTCGCGAACATTAAGACGCTTGTGCTTCGGAAATCGTTATATTCCCACGTCTTTGCCACCAGCAGCCCACAACCCGATAGATTTCTGGCAAATCATCGCGCTACGACAGCGAGACAGGGTCATCCTCGAGGCGATGAGGCTAATAGCCAATTAACGATTTTGATAGTACAATATATACACCGCTCAAACGCCCCACCCCATCTAATTTGAAGGCATCCCCCTCCTCCCCGTATCCGGATCCCTCCTCCCCTTCCTCCTCAGCCTCTCCTCCTGCCACGTCTCCCCCGCCTCCTCATCCCTCCTCTTCCTCTCCTCAAACTGATTGAACCTCTCCCACCCCTCCCTCTCCCTCCCAAAGGCTCCCTCCACCCCCTCCCCACCGGCTTTGTCCAATCCCTTGGCACTCTCCAACCTATGTACCGTCCGCTCCAGCTCCTCATCCCCATCCTTCCTAAACCTCGTAACCTTGGCGATATTCCGTGCTGTGATATCGCGAATGCCGGTCTCGGAAGCGCGCTCGCGCACGAGGGTTTTGGCAGTCATGGCGAAGCGCATGTCGCGGGGCCCGTCGACGAGTTCGAGGATGGCGGAGGGGGCTTGGTCGTTGTTGCGGTTTAGGGGCTCGATGCGGAGGACGCGGGTGTAGCCGCCTGGTCGTTCGAGGTAGCGTTGGCGGAGGGTGGTGAAGAGTGTGGGCAGGTGTTTTAGTGGTTCCTAAACCATTTGCATGTTAGCACCAGATATTCCCCCCAGTGTAGTAGTGTAGGTTGGTAGGTTAGCACATACGAAGAATATCTGCTCCGCTCTCCGCTTACTGGCATTGGTGTTTTTCTTCCCGAGGGTAATCAGCTTTTCGGCTAGTCGTTGGGCTTCTTTGGCTTTGGGCCAGGTTGTTTTGATGGATTCGTGGGTTATGAGGGAGGTGACGAGGTTGCGGAGGAGGGCTTGTCGGTGGGAGGATTTGCGGTTTAGATGGCGGTATTTTATGGCGCCGCCAGCCATTATGGTGGACTTGAGGGCAGAGAGGATATGGAAGGTGGCGTGTTTGGAATATAGGACTAGTAGGGATTCGAGGGATCTGGGATGGCCGTCTGGAGAGATGGCTCGATTCGATATGGGGCAGAATTGGCGAGCTGTAGGTGAAGCTGTGCTGCAAAGAGGGTTTGATATTGTGCATAATATTGTGCATTTTCATTAGATCTTGGCGAGATCTCACGCTAATTCTTGTTGGGGCTGCACTATCACGCTAAGTCTAAGGTGAGGACGAACTTCAAGTTCACACAGTGTTGAGAAACTCTTCATTCTGTGAAAGTAAACAAACTAATGTGGTCCGTAGTCTTTTTCGACAATGTACTCATACTCTAGATGGAGTATAAAGATCAAGATCACAGAAGTCTCAGAATCTCGATGTAAGTAGGTGAACATCGGAGAGTGGGCGACCTATTTGAGATCTCATAACTAATGAGTTGGTAAGCTCAACACTGGCTGGAGCAGGAGGCTTTCTGCTCTACCCCGCAGGCATTTGGCAATGTTGAAGCTCGAGATGCAGCGGGAGTTGCAATGTTGGATGGCAAAGTCCCTCAAATCTCATACGCAGTCTGCACGTTAGTCCCTGTTGGGCAATCAGTTTTACCCATGAAACTACATGGCTTTAAAAGACTCTATTTCAGCAGGAAAATGGGTAATTCCCGCTACGAAACGCTCAGGGTTGACAAGTTTTTGGTCCCGAAACATCGACAATGGCAACATCAGAGGGTACCGTTCCCATAAACCTGACTCAGAACCTTAGGATTGGCAAGGGTCAATTATACTTCAAGGATAAGAATATAACCGAAACAAGTATCTTCATTAACATTTAGGATGTTTTCCCGTATACTAAAATTAGCTATTACGATCTCCTTATCGTCTGGTCTTGAAACATAAATATTTGCATTTTGCATCACTATGTAAAATCCTCGCAGCGCCTAGCCTATTCCGTCTGAATTTACATCCAACCCAGCCCCAGCTGCTCACCCGGCAAATACCTCCCATGAAGAACCCGCGCGCAAGAGTAGCATCGGTGGTATTGATTTCCACACCAGACGTTGGACCAATAACAGTACCAACAGTGTTCTTCGTAACACCCAGTCCCTGAATGAGCGTATCGACAACTTTTGGATGATGGGCGGGTTCGAGCTAACATCTCTTTTTAAGCGCAAACTTGCCTCTCTCTGTCGATGTGAGTGAGTATTCCTTTGGCAGCGCGACCCAAGTCTCCTGATTGGCCTTGCGTTCCCGAGTCGACTTTTGTATTCGAGCTGATCTTGGTACTTGAGTCGACCTTGGTACTTGAGCGGCTTGTTGGCCCCATGATCTTTTCATAGTCGGCCTCGTTCTCGCACTTTCTGACATGCTGATCCCGCTTCTGGATGTCCGTTTCCTGCAATTCGATTTGAGAGCAGTTCGATGTCGTAAGGCATCATCTTCTTTTCCTTCCATGCCTTCAAGTCGTAGCGAATCAATTCGTCCTTGACACAGTCTTCGACTTTGGTTTGTTGTACTTTGAAGATCATACAGAGGTCACTGGTGAGACATGATGGTATTGTTTTTCAGGTATATTGTTTGGGCGTCTCCAACCTTCGGACATGTCCTCGAGCTGGGCGGGTGTGGATTGCGAGCCTTGAGTGTCAGTGGGACCCAATGTGACCGAAGCTTGGAACAGACCAGCGGTCCGTAGAGTTTCGCTTCTGAAATTGCCATAGCCAGAATTATGGCTATTCTGTCCACCTTGAGCAGCAAGACCTTGACTGCTCACGTACGCAGGGACGTGCTTTGGTTTTGCTGGTGCAAAAATTGGCTTTGCTGGAGGCTCCACGTACTCCGATTGTTCTTTTCTCATGTACTCAAGGTCATACTGTGGTTTCGCTCGCACACAGCTCGCTTTCATTGGAGAATTCTCGTACTCCAACGGCTTTTCGTCGATGAAACCTGTCTCTTTTTTCTGACCGTGACCTGGCACACCTTTGTGCCGCCACGAGATTGGTGGGGAGCGACCATACTTGTACGGACCCATGACAGTGTCACCCGAAGCCACTTGGCTAGGGACACCGAGATGGTAGTCGTGTCGGCCCAGGCTTGCCTCGGAAAAGGCTCCTATCGTTGAACTCTCATGAACATTTGACTGCTGACCAAGGTCAGAGCCACGTGCTTTCGTAGGGTGATAAGCAGGCTGTGGCCCTCTCGGGCCTTTGGCGTTTCGCACGAGCTCGGAGCCCTGCGATAGAGATGGTTGATGTTTCAATGGAACAGCCCATGAGCCCTGCGGCTGTCGACGGAGCTCTGACCCTTGCAGATCTCGTGTCGCTCTAATCATCTCCGGGCCTCGCACCGCTGGTAGCTCGCGTTGGTTTAAAACACCTCGTGTGGCCGGCTGTCTACCGAGCTCTGCGCCTCGGAAATTCTGCGGCTGTCTATCAAATTCTCGGCCTCGCACCGCTAGTGGCTCGTGTTGATTTGGAACACCTCGTGCGGCTGGTCGTCTACAGAGCTCTGATCCTGGGAACCCTGCTGGCTGAGCTCCACCGTAGTCTGACACCATTGAGGCGCTCTCGCTTGGAAGAATTGAGCGAAAAATTGTGTTTAAGGAGTGAGGAAGAGCTATCAGGCTGGGGCAGGACTTGATGGAAGTGATACTATATTGCTGTGATACCGTGCTGTCTTTGATATGTTTGTACTTGACATATCGGTAGAGTAGTTGCGGAACCAAGGTGAAAACTCCGGTCTTTAATCTTGCCCACAGATATTGAATCGAGCTGCGAGATGGATTGAAAAAGAGAAGGAAGGAAGGGAGAGGAGAGATTTGTAAAGTTACTCAAAATGACACACATGGGGCGTAACACAGAAGTCTCCTGCCCGGAGAATTAACACATATGGTCTGAAAAGAGGGATCCAACACGAATCCCCATGCCTGCCTGTCAATTTTTCTTCCTATCTGGGCCCTAGAGGCTTGACGGAAATTCTGATAGAGAAAGTCGATGGAGGTGTGTCAAATTTCTGTAAGACCAGTCTAATCAATATGAATGTATAGACCGCCACAAGTTCGACTTCATTTCTGTTAAGGATATCAAGCTGAGAAGAACACTCTGCTAGATGGGCCCTACGAGCCTACCATATACTGCAATTGAACAAAGGACAATTATGGAGCCCCATTAAACAAGGCCACGTGCATGCCCCAACTTGTACCTTAACGACCTCATATTTTGCTAATACCGCTCGGCAGTCTAGACCAGATATGAGAGACTTGCAATACCTGGAAGTTTGCACCGTCAAAAGCGTGATCAAAGTAGCTGAATTGTAGGTCATCGCCAGCATAGGAAATCTCCAGGCACCAGCACCGGCCAACATTCCCCGTTTCTATGAAAGCTGGGTCATTTGTCAATGTAGGTGGCGATGCATGATCGACTTTTTCTGTGGGCAGTAACTCAAACTCGCGGAGAGCATCAAGGCGGAATTCAAAGTAGGTCTCCAGACTCTAATTTCCTTGGCTAGGGCCCGGCCCTCCACCTTCGGTCATAGAACCAGCACAGAATCGTAGACGCGGTCCCAGAGTATCGTTGAGTAGAAAGATTCGCAGGCTGACTTCAGTTGGGTCAAAGTGCAGCCCACCAGCAGCTTGTGGACCGTCGTCATTCCTGAAGACGACCCAATTCGCAGATGGACCATGGTTCTTGGAGTGTGTGTGAGGAAAAAGGATGTGGGGATCCGCCCCTTCAATTCTTTCCGCCCCATGGCGCAATTTAGTGTCAAACCCAGGCACAAGGAAAGTTTCTAGCCAATGCAGAGTGATGCCAGAGGGCAAATGTGCTGGGCGAGAGTTTCACGAGCCGATGGTCTTATGGAAGACCGGGCCATCAGCCCGGCGAGGGTCCCAAAAGTCCCGCAAGGGTGGCGTTCGTCTCTGATCCTTATCAGAAATTGGATACTCTTTTCCCACGGGCGCATTGAGGAGCGGAATTTCAAAGATTCGGATTCCTTGGCTGAGTGGGATGCCGTCCACACGAAGTCTGCTCTTGATCGAAAGCTTCTATACCTCTCCATCCATGCGCTACCAAAGCACAGAAGGCTTCGCGACCATGCGGAGACGCAATAGCCATGCAGTCTACCGATTGAATATATTTCACCACAACCCCCAATGACTCCAACCCATCACAACCTCCTCTCACCCTCCTCCACCCCAACCACTCTCCCCTCCAAACCCTCTCTCACCCCTCTCCAATCCACGCCCTGCACCCACCTCACCGCACCTTCCAGCTCCTTGTTCCACCCATCCTTCCACCGCTCCGTCCATGGCGCCTTCTCAATCCTATAATCCCTAATCCCCTCTCTCAAACCCCCACTGTAGTTCGCATCCGCTGTCGTTGCCAATTTGCTCGCTATATCTGGGTCGGTAAGCGATGTGAGGAGGAGAGCTTGTTGGTGGAGGATAGAAGCTTGGTGGGCGCGGGCGCGTTGGTGGTAAAGGAGGGAGAGGTAGAGGCTTGTTGACGTCTGCATAGATTTCGCGTCAGTCTGGGTCTTTTAGGGGGGAAGATGAGTCGCGAGCGGATAGTGTGTTTTTCGGATATGTCTCGTGACCTGAAGAATGGTACATGTAGGGAAGGCTTGACTGCAAAATCGTGACTTACGAGGGTAAAGCCGGAGAAGAGGGAGGTTGTGAAACCCATTGTGCGGGGCGTTGGGACCCAATCGGCGTTCTTGAAGAATGTGGTAGTATTGAACGCTGCCCCCGCGAGATATTTATATTGTAGGGACTCAAATTTACAGTCTTACGGTCGTTGAATTTGAGTTCAGTTGGTGGTCTCAGGTAGTTTATTGCTACAATGCCCAGCGTCTTTATTCAGGGCTCGGCCCGACGCGGTCAACGACGAGAATACCGTTCATAACGACTTCCGCACGCCCATTCTTACCTCGCGATGCAGACACATGTGCAACAATTATGGCTTTAATGACTATTCTGATGCATGGAGTTGTACTATGGTTCACGAGATGTCGGAGAGCGCTATCTTGGAGAGGACTCAAGGCCACATTTGAGTCGACTCTCCACACTGCTGAGAGCCAGAGTGGTTCGTTCTACTTGACAATGAGATGGTTAGTGCAAGGCGCTTCGAATAGTCCTATCTTGAATGATATCCGTTGATCTACTCTATCGTTATGATGCATACTACTATTCGTCGGTCATAAAGCAGAACGCCCCTTTTCTGGCCCTAGGCCCCTATCGCAATGCAAGCATGTTGAAACTCCAGCATCCCGTAAGAAGCCCCTTTCCTCCGTTCGCTATGTCGTTTGAGAAGCAGCACCTGGCATTGAATACACACCGTTCTGAAAGCTGGGCATTGGTTGTCCTCCGTTCGTAGTCTGCACCGTTGCATTGAAATGATTATTCGTGGGCAGCGAATGTTGGCCCTCCGGAAAGCTAGGCGCCTCTGGTGGAGGTGGCTTTGGCGGAAGATGCGCTGTACCCCATTTGGATAGAGAGCTCGGGACTGGCGAATGCGTAGCATGAGCTTGTGACGAGCTCTTGCGCGAGCCATAATGCTTCGGTTCCTGGCCAAAGCTGTACGACGACGGCACCGGCATTGAAGCCATTTGGGGGTACATTGGCGTTTGCTGACCATAAGAAGGACACTGAAAGCCATTCTGAGATGAGATGGCAGGGCTCCGCGAGATTGGCTGGCTGGGAGTGTTGCCCTGATATGCCATCTGCGGAGGAGTGTAGCCACCGTTAGGGACGAATGCTCGAGTCTGGGGATTGAACGACTGGCTCTTGTAGCTACCAGGCAATGGGTGCTGTGACTTTGCGCCTGGCATGCCCTGCATCGGTAATTGTCCGTATGGATAAGGGGCCTGTTGCAGGCCAGGCATTGTGTTCGATGTTTGCGTCTGGGGAGGGAAGTATTGTTGTTGATCCCTAGGCTGCTGGTAAGAATACGGGTAATTGTTCTGCTGCCATTGCTGGTCCGACATTTGCGATTGCGGTCGAGCAAATTGCCCACTGCTGCTCAGTGCAGGCGAAGACATTGCTGAAGACTGCTGGCCCATACCAAAGGGTTGTTGCATTTGTGGGTAATACTGAGGCGGTTTCTGCTGATTCTGGGTATAGACTGCGTTATTTTGCGAATCGTAGCCAACGAAAGTCTGATTCCCATTTTGAGTACTTGGGAAGCCTTGCGAAGTTGGCATAGCTTGATATCCTTGCTGGTAACCTTGTGGCATCATCGTAGCGCCCATAGTGCCAGCCTGGCTCATCGCAGTTCCTGGCTGCATGGCATAAGGACTGTAATAAGCAGGGCCAGTTGCATTCTGGTCGAATGTCGTGACGGGGTATTGCATAGCAGGGTAGCAGGCCGTGAACTGTGATCGAGCCTCAAAACCATCGTCATTATTCTTGTGCTTTTTCTTCTTCTTCTCCTTCTCCTTCTCATCTTTTGAGCTGGTGCGAGACATCTCGTTCACTGCCTCATTGCTTTCCACGTTTTCACTCTCAGGTCCAAAGATCCTCTCTCTTGTCTCTTTGTACTTCGCTTCCCTCTCTTCTCTAGTCATCGCTGCTTTGTCCTTGGCCAGGGCGGAGTCAGTTGGCGATGCTACACCAGTACCTTGATGGCTGTCATCTCCAGTCTCAGAACCCGCTTTCGAAGGAGCGGTGGAAGCATCTGCTGTGTTAGCTCCCGAGTCAGTGTTCTGGCCAGCCTTTCCCATTCCTGCGCGGCGCATGATCTTCATCGCAGGGTGGGAAGAGGGGATACTGTCAACGAGTGCTGGAACTTTTGTTGTGAGAGAACTCAAAGGGGCGGGACTGTTCTATTGTCAATAGATGACGCTAGCACAAGAATCTAGAAACTCACAGTCGACAGTAAGGCGTCCTGTATAGCCTGACAGAGCTCACTGCGTTGTCGACAAAATGCGTCAAAGCGTAGTAGTCAGCAAGCTTGTGTGCAAGTAGTCGACAAAAGGAGTTGCATGGAGGCAGATCGATCATCGGGTCACTGAGCGTGAATATTAGTAGCGCCCTATTATGAGTGTTGGGAAAGCTTACGTTGAATCTCTTACAAATGTGATCACTTCTTGCTCTAGCCTAAGGAGGAACAAGCGATCCTTTGGCGACTCCAGCGCCTCAAACAGCTTCTCATCGGGCTCCTGACACGTAATGTCCATCGTCGGTCCATTTGGTGCGATGAGCTGAGGAGGAGGTAGATTGACAGGCGCCGGCACGGCAGGGGCAAGTGGAGCACGAGACATCTGAGGGCTCTCCTCCTCAATTCCTGCAATCATCCTCCGGCCAAGAGGATGGCCTCTGTGAGGACTGGATCCGATATTCTCCGTAATTTCATAGAATTGGTCCCTAAATGCTCGGCTTCCAGCTTCAGACCCAACTCGTGAATTGGGCGCCCCTGATGCAGGTCCTGAGCCAAAGTCCTCGTCCTCGGCAGCCTTCACGCTTGCACTATCGTCCGGTCGCAGAGACTCCTTCTCGTCTAGCGCAAATGTTGTGCCTGAAGTGGTGCTTTTGCCATCAACGCTGGCAGGTTTAGTAGACGACGAGGAGACCTGAGTCTGGTCATCATCAACTCGGAGTCCCGCTCGACTTATATTGGTCTTTTGCTGGTCATTCATTACATTCACCACCAAGGGAGACTCTTTCATACCGAGTCGTAACATGGACTGCTGGAGTTCGCGCTGTAGCTGTGATGCAGAAGGGCTTTCGACTGGGGGTGGCTTTCCCGAACGCGTAGGTGAGGAGGACATAGTTGGCCTTTGATTTTCCCGGCCTACGATTTTGGGCCCTGTCGAAAATCTCGAAGTTAGCAACTCATTCGCTGACGACTTGCTGTTGGGTTAAAAGTCATCTCCTATAGCATGGAGGTCACCACATCCTACTCTGCTCCAAACAGGGTAACAGATCAAATCAAAGTATCATTGGGGAAGGAACCGCTTTGGAGTGCACATACCAGTACTAGGTGGGGGCGCCATTGCCGCAATCTGTGTATATATGTGAGCAAGGTTTTCGGCAGACCTGAATGAGGGCGTCCAGCAAAGCTTACGTACGCTTGCAAAGGATGGTTTTGACATATTGGGCTTCGTTGTGTTTGTTGCCATTTGTCTAAAGGGACAGAATGAATGATCCGGAGCCAGAAAAGTACTGCGCCTACCCAGGTAAAGGAGTGTGTAGAAGTTGGATTTGTAAAGGCAAAAGGTCAAGGAGAAAGAGGCATCTCAAAAAGGCCCAATGTCGAAGAAGGCTTCTTTAGCATTGTGAAGGCTCGCCATGTAGTCTGACAGAGCGCTCAACGTAGGATATGTTGTTGGGTTGGTCTTCGGTGGGTGAACGTAGCAGTTTGCCTTAAAAGTGGTGCCACAAAGAGAGCGGCCAGTACTGCCGCCCCAAGGCTTTAGAATGGCTTTGCGCCGGCTTTTTCTTCTTGCAAGTAGGCCGGCAATATCAATATTGCTATTCTCTAGCAGCTTGTCGTCCGGAGGAAAGTGGACGACCTGTGGAATGGATGAACAAGATAGAGCGCTCAAGTGCTTCGAGAGCTGGAAGGCTTATTCGTAGTGGGATATCTTAGCGTGCTGGTGCCAAGACTTGATATTTCTAGGTATGAGTGCCCAACTCTGAGCGATTCAGCTTTAATGATATCTACTTCACAACTTCACCTTTTTACACATCACTGCCTCAATTCGACTCTGTAAAACACCCTTTGTTCAATCCAACACGGGAACACTCGGCGAATCTGTCACGAGAAGCTTACATCGGCTTCAGACAACCTTGCAGCCTGGTTTACCTGCGTTTTCGACACTTTGAACGTCAGGCTTGGGACTGCAGTCTCAATGATCAACCGCTTTCGCGGACCGTCGTCAGCTGGATCATCAAAAGCTACTCCACAAACACTCTGCCAGAAATGCCTCAAACGAGATAAGTTCTTCGATTTGAAATCTATGAACAGTTTCTGATTGCGCAGCACGGCACTACAGCTATGAATGCAAAGCCTCTGCTCAAGAAAGGCCTTACACCTCGAGACCCTCACGGACGCAGCAGCTTGCAAACCCAAAGCTCCTACCGAAGCTGACCAGCGACACTCCCAATGATCTACTACGAAAGTATGTCGATCATGTCAGCATTGCACACACAAACCAGCTGACCTTGTATAGAAAGGGTGTTGCAGATGAAGAGCTCGCCAAGAAGGAAGACGAGCGAGGCCGCAAGCGCAAGGCCGACGAAGATGAGCAAATGACTGGGTTGAGGAAGCACTCCAGGTCAACATCGTCAACGTCCGTTTCTACCATCTCCACCAACCTCTCGCGCTCTCCATCACTCAAGCGCGAGAGCCAGGCCCATACCGGTCAGAGTCAGCTACTAGCCAATCTCGACGTGGATCGCAAGCGAGGAAGAAGCCCAAGCACATCAATGTCCTACACATCGGATTCCTCGCCTCGCAGAAGTCGGAATGATGGCCCCAGAGATGGAGGAGGTAAGGGCCGGGGTAGAAGGTATTCTAGCAGCCACGATTCCCAAGGGAGAAATAGGTACAACAGAGAAGGCAGTCGTGACCGGCCCAAGAGCAAGGATCGTCGGCGCAGACGATCAACTTCGTATCAATCAGAATCGTCACCTGATGGAAAGCCTTCGAGACCTTCACGAGGCGAGGATCGTAGCAAAAGGCGTCGGCACTCATCTAGGAGCCCTGGTGACCGTGGCAGGGATAGGGATGCTTTCAGTACAAGAGGGAGCCGGCGGACGAGGAGTCCCAGTGAGAGCAGAGACAGAAGCCAGGTCATGAGGAACAGAAAGTCCATGACTCCTGGGCTGCCTTCGAAGCAGAACGGCGAATTTCGACGCCACGAGCACCGGCCTTCATTCGACCATAATCAGAGCTATTCGAAAGACAATGATCGATATGGTGGAAGCACTCGAGATCGGAGAGATGACATAAGAGACAATAGGCCGCCACCACATGCTCCACCTCCGCGGAGTGAAAGGAGTTTGAGCCCTTTCAGTAAAAGGTTGGCACTGACGCAGGCAATGAACATGGGACGTTGACTTTTAGCGACGGTGTTCAGTGTGCCCAACGGGCTAGAAATTATCGGATTCAATGATATCGTTACCATTGGTATAGAACTTGAGCCCGTATGCACAGTTAGAATTAGAACCTCCACAAGCTTTTGCTCTCACAGGATTCTCTTCCTCGAATGCCGTTTGATGTAAGGTGACATCTCTTTCCAGCAACTCCACGCTGAACCGCAGCAACAAGTAGAAGCCCATCGACGTTCTCAGACAAGCTCAGCATCATTCTCCTTCTCTCGTCTCTCATCCTCCTCTTCCTCCCTCTCGCGCACATGCACACCCTGAACCAAATCTACCCCACCCATCCCCACACTCTCCCCCTTGCCCTCCCCATCCCCATTATTCCTCTCTACCTCCCTCTTTTTCTGCCCCTCAATCCTCTCCCTCACCAACCTCGCAATCGCATTTTCCGTCCTCGCATTCAGCACCTCCATCTTCCTAGCCAAATCCCGTTTCAAATCCCAATTCGCTTTCTTTGGCTGCAGTGCAAACAAATCAATCGGTTTCTCCTCTTTCGCTTCTTGTTCTTCCTTTTCTCGAGTTTCGAGCGCTATTGCTTCTGCTCGAGCTTCGAGGGTTTCGGTCTCAAGGGAAGGGGCGTTCTCGAAACCGAGTTTCGGGCCCCGGGTTGATGGGTCATAGTTGCGGCCGGAGAGGTAGCGGTCTGTGGGTTCGGGGGTAGAGGTGGGGAACGCTTCTGTGGGGATGGAGGGGGCGAGCTCTGGATCTGTGTCTTCGGCGCCGGTGGGAGGTTGTTTGCGTTTTAGGGATTTGAGCTTTGCGAGGCGTGCTTTGCGTTCAGTCGCTGCTGCGTCGAGAGAGGCGTGGGTGGAGGCCATTTCGAGGATCGTAGATGGATAATGATCTTCAGAGCTACCTCTCGAGAGAAAGTTAGGTGGATGCGAGTGCTGGTATATAGAGATATTCCCCGTAATAGGCACTAGGGTCCGGAGAGAGCAGACTCCTAGTTCTATTGGCTGTAAAAGCGGACAGCCGATGACATAAGCGAGTCTCAAGACCTGGGAAATTTGTCGAACGAATGAAGCTCCTCATTCACTTCACAAACAACGGAAGTTGAGGTCAATTGACAGACTGCTAGTTTCTGATGACCCCCACACTGCCCTCAGAAGGTGATGGCTTAGCACGCCTTTCAATGACTCGATCAATGGATCTGTGAACCACGCCCTTTCCATGCTTAGTCGCCTTTTGCATGGTCCACGATGTCTGCCGCAAGCCCATCGCCTCTTCCAGCCATGCAACATTCGCCCCTTCCAAGTCAACCGCAGGTATGCCGCTCCAACTACGGCGGCTCATCCTTTGCCATTGGAAGACGAGGAAAGGGCCCCTGCAAATTGGACCCAAGACACCGAGACCCTTGAGGTCGCTCTGCCAGGCGCTAGAGTAACCGTACATGATGCTCTGAAAGTAAAGGAGCAGCACATCAATAATGTCTCTGTAGGTCCAGGGCCTGACTCACGAATGTTCCGAGAAGTCGGCGTTGCACTTGGAATTACCGATGCAAAAGTGGACCGTGTGCAGGGAGAGGTCAGGCGGGCGCTGAAAGGAGATGGGAGAATACGCGGGTCGGTGCTTCGAAATACCACTCCCAATGAGCACTACTCCCAGCGGGCTCGGAGGACTAGAGCCAATAGAGCAGCCCGGGCCACATTCCACATCGTTGGGCAGGAGCTTGTTCATGCATTATCCAAAGAGGAGCGAAATACCAAATCAGCCACTGCCTCCTTTGCTCTTTCAGCTCGGAGTAAGCATAAATATTGGCGATGTCGATGGCTCCGAAATAGTGGAGTAGCCAGAGCAAGGCTTCGGCTTGTTGGGCAAAGTCCTCGACACGAGCGATCATCTGCCCCTAGCGCTGGACCCGGGCGATTTAGGCAGAGACATCATACGATAAGAATGATCAATGCTTCACCGCCCTCTGAGGAACTAGACGTTTACGGACGCAGGGTGCAGAAGCCCGAGACTACTGCTAGACCACAAAGGCCTATCGTGAGAGACCATTTTCTATCCCTTGGCTCATGGGCACAGAAGACACAAGAGATCCTCAAGGAAGCGGAAAAAGAATACTCGAAACCAAACCTTGATCCCATTGATATCGCTTGGTCCACCAAATTTACGAGGGTTTGCCAAGGTCATCGCTTCAACATATGGATGAGCCCAAATATCGAGCGGTTAGTGGGTTCATACGCTAGCCTTGACTCCGGCAGAAAGCACATACACCTCGCATGGATGAGTCTCCCCCAAAATCTTCGGGCAAGACTTTGGCAGGATGTGATGCTCTGGTGTTTGCAGAACAGTCCAAAGCGTGCTTTGAATTTGCTCACGGCTAGTCTCAGAGGCCACAGATTGAGACCTGCCAGAAACGTTGCAGAAGATTGCTTGAAGTTTCTGACGAAGCACTATCTTCGTGACGCCTCTGAAAGAGAGCCTTGGGCATTTAATGCCCTTTGGCGTCTGACCAGCAGGCTCGTACAAGTTGGTATGGGGAATGAGGATCGAACAACCTCGCTGCCACAGCTCATAGTTTACTATATGCTCAAGCATTGTGATGATGCGGCGTCCATAAAACTATACTGGATGCTCGTCCTGAATCGGGCGTTTTTCCACGTTAACTCCATGCTTCACTTCCTGAAGAGGTTTGTGGAGATGGGAAAGATAAGGCTGTGCATGAGAACTCTTGGTATGGTCGCCCGTTCTGGCTCCGACATGTCCAGAGATCAGATTCAGAGCGCTTGCGTGCGACTGCTTCGTGCTCGTTGGAAGCTTGAGGATCCGTATCCTATCCAGGCAAAAATCACAACGCAGATGCTGGAGATGGGCATCAGTCCCAACACTCAGATGTTCAATTGCATTCTTCTCAATACGATAGAGAGTCACAATTTCGATCTTGCGTTGCAGATGTTTGAAAAAGCCGTGCAAGCTGGCTTTGCCACCAACTCGATCACATACTGCATCTTATTGAAAGGTGCTAAGCTAAGTGGGAACAACAATTTTCTTGAACTTGTCCTTGAAAAGACCAGTGAGCAGCCGGAGATGCTGCAAGATCTACGATTAGCCAGCGACCTTCTTCACACCATCGGTGTGTTTTCGCCTCACGACGAATTCTCATCCAAATTTGAGTTTTACAAGGAGCATTTTGATCTCGGTCCTCTCCAAGAATTGGGTCTTTGTGGCCCAGAAATTAAATCGCCGCCTGGGAAAATTGGTAACGGACATTGGCCCACAAAATATATCCTTGGCCAGATGATAATGGTTTACAACAAAACGTCTGGATCCTCCGCCCGATTGATTGATAGGTACCAACGATTTCATAAGCTGGTACAAGAAAAGCATCCACTGTGTGCGGCCCTAGCCAGAGACTCATACGTACCTGATTCTTTCATCATGGCCATGGGAAGGAAATCTGAGACACTCCAATACTGTGCCACCGTCGTGAAACACATGCTTGATACACCTCCGTCACGAGATCACCCTCTATGCGCACCGCCCAGTGTCCAGACCTGGACTATCTTAGCTTCGTCTTATTTCCACAAAAGGCAACGGCGTGCCGGCGAAAAGGTCATAACAATGATGAAGGAACGAGGGCTAGAACCCGACAAGGTTACCTGGGACACCATCATCAACGGTTACGCCCACTTCCAGGATGTTGACGCGGCTGTGGAATCTGTAAAGCGCATGGAGGCTTCAGGCTACGAAGTCGACAGTATGACATTGAAGAAGCTTGGCAGATTGTGGAACCGCAATCGTCTTCTCGATGCATTCGAGGAGAGAATAGGACCGCAAGAGGAACGTGTGCAGCCTGTGCCGCAAGAGAATCCAATTTCGTGGGAGCTTGGGAACCCTGAGGAGGTGGAGACTATGGCTCGGGGGTGGGAGGCAAAGCCGTCGGATCGGGATTCGGAAGTGAAGAAGTATCTTACGTCTTATTACGAGGAACGGCTTGGGATGGAGGGGGATGGTTCTGAGCTTATGGGAGAGCGATTGGAGAGGCTCGAAAAGGAGCTGAATGCTGTAGATAGGTTTAGGAAGATGGACGTTGATTGATAGATAGATACCCACTTCGTGCTGTACGATATAAGGCAGTATTGTATCATAGCTTCTGTACTGGATGAATGGAATGTGTCCAGCTCATGACCACATTTCCACATTGTTTAGTAGACCGAGGCCCAAAGAGCAGCACCAGGGTTCCAAGATATTGTACATTTGCTTGGCCATATGCAAGCTGCTAACTACCGCGCCCCCTGCTCAACATGCTTGAAAATTGGCATGGCTCTTGCTCATTGCTTGGACTATAGGCACGTGGCATTGGTCTGTTAAGGCCCCATTTTGTCACCCTTACCAACGAAGCCGTCATGTGGAACAACCTATACAAGTATCGCCGCAGTCCAACGTGTCCATAATGACAACTCCCAATGGCGCTTATCGAATTGTCCAGACTTGTCTACCTCTGCTCATGTCGATCTCTTGTGAAATGAGACGTGCTTTTCCATACGCTTCAAGGACAGATTCGGAGGTATACGGGTGACGTGGCGACATGACTGGCATCTTTGCAGGCCTTGAGCAGGGGCTAAATTGGACACAATCCAAGTGGAGGAACGGTAGAACGACTGTTGTAGATCATGCAGAAGCCGAACGGTCGGTAAAGAACGGGTATCTTCATCCATCGACATATCAAGCTCAAGCCAGCCTCGAGCCCCCAGAACGCCAGCGCAAACACCTTATGAGCTGGCCATCAAGCTTGCCTGTAGACAGAGTCATTAGTCAGAGCCAGCAATGTAGAAGCAGAGCACTCACGGCCATCACGACACAGCAAATACCAACGTATGGACTCAACCGTTCTCCGACCCTCGCGCATTTCCAGAAAATCCCAAATACCCTAGCGTCGCAATTTAGCCGAGGGTCCGCTATCCGAGCTCGAGCTCGAGCTCACCACTCACCCATCCCTATTCCTATCCATGATCTTCGGAAAGGTAGCGTGAGCATAGGTCGAAGTACAAATCACTAGTAAGAGCACCAGCAGCAGCGACTGGAAGTTGAAGAGGGCTGACTGTAAACAGTGTCAGATCTCGCCAAGGCAATCCTAGTCACACTCGCAATATTCAGTCTCACCATTCCGATCGTCGTCCTTGGTCGGTGTGCCTAGTCCAACAAGCTGACTTGATGCTGATATTCTACAGTTGTAAGACGCATGGTGCTTGAGCTATTCGGCAGAACATAGGATACCTTAGGCTCTGTCGATCTCCCGTGCGGCTGTCGCTAATCGTGCTTATCCGGAATTAAAAATGGCCAAAATCCGCAATCTTTTCATCAAACTGGACCTCAAACGTTTCGCCAAGAAGGACAAATATATATCGAATTGCGCTCCATACGCGTCCAGGTTCGAGGAACTGTTCGATGTTGAGGGTTACTTGCCTCGTGAGACCTCACCAATCGTCTCCAGATTCCAAGAATTGTTTGATCTCGACGATAACGAATCCACCGATAGTCAACACCAGTACACCTCGCAGGATGCAGGTGTTTGGGGTCTAGCTATCCTACCTCAAGTGCTTGACGAACTCAGGACATACTTCCCAAACGACTCCTTCGACAAGAAAGTAGACGAGATTATCAGCAGCGATACTGTTGGTAACGAGCCAGAATCTACCGCCGACATGACCGAGCCACGAGCTCGCGCGGCGCGCCACAAGGGCCAAATGAACTTCGAGAGCGAATGTACGTCCCTCTACAGCAGTCACTACTACTTTGACAATACTAATGATCACCAGTACGCCAAATGATGTACGCCTTCGGCGATCAGAACGACGAACAGCTCGACGAATCGGTCCGCGTTCTTGATGAAATCGTCACCGACTACATTATCGAAACTTGCCACACCGCGGCCAAAGCTGCCGAAGTCAGCGGCCGCACCAAACTCAAGGGCGATGATTTCAAGTACGCTATTCGCAAGGATGAGGTGGCTACGGGCAGGGTGAAGGAGTTGGCGGTCGCCGACAAGACTATCAAGAGTGAGAGGAAGAACTTTGATGATACGGAGGGGAGGGTTGGGTTGGAGAGGGGTGGCAGGAAGAGAAAGAAGGAGGAGGCGGGGAGTGAAATTGGAAGTCTGAAGAAGGAGGGCGAGGGCAAGGGCAAGGGGAAGGGGAAGGAGGTGGCTAGTCAGATCGCGGGAGATGAGGAATTAGGTGATCAAGATGATATCGACGAGGGAGAGGACGCCTAGAACTCTACTCCGTACGAAGGATTAATTACTGCATTCATGGCACAGCGATGGTGTTGGCGATGCGATGATACCCATTGCATATAACTACGATAGATTATGAGACTAATTACGCGAGAGCACTGAAGAGAATATTGAGGAGGTTACATAGCCGTTTATACCGGCCAATGGCATTTGTTTCACCTTCAGACCCAATGGTCAAGATTTGAGCTTCTGGTTACATTGCTGTGAGTTCACAGGGCTCACAGCACCGTAAGTCCAGTTCTTCGCTTCACTTACAGAGACTACCTTCTTGATCTTCCTATGCCAAGACACAAATCTTAACTTCAACAATCTTTTACTTCAGCTTCTGCATGTGTACGCCACTAGCACAGTCTTTGGCACCGGCTATCTAGGTGCCATCCTCACTTCAGATCAAGAAAACAATCAGCAAGTTAAACTCTATGCAACTCAGACACAAGAAACCAGCGCCAAATGTGACTTTAACCTCTGTCATGGCTCGTTCGATGAGACAGGTTCGAGGCAAAAGTCCAAAGGCCATTCAGGTCAGCAACGCATCTCCAGTCATCAATGCCAGGCAAGACTTCAAGACGGTCAAGGCCAGCCACACAATCGCAACCGTCAAAGCCAGCAACGTGTTAGACACGTAAGCTTTCCGTCATAGAAATTACCACCGCTCCAACTGACACCAAGCAGCTATCTCTTCAAATCCATCGTCCATGTCAAGGTTGGGCCTTTCCAGGAGCACTTTTGTGTCCACAAGCAGCCTTTATGCCAATGGTCGTCTTATTTCAAAGCTTCTCTGACTGGAAACTTCGAGGAGGCCACAACCGGAGTGGTGGTTTTAGGAGATGAGGAACCCGAAGTCTTCTCGCACTTCGCTCAATGGCTTTACACAGGAGTTCTACTCGGTGAAGAGGAATTAAGAGTCTCGGATTCGTATACGCAGTTGCTAGATCTTTACCTGTTCGCAGAGAAAATGATCGTTCCCAGCCTACAAAATGATGTCATTGACGCCATGCTTCGCCTCCATGAGGAGTCCAGCCAGACACTGGAATTAGAACATATCCAGAGGCTTTGGGACGATGCAGGTCCCCCTTCCAAGATGCGCGAGTTTGCCATCGACCAATATGTCTATAGGGTAAAAACTGATGAAGCTCTGGGCCCAGAGTATCCCCATGAATTTTTGTCGCTATTTGCTCTCAAACTTTGGAGAGGCCTCTGGGGGGGAGAGTCAAATTGTCGATCTAGCCACGAAGAACTCGACGCCTGGTACAATTTCGATATGTGGAAGTCTAGTTGCTCCAGATATCACACCCACGAGGCCGGAGAGCCAAGTTGCGAGGGCCCAATGTAACCTGATCATCTGCACGAGCCCAACCCTATTACTTCCTCAACTCCCTGGTCCGCAACTGGATCGTGGTGGACGTCATCCGTAGGAGCTGTTTTACGCAGAATATATCCAATCATCGGGTCTACCTGGTGGATAATTCTCTGATCTGCATCTGCACGGAACTTTAGCTCTATTTCTTGCCGGCCAAGGATTTGGTTGGCAATTCTGAGGTCGAATCGGGAAGAAGATATCTTTCAGATATTGGGCAGCATCATTTTAGGCTCCGCACTCTATCTAGAGAGCACCTATCACATTGTCTCATCAAAAATCAACCTCCAGGTTCATCTTACTTTATGCAGCGCCTCGTGACTTTGACGACGTCTTCTTGCCCGTAAGATACGCTGTAGTAAATTTTCAGCCGCGAATTCAAGCCTTTGTTCTGCTGTCTTCGCACGCAGCGGAAGCTCTCGGATGCAGAGGGAGTCCTTCCACTGTAAGAGATTGGAATAAAAGCCATGCTTTGTATACCTATTTTCCAGTGAAGACATGGTTTCATTACAGGAAAACCTTATTTGAAGGCGTGGCTTGCCTCATTGACTTGAGCGGACAGAGTTCCGGATTCCAAGGCAAAGGGCAAATGGAAGTATTCGGTCAAAGATTTTGATGAGAAACAGCTCTATCAGTGTTAGGGGACATTTCTTACAACTTTGCTTCTATATACCATTTCTGGTTCATTCTTACAAAACAGCGAAATCCGCCTTGGTGAAACTTCTAACACATCGACATATGCTTCCAAATCTCAAGGCATCGGTTCAGCTCGGAACTTTAATCTACACTAGATCGAAGCCTCGTCTAGGTTTTCACAACTCTAAAAGAACTTCTGATTAACCTACTGCTACGACTTCTTCATCGCTTCTAATTCAACGCTTTGCGTTGTCACATCATTCGCATCAGTTGGGATCTCCTATCTATATTCTTGCGAGATGTCGCCTATACCTGATACTTCATTTCCACCCGAGGATGCTTTAGATGGACCCATATTGGGAATGAGTCCCTCGCAGCAGCTGCAATGGCCATTTCATAGGAGCCCGCAATCGCCATCTTGGGGAAGCCGTCCAATGGTCAAGACCAAAAGCCTGACCAATCAGTAAGCCACCAACCGAATCGATTGTACACCTCTAAAGTTGCCTAGTTCCCTCTACGATTCGATCGTCCACATCAAAGTTGGGCCCTCGGCACAAGACTTTGGCATACATAAAGCTCTCCTGTGCCATGTGTCTCCTTACTTCAATGCCGCACTGACTGGCAAATTCATAGAAGCGAATGGGGTGGTCATTCTAGATGATGAGAACCCCAAGACCTTTCAACTCTTCAACGGCTGGCTCTATACCCAAGTGATTTTCCAAGACGACGAACTCGACTTTCAGAACTGCTTCAATCCACTGCTCAATCTGTATGAGTTTGGGGAGAAACGTCTAATATCAACTTTGCAGAACGCTGTCATTGATACCATGATACGTGTCCTCAGTAATAGCAAAACTTCACCAGGTGCTAATCAGATTCGAGAAATTTGGGAGCGTACTACAGAGTCGTCTAAATTGCGGAAGGTTATGATCGATGAATTCATTTATCGGACTGAGCTCAAAGGGATATTCGATAACAAAGCAGACAGTTACCCTCCTAGTTTCTGGACAGGGATGGCTAAGGAGTACCATGAAGTCCTTGGTGGGCCGAAGGAAGAAGATGTCTACCGGTTGCGCAAGTTTCGCATGTTCGATATCTGGAAAACTCGTTGCGCTCGATATCATATTCACGGACCTACGGATTCAACCTGTTGAACAGTTCCAAAGTGATGAGCGCAGTTGATCCTGTGCTGTCTTTTGCAGCAGACGGAAATACTCAAGTTTGCTTGAATGTAACCAAAAATATGTTCGAAAACCGCTTCACTTCATGTATACCATGTACTATACAATAGGAGAAGGCGTATGGAGACTCTGTATAAGTAGTACAACAAGAAAAACTTGCAGAACACCGGTAGGTACCAGTCTAGGAGCACCGCTCACTATATAGGCATTGTATTCTGGCAAATACCACAATTGATGGCGAAAATCTTAGTTTTGTGGCTCCTACAATTTACGTGTCTGATTGAAGAGGGTTTTGATATCTTTTGTTGTTCATGTGTGAACGGAAAAGAGCAGGGTCCGCTGGGCTGCTGTCTGTGCAGCGCTACGCTAGCCCTAGCCCATCTTTGTCCGGTCATTAAGATATGGTCCGGTCCTTACAGAGACTATCTACTCTAGACCGGACCGCTATCCCTATTAAAGATCAATATATTCTAGGGATCCAACGATATATACTACTATTACTTCCTCTCTTGCCTTAATAAATTTAATTAATTATATACTACTTCACCCTCGATAGTGAAGCGGTATATAATTTCTAATTATATTAATAAGGGAATAGACTTTTAGGCTAGGTAAAGGGGGTAAATAAAATAATAAAAATAAAATATTTATTTAATTATAAAATACCCCCTTTAATTTTATTTTCTTTTTTTTAACTTCCTTAATTTCTAGATTCTTAATATTATTCTAATATATTACTAACTTTAATTACTTTTAAATTTATATTTAATATTATATCTACTACCTTATAATCCTAGGACTTTAATTATAAGGGTATTAATTTAGATTTTAAACTTAACCTAAAAGAAATTATTAAAAATAAATTAATATCTTTTATTTTAAAAAAATATAAGAGTAGTCTAAAGTAATAAAGATAATATATTAATATTTAAAAAGGAGTATCTCTCGTTTATCTTAACTTTAGATTTATAAATATATATAATATCTCCGAGGAATATTACCTTAAGCCTTAGCGACCTCCTCCTATAATAAAGTATCTACGAAAGTTCGTCCGCTAGTATATTACGCGCCCTCGGAAGAACTTTTAAGATAATTTTTATTTTAAAATATAATCGCTCTTAACCTACTTTACTAGTTTCGTTAAAAATTATAAAAAATCTATTTATATACGTCTTAATAAGGTATTAATAAATAGTATCGAGGAGGTATATTATAAACCGCCCTTTTTATTATTAATATTTAATTAAAGTTTAAATATAATATATATATAGGCTTTTAATTAAAGAATATAACCTATTTACTACTAAAAAGGAGAAATATATATTAATAAAAAGCGACCTTCGGAATTTAATTCGGACACTCTAGTATACCGAAAAGTATAAATTTATATACGAAAGATAATATATTTAATTAACGCTTTTTCTTTTAATATATATTTTCTTTAATACTCGCGTAGGTACCTTTATCGAGTTAACTAATTATAAAGAAATAATAAAATATTTAATTTATTAGGTTTATTATTCCTTTTACTAATAACTTATAAATTAACCGCCGAGATTAGGACGTACGACTTTATATATATTAAAATCGATATAAGAATATATTTGGATATATTCTTAAATTAACGAGGCGTTATACGAAGGTAAACTTCGATACTTCCGAGAATATATTCGTTATTTACTCTTTTTATTTTTATTAAACTACTAACCTCGTTAGGACTCGTATTTTTATAAAGGATCACGAAAATTTATTCTATAATCCCGTATAGTTCTTTATTACTCTCGCTTTTACGGATAAGGTTTTTAAAAGTATCTCGACTTTAGAATAATTCTAATACGTTCGATTAAAAGACGGTTAAGGAAACTTCTAGTTCGAATAAAATATTAATATCCTCGATAAATTAATCTTTCGAGTAATTTTTTTAATTAGAACTACTTTAGAACCCTAGAAATATAAATCTATATTCTATTAATTTAAAAATATTATTTAGGATACTAGGTACTAAAAGAGTACTATTACTATTAATATAATACGGCGTAGTTTCATTAATCGTTTAAATAATAAATCTAAATATTCTAGATCTCGACTAACGTAAACCCGTTAATTAAATTAATTAAAGATAATTATTATTACCGAATAAAACTAAGCGCTCGGCTAGGCACCTTTATCGAATATATTTAAAATAAACTATTAATCGAGAATTTATTTAATAAATAATTAATCGCTCTTCTTAGGCGAAGTACCCGAGATTTATTATATTAAATTCCTCTATAGTATTACCCGTTACTAGAATATTAATCTACCGTAAAAGTTATTAGGAAGGGCGATAAAAGAATTTAAAAAAAGACCCGATATATTTAAAATCTTCGAAGAAATATTATATCTTTTAGAAAGAGTTAAAAATAATCGGAGTAAATTAATATACTAGCTAAAGGGCCTTTAATAATAAATATTTATAAAGTATTAATAATAGTAGTAAAATAGAGATTATAATAAAAGAATTATTAGAACTAATAATATAAATTATATTTAAAAAGATTTCTATACTCTCTAGCTCTTAATGCCCGAACGGTTTTATCTCGTAAATATAAGTGATTCCGTATTCTTATATTATAATATAGCCCGGAAAACTACCTTAGGAGCCCTTATTATAATTAGTATTTATAAAGATTATAGGGTATTATATCGTCCTAAAGAAATACCCGTTTAAGGACGTTATCCTATACCCGATTATCGAATTAAAATAGAAAAGTATATAATATATTCTTTATAATGAATTAAGTTATGAAAACTAATAGGTTATAAACTTACTACTATACTATCGGAGTAATTATATTCACGTATATCGTAGACGTAAAATTTCATTCGTTATAAAAAGAGTAGAATATTATTATAGATACTATATATAGTTTAAAAATAATAACGATTTCGATTATTACTACTCTTTATATCTGGCCGAATTAGACTTTATATACGAGGTTTAAATATACCGAAATACCCTCGTCACCCTAAGTATTTATCCGTTTTATATAAAATAGAAATAATTACTAGTCGTAATAAAGTATTACTAATATTCCGAGTCTTAATATTTATAACGATACGTAGATCGTTATTTAAAGAATATTTATTAGCTAGGACCCTACTTTTATCTACTTTATAAATTAATTTTAAAAGATACGGAAGACTTCGATTACTATATAATCGATTTTTATAAAAAAGATATCGTTTTAAGGAATTTATTTAAACGTAAATTTAAGGATAAATTTATAAAAAGTAAAGGAAATATCGAGGTAGAGGTTTTTATAAGACTTAAAATTAATAGAGGCTATTAAATTTTAACGTAGATATACCGATTTAAGAAACGTACTACGGCGAATCGACCACTATTATATTAAGGAATATATATATTTTAAGTTATAAACCCTAGATTAATAATCGATACTACTCTCGCCTACGCTTTAACGAATCTTTTAATTAATTATAACTAGGTTTCTTTATTAATAAATTAAACCGAATAATACGATTTAAATTCCGAGTATACGAAAATAATTTCTAAAATATAGTTTAAAGGGTAAAAGAACGATAAAAAAATTAAAAGTAAATACTATTTATCTTTATACCCGGAGGATAATTATTATTTATTAATTAACGTTTTATATAGAGAGTTTACCTAAGGCTAGGCGGTATAATATAACGATAAATAATAAAATTTCGGTGGAAATATCGAACGGCCTTTATCCTTAAATCTAGAAGAGGTTTTTAACTCTTTTATAAAATCTTACCCTAATAATCCCTCTTAAAACGGATTCGAGGACGATAATTATTTCGACGAGGATAAAATAAATACTATAATTATTTAGGATTTATTTAACGATTAAGTAATTACGCGTTTAATAAACGAATTTAAAAATTATTAATAAGATACGTAGAGTCTAAGAAATTATAAAAATTTTAATTATATTTAAAATACTTTATATTAAAGTCCGTAATAATATAAAGTAATCTAGAATCTTTATTTTCCTTATATATATACCTAAAATACGGGTATTATTTAATATTAGATTTTATATATAAAACTTAAAGTAGGCGCTCGTAGTATAATTATAATAAATATAATAAGTTAGTTTATAATATTTATTAATTACCGGATACTTTATTTTAAGATTATTATTTTAATTTTAAATTAATCAATTTTTATCCTAAATCTATATACTTCCTTTTACGATTTTAAATATTCTTTTCGTAATATTATAATCGTTAATTTAATCTTTTCTAGTTTATTTTTAAATTTCATACGCGTTCTAGACTCTAGCTCCGCGATATTCTTTTATTATATCGCTTTTTATTATAGATTTAAGGCTTCGTCCTTAAATTTTAATATATTTACGGTTAATTTATATATTAATAAGTATTTTAGAAAATTTAGTCTCTCTAATTTAACTAAAAGCCCGTTAGAGGTATAAACGTTATTATTAATAAAAGAATAAATAATCTTTTCTTAAAATTACTTTTTAAGGCGTAGGGTATTTAACGATATAAAAGATTATAATATTATTTTAAAGAATATACCGATATCTTTTATAATTTGAATATATATATTTATTAATAACTTATTTAGGTTTTTCTCGAATAAATATTATTTCTAAAGGAGGATACTTTATCTATAAAGGTCCTCTTATTATAGATATAAATATACTTTTATTAATATAATTTCTATATAGAGCTTCGAGCCTAATAGTCGAGGTTAATATATTAAAGTAATAAACTTTAAAGAGTCTTACGAAGGTATTATAATAATAAATCCCGATATTAAATACGGCGCCTCGTATACTTCTTATTACTTATATTTATAAGACTTATTTTTCAAGATTTTATAATATTTTAAAATATATATTTATTAACTAAGACTCTATCTTTATTTAAAAAGATTTAAAAAGTAAGAATTAATAAATATAATAACTACCCATATAATAGTCTATACTTTATTTATATTTTTTATTATTATTTATTTTCGTCCCTTTATAATTCTCGTTAAATATATTAATACACGTTACCCTAGATATAATATAAACGGATTTAATAGCCTTACTATTAAATAGGCGCCCGATAGAATCTTATAAATCGAGAGGTCTTAATCGAGGAGGCGAGTAAAGAGGAAAAAAGGATTCTAAATCTCTAATATAACGATATTTTATTTAATCCGTTCTTTTTAGGGTAATTTTAAATACGGGATTTTTTAAAACTTAAACCCCCTCTACGATAATATATTATTTAAATATAATAGTAAAGTTACTTTACCTAGAATCAAAGTTTAAGAATAAATAAACACGTATAATATAAATACTCGGCGTTATCTACGAGCTACCTTTAATTATCGTTAATATCGATATATAATAATTAATATTTTAAGGTATAAGATATAGGCCTATTAATAATTCATAGAGATTAAATAGTTATTATTCTATTTATAGTATTACGGTTATTATATATTTATTTTAAACTCTTAGATATATTAAGCTCCGTTAAGCCCCTTTAAATTAATTATTATTTACGAAGTCCTTTCGGGCTAGCGCCTTTTATTTATTAAAGTACGAAGATAACGGAGTTAATAAAGTAATCCGAACGGGCTTAACGGGCTCGGCAGATTTAAAGAATAAATAATTAATATTATACGGCGTAGGGCTAGTTTATTAAACTACGCTAAATTTAATAAAACTAAACCGTAACGGAGATTTTATTTAAATATTAATAATACCGTCCCTTCCCTCTAGATAGACTTTTATATAATTAATATTAAAGACTTAAGATAATAACCCCCCGGAGACGTTCCTAGAAATAAATTTTAATTATATTAATTAAGTTAGATACTACCTAGGCGAGATAATATATTTTACGAAGTTCTTCCCCTTCTAGAAGAGCTATATCTTTTAAGAAAACTTTAATATTTTTATCCTATTTTCTAGGATCTTATAGCTCCAAGGTTTAAAGGTCTTTAAAATTAATTCCGAGTTTTATTAACTAAACTATTAGAAGCCTTAATACTCGTATATTTAAATAACTACCGTAAATATTTATTATACCGGCGAGTATACTTTAACCGATATTAATTATTATTATATTAATTAATATAGGGTTAGTCCGTTACTTTCGTATTAATTTTAATACTATTATTTCCGTTTATTATAATACTATTTATATCGATAGAGCTATACAAGATTTTTAACTCTTTATATATAAATAGGATTCCGTTTAGAACCTTCGATTACTCTTATTAATAAAAGTAGGGTTAAGGGTATTTAATAAATACTATACCTCTCGGTATACTACTATAATCTAATAGAATACGAGATTACTATATTATATCGATTAAATTTCCGTTAACGAAATATCTATATATTTATAAATAAAGAATATTACCTCTTTATCGTAGAATACCTTTTATAAAGAGACGATATTTTCGTGTAAATATAAAGCGAGTCCTTTAATAGAAGTATTATTATTATATCTTTATTCCTTTATAATAACGATCGGATAATTAAGTTCTTATTTATAAATTAAAATAACGTTACTAGTTTAATTCTTTCTAAGAATAATATAATACTCTTTTTAAGGGTTACCTTTATAATAAAAGGTATCCTACGTAATATAAGAGCTCTTTACCGGCTAAAAGGATCGAGATCTTAATATAAATCGTTAGGACTTCGTAGGTAAAAATCGTCGTAAATTTAAATTCATTATAATAGGTAGTCGTATTAGATATTTTCATAACTAGTTTTATAGGAACTAAAGAATCTTTAATATATTAGATAGAGAGAGTCTTAAAGAGCTCTCGGATTCCGCTTCCGCCGGCCGTTTATTATAAAGATTAATAACCGAATTACCGGGGAACACTATAGCTCGTTTATTTAAAGAAAATATAATTATATAAAGAGAATATAAAGATATTAATCCCGGGAAATATTTATTTATAATTTAGAAGTAGTTAATTAATCCCGAGGTATATTAATATAAAAGTTTTTACCCGAGGCCTATAAATAATAAATTAATATTATTTCGGAATTATTATTTCCGATACCCTCTCTAATTCTATATACCGAGTATTTAACTAGAAGTTATATTTACCGGTTTTCTTACTCTATAACACTGTAGTTATTATAGAACGATATATTCTATCTACTACCGGCTAGCCCTTAGAGATTATAAATTTAAATACTCGGATTATATAAATAAGTAGTATTTCCTCCTAATTAAAACTCTTACTTAATCGACTCCGTAAGATTAAATTATAATTCTTTACGTTAGTAGTTATCTACCTAAAGGATTTAACCCGTGAGAACGGTTATTTAAAGTAAGAAATCGTATTCTATTAAGAATTAAAGAACGCGATACTAGTATTTTATAATTAGATATTAGAGGTATATAAAGGATTATAATCGGCTCTAAAGGAACTCTCGGAGAAATTAATATTAACGGATAATAAATTTAAAAGATATTAGGGAATCTCTTTAAATAGAATACGTAAAATAAACGTTACTATACTTTAGAATTTCCGAATGAGACGAGGGCGCAGCCGCTCGTTATTAATAAACGTTGTTTCTCTTTAATAATTTATAAACCTAGTTTATTTATTCTAGCTTTTATTATTAAGTAGCTTAGATACGGCCTAGGGAGATTACGAGGTAGTAATAATTAACGTTAATAACTTAACCTTTTATATAATTATTTATAAAGTGAGTTAATAGGTTAATGGGTTACTACCTATAAGATATTAATTCTACTATTTAATATATATAAGACCGGGGCCTTCCTTAGATACTATTATCTTTATATTTAATTATAATAAAGATTAAAACTTATAGGGGAAAGTCGCGCGGAGGATAACTATTAAGAAAGAAGAAATACTTGTAATTTATATTTTATTATATCGACGCTAGGTCGTTATTAAATACGGAGGACCTCGGAAGAATTAGTTTATTTAAGTCTCTTCTATAAGGAAAACCGAGTATTATAGTGGTAAATAACGCTGGAATCTCGGTTAATATAAATAGTAAATAAACCTTACCGATTACTTTTTTATATATTAATTTAATAGTTCCCGACTTCTAAACTTTACGTAAAACTAGTTAGAGCCTCTTTAATATATCGGTGTATAATTCTTCTACTACTATAGAGTATTTATATATTTTAATTCGCTATATTTCGGAACTCTCCGAATAGGTAAGGTTTATTATTCTTTATAAATTCCTATACTAGTTAACTCTTAAAGACCGTCTCCTTCGGTACTATATATAAAATATCGATTATATAGAGTACTAGCGACTTAAATTATAATAAAAGACTATCTAACTCTACGGCCGGATCGATTAATCGCGATATTAATTATATAATTAAATTATACCCTTTATTAAACCGTTATCTAACGAATCCGGTCTATTTAATTATTTAAGATATTTAGAGGTCTCTTAAGAACGTGAAAGAAAAGACCGACGGAGTTTAAATACGGGAAAACTTCGTTTAAATATAATACTCTACGGCGAAGAAAACCCCGATAGCGATTTAATTAAAGATATCGTATAATAAAATTTACGAAAGGGGGTAGAGATTATATTTATAATAAAAACGAGTCTAAAAGTATAAAGAACGAGAAGACTAGTAAAAGAGCTCTATTATATTATAAGAAATAAAAATAGGTAAATTATTTAAATTAATAAAAATAATCCGCCCTTTACCCTAAAGTTTAATTTTAACGCGGTAATTCGTAAGGATTATAATAATATAGTTTTTATCCTATTAAAGTAGATCGCTAGTATTAATTTTAATTTCTCTCGATCCTAGCCGTTAACTAAGTTTAGGTATATATTAGATAATATTTATAATTAACCGCTAAACACGACGCTAGGCTATAATATAAATAAAGCGAATATACTTCTTTTACCCCCGGGTAAAATAACCGCGCGCTAACTTTTACGATTTTATTTAGTATTAATTTACGGAGGTTTATACCTTATTTAACGATAAGATAATTTAAGAGTTTATATATTACCTTTTTAAACGGAGTTAATCTACGAAACTACTCGAATTTTATCGTACGTTCTTTTAGTAACTAAAGCCTATAGTAACGAGGTTATATTATTATATCTTAAATTTATTAATCTCTTAGTTTACTTTATTCTATTTATAGGAATATCCCTAGATATTAATAAAGTTTACGTAGAGACTACGACGAGAGGCTAAGGGGCTAGGATAGAAGAGAGGGGTTTATTATATAATTTTGATTTAATATTTAGGATACTCGATATAAAGACTCGGTCCCTCTAATAAATCCTCTATTATAAGTTTTAATATCTTTCTCTTATAAACTATAGTTTATTTACTCTTTCTAATTTATTTAGACTCTAGCGGGTCTAATATTTATATTTCATTTCTTTCTTAATAATGAATATTCCGAGAATATTCGCGATCTCTTTTAATCTACTTTATTAGACTTTAGTAATTTAACTTCTCGCCTCGTATACATTAGTTTAGATATTAATAATATAAACTTTAAAGAGGTAAAGATAACCCTAGTTTTTACTAAATTTAAATTTTAATATATTGATTTATAATAAATAGTGAGATTATTAATTCTAACTCCGTAAATAACGGTAGTATCTTTAGGCTAGCCCTGACCCTCGGTAGTATCACTAACGATAACTCGTTAAATCTTTCCTTAATTAATTAACTAAGCCTAGTAGTGTTAACTTTAACTTTTATAATAATAACTACTTTATTAAGGTCTTTAGTTAGCGGGATAAACTTATTATCTTTCGAGGATATTAAAACTATAAGACCTTTTATAAAAACCGTGTTATCCTTTTTTAAAAATAGTATTCGGTTAAACTACCTCCTTATTATACCTTAGAAGGCGCCGACAGTATCTATTAAAATAATTAGAATCTTATAGGCGATAAATTCCCCGTCGCTTTTAATAACTATAAATAACTCTATTAAATTAAGTTTAAATTCTAGGGTAAATAGAGTTATTAGATTAATTAATATAAATTAGCCTTCGGTCTTTATTAATAGAAATAAATCGTAGACCTTCTCGAAGAGTAGAATAATAATCGCTCCGACTTTATTATCTTAAATATTATACGACGTCTTAACTCGGGTTTAGAGCGAGAATCTAATATTAACGGAGATAATAATAAATAACACTACTAATTATATACCTTAAACGAGTACGGATTATCTTAAATATCCTACCGATAAGATATTAAACTCTTCGTATTTAGTAACGAAGATATTTACTAGACCGATACCTATATCTACCTCGAATTCTTCTAGTTCCGCGTTATTCACGGGGGTAGTTAGTATATTTAACGAAGAATTATTAACCTAAACTCTTATAGAGTTACTTTTTTATATTTTTATCTTATAATTTTACTCTTATTAAATATATAATATACGGAATCGCTCGGTAGTATATAGTAATAAATAGTTTAAATTTTAGAATAGTATCTATAGTAATATATTCCTTATATATAATAACGTTTAAAAACTAGTTATTCGTATATGAACTTATCTCGATATAAGGAGAGAATATCTTTTATATAATCTTAAGCGCTATAATAGTAAATAAATTTAAACGAGGATATTTATAATTAAACTATAGATTCTCTTTAGGAAAAAGGAGCCAAAGATAAATAATTTTATTCGCGGGTTCTATTACTAGATAAGGGGTCTTAAATATTATAAATAAATTTTAAAGCTCTTTAAACTTTTATAAAAAGCCGGGCGCCCGAAGACTTTAATTTAAAGAAAAGAATTCGGCGCGTAATAATATAAATATAATAAAATATAATCCTTTTAAATAGTATATAATTAAATACTTTCTACGGTATTAGCGAATCTTAATAAATACCGAAAATTAAAATTTCGAAGTATCTACGTATTTTTTTACTAAGATCGTAGAAGACCTTTAATAAATATATTAACTTTAAATTTACCGTCGTCTTAATAATTAAAATATAAAGTTAGTTATAAAGGTTTATATAATCCTTTCGAAGTTTCTAATATAATTTTAGAGTTAATCGAATTATATACTTCCTATCTTATATCTTAATTAATTTTAAATAAAACGATAAGATTACGAAAGTTTTTTATAGAGGTATACTAGCGTAGCTATATTACCGATTTTCTTTTAAGACCGGGAGATCGAATTTTATTAAAAGCGATAATATAGCCGAAAAGAATAATTAAACCTATTAACCTCCTCTTTATATAGAGTAATAATATAAGACCGAGATCTAGCTACGAATATTTAAAGAGGAATATTAGGCTTCGAGTAAATAAAATCTAATATCGGGAAATAAAATAATTTAAAAACCTTTAACGTTATTAAATTAATACGGTATCTATTTATCTTTCTTTTATCTCGGTAGAAAAGAGGTATAGAATTTAGCCTTTAATAGTAGTAATATTAAAAATTAATAAGACTTTAATTATAACAGAATTATAGAATTAATAAAATTAAGATTTTATAAGGAAGTAATTAGTATATAATAATTCCCGCTTAACTACTTATTAGGAAGAGTCCTATAAATACGGAAATATCTAGGATCTTAAGGGTAATAATAAATATAAAGAGATTAAATTATAAACTAATCGTTATAATAAGAGTTTATTATATAATAGAGGGGCGCTAAGACTACTAAACTCGCTTTAATTACGTACTAGTAACTTAAAATTAAAAATAAATAAAACGGAGTTTAAGCGATTAACCGGACAGCCTTAAAAATAAGGATTTTAAGATATAAATATACGAACTCGATAAATTAATACTATAAAAGATATAGGGACTAGCGAGGTTTATATAAATCTTAAAGCTCGCCTAAAGATATTAAAAATATATAAAAACTACGCCGTTAAATTAATTTTAATTCGATACTATTTATTATAGATTATATATTAGGCTAATAAAGTACGATAAAATTCATTCGATTTACTCTCTTTAAGAATAACTACCCTATAGTATTAAATTATATCTTTATATTTAATTTTTAATAGTTTAGATAACTAAAAGCCCCGGTAACCTCTCGATTAAAATATTAAATACTTTAATCTTACGTCTTTATTAAAATATTTAAATACGAGTTTCTAGACGTAATCTCGTATAATACTCTTAATAAATACTTTATAGAATTAACGTTAGAAGTTATCGACGTACTATATCGAATATTATTTATTTATAATTAAAAGACGACCCTTTTTTACCTATACCTTTAAATTAATAATCTTTTCTAGTTAATAATTCCCGTATAGTTTCTTAACCCTATTATATTTACTATAGTTTTTTTCGTAGTCGTAGGAGATCTCCTCGTTATTAAAATCTTTAAAGATATATAATATAGTCCTTAAAATCTAAACCTATTAATAATAAAATACTATTAAAGAGTAAATACTTATATAAGAACCTTTATCTTCTTTAAATAACTCCGTTATTTAATCCTAGACCTAGTCTTTATCGCCTAATATCTTTAACTTAAAAGATATATTAATTAATAAGAGTATTATTTATTCTCTTTATCTAGTTACTAAATTAGTAAAATACTTTTAATACGTACTTTATACTCTTTAAAACCTCTAAGAAACTCTTTAATATAAAGTATTTATATAGTTATTTCGATCTTATTTACGAATATTACTACGCTACTATAGTTACCGATTTTTATAATTTATCCGTAGGGTCCGTTAACTTATATTTTTAATATATATACTCTAGTATACTATATAAACTTCTAAATAAATCCAAATACTAATTATATTAAGAGATAAATATTAGTATTTTTATTATTCACGTTTTAATCCCATTAAATAATTATAAAAAGATAGTTTTAAAATAAGAATTAGAAGTTTATTTTTAGAATCTAGATATATATATACTACCCCGTACGTATCTTTTACGGCCGAGTAATAGTAATTTAGACCCGAATAATATTTTTTACCTAAATAACTTTAGTAATTATATAAAGTTATCGTTAGACTATATTACGAAGTATTAGCCTCGAGTAACAAGTTATAATAATTAAAGCGAAGGTAGAAGTCGCGATAATAATATAAATCCTCGCGAACGTCGGCTTTATCGATAAATACCGCTAAATCGAGTAAACGGTAAAGACCGCTAGTGTATAATAAGTTTTTTAGAAGAATTCGAAGAATAGTATCCTAAATATTAATATAAGTAATAAGAAAACGATTATAATTACGTTTTAAATATAATCGTTAGTATTTATCCGGTAGATAACGAGTTTACGAGTATAAATATATTAAAAAATTATTAAATTATAGAGTGTCGTTAATATAGAATATATTCCGGGAATAAAAGATAACTATATATATTAATATTTAGAGAAGTACTATCACGCCGATTAAATTATATAGTTTTAAATACGTTTATAGAGAGATTCCTAATAAATTAACGGCGAAACTTAGATAATTTATAAATAAAAGCGGGACTAGGTAAAGGGTAGTTAAAGAACCGGCCCTATTTCCTATTTACGTTATCGTATTAACTCCGATTATATTATAAGCTACTGTGCCGGATTAATAAAGTATCGTTAAAAGTATATACTAGCCCGAGAAACAAGTAAAGAGATAGGTTCGTTTAATTAATATAGGATAAATCAAGTATTTAAAAATATAGAAGAGGGTGCGGTTCTATATCCACCGCGAAATATAAGAAAAGGCGTAGTAGTAGAGGAATAAAATAATATATATACCGCTAACGGCGAGACCGTAAATTAAAATAGGATTTATAATAAAGAAAACGAATTTAGGAGGAGAGTTTATAATTTATAAATTAATTAATAATAAAGGTAACCGCGCGGTTACGACGAAGATAATTAAAGACTAAATATAACTTATTTCTAAAGTCGATATCTATAAATAAAAGAATATTTTTTCGAGAAATAATTTAAAGCCTCGATAGAAGTTTTATTAAATTATTAGAAAGTCTCTTTAATATAATAAAACTATCTACCGGTCTAAGTTCGAAAAGAAATAGAAAAGAATTTTTTCGAAAATAATATAAAAAGCTTTTTAAGATAGTTTATATAATATTAGAAGTCGATACTAAAATATATATTATAATTAGCCGGTCTAATATTTCTTATATCTATAATTTAGAGGAATCTTAAGAATAGTTACCAATAGAAGGAGATAAAATAAATTTAGATTTAATTAAAAACTCGGAATTAATAATTTTAAATTAAAGACTTATATTAATAAAAGTTAAAACTCTAGGTTTAAGGTTACGATTAAGGTATTAATAATAATAAAATTCTTTATAAAGCCGTCGATAACGATTTTCTACGAATCGAGAATAATATTAATAATATCCTAATTATACTAGGCTAATTATCTTAGAGTTTATATATAGTAACCTTTTATCTCTCTCTAGTAAAAGTATTACACTATATAAATATTATTAAGAGATTATTATAATTCTATTTACGATTATCTATATTTTATAAATACTCGTAAAGAGGACGCAGGACTTTATATAATTAATTAAATTAATAATATTATCTTTACCGAAATACTTTACGTTATTTATTAGAATTCCTAGAAGCTTTTTAGAGCTATATAACCCTTTTATTATTTTATAATCTACGAAATTATATAATTCTCCTCCTTCATATTCTTATATAATTTAAAAAATCATACGATTCTCTTTCTTCCTATTCTCGTATAATTTAAAAAGTCATACGATTTTCTTTCTTCCTGTTCTTGTATAATCTAAAAAATTGTACGATTTTCCTACTTTCTATTCTCGTAGGATCTAAGAAATCGTAGGAATTTCCTTCTTCCTAGTTCTCGTATAATTTAAAAGATTATACGATTTTCTTCTTCCTGTCCTCGTATAATTTAAAAGATTATATGATTTTCTTTCTTCCTATCTTTATATAATCTAAAAAATCGTACGATTTTCCTACTTTCTATTCTCGTAGGATTTAAGAAATCGTAGGAATTTCCTTCTTCCTAATTCTCGTGTAATCTCGAAAATCATATAATTTCCCTCGGGGCCGTCTTAGTTATTTTTAAATAAACTAATTTAAATTAATTATAAAATAAGTTCTCTCCTTTATAGTATTAGTATAAGTCTCTTATTAATTAAGATATTAATAATATAATCTCGAGCTATCTAAATAAAAATCTTTAACGTTATTAATTATTAATATAAATTTCTACCTATAGGGCCAGTAGGCTCTAGGTTAATAAAATTAATAAAATTAATATACTTAGAATTAACAGGGTTAATAAAGTTAGAACTAATAAAACTAATAAACTCAGGGTCAATAGGGTTAATATAATTAATAAAATTAATAAAACTAGTATACTCAGGGTTAATAGGGTTAATAAAGTCAAAATTAATAAAATTAATAAGGTCAGGGTTAATAGGGTTAATATAATTAATAAAGTTAATAAGACCAATATACTCAGGGTCAATAAAGTCAATAGGGTTAATAAAATTAATAAGATTAAAACTAGTAGGCTCTAGGCCAATAGGGTTAATATATTTAGAGTTAATAAAGTCAATAAAGTTAAAACTAATAAAATTAATAAACTCTAGGCCAATAGGGCTAGTAGAAATAAATTCAATAAAGTTAATAAATTTAAGGTCAATAAGGTCAATAGGCTCAAGATTAATAGAGTTAATAAAATTAATAAAGTTAATAAAATTAGAGTTAATAAACCCTAAACCAATAAAGCTAGTATATTTAGAGTCAATATAATTAATAAAGTTAGAATTAATAAGATTAATAGGCTCTAGGCTAACAGGGCTAGTAGAAACAAATTTAATAAAATTAATAAATTTAAAATTAATAGGGTTAATAGGCTTAAAGTTAATAAAATTAATAAGGCTAGTAAAATTAATAAAATTAAAACTAATAAGTCCTAAACTAATAAAACTAGTATACTTAAAGTCAATATAGTTAATAAAGTTAGAATTAATAAAGTTAGTAAACTCTAGGCCAATAAGGCTAGTAGGCTTAAAATTAATAAAGTTAATAAAATTAATAAAATTAGAACTAATAAA